>ENA-ORBV01005327-ORBV01005327.1-microbial-mat-metagenome-genome-assembly--contig:-NODE-5327-length-23753-cov-4.796587_pt1 | contig 23753 bp, 23 predicted proteins | sample MGYA00237777_ERZ505514 | MGnify/ENA primary metagenome ERZ505514 (study PRJEB26160, sample SAMN06269048) | microbial mat metagenome | isolation source: Oligotrophic lake microbial mat | place... | reverse complement strand
TGCTACAGGTGCGAGACGGCGACACGGCCTCTTTCGGCCTGTTGCTTGAGCGCCACCGGGTTCCGGTAATCCATTTTGTGTACCGGATGATCCAGAATCAGGCGATCGCCGAGGAGTTGGCGCAGGAAGTCTTTTTGCGGGTGTATCGGAGCCGGGCGACGTATGAGCCCACCGCCAAGTTCACCACGTGGCTGTTCCGCATTACCACCCACTTGGCGCTCAACTGGATTCGCGACCAGAAGAACGAACGCCGCCAGCAGAGCCTGGATTCGGAGGCGCCGGAAGGCACGGCGCCGCTGCAGGTGGCCGATGCCGGCCCCAACGTCGAGCAGCGCATGGTGAAGTCGGCGCGGATGGACGAGATCCGGCGGGCGATTGCGGAGTTGCCGGACAAACAGCGGGCGGCGGTGATGATGCACAAGTATGAAGAGATGGATTATCAGCAGATCGCCGGGGTGTTGAGTTGTTCAGAGTCGGCGGTGAAGTCGTTGCTGTTCCGGGCTTATGAGTCGTTGCGCTCGAAGTTGGCGCACTTAAACCGCAGTGTGAGTGAATAAGTAGGATATACCAGGAGGATGAACCAATGAACTGTCCCATGCAAAGCCACGAAACGGCCGAAATCCTCCTGGATTATTGCGCGCGCGCGTTGCCCGCCGACACTTTGGCGCGGATGGATGTGCACGTGGCGATGTGCTCCGACTGCCGGCAGCAGTTGGCGGCGCAGAAGATGATTTGGTCGGCGCTGGATGAGTTTGACGCGTCGGAATTGAATATTTCCAGCGATTTTGACCGTCGCTTATATGCGCGGATCGAAGCCGAGCATCGCGACCCGGTGTGGGTCCGCGCGTGGCGGAGTTTGTTTGCGAGCGGGCAGCCCGGGGCTTGGCGTCCGGCGTTTTCGATGATGGCGGTGGCCGGTGTGGCGGTGCTCGGGCTGTTCCTGGTGCGTCTGCCGGATGCGGTTTCGAATGAGAGCAAAAGCGCGGTGAATGCGCCGGTGGCGATTTCCGCAGAGGTAGAAACCGAGACGCCCGTAAAGACGGCGCCCTTAAAGACGGCGACGGTGGATAAGCTGGATGTCGAGCACCTCGACCGTGCGCTCGAAGATTTGGAAATGTTGCAAGTGCTGGGCGGGACGGGTAACGGGCCGGGGAAATCGAACGCCCTTTAGCATGGTGTTTCGGTACCTTATCATCGGGATCTTCGGGCTGGGGTTGGCGGGTGCTTCCATGGCGGTCGCGCAGCCGAGGGACGGCGGGCGAATTGGCCTGAGGGGCGGCGGGATGCCCCGGATTGGCCCTGGGCCTCGGGCAGGCTTAAAGAAAGGTCCACCGCCACCGGCGCGGGCGGTGATTGAGCGTTGGAGGGAGATGAGTCCCGATGAACGACAGCAAACGGTGGACCGCCTACCGCCGGATCGCCGCGAAGGCTTTCGACGCCGGATGGAGATGTGGGACAGCCTAAAGCCGGAAGAGCGGAAGGGCGTGGGCGACCGGTTCGATCGTTTCCGGGATCTGCCCGCGGGACAGCAAAAGACGGCGCGGCAAGCGTTTCGACAATTCAACCAATTGCCGCCGGAACGCCGGCGGGAGATGCGTCTGGAGATGGCCAAATTACGGGGCTTGAACGAAGAGGAGCGGGCGGCGCGACTGAATTCCGAGGACTTTCGGAGTAAGTTTGACGCCCAAGAACGAGGCCTGCTGCAAGACTTGGCAACTTCCTTGCCGGAGTGATTCCCACTCACTGCATTTTTGACAGATAATCAGAGGGCTATGACCAACTCCCTCGGCCGGCGTGACTGGCTACGTCTAACGGCGGCAGGCATGACCGCCGCCTCCTACAGCAAGATTTTGGGCGCCAATGGGCGCGTGAACATGGGGCTAATCGGCTCCGGTTCGCGTGGCCAGGGCGTGATGGGCGGCTTCGTGAAGTCGGGACGGACGGACGTCAAGGCCGTTTGTGATGTCTTCGCTGAGCGCGTGGATTCGGCGCAGACGAAGTTCCCGGGCGCAAAGGGATTTAGCGAACATCGCAAGGTGCTGGAGTGGAAAGACGTGGATGCGGTGCTGATCGCGACGCCGGACCATTGGCACGCGGGGATCGCCATCGATGCGTTGAATGCGGGCAAGGACGTTTATGTCGAAAAGCCGCTGACGTTGCGGATTGACGAGGGTCCGCCGATTATTAAGGCGGCGCGGGTGAATAACCGGGTGTGCCAAGTGGGCATGCAGCAACGGTCAGGATCGCATTATTTGGAAGCCAAGGATAAATACTTTAAGAGCGGGAAATTGGGCAAGGTGACGCTGGCGCGCACTTGGTGGCATGGAAATAGTTACCACTTACTCAAGGCGCCGCCGCGGATGCAGACGCAGCCTTCGAACCTCGACTGGGCGCGCTTTCTGGGTCCGGTGAAGTGGCGTGACTACGATCCGCAGCAGTATTGGAGCTTCCGCTCGTATCTCGATTTCGGCGGCGGCCAAGTGACCGACTTATTCACGCATTGGATCGACGTGGTGCACATGTTTATGGACCAGGACAATCCGATTGCGGCCGTGGCTTCGGGCGGCATTTATCACTACAAGGATGGCCGGACGGCGCCGGATACGATCACGGTGTTACTCGAGTATCCGGGCGAGTGGACGGCGACCTTTGAGGCAACGTTAGCGCCGGGCGTGACCGGGGCGGCGATTGAGATGTGCGGCACGGAAGGCAAGCTGTGGATTTCGCGCGGCAAGTATGAGTTCACGCCGAAGGGCGCGAAGGCGCCGACGGAAGTGGTGGAATACAAGGGCGACGCGACGGACGAGCACATCAAGAATTTCCTCGATTGCGTGGAATCTCGGAAGCGGCCGAATGGCGATGTTTTGATTGGGCATCGGTCGGCGCAGGCTTCGCACTTGGGCAATATCGCTTACGTGGAGAAGCGCCGTCTGCGCTTCGATCCGTTGCGCGAAGAGATTCTGCCGCTCTAATGCGAACCTAATGCAGTTGCCGGCGAAACTTCGAAACGCCCTGGATCGAGAGCTGCAGGGCGTTTCGCTTTCTGATTTGACACAAGCGTCGCAACGGCTCACCGAGCTCTACCGGGCGGGCAAGCCTTCGCGCCTGGTGACGCTGACGGAACAGTTGGCCTATGCAGCGGTCCGCATGCCGGCGACTTATGCGGCGGTGCACCGGGCTCTGTCGGAATGCGCGTTGGAGCCGCGGACTTTGCTCGACTTGGGGGCCGGACCGGGGACGGTGGCCTGGGCGGCATCGGCTGTGTTTCCGACGCTCGAGACAGTGCAGGCAGTGGAGTATAACCGGGCGTTGGCGCAGTTGGGGGAACGGTTAGGGTCACCGGTGCCGGTGGAGTGGGTGGTGGAGGATTTGTCGAAGGCGACCGTGCGCCCGATGGCGGACTTAGTGGTGGTTTCCTATGCATTGAACGAAGCGGGCGGGCGGGCGCTGGTGGAAGCGGCCTGGCAATCGACGGGCATGGCGCTGGCGTTGATTGAGCCGGGGACGCCGGCGGGCTTTCGGTTGATCCGCACGGCGCGGGATTGGCTGATAGGGCAAGGGGCCTTTGTCGTAGCGCCGTGTCCGCATGGGCGAGCCTGCCCGATGAAGGGCGACGATTGGTGCCACTTTGCGGCGCGCGTCGAGCGGACGAGCTTGCATCGGCGGATGAAGGGGGCGGCGTTGGGGTATGAGGATGAGAAGTTCAGCTATGTGATCGTGTCGCGCGACGAGGTGACTCCGGCGGAGGCGCGGATTGTGCGGCATCCGCAGCATAAGAGCGGCTATGTGCAGTTGGAGTTGTGCACGGGGGCGGGGCTGGAGCGGAGGAACGTGGCGAAGTCAGCCGGGGAGTTGCATCGGGCGGCGCGGAAGGCGAGTTGGGGCGATGCGTGGCGCGAGTAAGAAGGGCCGGCCCCTGAAGGCCGGCCCGCTATCTTAGCGTTTAGCGCCAGGTGACCGTGCTGAGGCCGCCAATGGCATAGGTGAAGAGACCCAGGTCGATATTGCCGCCGGCGCGCAGCGGGGCGTTGAAACGGCCGTTCGACTCGGAGGCAGTGCCTTGTTGGAGAGCGAGAATCCCCACTCCCGTGCCATCGGTCAAGGTGCCGGTGGAAGCGGGAAGTTGGGAGAGGATCGAGGCGGGCACGTTGAAGGTGCGGGCATCGCCGCGAGCGGTGCAGATAAAGGTGGTGGTGTCAAAGATGGGATCGGCCTGGGTGCCGCCGGCGCGGACGCCGGAGCTGCCGAGAATGGTGATCACGTCGCTCGATTCGCCGCCGGTCCAATTGACGGTAAGGCCGCTCGAACGAATGATCGTGGCGAGCGACGCTTGGTTGGTCCAGACGATCGGTGCCGGAACACGCAGCGAAGCGGTGAAGGCGCCAATGTCTGCGCCGCCGGCACCGGTGATGGTAAAGTTGCCGGCCGAGATGCTAGCCGTGGGCGTTGGTTGCCCAGGAATGACGACGCCGGGCAAAAGCCCTGGGCCCAGAGTAGTGGAGTAACTACGGCTGTTGGCGGGCATCTGGGTCATGGCCCGATTGGGGATGCCGGGTCCGTTAAGGGTAAGCGTAGTTCCGGCATCGAGCAGACGGGAAGTGACGCCGACGACATTGCCACTTTGGTCAGCCCGCAGTTTATACACGGTGCAAGAGCCAACGGTGTTGAATAGCCCGGCAAAGCTCGAGTCGGAGACGTCGGCCACATTGGACAAGTTGATGCTTTCGAACTCGCCGGAAGCCAATTCCTGCTTAATTGAGCCGAGGAACGGAACCGTAATCGATTGCGAAACCAGCCCGAAACTGCCCAGGGTCAGCGAACCACCGGCGTCCAGACGGCGCAAGGCGGCTTCGCTGTAGAGGGGATGGGTGCAGATGGTGTCGCCCGCGCGGCCGATCGAGAGGGTGGTGGAAGCGCCGGTTGTGATCCCGGCAACGCGGACGCGCAGGGGAACGGTGCAGCCGAGGGAGACGTTGGCGGGCAGGACGAAGTTGATCTGGTCGAGGCCGGGAATGCCGGGAGAGCGGCCCGCGTAGACAGGTTCAATCTCGAGATCGCCGACGAGGACGCGCAGATTGGTGGGGCCCTTCAGGTCCTGGAGGCCCGGTGGGTTATTGTCGGGGGCGGTGATGGGGCCGAGGCCGATGCCATAGAGGACCAACGTTTGGCCGGCGCGCGCCGGCGTGCCGAATTGGTTGACGCGCGAGCCGAGGTCAGCGATTTGGGCCACGGAAGGACCGGTGCCGGAGGCAGAGAGACTGATGAGCGCGAAGTTGCGCGAGACGACCGTGACGCGGGAGGCGGCGCTGGTCTGGCCGTTGTAGGCAACGGTGACATTGTAATCTCCCACCGTGGCGGTGGACTGCAGGATGCCGGCGAGTTGTCCGGCCGAGGTGTAGATGACCAGGGCGTCAACGGGAGCTCCGCCACTCACCGGCGTGAAGCGGATGCTGGTGCCCGACAGGGTGGTGGGGACCGGGAAGGCCGAAACCTGGGTGAGTTGGGCGGGTCCCATGTTGGTGCCAAAGACCACAAAGATAGATCCTTGGGCGATGCCGGCCGAATAGTTGGCGGCGTTGACGATGCCGCTTACCGTGGGTTGCGCCCAAGCTGAGCCGATGGCGGCCAGGCAGACGAACGCAGTCGAGAGAAATCTCATGAATATCCTCCAAAATAAAACCTGCCGCGCGATTCAGTACGGTCAGTACTTTTATTGTGCGCTACTGGCGGAGGGGGCTCAAGAGAAATTTAAGCGGGTACGCCCAAGAATTCACGAACGGCGGTTTCGAGGCCCGGTGCGAAGGCGCACACGTTGGTGGAATAGATCGTGCTGCCGCCGTCCAGGTTCAAGAACTTGGCGCCCGCTTCTTCCAGGATAATGCGGGGGCCGGCCATGTCCCAGGGGGCGAGCTTCGGCTCAATCCAAACCTCGGCTTTGCCGGAAGCGACCAACATGGCATCAAGGCAGCCGCCCAAACTGCGGACGCCCCAAAAGGTGGAGGCCCAATCAAGGAGGCCGGGGCCCAGGGGGTGCTTAGCCCAGCCGCCGAGTTGATTGGCGCAGAGGACGCTTTCGGCCTTCGTCGTCTTGGTGGAGGCGAAGATGCGGTTGTCGTCGCGGTAGGCGCCCAGGCCTTTAGCGGCGAAGTACATGTGGCCCAGCAGGGGCATGAAGCAGACGCCGGCCACGACTTGGCCATCGCACTCCAGGCCGATCAGGTGGCTCCAGAGGGGGTTGCCGCGGACGAAGTCGCGCGTACCGTCGATGGGGTCGATGATCCAGCGGCGGCCGGTGGTGGTTTCGCTGGCCGCGCCTTCTTCGCCGAGGAAGCCGTCGCCAGGGAAGGCGTCGCCGATCATGCTGACGATGGCGCGTTCGCATTCCCGGTCGGCGATGGTGACAGGGGACTCGTCGGATTTCGACTCCGTATCGAAGCCGGTCAGCTGTATTTTCAGGGCGATTTCGCTGGCGCGGCGCGCAGCTTGACGGGCGACAAAAAGTTCGTGCTCAAATTCCATCTCTTTTTATAGTAGCCTTCATTAACAGAGAATCATGAGCGCTAGAACCGTCTTTACCGTACTCGAAGAAACCGTGGCCCAGCAGGGATCCGCGCCGGCATTGCATCAACCGAAAGGCGATGGCAAGTACACCGTCTACACTTGGAACGACTATCGCACTGCCGTGATCGAAATTGGCCTGGGTTTGGCCGACCTGGGCGTCGTGCATGGCGACATTGTCGCCATCCAAAGCGAGACGCGCGCCGAATTCTACTTGGTGGACTTGGCCATCATGTCGATCGGGGCGATCTCGGCTGGCCTCTATTCCAGCTATCCGGCGCTCGACCAGGTGAAGAACCTGAAGGCTTGCGGCGCGCGGGTGCTGGTGATCGAAGATGCCAAACAGATGGCCGCGATCGCCAATGTGATGAAGACCCAGCCGCTGCCGATTGAGTTTGTCCTGATTACGGGACAGGTAGAAGGGGCGCGGACGCTGGATGGGTTGCGGGCCACCGGGCGGCGGAAGCTTTCCGAAGATGCCGAGGCTTTCGCCAAGTTGGCCGCGCGGGTATCGCCTTCCGACCCGGCGATTCTGTATCTCACGTCGGGCGCGACGGGTGAGCCGAAGATGGGCTTGGCGACGCACGCGTCGATCAGTTTGAATGTGGATATGGGCCCCCATGTGCTGCCGTTGGGCCCCGCGGATCGGGCGCTGGTGTTTCTGCCTTCGGCGCATATCGCCCAGCGGATTGTGATGCAGTTTCTGATGATGCGGATGGCGGTGCCTTGTTACTTTTCGGAGAGCCTGGCGCGCATGCCGGGTGAACTGAAGAGCTTGAAGCCCACATTTCTACTGGCCCCGCCGCGGGTGTGGGAGCGCATCTATGCGAGCATCAAGACCGAAGTGAATAAGAAGGGCGCATTGACGCAGCGGCTCTTTCATGCGGCGGTGGGATTGGGCTTAAAGGCTTCACAGTATCGGCAGAAAGGCGAGCATGTACCGGCCTGGATCGCGACGCCGCTGGGTTGGGCGGACAAGCTGGTGTTTGCCAAATTGCGCGAACGCTTGGGCAATAGTATCCGCGTGGCGCTTTCGGGCGCGGCGCCCCTGGGCCAAGATACGGCCATGTTTTTTGACGCGATCGGCATGCCGATTACCGAAGGCTACGGACTAACCGAGGGCGGCGTGCTCACCATCAATCCGGTGGACCGGCAGGTGTACGGCACCATCGGCAAGCCGCTGCCCGGCGTGGAAGTGAAGTTGGCCGAAGACGGCGAGTTACTCGTCAAAAGCCCGACTCTGTTTGCCGGTTACTATCACGATCCGGCCGCGACGGCGAGTATTATGCGCGATGGCTGGCTCGCTACGGGCGATATTGCTTCCATCAGTGCCGATGGCTACGTGTCCATTACGGGGCGCAAGAAAGAGATCCTGGTTTCTTCAAGCGGCAAGAAGATTTATCCGGCCCGCATTGAAGCTTTGTTCAAGGGCGAGGCGCTGATTAGCCAAATGGTGTTAGTGGGCGATCGACTGCCGTTTGTTACGGCTTTATTTACGATTAATCCAGCAGTGGCGGAGACCTTGCCGGGGATGGACCAAGGCCAGTCCTTCGGAAATGCGAAGCCGATTGATGAGCAATTAAGGCGCGCGGTGAAACAGGCCAACGCGACCTTGCCGGAGTGGGAACAGATCCGGAAGTTCCGGGTGCTGAATCGCGATTTCTCGGTGGACACGGGCGAGTTAACGCCGACGATGAAGGTTCGGCGAGGTAAGGTGCTGGAGAATTTTAAGGACGAGGTTAGTGCGCTTTATGGGGGCAAGGAAGAGTCCCACTAGCTGGTGACGTTGTATCTTTTGCCCCGCAACCCCACAGCTTACGCTGTGGGCTAGATTGGGGTCATTAGTGAGAGATCGTAGTTACCCGACTGAGGTTAAGTAGTCGGGAATTCTTTCGGGATGAGTTCAGCGGCTTTCAATTCGGCCCAGACGGGGGCGGGAACCTGAACTTCGCGAATTAACTGGATCGTCTCGTGCAGGCGCTTCGGGTACATGGTGGAGGTGACGATTTGGGTCATCACCTCGGGGAAATTGACCACTAACAAGCCGGCCACAGCGGCGGATAGGTGAAGTAACGGCGTGGAGCCGCAGATTTTGTAGTAACGGGACAGCAGCGCCCGCTGAGCGTCGTTGGCGACTAGGTAGTTATAGAGGAAAGGCGGGGCGGTGGCGGGGTCCTCAGTGAGGGTGAAGGCTTGGCCGTAGTTGATGCCCATTAAAGTAACTTCGAACTGAGGCCCGGCCTGGGCGGCGGCGATGAGCTTCATTAATTCGCCCAGGATCGAAGGGCAGAAGGTGAGGCCGGCGTAGTCGAGGATGCCGGGCTCTTGAGCGATGAAGCGATGGACGAAGTCCGGCTCTTTGACGCCGAGTCCGATGCGTTCGACGAAGCCGCCGGCTTTGGCCGATTGCAGGAAGCGCACGGCGGGACGGACGTCGCGTTCCCAAAGCAGCGGGCCCTGTTGCATCTCCATGTCGGGCGAATCGTGCAAGGCGACGCCGTAAAGATTGCCGCCGCCGAGTTCGATGCGCTCGCGGCAGATCTGCTGCTCGGTGCCGGCCGCGGAGGGGTCCCAGCGGTCGGTGAAGCCGTGATAGCGGGCGGGGATGCCCTGCAATAGAGCTTCGGGCTGATGCTCGACGGCGCCGCCGGTGGCCAGGCCGAGGTAGCGCAGGCACTTAGTTTGGAAGCGGATGTCTTCGGGCGCAACGCCGAGGATTTCGAGGGCACGGCCGAGTTGAAGCGTCGCGCGGTAGAGCACTGCGGAATCGAAGGTCCGAATCCCGAGGTCCAGCGCGGCGCGCACCATCGGGACAACGTGGCGCTGGACATCGACCGCACCGCCGCTTTCTCCCGCGGGCCCTTTGGGCGCAGGGCCGAAGCCGAAACGGTGGCAGCCAAAGGCGAAGCGGTCAGCGGGAATTTCACGAATTGTGGGCATGGGCCTTCAGAATATCAGGCCGCGGAATGCACGCTCATCAAAGCTAGTGGCCATGGCGGCGAAGGTGGGAGTTTTAGCGTTTCGATCAAAACGCCTTCCAGGTCGGCAAATCCGCCGAGAAGCATTGGTTCGCGATGAAGGCTCTCCAGGTCCGGATTGTGAATTTAGATGATCACGCAAGGCCGACAGGATGCGTTTCTGGAGCCACCCGCGAGAGTCGAACTCGCGACCTACTGATTACGAATCAGTTGCTCTACCAACTGAGCTAGGGTGGCTCGCTCCCCTTAAGAATATCACAGCGGATCCGAGCGCTAGTAGTACCAGGGTACTGATCGTGGCGCCCCAGAGGAGGGCGGTGGGGCAGAATTCCATCACCACTTTGTGGGTCCCTCCGGGGACGGGGAGGCCGCGGAAGGCGTAGTTGGTGGTTCGGAGAGCGGCGGGCTGGCCGTCGATGGTGGCACGCCAGCCGGGGTAATCAGTTTCGGAGGTGACGAGGTAGGAGGGACCGCTGGAGCGGGTTTCGAGCTCCAGGCGATTCGATTCGTAGGCGATGACCTTGACTTCGCCGCCGGCGGTGACCGGGGCGGGCGGGCCTTCGACCACGGCGGTAGTGCGGAGGCCGTTGGGCTCGCGGACGAGGGCGGTGAGGAGTTGGCGGCTGGTGGCGGTGTCGTTGGCCCAGCGGACTTGGTCGACCAGAAAGAAGCGCGGCTGGGGAGCGTGGTTACGGTAGAAGCGGATCCAGTAGTCGGCCTGGGTGCGGCACCAGCCGGCGGGGTCGAGCAAGGTGTCGGAGAGGCCGGGACCTTGGGCGGCAAGGAAGCCAACATTGAGGAAGTCGAGCCAAGGGGAATCGGGCCGGTCGACGACGAGGTTGCGTTCCCATTCGTTGCCTCGGGTGAACTCGCGGCGGAGCTCGAGAATGCGGAGGGGAGCAAATGGGTTGTCGCCGCCGGAGGTGGGCAGGTTGCGCAGGGGGGCGGACATGGAGAAGTGGAAGAGCAGGTCGATACTGTCGATGCGTTGGGGCGGATTTTGGCGGCCGAGTTCGGCGTGCAGGTAGTCGACAATGGCGGAACTGCTGTCGATGGTGGTTTCGCCGCTTTGCCATTTCCAGTTGCCCTTATCGGTATTCATCGGCCGGCGGCTGCCGGCCCAGAGTAGTTCAACGGCCAGCGCGAATGCGGCAATCCACTTCCAGCGTGCGCCGGGCAGTCGCTGTAACATCAGCGCGGAAGTAAGGGCGAGGCCGGCGCAGAAGACGCAGGTGAAGAATTCTGCGTACCAACCCCCGCGTAAGTTGCGAGGGAGTAAGTCGAAGGCTTGGGTAAAGCCGGGGACATGGTTGCCGAAACAGAGGAGCAACAGTATGACAGTGAGCCAGGCGGCCATGCGCGTCCGGCGGCCATGCCAGAAGAGGGCGGCTGCGCCAAGTAACAACGGCAACGCGCCGTTATAGAGATACATGAAAGTGAAATTGAAGGGCTCTTTGAATTTGTCCGGCTCAAAGACGTTAAAGTAATTGGGCCAAAATAAAGCTTTCCAGGTATCGGTGGGGAGGCCCCCGCCTTGGTACCAGGCGGCGCGTAACTTGGCGAAGCTGAGGTTGGCTAACTCGGCTGAGGGTAGGATTTGGATGGCGAAGAGTCCGGCCGTTACAACGAAAGCGCCGAGTAACTTGGGGAGTAACCAGCGGTCAGCTTCGCCGGTAAGCCAGCAGGCAAGGGCGAATAAGATGACGGCGGTAAAGACGGCGTAAGTGACGGCGGTGAATCCGCTGAGCAGGGCCATCCCCAGGGCGACGACGAGGAGGGCAAACCAGCGGGGCTGCCAATGGCGACGCAGTTCGTACACACCTAGCCAGCAGAGCGGGAGCCACGCCGCACCGCAAATTGCCCCGACATGTTGCGATTGGCTCGCGAAGAAGGACGATAGCTGATAGGCCGTGCCGCCGAAGAGGGCTGTGGCGCGGCTGAGGCCCATGCGGCGCAGGAGCCAATACATCAGCAATCCGGCCAGCATCATGTGCAGGGTGTCATACCACTCAAGTAAGTAGGCTTCGTTGGGGCGATGACTGAGATTTCGGGCGAGCCAGACGCCCCAGGCGGGCGGGTAAAAGGTCTGTGCCTGGATGTCGGCGTAACCGGGATAGCCACAGTAAATGAGGGGATTCCAAAGGGGGAAATGGCCTTCGCGGAGTTCGCGCGCCTGGAAAGTAAAGAGCGGTTGGTGAAAGCCGAAGAGGTCCCAGGGGATATGGAATTGCGGATTGATTAAGACATGCGAAAAGAAGGCGAAGGGTTGAAGGACAAGGAGGACGAGGGGCAGGAATCTGGCGAGCATTTAGTGGGCCGGGCCGCCGATTTTGGGAAACAGGAGGGCTTGGATATCGGGTTTGGCAAGATCGGGAGCGGTGACTAAGGTGGCGCCGGAGTCGAATTTTGCGGCCGGAGTAAATCCCGCTAGTTTCTGGCAAATGGCTCTGGTGGATTCATAACCCATGGCAAAGGGATTTTGCACCACTAAAGCGTCAATGTAGCCTTGGCGTAGGTCATCGACCAGGGCCTCGGAGGCATCGAAAGCAACGAGCTTGACTTGCTTCGCGCCGCGGGTTTTTAGGGCTTGCACGGCTCCGGCGGTGGAGCTTTCGTTATCGGCAAAAATACCGGCTAACTTGGGATTGGCAGTCAGTAGATTCTCGGTGAGGGCGAGGGCCTTGGCACGGTCCGCCATGGCGAACTTGAGGCCCACCATTTCGATGCGGGGGTACTTATCGCGAATTTCGTTGATGAAGCCGCGTTCGCGCTCTTCGGTGGCGGCGCTGCCGGGCATGAAGCCAATGATGCCGACCTGGCCTTGCTCACCAATGCTGGCGGCGAGGCGGCGGGCAGCCATGCGGCCCCCTTCTTCGTTATTGGTGGCGACGTAGGTGATGCGCTTATCGGTATCGATGGCGGAATCGAAGATGGCGACGGGGATGCCCTCCGCGGCGGCGCGCTCGACGATGCGGACGAGGGCGCGGCGGTCAACCGGGGCGAGGGCAATGCCGGCCAAGTGGCGGTTCACCATAGACTCGACGATCTCAATCTGGCGGCTGGAATCGACTTCGAGCGAAGGGGCGTTCCACTCGACGGTGGCGGCACATTCCGCCGCAGCTTTCGTGGCGCCGGCGCGAACGGTTTGCCAGAAGATGTGGTTGGCGCCCTTCGGTACCACGCCGATGACACGTTGGGGCGCCGGCCGACAGGCCGCAGCGAGAAGCAGAAGCAAGATCACACTAAGCAGGCGCATCGAAGTGACAATGGTATCGCGCTTGCGGGAGCATGAGCTAGACTAAGAGCTGTTTATGGCCATCAGCAAAGAGCTTCTCGAAATTCTGGTCTGCCCGTTGTGCAAAGCGACGGTGGAGATGAAGCCCAACGGCAGCGGACTCAAGTGTGTGCAATGCCATCGGGTGTATCCGATTCGCGACGACATCCCGGTGATGTTGGTTGAGGAAGCTAAGGTCGAGGACTAAGTCCTTTCGGGCTGGCCATGGCGAGTATTCTCGAAGGTCTCGCGCTGGGCTCGCGGGTGACGATCCTGCGTTTGCGGTCGCTGGGCGATTGCGTTCTCACCACTCCGGCACTTTCCCTTTTGAAAAAAGCCCGGCCCGATTTGCGGGTGCGGATGGTGGTGGAGCCGCGCTTTGCGGCTGTCTTTGCGGGCAATCCAGACCTCGACCAACTCGTGTCGCCGACGCTACTGGCGGCGAGCGGCAGTGATCTTTGTTTGAACTTTCATGGCGGTTCGCGCAGCCTGTGGATGACCGGGGCGTCGCTGGCGAAGGTGCGCGCAGGCTTCGGGCATCACGGCGGAGCGTGGCTTTACAATGCGCCGATTCCACGGGCGCAGGAGATTTTGGGCGAGGAGCGGACCGTGCACACGGCGGAACATTTGGCGACCGCCATGTTTTATCTGGGCGTGGCGCGGACGGAGATTCCACGGGCGCGGCTGTTTACGGACCGCTGGAATGAAGCTCCGGAACGGTACGCGGCGGTGCATCCGTTCGCGTCGGCCGCGCACAAGCAATGGCCGGCCGAGCGCTTCATGCTGGCGATGAAAAGCCTGCAGCAGGACTGGCAGTTGACGCCGATCGTCATCGGCGCGCCCGGCGACGACTTCGCGGCCTTTGAGGGCTTCCGTTGCGTCGCCGGGCCGCTTGAACAGACGAAGCAGATCCTGGCCGGGGCGAAGTTTTTCCTCGGCAACGACTCGGGGCCAGCGCACATGGCGGCCGCTTTTGGGGTGCCGGTAACGGTGCTGTATGGCTCGTCCGACCCGATAGTGTGGGCGCCTTGGCGGACGCGGGCGGAGACGTTTGTGTCGCCTTCCGGCTTGCAGGCAATCACGGTGGATGAGGTGCGGTCTGCGTTTGGCCGCTTGCTCGCGGGGTTGCAAGCATGAAACGATTGCTGACGCTCGCCCAGCCCTATGGGCCGCGTCTGTTGGCCGCGATGCTGTTGATGTTGGGCGTGGGCGCGATGCAGGGGTTGACGGCGCGACTGATCCAGCCGGTGTTCGACCGGGTGCTGAATCCGCGAAGCGCGAACGAACCGGTGCTCTTATTTCAGTGGCCAGGCGGAGCGCTGCATTTGAACGACTTACTCCCCGGCCAGATCCAGAACGTGTGGACCCTGGTGGCGGTAAGTATCCTGTTGGTGTTTTTATTGAAGGGTCTGTTTGACTACTGGGGAAATTACCTGATCAACGACGTCGGCCTTTCCGTAGTTACTGATTTGCGGCAACGCGTCTTTGACCATGTCTTGAGGCAGGACGCCAGCTTCTTTGCCGCGAACTCTACGGGCAGGCTGATGTCGTCGATCATGAGCGACATCGATAAGATTCAGGTGGCTACGTCGCACTTACTCGCCGACTGGTTCCGGCAGGTCTTTACCGCCTTTTTCCTCCTGGCGGTGTTATTGCAGAACGACTGGCGCTTGGCGGTGGCGAGCCTAACGGTGTTGCCCTTCGTACTGATTCCGACGGCCCGCATCGGCAAGCGCTTGCGTGGCACCACGCGGCGGGCGCAGGACAATGCGGCGGACTTAAACGAAGTGCTGCAGGAGACGCTTTCGGGCCAGCAAGTCGTCAAGGCCTTCGGAGCGGAGCGCCTGGAGAGCGAACGTTTCGCCCGCACGGCAAGTAACTTGAAGCGGGCGAATCTGAAGTATGTGCTGCAACAGGCGCTCGCCTCGCCGATGATCGAGTTTTTTGGCGCCGTGACGATTGTCGTATTACTCACTTATGCGCGGACGCAAATTAAAGCCGGGCAAATGACGGCGGGGGAATTTACGAGCTTTATCTTCGCCTTGCTGATGTTATATGAGCCGGTGAAGCGGCTGACGGGCATCCACCAGATCTTTCAACAAGCCAGTGGCGCTTCGCAGAAGGTATTTGAGTATCTCGATACCGAACGGCAATTGGCTGACCAGCCAGGCGCCAAGGCACTTGCCGGCTTCCATGAGAGCATCACTTTTACTGGTGCTCGCTTTCGATATCCGAATGCGGAAAGTTATGCGCTCGATGGCGTGAATTTGACGGTGAAGGCGGGGGAAGTGTGCGCGCTGGTGGGCCCGAGTGGCGCGGGCAAAACGACGATGGCGAGCTTGGTGCTGCGCTTTTATGACCTTGAAAGTGGCACGCTGACGGTGGATGGCGTGGATGTGCGGCAGTTACAATTGGCGAGTCTGCGGCAGCAGGTGGGCTTGGTGGCGCAGGAAACGTTTCTCTTCAACGACACCATTCTGAACAATATTCGCTATGGCCGGCCGGATGCGCTGCCCGAAGAAGTTCGGGAAGCGGCGCGGAACGCCTTGGCCGAAGAATTTATTCTGGCTTTGCCGGAGGGCTACGAGACGATGGTGGGGGAGCGCGGGGCGAAGTTGAGCGGTGGCCAGCGGCAGCGGTTGTCGATTGCGCGGGCGCTGCTCAAAAACGCGCCAATCTTGGTACTCGACGAGGCGACGTCCCATCTGGATACTGAGTCCGAGCGGTTGGTGCAGGCGGCGCTGGCGAATTTAATTCACGGGCGAACGGTAATTGTGATTGCGCACCGTCTTTCTACCATTCGCCGCGCCGATAAGATTGTAGTGTTAGACCGGGGCCGGGTCTCCGAAATCGGGACGCATGAGGAACTGGTGGCCGGTGGCGGCATCTATCAGCGCTTGCACGATCTGCAGTACCTTGGCCCAGATGAGACACTGGTCGAATCACCGGACGCCAATCGCTAGAGTCCGCAGAAAAGAGGTAACCGATTGCCCGCAAAAAGTATGACTGGTTATGCGCTGGTGAGGCGCAGCCTGCCGGGGGGCGACCTTACGGTGACCTTGAAAAGCGTGAACCATCGCGGGCTGGACCTGCATTTTCATCTGCCCTCACAGCTAGACGTCTTTGAAGCGCCGTTGCGCGCCGCCGTAAAGCAACGGCTGCACCGGGGCCATATCGATATTCGTGCGCACTGGGCACCAGCCGTCACTGCCCATGCGATCAGAATCAACGAAGAGCTCTTGGCCACCTATGTGGCCGCGTTCCGGCGCGCCGCCGCCCAACTGCAAGTGAATTCGGAGCCCGATTTGAACGCGATGCTACGCTTCCCGGGCATGATGGAAGAGGGGAACAGCGACCTAGCCCCCGACTTTGGCGAGCAACTCCAGACCGCTTTCAACGCCGCGCTCGACGAGCTCGAGAGCTTCCGGGCCCGCGAGGGCGGCGAGTTACTCACGCAGATTCTGCGCCATAACGTGGCGATTCGCGGGTCAGTACACCAGATGGAAAGCTTGCGCGGGGAAGTGCAGCCATTGCTTGAAAATCGCTTGCGCCAGCGGCTGACGGAAATGCTCGACACGGCGCTGATCGACTCGACCCGCCTGATTCAAGAGGCGTCGATGTTGGCCGAGCGGGGTAACATTGCCGAAGAGTTGGCCCGGCTGCGCATTCATTCGCACCAACTCGAAGACCTGATGCAAACCAGCTCCGAGATCGGCAAGCGCCTTGATTTCCTGTTGCAGGAGATGAACCGCGAGGCGAACACGATCCTTTCGAAGACCAGCGGCATCGGCGATTTGGGCATCAAACTGACCGATTTGGCTTTGAGCGCCAAATCCGATATCGAGAAGATTCGTGAACAGAGCCTGAATCTGGAGTAGCCTAGAGAGAACTCATGGTTTTTGTTATTTCCGCTCCCTCAGGCAGTGGGAAAACCACTTTGCTCGGCGGCCTGCTGCGTGCGGAACACAACTTGGTTTTTTCGATCTCTTACACCACGCGCAAGCCCCGCGGGAATGAAGTGGATGGCACCAACTACCATTTCGTTGGCCGGGAGGACTTCGAAACACGGGCGCGCCGCGAAGAGTTTCTCGAGTGGGCCGATGTGTTCGGCAACTACTATGGCACCCATCGCAGCGAACTCGAGCGCGCGAGCCGGTTGGGCTCCCACCTGCTGCTCGACATCGACGTGAAAGGTGCGCGACAATTAAAAGAGCGCGTTCCCGAAGCTGTTTCGATTTTTATTCTCCCCCCCTCCCGGGAGGAGTTGGAAAAGCGATTACGTGCCCGCGGCGAGGATTCCGAAGAGGTGATCCAGCGGCGGCTGCGTGAAGCGGCGGCGGAAATCAAGAATTATGGCCTCTACGATTACATCTTGGTGAACGATGATGTGGAACAATCCACGGCGAATTTGATCGCAATCATCAAAGCTGAGCGTGTGAGGCGCGTAAGGATGGAAAGCCGCATCGGCCCCGTGCTGTCGACGTTCGATTTGATGTTGACTGCTGGAAAATAGGAAGGTTTTACAATCGTGCCCAACATGGCTCTGCGCCCCAACGCGCACAATACGGTCCCTGACGATCCGGAACTTTCGACGTACCGGTTCATCATCATTTCCGCGAAGCGTGCGCGCCAGTTGCAAGCTGGTGCGCGTTCCTTCCTGCCCACTTCCACTAAGAAGCCCACGGTTTCGGCCACGGAGGAGGTCCGCCGCGGCCTCATCACCTGGACCGATCCGGGCCGCCCCGTGGAAGAGGGTGGCAACGAACTGATCTAAAGCTCGCAAACAAATCGTGAACCTGATCCTCGGCGTCGGTGGCGGTATCGCAGCCTATAAGGCGGCGGAACTGGTACGTCTGTTGCAGGATCATGGCTTCACGGTGAACGTTGTGATGACGGCGAGCGCCCGCGAGTTTATCCAACCACTTACCTTTGCGGCGCTCACCGGGCGCAAGGTGATTACGGACCTTTTTGACCAATCGAGCCCTGAGGGTACGCTGTCCAGTTCCGTCGAACATATTGGCGTGGCGCAGGACAACCAAGTGATGCTGGTGGCGCCCGCCACGGCCGGGATCCTCGCCAAGTTCGCGCATGGCCTCGCCGACGACTTCCTCTCCACTACTTACTTAGCTTTCACGGGCCGCGTGTTTCTGGCGCCCGCGATGAACACCAACATGTGGAACCATCCGGCGACGCGGGCGAATTTGGACATCTTGCGTGCTCGGGGGCACGTAATTTTGGACCCCGAGGCGGGCCGTCTCGCGTGCGGCATGGTGGGCCCCGGACGTTTGGCCGATTCACGTTACATTGCGGACCAAGTGGCTTTGCTTGCGCGCCCCGTGCAGGATTTCGTGGGCGAGACGGTGCTGATCACCGCCGGGCCGACGCTTGAGCCGATTGACCCGGTGCGCTATATCAGCAATCGCTCGAGCGGGAAGATGGGCTATGCCTTAGCCGAAGCGGCCCAGCGGCGCGGGGCGCGGGTGATTCTGGTATCTGGCCCGGTGCAGCTAGCGCCGCCCGCCGGAGTGGAGTTAGTGAAAGTGACCACGGCAAGCGAGATGCATACGGCCGTGATGGCGCATCTGGAGCCGGCGACGATCGTGATTAAGTCCGCCGCGGTGGCCGACTACCGGGTGCAGAACGAGGCCGCGCAGAAGCTCAAGAAGACCGGCGCGCCGGTGACGCTGACCTTGGAGCCGAACGTCGATATCCTGGCCGACGTGGGGCGTCGCAAGGGGAATCGCTTGTTGGTGGGCTTCGCGGCGGAGACTGAAAACCTGCTGGAGTACGCGCGCCGGAAGCTCGAGAGTAAGCACGCCGACGTGATCGTCGCGAACCTGGTGAACTCGAGCGAGATGGGCTTTGACTCGGACCGTAACGAGGTCACGCTGGTGACGCACTCCGGCTACATCCCACTGGGCCAAGCTTTGAAGACCGAGTTGGCCGGACAAATTTTGACCCACCTCCTACGCCTGCGAGCCGAACGATGAGTGACCTCAAATCATTGCTCGAGTATTATCGCGATCTGGGCGTAAAGGAGCTCTACCGCGCCGCTCCGATTACTGCACCGCCCATCCCCCAGCCTCTGCCCTTTTTCGAGATTCCCGAAATGCCCAAAGCTCCTTTGCCGACCACGCTCCCTGGATTATCCCCGGAAAACGACAACTTCGCCCTCATCCGCGCCGACATTGGCGATTGCCGCCGCTGCCGGCTTTGCGAAGGCCGCAACAAGATCGTCTTCGGCGCCGGCAATCCGCAGGCGAAGCTGGTTTTCGTCGGCGAAGCGCCGGGGCAGGAGGAGGATATTCAAGGGCTACCTTTCGTGGGCCGCGCCGGCCAATTGCTGACGCAGATGATCAACAACACGGCCGAGAAAGAAGGCATCAAAATTACGCGCGACGACGTCTACATCGCCAATGTTGCCAAGTGCCGGCCGCCCGAAAATCGCGCGCCGTTGCCCGATGAGATGGAAATCTGTGGCCAGTTTCTTGCCCGTCAGTTGGAGGTGCTGAAGCCCAAGGCGATTTGCGCGTTGGGCGGCACGTCGGCTAAGGCGCTGCTGGGCTTGAAGGAAGGCGTCACCAAGATGCGGGGAAATTGGTATCAGTGGCGCGAGTTTCCGGTGATGGTGACTTATCATCCGTCGTTCCTGTTACGCGCCTACAATGTGGAGGCGAAGCGCGAGGCTTGGCTCGATTTGAAGAAGGTGCTGCACTTTGTTTATGACTAAGGCGGGGCGCTTCTTCACCTTCGAAGGCCCCGATGGCAGCGGCAAGAGCACGCAACTCGCCCTCCTCGCCGCGCGCCTGCGAGCCATGGGCCGGGAGGTCGTCGAGACCGCCGAGCCCGGCGGCACCAGCATTGGCCGCGACATCCGCGCCATTTTATTGAACGCGAAGAATCATCACCTACGGCCCACGGCCGAGTTACTGCTGTATTTCGCGAGCCGCGCCCAGAATGTGGAAGAGGTGATTCTGCCGGCGCTCGAGCGTGGCGCGATCGTACTCTCGGACCGATTTACCGACTCTTCCTTGGTCTACCAAGGCGCCGGCCGCGGACTCGGTGCGGAAGTCGTCCGGCAGTTGCACACCATCGCCTGCGGCACCCTGCAGCCGGACCGGACCCTACTCGTCGACATCACTCCGGAACTCACCCTGACCCGCACCACCAAGCGTACCGAGCCCGATCGCCTCGATGCCGAGTCACTCGACTTCCACCGCCGCGTGCGCGATCGCTACCTGCAACTGCTGGCCGAGGAGCCGGGCCGCGTGCGTTTGGTGGATGGTGCGCAATCGATCGAAGCCGTCGCCGTGGAGCTTTGGCCCCTAGTGGAGGAGGCGTTGCCATGAGTGGCGCTGCGCGGGTATTAGAGTACGATTGGGACTTCCACGGCCACCGCCATGTGGTCGCCTCGCTCGAACGCATGATCGTGCAGGACAAGCTCGCCCAAACCCTGCTGCTGCATGGCCCCGAAGGCATCGGCAAAGCCACACTAGCCCGCCGCTTGGCCAGCCGGCTACTCGACGATCGTACCCGCATCGAGCAAGACGACTTGAGCCGCGAGAGTAACCTGCAACTGGTGGCCGACCGCGAAAAGTGGACCGCCGAGAAGCGCAACGAAGACCCGCTGCTGTTTGCCTCGCTCTCGGACTTCGTCACCTTTGCCCCCGATGGTCCCCTGCGCCAGATCTCGATTCCGCAGATGCGTTTGTTGAAGGAACGCGCGCAGTATCAGCCGTTGAAAGGCCGCCGGCGCGTCTTTCTCATCGACCGGATCGATCGCGCGAATGAGCAAGCGGCCAACTCGCTCTTGAAGACACTCGAAGAGCCGCCCGGCCATATGATCTTCGTCCTGACGGCGGAAAACGCCTATGATCTGCTACCGACGATTCGCTCGCGGTCTTTGCAGATGGCGATGCATCCGCTATCCACCGACGACATGGCCGCGTTCCTAAAGACCCGCCCGAAGCTCGACCAACTCGAGCGGCGGCTGGTATTGGCCGGTGGCCGCCCGGGCGTAGCCTTGTCACTCGACCTGGAGGTCTACGACAAGCGGCGGACGGCGATGCTCGCGCTGCTGAAGGTCGCCTCGCGCCAGGCGCCGTTCGCCACGTGGCTCAAGTTCTCCGAAACCATCTCGGCCAGCAAGAGCGAGAAACTCGAGTTCTACTTGCAGGTGCTCTACGGGCTGCTCGAAGACGTGCTGGTCCTACGGCATGGGGGCAAACGCTTGCAAAACCCCGACCTGCAGCCGGATCTGGCCGCCATGGCCGCCGCGGTGAGCTTTCGCTGGATCCAGGTGGCGGTGAAGGAAGTCGACCAGATGGCGGACTATATTCGCCGCAACATCCAAAAGGGCATCGCGCTTGATGCGTTAGTGGTGCGCCTGCAGGCCTTGTAGATGAACATTCGCCGAATGTACATGAGCGTGCAACGTGAAGATGGGAAGCTCCGGCAGTGGCTTATCTCTTGCTTGCTCTTCTCTCGCTCGTTCCTCTTTGGGGCCAATCGGAGGCCGGAGGAGGCACGATCAACGGCGTGGTGCTCGATCCATCGGGGGCGGCCGTGCCCGGCGCCCGCATTACGGTTCAAAGCGCGGATACCGGTTTAAGCCGGCGCTTCGAAACAGAAGGCGCGGGCCTGTTCACCTTCGTCCGTTTGCCGGCGGGGCGCTATGCGGTTCGGTACAAAAGGACGGCTTTCGGCCGGCGGCGCAGGAAGCGCTCGCCTTGAGCGTGGGTGGTTTGCTCTCCGTGGAAGTGCGCCTCGAAGTCGGTTCGGCCACCGACACGGTAAAGGTGATTGCCAAAACTCCGGTGATTGAAGCGACGCGCTCGCAGGTCAGCACGGTCGTCAACGAAAAACTGGTGCGGGACCTGCCGATCAACGGGCGCAATTTTTTGGATTTCGCCGTGTTGACGCCAGGCGTCATCAACGATCGGCGCACGGGCGACCTTTCTTTCAACGGTCAACGGGGGCCGGCCAATAGTTTATTGGTGGACGGCATGGATAGTAACAGCGCCTTTTGGGGCCAATCCGACGCGGTACAGGAGTTTCAGGTGAATTCCATCGGGTACTCGGCGGAGTTTGGCCGCGCGAGCGGGGGCGTGGTGAATGTGGTGACGAAGTCCGGTACGAATCAATTTCACGGCACCGGCTTTTGCTTTTTTTGAGACCGCGCGATGAATGCCAATACGTTCTTTAACAATGCCGCCGGCATCGTCCGTCAGCCTTATCACTTCAATCAATTCGGCGGTAACCTGGGCGGCCCGGCGGTAAAGAATAAACTCTTCTTTTTCTTCTATAACTACGACGCCCAGCGGAACACGTCACCCAACGCGGTCTTCTTTCCCGCCATTGCCCTGCCCACCGATGCAGCTTCGCAAGCAGGCGTGCGGGAACTCGGCAAATACTTTGTGCCCTATGTTACTGGCCTACGTAATGATATCCACACCGCGAAAGTGGATTGGGCGGTGAACGCCAACCATACCCTCAGCGTGCGCTATAACAACCATCGCTTCTTGGGCACTAATTTCGAAAACCCCGGGGCACAGTCGGCGCTGGAACGCACCGGGGACAGCGTCATTAACACGGATAGTGTTACCGTGTCGCATACCTGGATTTTGGGCGCGAATAAAGTATTGGATCAGCGCTTTCTTTTTTACAACGAAGACAACCCCTCCACGGTAAATGGTCCCGGACCGGAAGTGGTGGTCCGGCAGAGTGGCGTCATCTTTATGCAATTCGGCCGCGGTAACTTCTTGCCGCGCTTTGTGAAGCAGAAGAAAGTATCCGGCATTCAGACGCTGAGTTGGAACAAAGGCCGCCATAGCTTCAAATTCGTGCATGATTTCCGGTTTGAACGTGCCCATCAATTCAACACGACGCTGTTCTACGATCAATACACTTTCGATTCCCTGGCGGACTTCGCCAATCGCCGCCCGTCCGCGTTTGCCCAAACGCTTACCGCCTCCGGGACGCCGGGCGGCAATGTATTTCCTAATGGCGACGACTACGCCTTCTTTGCGCAGGACGCCTGGCAATTCGACACGCGTTGGAGTGTCACCGTCGGTGCCCGCTACGAACGATGGCGGGCGAGCGAGGGCGCTCGCACGGTCGATAGCGCAGGGGTACGCAGGCGCACGGCGCTACCCGGGCGCGAGCAGGACCGGGTTTCGCCCAAGCTCGCGCTCGCCTGGCGACCGGTCAAGGATTGGACGGCTCGGCTGTCGCTCGCTCGGACGAGCCGTTTCCCTACCGTCGGGGAACTTTATCAAGGCATCACCCTCGCCGACGGCACGGTGACCAACAACAATCCGACACTGCGGGCGGAATCCTCGTTCTCCAAGGACCTGACCTTCGAACGAGCGCTGCCGCAAGGGGTATTGCGCGCCAGTCTGTTCGAAGAAGACACCAAGGATACCTTGTTCACGCAGACGAACACCACGACTCTCGTCACCAACTTTCAGAACATCCCCAAGGTACTCACGCGTGGCGCGGAAATGGCCTTCGACCAAAAAGGCTTTTTGATCGACGCAGTCGATCTGCAGGCAGGACTTACCTATACGGATTCGGAAATCCGTTCCAATCCTGCCTTTCCTGCTTCCGAAGGAAAACAGTTTCCCCGCATCTCCCACTGGCGCGCATCGCTCTTTGCCACGTACCACGCGACTGCCGCTCTTTCGCTCACCGCAGGATGGCGCTATGCGAGCGGTCAGTTCAGCACGCTCGACAATATCGACACGCGCGCGACCTATGGCGGCGTGAGTGGCTATTCGCTCGTCGATCTCCGTGCCGCTTATACGCTTTCCCGAGGCTTCACCGTGGCCCTCGGAGTCGACAATGTCACTCGCTACAAGTACTACCAAGGTCACAATTTACTCCAACGCACCTATTTCGCCGAGATCAAAGCGCGATTTTGAATCTGTCTCTTATACACATCT
>ENA-ORBV01005326-ORBV01005326.1-microbial-mat-metagenome-genome-assembly--contig:-NODE-5326-length-23754-cov-4.395067_pt1 | contig 23754 bp, 28 predicted proteins | sample MGYA00237777_ERZ505514 | MGnify/ENA primary metagenome ERZ505514 (study PRJEB26160, sample SAMN06269048) | microbial mat metagenome | isolation source: Oligotrophic lake microbial mat | place... | reverse complement strand
AAAAAAGGACGACAAAGAACGGCACGCTGGGTTCGGCATCTTGAGCCGCGAGTTGCAAAAGAAGATGCGGCATAAGCCAGTTCGCCAACTCGTGGCGGAAATGGGCGAGGCGCTGCTAACGTTAACGCCGTGCTTAATGATGAGCCCTTTGTTCGTTGCTCAGTTCTTATCGGCTGATAGCAAACTCTTTGACTTAGTGGTGTTCGATGAGGCGTCGCAGATCACCGTTTGGGATGCCATTGGAGCAATCGCACGGGCAAAAAATGTAGTGGTCGTCGGCGATCCGAAGCAGATGCCGCCGACGAGCTTCTTCGACAAGGCAGCAGGAAGCGACGACGAAGACTCGGATATTTCCGATCTTGAAAGCATTCTTGACGAGGCACTATCCGCCAGTGTTCGTCATCACCGGCTGACGGGGCACTACCGAAGCAAGCACGAAAGTCTGATCGCGTTTTCGAACTACGCCTATTATCAGAATCAACTCGTTACCTATCCGCCACCAGAAACGCTCCCATCTGCGGTCTATCTCAAGAAGGTGGATGGTATCTATGGCAAAGGGAAAGACAGAACTAATCCCATAGAGGCCAAGGCCGTAGTGGCAGAGGTCATGCGTCGTCTGCGTACCCCCGACCTTGCCCAGCTAAGCATCGGCATCGTCACGCTCAATGCAGAGCAACAACGACTGATCGAGAACCTATTGGATCAGGAACGGAGAGCTGATCCAGAATTGGAGAAGTTCTTCGGTGATGCTCTGTCAGAACCAGTCTTCATAAAGAATTTGGAGACTGTCCAGGGTGACCAACGCGACGTAATTCTTCTCAGCATTGGCTATGGTCCGATCACCCCATCTGCGAAGGCCATGTCGATGAACTTTGGCCCTTTGAATCGAAAGGGCGGTGAGAGGAGGCTAAATGTCGCGATCACTCGCGCGACCACTGAGGTGGTGGGCTTCGCAAGCTTCGATGCTTCGATGATAGATTTGACACGTACATCGGCGAGGGCAGTTCACGATCTGAAACAGTATCTTGATTTCGCGGAACGAGGACCGATCGCACTCGGCGAAGCTATTGTAAGTGTTGGCGGCAGCGATCTCTACGATTCGGACTTCGAGTTCACTGTGGCTGAAGGACTCCGCAGGCACGGTTGGACGGTCCATACGCAAATTGGTGTATCGAAGTTCCGTATCGATTTGGGAATCGTCCACCCCGACAAGCCGGGCGCTTATCTGGCAGGAGTTGAATGCGACGGTGCTGCCTACCATTCGCTACCCTCGGCGAGAGATCGAGATCGTGTCCGACACATCATCCTAGAAAGGCTCGGCTGGCGGTTAACGCGCATATGGTCGACCGACTTTTTCTTGGATTCGAACCGAGTGCTAAAGAAAGTGCACGAAGAGCTCATTGTTCTTCTGGAAGAAAATCGCTCTCAATCTGTTAAGTCGCAACTGTTGAAGCCAGATGAGGAAACTGCGACGGAGCAACCCGTTGCAGACGATTTTACGTCGAGAGTGGACGCCGATCTGCAGCCTGAGCGCATTGCCCGAGAGAGTACTCAACGCGAGGAGACGCACAAGATAGACGTTTCGACGGAAATTGACGCCTTGTCATCGGCGATGACAGACGAAGCAATTCTGGCGTGCGCCCCGGAGTTGACTGAGCGGATCGATGCACGGGTGTTCTACGAACCAGACTATGCGGCGGTTATCGCCGAGTTGTCGGCATTCCATATCGATACGTTTGGCCCAATCACGTTCAAGCATTTGAGTGAACGCGTGGCGCGGATTCATGGTTTCAAGCGGACCGGATCTGAGATCAAGAGTCGTGTATGGGCAGAGGTTCACCGGCTTCGGACGCACAGCCGTGATCTCGATGGTCAGACGACACTCTGGCCGAAAGGCATGGAGCCCGTATTAGTTGTGCGGTTTCGCGGTATGAAGATCGGTCAGATGGAACGTAGTTGGGCCGACGTTCCATATACCGAGAAGCTGGGTCTCGCTGCTGAAGTTATTGCCGCTGGGGGTAGTGGCGATGCTGTTGAGAAAATGGCCGAACGGATCGGGTTAATTCGACTGGTTGGGAAAACCCGAGATCAGCTTGGGGCCTTGCTTGCAGAAGCGAGCAACGGAGTAAATCAGCCATAGACCGAAGTGGCCCATTCCGCCTTGGCGTCGGATTGCTTGCTGATGGGCAGCCAGAGAGCCTGCTCGTCCTCGATCAGCTTGCGGGCGGCCTCTGCCCTGTATAGCGGGGCGGCCGCCCTCCCCGGGTACTGCAGCCGCGCACATGGCCGATGGCGGGCTAACCGTCGGATCGCGGATATTTGAATTGCGTCGGATCGAAGTTTTTCGCCCGCCGGGGTACATTTGGCGTGCTGCCAATAAACCTAGGGGAGGAAACAAAGATGAAGACCATTCTGCTGAGTGCTGCGCTCGTCGCAATCGCCGCCACCGCGTCGGCCCAGGACAGGCGCCCCGAGTACGGCACGGCGGTCAATGTCGCGGGTGCGAAGAAGATCGCGGCCGGCATCGTCGCCGAATGCGCGAAGAACAACTGGAACGTCGCCGTCGCCGTGGTCGATACCCATGGCTACCTGGTCTACTTCGAGCGCATGGACCAGACACAGACCGCCAGCATGGACATCGCTGTCGGCAAGGCGAAGGCGGCGGCGACCTATCGCCGTCCGACGCGCGCCTTCACGGATGCGATCAACAAGGGCTCGCCGGCGACCGCCACGCTGCCCGGCGTCTTCGCGTCGCCCGGCGGCATGCCGATCATGGTCGACGGCAAGGTGACCGGCGGCGTCGGGGTGAGCGGCGTCACCGGCGACCAGGACGAGCAGTGCGCCAAGGCGGGGCTTGGGAGTTAGAGTCGGGATCATTTTCTTCCCCTGCGCGGAGTCCACGCAGTCGGTGCTAGGTCCGCAGGCGACACCTCACCCCGCAGACGAGGGAGGAGAATGGTCGTCACGCAGGGACGTTCATGCTCTTGGGGACCGCGAGCCTCCGGCTCGCTCATGATCACGAGCGAGCCGGAGGCTCGCGGTCCGGAAGAGCATGAGCGCCATAGCGCGCTCCAGCCTCAGTACACCGACTCGAGAATCGGCACGATCTCCTGCGCGCCGTGGATCGGGCGCGGGTTGCTGAAGGTCCAGTCGTCGAGCATGCAGTTGGTGGCGATGCGCGGCAGGTCCTCGCGCTTGACGCCGACGTCGCGCAATCGGCGGGGCAGGCCGAGCCCCGTAATGAAGCGGTCGAGTACCTCTGATGCCGGCTGACCGGCCGCGCCCAGGGCGGCGCTGATTTCGGCCTGGTGGTCGGCATTGACGGCGGCGTTGAACGCCAGCACGGCCGGGAGCATGACGCAGGAAGTGTAGCCGTGCGGCACGCCGGCGCTGCCGCCCAGCACATGGCCGATGGCGTGGCTTGCGCCCATGCGCGTGCCGGTGACGATGGCGGCCATGGAATTCCAGGCGCCGATCTGGCAGTCGAGCCGCGCATCGAGATCGTTCGGATCGCGCTTCACCGCCGGCAGGCCGCGGCCGAGCAGGCGCAGCGCCTGCAGCGCGGTCGAGTCGGTGTAGGCGTTGCCGTCGATCGAGCAGAAGGTTTCAACCGCATGATCGACCGCGCGGATGCCGGTCGAGAGCCACAGCCATTCCGGCGTGTGCACGGTGACGGCGGGATCGAAGATCACCACGAGCGGGATGAGGCCGGGGTGGATGTAGGCCTGCTTCAGCCGCAGCCGGGGGTCGGTGATGCCGGCGCGGGCGTTGAACTCGCCGCCGCTCAAGGTGGTCGGCACGCAGATCTGGCGGACCCCGGGCGCGCGGTATTGCGGGAAGTGGCGCTTGCCCGTGATCTCGTCGACCACGGTGCGGAAGGGTTCCAGCCCGTCCGGCTCGCGAATGTCGTGTTCCAGGCAAATGGTGACCGCCTTGCCGCCATCGGTGGTCGAGCCGCCGCCGACGCTGACCAGCAGGTCGCAACCGGCCTCGCGGGCCTTGTTGGCGCAGGCGACCACCGCGTCGCGCGGGCTGTGCGCCGGCATCTCGTCATGCAGGCCGGCGTAGCGCGGCCCCAGCGCCGCCGCGATCTGGCGGACCGTATCGGTTTTGCGGTTGAGGGTGCTGCCGGCCAGGATGAAGACCCGCCGGGCGCCCAGCCGCTCCGCGGTCTCGGCCACGGCTTCGGCGGCCGGGCGGCCGAACACCACCCGTTCCATGGCCGTGAAGACGATCTCGCCTGCCCGCATGGGACCAGAAGCTATATGCTGGTCCCGCGAAGGCAAGAGAGGACATTTCACGATGGCCAAGACACCCGGCGGAAAAAGCAAGGGCAGACAAGTTGCCGTGGTCGTGGGCGCCACCTCGAAATGGCAGGCTGACGGCCGCAACACCAAGCTGGCGCACGGCAAGGCGGTCGATGACAGCGACCTGCCCGTCGGCATCCGCTGGGGCATCGGCGGCGCCATCGCCCAGAAGTTCGCGGCCGAGGGGTTTTATGTCGTGCTGACGACCCGCGCCGCGGCCAATGCGGCGGGCCTCGAGGCGGCGATCCGGGAGCAGGGCGGCGATTGCATGATCGTCGAGCTCGATCTTTCGCGGCAGGAGTCCGTTGCCGCGGCCTTCGCCACGATCCGCGGCGACGCAGGCGATCCGCATGTCCTCGTCTACAACGCGGGCTATCTCGAAGGGCGCGACCTGCCGCCGGAGAAGGAGCTGCTCGAACATATCCCGATCGAAATGTTCGATACCGCCCAGCATATCGCCAGCCGCGGGCCGTTCCTGGTCGCAAAGGAAGTCCTGCCGGCGATGCGCAAGCGCGGCGAGGGGTCGTTCTTCTTTTCCAACAATTCGAGCTCGCTGCGCGGGCGCAAGCGGATGACCGGCCAGTCGCTCTACTATCCCAGGGTCATGATGCGGACGCTCGCACAGGTGCTCACCGAGGAATATTCCGAGCATGGCGTGCATGTCGCCAACGTGGTGATCGACGGCCTCATCGACTCCCCCGGAACGCACGCGCTGCCGCACGCAAGGCAGAACCCCGAGCGGGTGATGAATCCGGTGAAGATCGCCGAGGCTTTCTATTATCTGCACACCCAGGACCGATCGGTGTGGACCCACGAGCTGCAGCTCACGCCGTTTTCGACCAAGCCGAGTTACTGATGACCGCGTCTCGGGGATGAAGACGATCGTTCTGACGTAGTGTTGGAAGGAATGCGTCGCCCCGGCGGCCTTGCCCCGGTTCCGCCGCAATGGAGTTCGCCGTGCGTTTCAGTCGGTGGGTCGTGGGTTTGGTGCTGTCGGTTCTGTTCGTTCTGCCCGCCAACGCGGCGAACGGCCCCGCCGCACCTCGGGAGCAGGCATCGCGGGAGCAGGCATCGCGCGGAAGCCCGCCGTCTGGCCTCCGTTACACTGACAATGCTGCGCCCGCCGCGACCCAGCGCGTGGTCTCCCTCTACATCGATCGCGATTTCAGCGACGACGCGCGTGCGCGTATCGGGCTTGCCGTTCGGCAGTGGAATGTCGCCCTCAACGGCTTCATCCAGTTCCGCGTCGGCCTGCTCGAGGCCGACCCTCAGCCGCAGACGCTGGCGCAGATCCGGCGCTCCGGTGGCTGGGTGGTGGCGCGCATCGACAGCCGCCATCCCGTTGCGCGTCAGCCTGGGGCGCGTCAGGCGCTGGCGATGGCTGTCGGCAGCAGCAGGAGTGGCGGCATCGTCTATGTGATCAGCGACCGCTTCGGCCTGGCCGACCTGAGTGGCGTCATGCTGCACGAACTCGGCCATGTGCTGGGCGCCGGACACGACGATTCCACCAACGGTCATTTGATGGCGTCCGTCTACAAGCCCGGCAACGGCCACTGCATCGACCAAGGTGCGGTGGCCATGGTCGCCCAAGCCCAGCGCCTGCCGCTGTCGCGCCTCAACTGGTGTGTCGGCCCAGGCCTCGAGGCGCGGCGCTCGCGCTAGTTCCACGCGCCGCCTCCGGCGCTTCCGCTGCAGGCGGAACCGCTCTAGCCTCAGCCGACGGCGACAGAGGGCGCCGTGGCGGAGGAACCTTGACCGATTTTCAACGACTGACGGGCGCGCTCGACGCCAATCCCGCTTTGCAGCGGCGTGCGGCGCTGGCGGCGCTGTCGCTCACGGTGCTGAGCGACCGACAGGCGACGACGGTAAAGATCGGCTCACGTATCACCGTCAAATCGGGCGCCGATCCCGATGCCGCCTTCAGCCTCGCCACCACCGCCGCCAACTGGGCCGAGTTTGCCAAGCCGGTGCCTTCCGTCGGTTTCCAGAGCCTGGTCGGCATGCAGCGCATGGGTCATCTCAAGGTCGATGGCGACATGGTGGCTTATGGCCGTAACCTGATCTTCCTCGAACAGCTCTTTGCAGCGTTGCGTCCCGACGCGCCGGCCGAGCGGCATGCGCCGGTTGGCGAGCCCATGATCGAGCCGGCGATCGGCCGCTATCTTCGGCTCGATCTCAATGGCCAGCCGCATCGTATCTATTTCGAGGAAGCAGGAGAGGGGATCCCGCTGGTCTGCCTGCACACCGCCGGCGCCGACGGGCGGCAGTATCGCGAACTCCTGAACGATGACGAGATCACCGAGCGCTTCCGCGTCATCGTCTTCGACCTGCCGTGGCACGGCAAATCCTCGCCGCCTCCGGGCTTCGAGCGCGAGGCTTACAAGCTCACCACCGATCTCTATGTCGACACGGTGATGGCTGTGTGTCGCGCGCTAAAACTCGAGCGGCCGGTGGTGATGGGGTGCTCGATCGGCGGCCGCGCGGTGCTGCATCTGGCGCTGCGCCACGGCGATTATTTCCGGGCAGCGATCGGGCTGCAATCGGCGACGCATGCCGAGCCCGGCGCCGACACGCGGCTGCGCGATCTCGGCGTGCTGTTTCGGCCCGACGTGCACGGCCAGGAAGCCGCCGCCGGCTCCGTGGCCTGCCTGATCTCGCCAACCTCGCCCGATGCCGAGAAGTGGGAGACGCTGTGGCATTACATGCAGGGCGGGCCCGCGGTTTTCATGGGCGACCTGAATTATTACTTTGCCGAGGGCGATCTCCGGAACGGGCTTTTGGACGGGCTCGATACCAGGAAGTGCCCGCTGCATTTGTTGACCGGCGAATACGATCTTTCGGCCACACCTGAACTGACGGCGGAACTGGCCAGGCTGGTGAACGCCACGTCGTTCCAGGTAATGGAGGGGCTGGGCCATTTCCCGATGTCGGAAAATCCCCAGCAGTTCAGGCGCTATCTGCTGCCGGTGCTCGACAGGATTGCCGTGTAGGGCGGACTCGACGACACTATTTTGGCGCTCCTCGAATTGCCCGATTTCCGATAGACAGCTGGGCCATGAAGCAAGACCACTGGAAGATCGCAGCCTGCCTCGGGACTGCCGCCCTGTTGAGCGGCTGCGGCTGGTTCGACGGCGGCACGCCGCCGCATCTGAAGGAAGCGCGTCCCGGCGCCGATCGTTCGGCACCCGTGGTCAAGGCGCTGCCGCCGCCGGAGAGCAATCGCCCGCACGAGGCCGGCGTCGTCCCGGCCGACGAGACGGGCCGAGGTGCCGCGATCGGGGCGACGCTCCAGGGCAAGGGCGGCCAGAAGGCCCAGAGGGACGAGGCGGAGAAGCAGGCGGGCGAACTCGACCGCAAGGCGCGGGAAGAGCGCGCCAAGCGCGAGGCGACGAGCGGCAAGGCGGCGTCGCCGGCAGACCAGCCATCCCCCGAGTCGCCATCGACCAACCCGCAATCGCCCAAGCCGCAATAGATTGGGCGGTGACTCCGCTCGCGGCCTACGCCGGCCTGTTCGCGGCCTCGTTCCTGGCCGCCACGGTGTTTCCCTTCCAGTCGGAACTGGTCCTCGTCGGGCTGCTGCTGAGCGGCGACTATTCGTGGCCGGTGCTGCTGGCGGTGGCGACGGTGGGCAACGTGCTGGGCGCTGTGGTGAACTGGGCGCTCGGCCGGTTCTTCATCCACTTCCGCGATCGGCGCTGGTTTCCGGTCAAGCCGGAGACGTATGCAAAGGTCGAACGGTGGTACCAGCGCTATGGTGTCTGGTCGCTGCTGTTTGCGTGGCTGCCGATCGGCGGCGATCCGCTCACCGTGGTCGCGGGCGCCTTGCGCACGAACCTTGTGCTGTTCGTCGTGCTGGTGACGGTGGGCAAATTCGGCCGCTACGCGGTACTGGTCGCGGCGACCCTGATTCCGCTGTCCTAGAAATCGGCTTCCGCGACGACCGGCCAGCGCGGGACTTCGTTGATCGAGGTCTTCGACTTGAAATCGCCGAGGCGGCGGGGCGTCGCCAGTTGTTCCAGGTTCTGGACTTCCCAGAAATAGAGGAACGGTCCGTCCTTGGCCTCGGCCGTCGGCGGCCGCCGCGCGGGATCGGGGTGCTTGCCGCTGCGTGGGCCGCTCGCGACCGCGCGTACGACGGAGGCCAGGGTGCCGGTCCACGAGAATTGACCGGGCTTGAACAAAGCGTGCGGCGGGATCGAGGCGTAGATGAACACCGGCACGCCGATGGGCAGCGGCGGATCGGCCTCGTGGCTGCTGCCGAAGAAGACGCTGGCGCTGAGGCCGGGCACGCTATTGGCCGATTCGAGGTGCACGCAGGGCACCGGGGCCAGGACGACAGGCCGGATCATGGATTTCTTCCCTCCCCAAAGGGACTGCCACAGTGGACCATTGGCGGGCGTCCGACTAGGACGCGCTGAGGCCGATCCTGGCGAATTCCTCGGCGATGTCGGCCTGAATCGCCTTTGCCGCCGCTATATCGGCGTCGCCGCCCTTCTGGTTGCCGGTGCGGCGGCGGGCGATGCCGCGGCCGTAGAGCGCAATCACGTTGCCAGGACGGACGCCGAGTGCGCGGTCGAAATCCTGCAGCGCGCGGCCGCTGTCGCCCTTGCGCAGCCAGGCCATGCCGCGCGCGGCCACGGCGTCGATGTCGTCGGGCTGGACGCGGAGGGCGGTGTCGAACTGGGCGATGGCCCGGTCGTACTGGCCGAGCCCGATCAGCGCGAGGCCGCGATTGTAGAGCGCGTCGACGTCGCCGGGTTTCAGGCGCAGTGCCTGGTCGAAATCCTCCAGCGCGCGGGCGTCGTCGCCCTTCAGGCGCCAGGCGATGCCGCGGTTGTTGTAGGCCTGGGCGAGGTCGGGCCGGAGCCGGATCGCCTGGCCGTAGTCGTCGATGGCGCGGTCGAGTTCGCCGGTGGCCGCCAGCGCCAGGCCGCGATTGTAGAAGGCGGTGCCGGTGTCGCGCGGCGTCTCGCGGGCCCAGCGGATGACGGCGTCGCAGCCCTGGATAGTCCGCGCAGGCGTGGCCTCGCCGTAGCACCAGCGGTTGAACTGCGGGTAGCCCTGTGCGCCGGCCTCGATTCCCGGCATAGTGGCCGCGAGCAGAAGCGCCGTCGCAACGAAGGTTCTGTCTAGCATACCCTCATCCCCCCAATGGCCAGCCGAGCTTAGCGCTCCCGGGCCAGCAGCAGAAGCGGGTGGATGGCATCGATCTTGCACCGCATGGACCAGTGAACAGGGAGGCCATCATGTCGAAATCACAGATCTGGCACGTGGGGATCCGGCGCGCAGGCATCGGCGCACTTGCGGCGCTCGTGCTGGCGGGGCCGGCATTCGCGCAGGACAAGGTGCGCTTCCAGACCGACTGGATCCCGTCGGGCGAGCACGCAATGTATTACGGCGCCTGGGGCAAGGGCATCTACGCCAAGCACGGCATCGACATCACCATCACGCGCGGCTACGGCTCGGGCGATACCGTGACCAAGCTGGCGGGCGGCGCGGCCGATTTCGGCGTCGCCGACCTCGCCGCGGTGCTCACGGCGCGGGCGCGCACCAGCGTGCCGATCAAGACCATCGCCGTGCTCTACAATGAATCGCCGCATTCGCTGTTCGTGCTCAAGAGCTCGGGCATCACCAGCTTCAAGGGGCTGGAGGGCAAGAAGATCGGCATCACGCCGGGCAACAGCCACCGCTTCTACTTCCCCGAGGTCGCCAAGAAGGCGGGGACCGATCCGAGCAAGATCGTGTGGACGAACATGGATGGTGCCGCGATGGCGGCCCAGCTCATCGCCAAGAACATCGACGCCGCGCCGTTCTATTCGATCCACTATTATTACATCAACAAGGCGGCGGTGAAGGCGGGCCAGGAGATCCTGCCGCTGCCGTTCGTCGCCGTCGGCTTCAAGATCTACGCCGCCTCGCTCATCACCTCGGAAAAGATGATCGCTGAGAAGCCCGACCTGGTGAAGCGCTTCCTGGCCGCCACCAAGGAAGCCTTCGAATGGGCCCAGGCCAATCCCGAGGAGGCGTGCAAGCTGCACGTCCAGCGCTTCCCCGAGGTCGAACTCGACGACTGCATCGGCAGCGTCAAGGCGGTCATGGCGTTCGTCTTCAACGACCACAGCAAGGAGTTCGGCTGGGGCAAGGAGAGCCCGGAGCGCCTCAAGTTTTCGTGGGACACCATCGCGGTCGCCAACGAGCTGAAGCCCGACTTCGACTACAAGCAGGCGATCGATACGAGCGCCGTTCCGAAGTGATCACGCTCAACCGCGTCACCCGCATCTTCGACTCGCGCGACGGTGACCAGATCACCGCGCTCGAGGATGTGTCGCTGGAGATCGGTACCAACGAGTTCATCACCCTGGTCGGGCCGTCGGGGTGCGGAAAATCGACCCTCCTGCGCATCGTCGCCGGCCTGATCCTGCCGACCGCGGGGACCGCCACCATCGGCGGCCAGCCGATCACCGAACCGCGTTCGGAGACCGGCATCGTCTTCCAGGCGCCGACCTTGCTGCCGTGGGCCAGCGTGCTCGACAATGTGCTGCTGCCGCTGCGCATGATGCGGCGTATGGACTCGGGCAGCACCGACAAGGCCGCGGCGCTGCTGAAGCTGGTAGGGTTGGACGGCTTCGAAAGCAAATCGCCGCGCGAACTGTCCGGCGGCATGCAGCAGCGGGTGGCGATCTGCCGGGCGCTGGTGCACGAGCCCGACATCCTGCTGATGGACGAGCCGTTCGGCGCCCTCGATGCGCTGACGCGCGAGGAGATGACCATGGAACTGCTGCGGATCTGGGGCGAGCGCCCCAAGACCGTGCTGTTCGTCACGCACTCGATCACCGAGGCGGTGGTGCTGGCCGATCGCGTGGTGGTGATGTCGCCCAGGCCCGGCCGCATCGCCGAGATCATCGACATCAAGTCGCCCAGGCCGCGTAGCTTCCACGTCGAGGGCGATCCGGCGTTCCACGACGCCAGCCGCCGCATTCGCCAGCTCATTTTCGGGAACCGCCATGTCGACCCAGGTCGCGCCGCCGCTTGAGAAGCCGCGCCGTGCGGCGCGGCGCAAGCCACCGTCCGCCGCGCTCTACGAGGTGGTGGTGCCGCTCATCGCCACGGCCGCGGCCTTCCTCGTCTGGGAGGCGATCTGCCAAGCGTTCAAGGTGCCGTCCTATCTGGTGCCACCGCCAAGTGCCATCTGGAACGACACGATCGCGATCGGCCCCACGGTCTTCTGGCATTCGCTGGCGACGCTCAAGACCGTGCTGCTGGGCTTCGTCTTCTCGATCGCCATCAGCCTGCCGCTGGCGGTGCTGCTGACGGCATCGCCCGCCATCGCCTCGGCCATCTATCCGTTCCTGGTGTGGACGCAGTCGGTGCCCAAGGTGGCGCTGGCGCCGATCCTGGTCGTGGTGCTGGGCTCCAACGAGCTGCCGCGCATCGTGATCACCGTGCTGGTGGCCTTCTTCCCGCTGGTGATTTCCAGCGCCACCGGCCTGATGTCGGTGCCACCGGAACTGATCGAGCTCAGCCGTGCCTGCCGCGCCTCGAAATGGAGCGAGCTGTGGCGGATCCGCCTGCCTTATGCGATCCCGTTCATCTTCGCCGGCCTGAAAGTTGCGATCTCGCTGGCCGTGGTCGGCGCGGTGGTGGCGGAATTCGTCAACGCGGATGCGGGCCTGGGCTTCCTGATCGTGACCTCGACCGCCTTCTTCAAGGTGCCGGTGGCCTTCGGAGCGCTCATAATCCTGTCGATCATGGGCGTCGTGCTGTTCCAGATCGTGGTGATCGCCGAGCGCGTCTTCTTCCCCTGGTCGAGCGGCAACGCGCCCGTAGCTTCGTGACGGGGGACTACGGCCGAGTACGCACCTTGTCATCGCGGGGTAACCCCCGCCCTGGAGCGTAGCGAGGGACCTTTGGCATCTGATATACAGTTACTATGTCTACATACTCACCAACGTGAAGCGGAACGTGATGTATGTCGGCGTCACCAACAATCTCGAGAGTCGCGTCGCAGAGCATCGTGCCGGAAAGGGCGGTGCGTTCACGCGACAGTATCGCGTGAACACACTGGTCTATGCCGAGGAATATCGGCAGATCGAAGAGGCGATTGCGCGCGAGAAAGAGATCAAAGGCTGGCGGCGCTCGAAAAAGGACGCGCTAGTCGAGACATTGAATCCTACTTGGGCGGACCTGCTCGATCCGAGCATCGTCAAAGGTCCCTCGCTGCGCTCGGGATGACAACAAAGATGAGGATGTGAGATGGCAAAATCACCGATGACCGTGATCCGGGGCGGGCGCGTGGTCGACATCAAGGGCCACTCGGCGCCCCAGGCCGACATCCTGGTGAAGGGCGACACGATCGTGGAGATCGGGCCGAAAGTGGCGGCACCGGCTTCGGCCACCGTGATCGACGCCAAGGGCAAGCTGCTGCATCCCGGCCTGATCAACGGCCACACCCACAGCCACGGCAACCTCGCCAAGGGAATGGTCGATGGCGTCACGCTCGAACTGCTGCTGACGGCGGGTCCCTACATGAGCGGCGCGCGCACGCTCGAGGACAAGTATCTTTCCAGCCTCATCGGCGCCGCCGAGATGGTGATGAAGGGCTGCACCGCGGCCTACGATCTCGCGGCCGAGTTCCCGATGCCGACGGCGGAAGGGCTGGCCGCGATCGGCCAGGCCTATGCCGATGTCGGCATGCGCGCGATGGTGGCGCCGATGGTGGCCGACACCAGCTTCTTCCAGGCGATCCCCGGGCTGATGGACCAGCTTCCGCCGTCGCTGCAGAAGGCGGTCGAGGCCTATCGCTTCTCGCCCTACAAGGCCAGCATCGCGCAGATGAAGAAGGCGCTGCACGGCTGGAAACTTGACAGCGCCGGCGTCCATCTCGCCGTGGCGCCGACCATTCCGCACCATTGTAGCCGCGAGTTCCTGCTGGCCTGCCTGAAGCTCGCCCGGGACTACGACACCGGACTGCACAGCCACGTCTCGGAGTCGAAGGTGCAGGTGGTCGCGGGCTACAAGCTCTACGGCACGTCGCTCACGTCTTACATGGATTCGCTGGGCCTGGTCGGGCCGAAATTCACGGTCGCGCACGGCGTCTGGCTGGACGGCGACGACATGAAGCTGCTGGGCGACAAGGGCGCCTCGGTCTCGCACAATCCCGGCTCCAACATGGTGCTGGGCAATGGCCTGGCCGACATGCGCGCCATGCTCGACGCCAAGGTCAATGTCGGCATCGGCACCGATGGCGCCTCCTGCTCGGACAACCAGAACATGTACGAGAACCTGCGGCTGGCCTCGATGGTCTCCAAGGTGCAGGGTCCGGACAACAGGCAGTGGATCACCACCGAGGAGGTGCTGCACGCAGCCACCGCCGGCAGCGCCCGCGCGCTGGGCCTCGGCGACAAGATCGGCAAGCTCGAGAAGGGTTTTAAGGCCGACATCGTCTTCCTCGACCTCGGCAACGTGAACTGGATCCCGTTCAACGACCCGACCAACCAGATCGTGCACACCGAGGACGGCTCGGGCGTGCATTCGGTGATGATCGCGGGCCGCATGGTCATGGAGAACCGCAAGCTCCTCAACATCGACATGGCGAACGTGGCCCGGCTCGCGGAGAAGGCGCGCGAGCGGCTGGACAAGGGCCGCAAGCCCGCCAAGGCGCTCTACGACAAGGTGGAGGGTATCGTGAACACCTTCTGCCCCGGCCTCGCCAAGCAGCCGCTGCATATCGACCGGTTCGGCGGTGGGCATCACCACGGCTACGGACATATGCCGCACAGACACTAAGCCCGCGCCGGTTTGACCATGCGAGGCAGGCCACGCTATTGGTCGTGCGACGGTTCCCTCGTTGGGATTGAAAGGGAACGTGGGAGGTGGTGACGGTGCCATCGAGCCACGGCTGCCCCCGCAACTGTGACCGCGAGCCTGCGGCCGGGCACCACTGGGAAACCGGGAAGGTGGCCGCAAGGTGTCGAAGCGGAAGCCAGGAGACCTGCCGTCAATTGAGCCGCTTTCCGGGCCGTCGGACGGGGTGTTCCGGTGGCTTGAGCAAGTCTTGCAGGGGCTCCCTCAGGAGTCTCCGTCGGTGGCGGCGTAGCAGTGGATCGAGAGGTCCCGGCCGACGGAGTGTGCAATGACGACTCTTTCTTCCTCGAACGATGCCAGACGCGAATTCCATTCCCGACGCCTGCTCGCCGGGTGGGTGGCTGCCGTGTTGCTGCCGCTGGCTGCAGCCGCTTCGGCATCGGCGCAGGGCGTGACCGTGCCTGGACCCTGGGGGGCCATTGTCGACCACGACAAGCCTCTCGAGTTCGGCTCCGACGCGGAACGGGCGACTTACCTGCGCCGACTGGCGATGCGGGCGATATCGGCGCACTTCCGTTCGGTCGAAGCCGTCGTCACCTACGGTGCCAAGGCCGCACCGGGCGAGACTGCGAACGATGCGCGCGCCCTGGTCGACGAAGCGGCGGCGCTGAGTTTTCTTTTTGCCGAACGTACCCCATCGGCGGCCGGCAAGCCGGGCGCGCGGGAGGAGATCTGGCTCCAACCCGACAAGTTTGCACGACACGTCGAAGGATTCCGCGTCGCGACAGCCAAGCTCGCCGCGACGATTGCCAGCGGTAGCGGCGTGGCCGACGCGCTGGTGGGCGTCCGGCACGAATGCCTTGCCTGCCATCAGAGCTACCGCCAGACCGCGGCGGCCCGTTAGCCGAGACCTGCACCCGGCGCGCCGCTACGCGGCCGTGACGCCGATCAGCGTGTCGTGCAGCCAGAACATCGCGACATAGGCCACGGTGCCGATCAGGACGACGATGGCGTCGGCCGCCTTGAAGCCCTGGACCGGCGGGGCCCCCGGGTCGCCTCGGCGCTTGAGCGAGATGCGGTCGTAGACCGCCCAGGCGAGCAGGCCGCCGAACAGCAGCATCGAGCCCAGGTCGCCGTTCACCAGCAGGTGCGAGAGCGCCCACGCCTTGACCGCCACCAGCATGGGATGGCGCAGCACCGACTTGATCTTGCCGAGGGGCGCGTAGGCCGCGGCCAGCGCCACGAAGGCGAACCACAGCAGGAAGAGGGCGATGGGATGGAAAATCGCCTGCGGCGGGTTCCAGACCTGGATGTAGCCGGCACTGCGGTAGCTTGAGAAGCCCCAGACGATCAGCACCAGGCCAACCGCCGAGACCAGCGAATAGAGGCCCTTGTAGCCGCCTTCGCCCAGCCGCCCGATCAGCGCCGCGCGCGCGGCACGCATCGTGGTCAGCGTGTGGACGCCGAGGAAAAGGACGAGGCCGAGGATCAGGAGGGACATGAGTTACCCGGGGTCCCCGGTCGACGTCGCGGGCTCGTAGCAGGTGTTCACCGCCACGATCGCTTCCACCTGGCGCTTAGCCATTCCCGTCCCCCGACTCCAATTCCGAGGTTTTCCGCCCCGCCGCAAGGACATCATGATTTCCGGCCCGCGGCGAGGCAACCCTCGCGATGACTGTACGTTATCCATCGTCTTTCCTCGTCGGGGAGGGGCTTGGGGGCATCATGGGACGGCTTCGCGTTATTTTTCTTACGGCGTTTCTGTTGTCTGGCGCTTCCGCGTTGGCGCAGCAACAACTTGCGCTCGGCCAGGCGACTGACTGCGCGCCGACGGAGCCCGATTCGGTGCAGATCAGCTGGGCGGCGCCGTGCGAAAGTGATGGCTGGCTGTTCGATACCGAGACGGGCTGCCGAATGTCGGATTGGCATCCGGAGCCGGAAGACAAGGTGACGTGGAGCGGCAGTTGCAGCGCCGGCCTGAAGCACGGCAAGGGCATCCTGCAATGGACAGAGCACGGCCAGGCGATAGACCGGTTCGAGGGGACATATCGATTCGGCCGGCGCGAGGGCCTTGGCAACTACGTCTGGAATGAGAACCATCGCTTCGAGGGCAACTATGCCGACGATGTGCCGGATGGCTTCGGCACCTTGCATATTGCCGGACAGACGATGGCAGGACAGTGGCACAACGGCTGCCTCACTGTCGGCGGGCGGGTCGTGGCGATCGGCGTGCCGCGGACCTCCTGCATGGCAGGCGAGGACCGTCCCATGAGGTCGGCTCAGCAGTAGATCAGCCGGATGCCGCCGCGGCGGTGCGTCCGAAGGTTTTGACCTTCCCGTCGTCGTAACAGACGACGTAGCGGTTGGTCATGGTCCACGGCGTGCGGCTCCAGAAGTCCTTCAATACGGTGTAGTAGGAGCATTGGCTGCCGGGCGCATGCGCCTCGGCTTCGGGCGCGCCCAGAAGGGTCTGCACCTGATCCGGGCTCATGCCTGCCCGAACCTCGCCAACGGTCGAGGAGGTGACGCAGCCGGCAAGCAGACTTGCTGTCAGAAAGATCGATATAGAGCGCAGCATGGCGGCATTTTACGATATGAGACCGGGGGCGGGAAGCCCTCCCCTAAGGCTATATTTAGCCGATGTCTAGATTAAGTAGAGCCCAATCCCGATCAGGCCACTGGCCACAATCGGGATTGCGGGATTGATCTTGGTGAACATCAGCAACACGAAGACGCCGACAGCGAGTGCGACGCTCTTGGCGTCCGTGATCGCACCCCGGGCCAGCACGATGCCGCCGGCCAGCACCAGGCCAACCGCCACGCCGCCGAGGCCGCGCTGGATGGCCGGCCGCCACGGCCAGTTGGCGAGACGGTTCCACAGCCGGCCAACGCCGAAGGTGAGGAGGCCGGTCGGCAGGATGAAGGCCACCAGCACGACCGCTGCCCCGGGGAGGCCCGCGACCTGGGCGCCGATCGAGGCCACCATCATCATGTTGGGGCCGGGCGCAAGCTGGCCGAGGCTGTAGTAGTGCATCAGTTCGGGGAAGGTCACCCAATGATAGGTGTCGACCGTGAGCTGCTTCAACTCCGGGAACGCGGCCATGCCGCCGCCGACCGTCAGTAGCGAGATGTAGCCAAAGACAGTGGCCAGATCGAGGAGCTGCTTCATGAAGCAGGATCCTTCGGCTGGACGTCCTTGGCGGCTTTGCCCTCGACTGTTTTCCGGGGGCGGTGCCACCAGATGGCGATCGCGGCCATGCCGACCAGGACATAGGGCACCGGCACGTGAAAGAGCGCGACCAGCACCGCGGTCAGTACCACGAAGACATAGTCGGCGATCTCGGTCAGCATCTTGGCGCCCAACTGCACCATGACGACCGTGATCAGGCCGACGGCCCCGGCGGCAATGGCATGCAGGAAGGCCAGCGACACCGGATCGTCGCCGCCGACGCCGTAGACGAAGGCCGCGGCGGTCATCAGCGAGGCGCCGGGCAGGCACATGCCCAGCGCCGCGACCAGGGCGCCCGGCCAGCCGCGCAGGCGGTCGCCGGCCAGGATCGACATGTTGGTGGCGTTGAGGCCGGGCAGGCTCTGGCTGATCGCCATCAGCTCGACGAAGGTCGTGTCGTCGAGCCATCGGTAACGGACGACCAGGCCGGTGCGGAGATAGGCGATCACCCCGCCGCCCAGGCTGGTGGCGCCGATCATCAGGAAGCCCAGGAAGAGCCGCCACAACGAGGGCGGCGGCGCCACGGGCAGGACGACGATCGGCTGCTTGCTCATTCGTGGGCTTGCGGCGGGTTGCCCTTCAGGCGGTAGACCGCACCTGTCTTGGTCGTGGTGAGCGCGACCCAGTCGCCGGCGACCTGCTGCAGCTCGAGAAAGAAGCGCTCGCAGGCATGCAGCGCCTTGTGGCTGATGTCGTTGGGCCCCGCGAAGCGGAGCTGATAGGCGAATTCGCCGACGAAGGCGTGGTGGTCGCCACGCGACCGCCACAGGCCGAGATTGGCGGTGGCTGCCGTGTGATGGCCGAAATCGAGGACGCAGATGTCCTGCAACAGCTCCTCGACGATGGTCTGGTTGACCAGAGAGACGTCGGAAGGACCGTCGGACGAGATCACCGACAGGGCCGGGAAGATCTGGGTGAGCTCAGGCAGAGACATGTGGCCGAGCGACGACATCACGACGCGCGCCGCCTGGGGGGCCTGGCTGAGGCCAAATTCGACATTGTGCGAGAGCAGGCGTCGCATGCCGCCGATGCGTTCCTTGAGAGGCATGACCTCGAGCTTGAACTTGATCTTGTACTTGCCGTCGATGTTCGGCCGCACGTCGATCGCCTGGGCCTTCGCCATGCTGTCGCTGCGGTACTTGAAGACGATCTCGGGATCGCCGATGGCAAAGCCGTCCTCGTAGGCGATGCGCCGGCGGCAGATGAACGAGTTGTTGTAGAGGTGGTAGTCACCGGTATCGAGGAACAACACCTCGCGCACTTCCGGGCGCTGCTGCGACTTCGGCGTGGGCTGAAAGCCGACGCCCGTCGCCTCGGCGGCGCGGCGGACCAGGGAGGCGAATTCCTTGAAGACGTGGGCCGACGTGAAGCGCTCGGGCTTCAGGATGATCTTGCACTGGAGATATCCCAGTTCGTCGCAGCGGCGGCCGTCGGCGTAAACGCTCTGGTACTGTTCGGCCAGCCAGGTCTGCAGCATCGATTCTTTTGTGCCGTTGGACATGAATACTCCCCAGGGTGGAGGGTAACGCTTCGCAACCGCGCTGTCATCCGACCACAAAGGTGACCCACAGAGCTTCTCCGTGGCGACGGAATGGCCGTTGCCCGTCAGGTGCCGAACATCGATCATGTGACGATGTTTGCCAATCTCGCGCTCGCGACCTTCATGGTCGGCCTCACCGTGGCCATTCACCTCGGCGGCCTGCTCGGCCTGTTGTGGATTCTACGCGACCGCGCCCACCGCTTCCGCGCCCACGAAAGCCGTCTCGCCCAGCTCGGAGTGATCCTGTTCGTCGTCCTGGGCCTGGTCGTCATCCACACGGTTGAGATCTGGCTCTACGGGGCAGCCTTCTGGGCGATCGGCGCCGTCAGCGATTTCGAGTCGGCGTTGTACTTCTCGACCGTGACCTTCACCACGCTGGGCTACGGCGACATCGTGCTGGACGGAAAGTGGCGGCTGTTCGGCGCCATCGAGGCCGGCAACGGTCTTATTCTGTTTGGTTGGTCCACGGCCTTCCTGCTCTCCGTCACCAACCGTCTTCGGATGCTCGAGCACGACTGGCTGGAGCGCCCCGATATACGCTGAGGCATCGGCGGCTAGATGCCTATGAGAAAGTCTAGGTCTGTCCGGCTGGCATTGCAGGAAGCGATGCGCTAGGTCGAAATCATGCAGACCGACAACCGTTTCCTTCCGCCCGGCCTCGCAGCGTCGCTGAGCGGCCCCATCGGGACCTTGCCCGAATCGCCCATCTCCGATGTCGCCATGAGCGTGTTCGGCGATCCCGACGTCGTGCCGCTGTGGTTCGGCGAGGGCGACCTCGTGACGCCCGACTTCGTGCGCGAGGCGGCGGCCAAGGGTCTGCAGGCCGGCGAGACCTTTTACACGTGGCAGCGCGGCATCCCCGACCTGCGGGCATCGCTCAGCGCCTATACCGAGCGGCTCTACGGCATCAAGTGCCCGGTCGACCGCATCAGCGTCACGACGGGCGGCATGCAGGCAATCCTGCTCGCCGTCCAGATGCTGGTCGATCCCGGCGACAACGTGGTGATCGTCTCGCCGATCTGGCCGAACATCACCTCGGCCACCAAGCTGATGCGGGGCGTGCCGAAATACGTAGCGCTCGAACGCACCCCAAGGGGCGGCTGGAAGCTCGACCTGCAGCGCGTGTTCGACGCGGTCGACGAGCGTACGCGCGCGATCTTCGTCAATTCGCCGGGCAACCCGACCGGCTGGATGATGTCGTCGGACGAGCAGCGCGCGCTGCTCGACTTCGCCCGCAAGCGCGGGATCTGGATCATGGCCGACGAGGTCTATGCCCGGCTGATCTACAGCAAGCGGCCCGATGGCCGGCAGGTGGCGCCGTCGTTCCTGGAACATGCCGGTCCTGACGATCCGCTGCTCGTGCTCAACAGCTTCTCCAAGCCATGGGCGATGACGGGCTGGCGGCTGGGCTGGCTCACCCATCCGGCGCAGCTCGGCGACCAGATCGCCAAGCTGGTGCAGATCAACACTTCAGGTGCGCCGGCCTTCCTGCAGCGGGGCGCGATTGCCGCGATCGAGAAGGGCGACGACTTCCTGGCGCAGATGGTCGAGCGTTGCCGAGCCGGTGGAGAGCAGGTCTTCCAGCGCCTCTCGGGCCTGCCCAAGGTCACCATCGCGCGGCCGGAAGCGGCGTTCTACGCCTTCTTCTCGGTCGACGGTGTCGACGATACAATGGCCTTCTGCAAGAAACTCGCGAAGGAATACAAAGTCGGCTTGGCGCCCGGCGAGGCCTTCGGCCCGGGCGGCACGGGCAATATCCGCCTCTGCTTCGCCTCGGGCGCCGAGCGACTCAGCAAGGGTCTCGATCGCATCGAAGCGGCGATAAAGGCGCTATGACGCACGCATGCCCCAAAGCCCCTCCATCGATGTCCGGCACCTGCGCAAGGTGTACGGCGAGATCGTCGCGGTCGACGATCTGAGCTTCGCGGTGCAGCCCGGCACCGTGCTCGGGCTGCTGGGCGGCAACGGTGCCGGCAAGACCACGACCATCGCCATGCTGCTGGGGCTGCTCGAGCCCACGGCCGGGCAGATCGAGGTGCTGGGCGTCGACATGCTGAAGCGGCGCTATGCGGCGCTGCCACGCATGAATTTCTCCTCGCCCTATGTCGACCTGCCGCATCGCCTCACGGTGCGCCAGAACCTCGCCTTCTACGGCCGCCTGTATGGCGTCAAAGACCTGAGCGGGCGCATCGAGGAGATCGCGCGCGAGATGCAGGTGGCGGAATTCCTCGACCGCCAGGCCGGCAAGCTCTCGGCCGGTCAGAAGACACGGGTGGCGCTGGCCAAGGCATTGATCAACCGCCCCGAGGTGCTGCTGCTCGACGAGCCGACCGCCTCGCTCGATCCCGATACGGCCGACTGGGTGCGGAGCTATCTGGAGGCATACCAGCGCGAGACTCACGCCACGATCCTGCTCGCCTCGCACAACATGAGCGAGGTCGAGCGGCTGTGCAACGACGTGATCCTGTTGCAGGCCGGGCGCGTGTTCGAGCGTGGCAGTCCGCGCGAGCTGATCGAGCGTTTCGGCCGCGAGGACATGGAAGAGGTATTCCTCGACATGGCGCGTGGCCGCGGCCGCGGACTCGACGGGCTGCGCAGGGAGACCAACTCGTGACCGCGTCGTTCGACCGCATCTACGCGCTGGTGCTGCGCCACATCCACATCTGGAGTGGCTCGGTGATGCGCATCGTCGACTCGATCTACTGGCCCGCCGTGCAAATGGTGATGTGGGGGTTCCTGACGCAGTTTCTCGCCAGCCAGACCTCGTTCGTGGGCAAGGCCTTCGGCGTTCTGTTGGCCGGCATCCTGCTGTGGGAAGTGGTGGTGCGCGGCAATCTCTCGCTCAGCATCGCTTTCTTGGAGGAGATGTGGTCGCGCAACCTCGGCCATCTCTTCGTGAGCCCGATCCGTTCCTGGGAGATGGCGACCGGCATCATCATCGCCGCCCTCCTGCGCACCCTGCTGGGCCTGATCCCGGTGTCGCTGATGGCCTGGGCCTTCTTTGGCTATTCGATCTACACGCTGGGGCTGCCGCTGCTTGCCTTCTTCGTCATCCTGCAGATGTTCTCGTGGTCGATCGGCCTCGCCATGTCCGGTCTGGTGATGCGCGTCGGGCAGAGTGCCGAGAGCTTTGCCTGGGCCGCCGTGTTCATCATCATGCCGGTGAGCGGCGTCTACTATCCGATCAGCGTGCTGCCGCAGTGGCTGCAGGTCGTCGCCTGGTGCCTGCCGACGTCCTACGTATTCGAGGGCATGCGCGAGATCCTGGCGGCGCATGCGGTGCGCTGGGACCTGCTCGGTTTTGCCTTCGGTCTTTCCGTCGTCTACCTGATTATCGGTTTCCAGGTTTTCCAGTGGTTCTTCCGCGCCTCGCGGCGCGCCGGTACACTGCTGGGCCAAGGTGAATAGAGGAGACGAGGCGAGTGATGACGATCCGTACCCTGTGTGCCGTTTTGCTCGCCTCCGGCCTCACGGCCTGCACCACCACCAACGACCTGACCAGCAAGCCGAACCCGAACCCGAACCCGCCGCTGTGGACCTCGTCTTACAACGTCGGCTACACGGTGATGGCGAACTGCCTGGCCGCACAACCGATCGCCGGGTTTACCGGCGTGCCGCGGATCGAGCCCGACCTCGCGACGGTGACAATGTCCCTGAACGACGGCACGCAGTTGAACGTCCACTTCATCGTGCGTCGGACCGCACCCGGCACGAGCGTGGTGGAGTGGCGGCGCCTGTTGACGGTCGGTGGATGGGAGCCGATCGACAGCGACGCTCGCAATCGCGCCGACGCCTGCGGCGGACTTTCCTGAGCAGCACTCAGGGTGCGTTCAGCACCTGCTGGCAGGCCGGCGGCAGCTTCGGCCGGTAGGGCCTGACCGGGGCGCCGGGTGGCGGCGGCGTGATCGGTGCCTTGCGGAACCATGAATCGAGCGCCTCGCCGCAGCCGTCGTCGTCGGCGTAGGTCGCCTGCGGCTGGCACTGCGGATTGCCCGGCGGGCAATAGAGCCTGACATGGAAATGCTCGTCGTGGCCGTACCAGGGCACGAGCTTGCGCAGCCACGCGCGATTGCCGGTGGCGGTGCTGCAGATCCGCTGCTTGATCCATTTGTTCACGAACATGCGGTCGACGCCCGGTGCGGTCGCCGCCATGCGCAGCAGCGCCATGTGCTGGTCGGTGAACAACGCGTCGTCGACGCCGCCGTCGTCGCCGCGCACCAACGAGCGCAGCCTTGGGTTCTCGCGATCGGTCGGCGCCCGTCGTGCGCCGGGTTGGCGTTCGAACCAGATGTCGACATCGAGGCCGACCTGATGGCTGGCATGGCCGAAGCTCATCGGGCCACCGCGTGGCTGGCCGATATCGCCGATGTAGAGCTGGCTTTGGCCGGCGGCGCGCACCTGCTCGGAAAAGTTCTTGATGAAGTCGAGGGTGACCGGATGGCCCCAGTTGCGGTTGCGGCTGAGGCGGATGGCCTCGTATCCCGGCCCTTCCGTGGGCAGGGCCTGCGCGCCCTGGATGCAGCCGGCTGAGTAGAAACCGATGACCTGGGTCGGGCCGGGCGAGGGGCTCGACACCTGGCTCCATTCCTGCGCCGAGGCGGAGGAAATCGCCGAGGGAATCGCCAAGGAAATGGTCAAGATCGCTGCGAGCAGCGGAACCACGAAACGCATCATCTTGTTGCGAGGATAGACGGCCGCTAAGACTTTGCCCATGGTCGACTACGCCCACATCCTGCTCGCCCGCGAGGGCGCGATCGCCCGGCTCACGCTCAATCGCCCGGAACGGCGCAACGCGCTCACGCACCTGTCTCTTATACACATCTGACGCTGCCGACGAATAGAGAGGTGTAGATCTCGGTGGTCGCCGTATCATT
>ENA-ORBV01005325-ORBV01005325.1-microbial-mat-metagenome-genome-assembly--contig:-NODE-5325-length-23762-cov-4.657927_pt1 | contig 23762 bp, 17 predicted proteins | sample MGYA00237777_ERZ505514 | MGnify/ENA primary metagenome ERZ505514 (study PRJEB26160, sample SAMN06269048) | microbial mat metagenome | isolation source: Oligotrophic lake microbial mat | place... | reverse complement strand
CGACAGTATGACGCCGACGTCGATGACGTGATCCTCAAGTTCAGCCTTCTCTTGTTTTATTCTTGACGGGCTTACACACGCGGCGCAAACTGCACATGATCTCTTGCGCTGTCGTCGAATTGCGAGGCCGAAGCAACGCCCCATCTTTTTTCGTCCTCACATCCGGGACAACTTATTGAGACGTTCCCGACAGAAGTCGTTGTGTGAACCATTGGTGATTTTTGCTCGAGCAGCGAGCAAGGCACCATCTCATGCGGTGCCAGCCCGGGTTCCTCTTCCAGCCGCCGCATCATCCCAGCCCAGCCAGGCAGTGCCAGCAACTCGGCGCGAAGGAATCCCTCAACTGAATCTTCGTCCACTCCAAGCGCCTTAAGACAAGAAAAAACAAGTTCAGCAGGATCAGCCGGCAGAGTGTTGAAAGTCGAACGAGTCTTGCCAAGTGCCTCGGGCATTACTCCACCCGATTGATTGAACAACAGCCTGACAGCCCGAAGGAAGCCTTCCTCGCGGTTAGGCATTGTCCAGTAAGCCAGCCCCTGATCGAGGAATGAACCCATCAGACGAATGAGCACCGGATGGATGATCTCGTCGATATCGATTCCATGTGCGGCTAAAATACCATCTCGCGGCCGAAGAAGCTTCCGGGGGCTAGTCGATGCCGGCTGCGTAGCACGCCGCAGGCATAGCGTCAGAATCTGAACCGGTTCAAGCTCACCTTCACCAAGCATCCAGTGGATATTGCCTTCATCGATTTGCCGAATCCCGGGCTTGAGTATCGCCTTGCGCAGCTTGCGCCGGGTAAAGTTTCCGATTCCAACTGCGGCATCTTCCTCACGCCCCAGAACGTCGTCAAGATCCGCTTCCCGAATGCGACCAGAGGCGAGAGCGGCCTGGTAGGCTGCCTCCCGCATGTATGGCTCCGTGCCATACACTTCTGCCGCCTCAACAACTGCCTGATCAAATGGAAGGTGCTGAAACGCGTGCAGCGTGTTGTGGTGGATGAAGACGCCAATTGGCCCCTGCGCTGGCAACAGATGCGCAAGATGGGCGATGAGATGGCGAAGATACTCTTCCCTCGGCGAAGTCGGGGAGGCTGTTTCTGGCTGAGGGGAAGAATGCATGGGTTTCGACCTATCCCATGATGCGTGGATCGCTAGCAAGAACTCTATCCCTTAAGCGGGTTCTTTACTCCCCCGAATTACAGGGACCCCCAGATTGGCTTGCAGAATTCCCCCGCAGAGGCGATAGAGGATTTGCCCCATCTAACCCAATACTGAGAGAGCACAAGTGGGGTTCTCACCTGTGACTCTTCCGATTGAGGGTGACGATGGCTGCAGATATCCGTCCGGTTGGCGACCTGAATGGTTTGCGTACTTATTGGAAAAACGACTTGCTGTCCGGCTTCCTGGTCTTTTTGATCGCTCTCCCGCTCTGTCTCGGCATTTCGCTAGCCAGCGGTTATCCACCCATTGCTGGCATTTTCACCGCAATTATCGGGGGTATGCTCACCCCTTTCTTCAGCAACTCGGAATTGACAATTAAGGGCCCCGCCGCTGGGTTGATCGTAATTGCCCTCGGCGCAGTGCAATCCCTCGGTGATGGAGATCCAGTCCTTGGCTACAAGCGAGCGCTGGCGGTAGGCATTCTGGCCGGCGTAATCCAAATGGCCTTCGGTCTCATGAAGGTTGGCATCCTCGGTGAGTTCTTCCCCGTAGCCGCCGTTCACGGCATGCTCGCTGCAATCGGCGTCATCATCATCTCCAAGCAAGTCCACGTTGCGCTCGGGGTTGCTCCTCACGCCAAGGAGCCGCTCGAGTTGCTCTCGGAAATACCGCACAGCATTATGAATCTCAATCCAGAGGTCGCCATAATCGGCGGCATTAGTCTCTTGATTCTTTTCCTTCGACCCTTCGTAAAGTTAAAGCTGGTGCAAGCCATCCCCGGCCCAATGCTGGTACTGCTTATCGCTACTCCGCTCGGCATTTACTTCGACATTACCCACGACCACCTCTACACCTGGGCTGGCCACGATTTTGCAATTGGCCCCAAGTACCTCGTGCACCTGCCCGGCAGCCTCCTTGGTGCCATGAGCTTCCCTGACTTCTCGGTCCTCTTCACAGGTGAAAGCCTCAAGTGGGTCGTCATGTTCGCGCTTGTTGGAAGTCTTGAGTCCCTCCTGAGCGCCAAGGCCGTCGACCTTTTAGATCCCCACCAGCGCCGCACCAACATGAATCGCGATCTCCTCGCCGTGGGCGCTGCCAACACTCTGGCCTCAGCCATCGGCGGCCTGCCGATGATTAGCGAAATCGTTCGTTCCTCGGCCAACCGCAACAACGGTGCGCAGACCCGCTGGGCCAACTTCTTCCACTGCTCGCTCCTGCTCATCCTCGTGGTCTCGGTGCCCTCCTTGTTGAACATGATCCCGCTCGCCGCGCTCGCTGCGATGCTCGTCTTCACCGGCTATAATCTGGCTTCACCCAAAGAATTTCACCATATGTGGGCTGTCGGCAAAGAACAGTTGGCCGTTTTCTTGTCAACGCTAATAGCCACTCTCGCCACCGACCTCCTGATCGGCATCGCCGTAGGAATCATGGTAAAGCTTGCCATACACCTCTGGAATGGCGCTCCTGCCAACTCTCTGTTTAAACCCCATGCCACGCTTTACTCGCACGAATCCGGGCACATGGTCGTGCGAATCGAGAAAGCGATCGTCTTCAGCAACTGGCTCGCAATACGCGCCAAGATTAGCGAACTCACTCATCATTCCAAGGTCGTTATCGATCTATCCAACGCCAGCCTCGTCGATCACACCGTTATGAAGAAACTCGAAGAAATGGCCCACGATTGGCAACTCGAAAATCGCGAGTTGATCATCTCAGGCCTCGAAGAGCATAAACTCCTCTCCACACACGTCCACGCAGCAAGGGTTCTCAGGTCGGCATGAAGTTTCTAGTAGTTCTCCTGGCGGCTCTACCACTCATAGCAGAGCCCAAAATCGTCGATGACAACGCGCACGCCTGGTTCATGTATTTTGGCGATCATCAAATCAAAGACACCAAATGGGGCCTTCACCTCGAAGGCCAATGGCGACGAGCAAACCTGGGCACTCAGTGGCAACAACTCTTGCTCCGCCCGGCCGTCAATTATCAATTAAACTCACGCATCATGCTAACCAGCGGCTATGGTTTCGTCCAGACTCACCGCTACGGCGACTACCCCGCTAAATCTGCATTCCCCGAGCATCGCTTCTACGAACAGGCTCAAATCGCCTCCAAATGGCGAAAGACCGAATGGACCAATCGCCTTCGCCTCGAGCAGCGCAACATAGGCCAGACCGCCCTGAATCCAGGCGGCGGCTATCAGGTTGCCTCCTATCGCTATGAGAATCGTTTCCGCTACATGATCCGAACCAACGTCCCGCTCCCCTTTGGCGACAACAAGTATTACCTGGGCATCTACAACGAGATCTTCGTGAACTTCGGCAAGAATGTAGCCTTCAATACTTTCGACCAGAACCGCGCCTACATCGCCCTCGGCAAGAAGCTCCCACACCAGACCAAGCTCGAAGTCGGCTTCATGGAGCAGACTCTCCAACATCGCGACGGTCGCGTGATGGAACACAACCACACCCTGCAGATCGCGATTTATTCAAAACTTCCCTTCGGGCGCTAAATACAACTCCCCACTCCAAAGCCTACTCAACGTGATCCGCTAATCACTCCCAAGGCTTGTCCTTGACAAAGAGAGCGTGAGCCTCAATCGGCACAGCCGTCCGAAAGTGCTTCTGATATGCCGCTACCCAGTTCCTTGCAATCTCCGACTGCGCGACCGCAAGGTCCATCTCACCTTGGCAAACCTTGGCTCGCAACAAATCTTCAAGCGCATCCTTAACGCGAGAGTTCCAGATCGAATCACTGTAAGGTTGCGGCCAAAGGTTGCGAACGTCATCCGCACCACCAAGCGTTGGAGCAATTAGATAGTCCACCTCAAACCGGCGCGGCTGTGGATTGCGAATCCCGTAAAGCTCAAAGACCTGCATCGCAAGCGCTTTCGATGGCTTACGATCATCCTCACTGGCAGAGAGCACGCACACCTGCTCGCGAGCGATCAAGCGCGTAGCTCCCGGCGTGATCCGATTGTCAGGCAAATCACTCGCAACAGTCCGTCGCCCCGGCCATAGCAGCGACAACGCGACAACCAGGCCAACCGCAACCCAGTGCCAATAGTGCCGCGCCGGCTTCTCCAGCTTCAAACGCGCCCGAAGCAACGATGCAGGCCCATCGCCCGAAGGCAACGCCACATCCAGCCTGTCTTGCTTCAAATGAACAAAGGCCGCAACCGATTTCTCCAACTCCGCCATGCGTACCCGGCACTGCCAGCAATGCATCGCCTCTGGCGAACCTGCTTCACCATCAAGCAGGCAAAGCAGCTCTTCATCCGTGAAATGCTTGTGGCTCTTCATCGCGGTTCCACCTGAAGGCGGATAAGAACCCGGGCCAGCGTCCCCGACACAGTCCCCAACGACAGATTGAGCGTCGCGGCAATCTCCCGGTAGCGCAAGCCTTCGGCCCGCAGCAGCACACAGCAGCGGTCGCGCTCAGGCAGCGCAGCAAAGATCTTCAACATCCTTGCCTGCTCCCGGCGAGCTGCTGTCTCTTCTTCTGGATTCAAACCTGGGTCTGTGAGTGTCAGTTCTGGAAGTGGATCTGTCGGCTTAAGCGACTGCCGCCGCTTCAAGGCCAAGTTATGCCCAACCCGAAACACCCATCCGCGCAGATTATCCCTGGGCTTGCCCTTCGATAAATGATGAAAGAGGCTCAGGAAGACCTCTTGCAAGATGTCTTCCGCATCCTGCATCGGCAAGCCAAGAGAGACCATATACCGCAGCACAGGCCCACGGAATTCTTCAAAGAGTTGGCTCACCTCTTCAGCAACCGGCGACGCCTTCTCTGCTGTCTGAGGCCAGACCCAATCGACGACTTGTGAACGAATTGCGGACATAAAAAATGCTGAACAAAAACAGCACGACCGGAATATTCAAGTTTATGCCGTTCTTCCTGCTTCTTTGTCTTGCCACCTCGATTCAGCTCGAGGTCAAGGACAGCTCTGGCGCACCCATGGCCACCTCTGGCCGTCTCGTCAACCTCAGCTCTGGTATCGTAACGCTCTTCGAGGTCTCCGCTGAAGGAAAGAAAACTCTGGACGCTCCAGCCACCGGCCGATACCGCGTAGAACTCTTCAAACCTGGCTTCGCCACCCAAATTATCGACCTCGACTTGAGAACAGGTACCGGCATCACCAAGGCAATTACAATGGCCGTGGGCACCGGCAACTATCGCCTTGATGTCGCAAGCACAGCCCCTCTCGGCGTCGAGCGCGCTCTCGATGAGATCGCCTCACCCCTCCAACTCGCCACCAGCGCCGACCTCGAAAACAGCGGCGCGCTCAACCTCCCAGACTTCATGAATCGCCGTCTCAACGGTGTCTACCTTAACGAGATTCAGGGCAACCCCTTCCAGATGGATCTCAACTATCGCGGCTACACCGCGTCACCCTTGCTTGGCACCCCCCAGGGGATCTCGATCTACATGGACGGCGTCCGCCTGAATCAACCCTTTGGCGACGTCATCAGTTGGGACCTCATCCCAAAACTCGCCATCGGCGAAATGACAATGGTGCCTGGTTCCAACCCACTCTTCGGCCTCAACACTCTCGGCGGCGCTCTCGCCATCGAAACCAAAGACGGCCGCCGTCACCCCGGCACAGCTATCTCCCTAAGCGGTGGCAGCTTCGCTCGTAAGATGGCCGACATCGAACACGGCGGCGCCAACGCAAAGGGCCTCGACTGGTTCATGGCCACCAGCCTCTTCTTTGAAGACGGCTGGCGCGAAAGCTCACCCTCAAACGTGCGCCAGTTCTTCGGCAAACTCGGCTGGCAGGGCCAGAAGACTTCTCTCGGCATGACCATCGCCTTCGCCAACAATTCCCTGGTTGGCAACGGCCTGCAAGAGCAGCGCTTCCTCGCGCGCAACTATGCAAGCATCTACACGAAGCCCGACATCACCAACCACCGCAGCCCCTTCGTCAACCTGCGTGGGCGTAGAACTCTCAGCTCAAGCTGGAGCGCCTCCGGCAACCTCTACTACCGGCACATCGACACCAGCACCCTAAACGGCGACATCAACGAAGGCTCGCTCGATCAATCCGTCTACCAACCGAACGCCGCAGAAATCCGTGCCCTGACAACTGCCGGCTTCTCCGGCTTCCCCACAAGTGGAGCCAATGCAGCCAACACTCCCTTCCCTTTCTGGCGCTGCATTGCCAATGTCTTGCTCCGCGATGAGCCAGGTGAAAAATGCAACGGCCTGCTCAATCGTTCCAGCGCCAACCAGCACAACTACGGTGCCGCCGGACAAATCAGTTGGACCAACGCGCAACACCAGTTCACCGCTGGTGCAGCCTTTGATGGCAACCGAGTCGGCTACCTGCAGTCCACCCAGCTCGGCTATCTCAATCCAGATCGCAGCGTTACTGGCCTGCCTGCCTTTGCCGATGGCGTCACCGGCGGTGACGTCGACGGCGAACCCTTCGACAACCGCGTCAACTTGAAGAGCCGCATCGACACAGGCAGCGTCTTTGCCACAGACACAATGCGGGTCGGCAGCCGCTGGAACTTCACCTTCTCAGGCCGCTTCAACCGCACCGCCATCGAGAATCGTGACCACATTACACCCGGCGGCATCCGTGGATCTCTCGATGGAAACCACATCTATTCGCGCTTCAATCCTGCCATTGCCGCAACCGTCAAGCTTCCGGCCGGCATGAACGCCTACCTCGGCTATAGCGAAGGCAACCGCGCCCCAACCGCAATCGAACTCGGTTGCGCCGACCCAAACTTTCCTTGCCGTCTGCCCAACGCCCTGGCCGGCGACCCACCGCTCAAGCAAGTCGTAACACGCAGCGTAGAAGCCGGCCTTCGTGGGGGCATCGAAGGCAATTGGAAGTGGAGCGCGGGTTTCTTTCGCGCAGAAAATCGGGATGACCTCCTCTTCGTCGCGAGCCCGCAAACCGGATTCGGCTACTTCCGTAACTTCGGCAAGACCCGGCGCCAGGGCCTCGAAGCTTCGCTCAGCGGTCGAGTTCGCCGAGTCAATCTCGGCGTGAACTACACCTTTCTCGATGCCACATTCCAAAGTCCAGAAGAAGTAAACGGCACAGGCAACAGCAGCAACGAAGCGGCTCAAGGCGGCATGCCCGGCGTGGATGGCACCATCCAGATTGACCCAGGCGCACGCATTCCGCTGGTACCAAAACACATGGGCAAAGCCTACGCCGACATCCAGGTGACCAGCAAATTCACCATCGATCTTGGTGCCGTCGCGATCTCAAGCATGATTGCCAGAGGCAACGAGAACAACCAGCACAAGGCAGACGGCCGCATCTATCTCGGCCCTGGTTATTCGCCCGGCTATGCCGTCGCAAATCTCGGAGGCCGCTACCAACTCACAAACCGCATCCAAATCTTTGCCCAGGTGAACAACCTGCTGGATCGCCGCTACTACAGCGCCGCGCAACTAGGGGCCACAGGCTTTACAGCGGCAGGCAATTTCATCGCCCGCCCATTCCCGGCCATTCAGGGGGAATTCCCAGTGCAGCAAGCAACCTTCTACGCACCTGGCGCACCCCGTGCCGCTTGGGGCGGCCTCCGCATCAGCTTCTGATTGTGTTAGCAATTACATAGTGGTGACTTTGATTTCTTTGGCGATCCTGATGCAGTCGGCCATCTGCGACGCACATTGCGAGAAGGCTCGCGGCGTTGCCCTCGCCTCCAGAGGCGACTACCGCAGCGCCATCCTGCACTTTGCCGAAGCCTGCCGGCTGAACGCACGCGAGCAAGATGCCTGCTACTACTGGGGCCGCGCACTTTACTCGAGTGATCGCTTTGAAGAAGCCTTAAAGGCTCTTGACCTCGCCATCGCCTCCCCGGATTGGAAAGTCGCCACCGCACGCGGGCAGTGTCTCGATGCCCTGGGCCGTCCCGAGGCCGAAGGCGAACTCAAAAGCGCTCTGTCAAAGCGTCTGAAACTCGATGCTCCTGTAACCGAGCCGGATCCTCTGCTTGCCCTCGGATCCTTCCTCTACCGGCAGGGCCGCGGCGGCGAAGCACTCAAGCTTCTCAAAGAAGCCTCTCCTAAATACCGCCGCGTCGCCTCTTATCACTATCAACTGGGCCGCGCCTTGGCCCAGCATGAGCGTTGGGAGGAGTCGGCTGAGTCATTACGTTTAGCTATCTCCGTGGATCCTGCCTACAGCGAGGCACATGCGCTCTTGAGCCGTACGTATTACCGTTTGGGGAAATCGACGCTGGGTGCCGAGCATGCCCTCAAAGCCACTCAGGGCTCATTGACGTCCAGATAGCGGTCGATAGCAGGGCTCTTCAGGGTCTGGATTTTCCCACTCGGCCATCGAATCGTAAGCGTTGCCACCGACGTTGCGCGGCCAAGTCCGAAGTGCACTGCAAGCTCACTCGAACTGGCATAACCCACGGCACTTGACACGCGATTGGTCTGCTTGCGTCCATCCGCAGTCTGGATTTCAACCGAAGCCCCAATCGCACTTCGGTTGCTTGTTGTGCCCCTAAGACGCAGCGAGAGCCAATGCCGATTGGCACCAAAGCTGTTCTTCAGCACCAGCGGTGTGTCCCCAATTCGCGTAATCACTGCATCGATTTGGCCATCTCCGTCAAGGTCCCCAAACGCCGCGCCACGATGCCGGGCAGCGCTCCCAATCAACTGCGCGGCGAAGCTCCCATCTCCACGATTGATCATCAACAAGTTGCGCTGCTTCGATGCCCTGCCAGAATACAACTCGGTGTTGTCCTGTACATCCGAACAGGCGGCAAAGAGATCCTTGAGGCCATCGTTATCCATGTCGTAAACCCCATTGCTCCATCCGCTAAACGCCAGGGTGGCTTTGCCCACCAGACTTGCATAGGTTCGATCCGTGAACTGCAATTTGCCGGCGTTGCGATAAAGAGGAAAGGTCTCATTGGTCAACGCTGTAAGAAACAGATCGTCCCGTCCGTCGTTGTCCCAATCCCGGAAGTCCGCACCCATGGCAGACAGCGCCCGCCCATCGTCATTGAAGGCAACACCCGCAGGCCCCGCAATCTCGTTAAACCGCCCCTTGCCCAGATTGTGAAACAGAAAGTTCGATTCCGTATCGTTAGTGACAAAAATATCAAGCAGGTTGTCTCCGTCGATGTCGCCAAAGGCAAGCCCCATCCCTTTGCCCGGATGCGCGGCGATACCGCTTTCCACTGAGACATCGGTAAAGCTGCCATCGCCGTTATTGCGATAAAGCGTGTTCGTCAGCGGCTTGTATTCGCGCGGATGGCAGAAGGTCCGTATCGCTCCGCCACAGACAGGTTCACTCGCCGGATTCCACTGTACATAGTTCACTACAAAAAGGTCGAGATCCCCATCATTTTCCATATCAAACCACCCCGCAGCCACCGCCCAGGGTTTCGTTGTTGGCTTGCTCAGTTTGGCCTTAAGCGTGACATCTTCAAAGGTGCCGTTGCCAAGATTGCGATACAGCAGGTTCCCCGCAACACCAGCGATAAACAAGTCAGTGTTGCCATCGTTATCGTAGTCCGCCGCAGCCACCCCGATATCAAACCCAAATCCAGCCACACCCGCCTTATCGGTGACGTCTTCAAACTTGAAGTTGCCCAGGTTGCGATATAGCCGGTTCGAGTGTGCCGGGCTTGTCTTGGTCAGTGAAGGCTGCTCGGCGCCATTGGCAAGATAAATGTCCAGCTTGCCGTCGTTGTCGTAATCAAGCAGCGCAACTCCGCCAACCATCGTCTCGATGAGGTGCTTGGCTGGCGTGGACCCAGCGTAAAGTCGTGCAACGATCCCGGAGCCAGAACTCAGATCCTCAAATGTTGCCGCACTCATCACGAGCATCAGCAGAACCCGCATAGCGACGATGATATCCCTAGTTGGCGGGCTTGAGCTGACGGGCGAGAACGATTTCAAAGGAACTCGCCAATCCCGCTTAGTATCGAATACGATATCCAGCATGAAGATCAATCGACGCAGTGCTGCCGCTGTCGTATTCGCTTCCACTGCCTCCGCTCAATCCAGCGAGACTACCGTCACCCACGGGCCCTTCCTCGGCCACGTAGGCCTCAACGAAATTCACATCTGGGCACGAACCGAAAGATCCGGCAGCTTCCGCATCGAATACGGGCTCAGCCCCGACAAGCTCACCCAGACCTCGCCTGCAGTCACAACCACACCAGACCACGACAACGCCAATTGGCTCCGTATCTCGGGCCTTCAACCAGGCACGCGCTATCACTACCGCATCGCTGGAACAACCACTGCAGACCGCACCGGCACCTTCGTCACTCTTCCTTCTCCTGACACTTACCGCGACCCGGAGACCAACCCACGCGGCCTCTTCAATTTCAGCTTCCAATTCGGATCCTGCGCCAACCAGCTACATGGCGGTGCTAAAGGCGCCACCCTACCCGCCTACAAAACCATGCGCGAGCAGCACGGCAAGAAGGTCCTCTTCTCGATCATGAACGGCGACTGGGTCTACGAAGAGAAGCGCGACTACACTGTGGCTCAATGGCTCGAACAGTGTGGCCTTTCCACCAGCCAGATCCCCAGGATCGCCAAACTCGCCCCCAGCATCACCGGCGTCTGGGAAAACTTCAAACTCTATCTCCAGCGCGGCAAGACTCTCGCCGCGTGGCATCGCGAAGTGCCCGGCTACTTCACCCCCGACGATCACGAGATCCTCAACGACGTCACCGGCACCGGCACTGCCGGAGTCAAAACCCAGGAAGCCGTCTTCCGCGACATCGCCCTCCGCGGCTGGTACGACTACATCGCCGGCAGCAACCCCCTCACCACCAAACAGGAGATGCACTTCGGCGAAGCCACCCTCAACGGCAACATCCTCACAGACCCCGACGCCGACTTCCGCAAGATCAATCTCGCCGAAGCCTCGAACCTCCACGTCCACTGGGGCGGCCAATTGGCAGGCACCCCGCCAGGCAAGAATCCTCCCAAGGGCGACCCCAACGCAGGAGTCTATGAAATCGATGCCATCCTCGATGCAAACAGAATCCGCGTCAAGCCCAACTTCCCCGCACAAGGCAAAGCAACCTATTCGATTGGCCGTCAAAACTACTCCAGCTTCCGCGTCGGCAACGTCGAAGTCTATCTGCTCGACACCCGTGGTACGCGCGACCTTGGCGACTTTGACAACCCCAAACGCCAGGGTCCGCTCATGCTCGGCAAGAAGCAGCACGAATGGCTCAAGGCCTCCATGGCCAAGTCTGACGCCGACTTCTTCTTCCTCGCCTCGTCCGTCAATCTGATGATTCCCCACATCGGCTCACCCACCTCAGAGGACCCCATCGCCGGCAAAGACGATGCCTGGACGGCCTTCCTCGCCGAGCGTGAAGAGCTGATCCAGTTTTGGGACAAACTCGGCAAACCCGTCATGGTGATGACCGGCGACCTCCACAACAGTTGGTCCGTAAAGGTCACTGACCGTGTCTGGGAATTCGCCGCCGGCCCTCACAACTCACAAAACCATCCGGCCAAAAGCGAAGGCAGCCGGCCACCGAATGGCACCTACAATTCCCGTGGTCGCCAGTGCGAGATTCGCTGGTCCAGCTACATCAGAAACGATGTTCCGCCGAGCCTCCGCTGGTGGCCTATTTACGCGGTTGCGCAGATCAACAACGTCTTTCCAAACCCAGCGCCCGGCGGCCGCACGCGCTGGATCGCATACCCGAGGCCACACGTCATCATCCAGTACTTCGACGGAGTCACCGGCGATCTGCTCTATGCAGAACCGGTTCACCACGCATAACTACCAAACGAGACGAGCCCCGATCTGAACACGCCGGCTGGGGTCGGCCGAGTTGATCACGCCAAAGCCAGGCCCCCCAAAAGACGACCCCGGATTACCGAAATTCGGATGATTGGTGAGATTGAAAAACTCACCGCGCAACTGCAGTTTGCGCCGTTCCCCAATCGGAAAGTTCTTGAGCAGCGAGATGTCGATATTGATCTTGCCATCGGATCTCACGATCCCAACGCCACCGGTGCCATTGCGGAAGGCCGCCGGCTGTGCAAAGGCTCACGTGTTGAACCACCGGCCAGGCGATCTCTCCCCGGCATCGAGCGTCGGATTCCCAACAATATCGGCACGCAGACCACCTGCCGAGAAGTTGTTCCGAGTATCCACCTGCGTTGTAACCGTAAACGGTGCCCCCGCCTGCAGCAACGCATTCACGCCAAGATTCCAGTCCCCGAAAACCCAGCGCACCGGGTTGTTGCCCTTCAGGAAGCGACGTCCCTGGCCAAACGGCAATTCATAAACGCTGGCAAAGGTCATACGGTGCGGCACATCGTTTCCGCTGTAGCCATGATCCAGTCGCCGATTGTAGAAATCGGAGTAAGGCCCGGCATCGTTACCCACCTGCGAGCCGCCCTCGCTCGTGTTGTTCAAAAACTTCGACCAGGTATAGGTGCCAAGAAAATTCACGCCATTCGAGAATCGCTTTTCAAAGCGAGTCGACAGTGCGTGATAGCTAGAATCGCCAAGACTCGGCAGCACCGCTGTCACACCACTAAATTGCGGATAAGGCCGAAACTGCTGCGTTGTCCGCCCCGCTGCAGCCTGCTCCAGCGGGATCTGGTTCAACGAGAGGTTCGTGCTCGCCAGCTTATGCGAGATGTTGCCAAGGTAGGTCGCCTCCAGCAGAATGCCGCCCTTCACCACATGCTGTAACCCCATATTGAATTGGTGGGAGTAACCGGTCGACCGCCCGTACTCATAAAACGTAACTGCCGTATTCGGTGCCGCACCAACGCGAACCGATCCAAAGCGATCGTCACGAGTCGGTGAAATCAGGCTCGAACTCGTTGGCCCCTGGCTCAACACAAACGGATGCGTGATGCCCTGATCCGGGCTCACCAGCGCTACTGACTTTTCAAAGCCTAGACTCGCGCTAGACGGAGCGCCCGCATCAAACGGATGGGCAAAGTAAACTCCATACCCACCCCGCAGCACAGTCGTGTCCTTGCCAAACAACTTGTATGCAAGCCCCACGCGAGGCCCAAAATTATTGAGGTCGGTGCGGTAAGGCAATGTCGGCCAACTGTTCTGACCCATGAACTTCACAACGCCCAACGTCCCACTTACAGGATTCACCTGATCGGTGGCAAAGCCATTCATCCGGCTGTTGACATCCATGATCGGCGTGTCCAGTTCCCAGCGCAATCCAAAGTTCACGGTCAAGTCGCGGCTTGCCTTCCATTCATCCTGTACAAACCACGCCCAGTAAGTGCTCCTGCGGTCGAGCACCTCAGTCTCGCGAACCGTGTAGTTTGTCATCAACCCCAGCAACATTGATGCCATCCCGTTGCCCGATGCCGCTGTACCCGGCTGACCAGTCGAGAACGGAACAAAGTTGAACGACCCTGAAGGGCTCGGCCGGTTGATCTCATAGTTCATGCTCTTGCGATATTCAAAGCCCAGCTTCAAATTGTGACGGCCTCGAACCCAAGAGAAGTTGTCGATGATTTGATGCTGCTGGATCGGCAATTGCCGCCGCTCCTGATTCCCTGCACCGAGCGAAGTGTAGCCGGTCTGATTCAATGTCGGAAACGCGCCTGCGGGCAGATTCGCAATGCCGATCGTCTTCCCCCAATCAAGCCCCAAACCCTTGGATCCATCGAGATTGATGCGGTTTCCATACGTGTAACGCAACTCATTCAGCATCGTCGGCGTGATGATCTTGTTGTAGCTGAGGTAGGTGTAGTGCTGGTGCCGCTTCGGGTCAGTCAGGGTTTCCCCTGCTTCGAGCGGAAACACCGTCGTATTAAAGCGATCATCCGAGTTGTATAGATAGCGGAAGGTCAGCTTGTCGTTCGTTGTAAGATTGTGATCCACCTTTGCCGTATAGTTATTGCGCGGGAATTGGGTCACATAGTTAGCCCGAAAGTTATTCACCCCCGTCGCGTTATCTGGAGGCCGATTTGGCAGCGGGAAGTAAGTCGCGATGTTCTTGGCCGCAGTATCCAGCCGGCTCGCCGGAATCACATTACCAGGAAACTGCGTGCGACGATTCACCCCGTTCACCAGCGCCGTAGTCGCCGGATCAAAAATCGGATTCGAATTCAGGCTGAAGTCTCCAGCTCTCTGCGCAATCGTCGGCACGGTCAGTGTTCGCACAACACCTTCATTGCGTCGGCTTCCTTCATAGGCAAAAAAGAAAAAGGTCTTGTCCTTTCCGTTGTAAAGCTTCGGGATTCGCACCGGCCCGCCAATCGTCCCCCCAAACACGTTGTAGCGCAGCGGTGCCCTCACCTTCTCTCCATTCACGATAGGAGCAAAATAGTTTGCCGCATCCAGCTTTTCGTTGCGGAAATATTCAAACAAGGTCCCCTGCAACTGATTGGTTCCGCTCTTGGTCGTGGCAATCACAACTCCACCCGCGCTGCCGCCATACTCAGCGCTATAGCTATTGGCCAGAATCTTCACCTCAGCCACTGTTTCCACTGGCGGGTCCAGATCCACCTGTCCAATCCCAAGCCGCATATTCTGCGCCGTGCCGCCATCGATAAAGAAATTCTGCGATTGCGTCCGGCCACCGGCCAGCGAGAAGTTTGGCTTGCCCCCAGCGTCATAGTTCACAAAGACAGCCGCGCCAGTCATCCCAATAATGTTCATACTGCGCCGGTCTCCGATCGGCATGTCCTCAATCGTCTTCGCTTCAATCAATTGGCTCACGTCGCTCGATCGCGTCTCAATGGACGAAGTGGTCGCCGCCACGCTGATCGATTCTGTCACCGCACCCACATCCAGCGTAAGATTCAGCTCCAGACTTTGGCCCGTGCTGAGGGCGATATTGGTCCGCACCAGCTTCTTGAACCCGGGTTTTTCGACACTCAATGTGTAGCGTCCAATCGGCAGCGCCCGAATGGCGTAGAGGCCGCTATCATTGGTCGTCACTGTGGTCGAAGCCGCTGTCGCCGTGTTCAGGATGATCACCTGTGCGCCAACAATCACGGCCCCCTGGGCATCTCTCACCAGTCCCGAAAGATTTGCCTGTGAGGACTGCGCGCTGCACAAGCGGGCCAGGAGAAAGAGCGCAGTCAAAACGGCTGAAGCTTTTGTCATTACGGGCATATTATCACTGCACATAAAGGCTAAAGAAGATTCTTCTTGACTCCGTACACCACTACGGACCCTACACTCAAATCATGAAGAAAACAAGCACGCGTGGCTGCTCCTGCTGCGCAACCTGCCCCTGTGGCGATCCCAATTGCAAATGCTCCTGCTGCACCGGCGGCAAATAACCATCCACAATTAAGTTATGACTATTTCTGAGGTCGCGCGGCAAGCCCTTGTGGGCGTAGAAACGATTCGCTTCTACGAACGTGAAGGTTTGATCGCGCAACCCCGGAAGCCCCAAGCCGGCTACAGGCAATACACTGCCAATCACGTCGAACGAATTCTTTTCCTTAAGCAGTGCCAGGCCTTTGGCTTCACATTGGCTGAAGCAGCAATGCTGGCCGATTCTCTCGAATCAGGCACCCCCACGTGTGAACAAACCTGCAACCTCGCCGAACGAAAACTAATTGAACTCAAAAGAAAAATCGACGAATATCAAAAACTGGCCACCCGCATCGAATCTCTTCTCGATAGCCCCTGTCGCCGCAGCGCCAATGCCGATTGCTCCGTAGTTGCCGCCCTCAAAACCGGCAACTGCGACTCTTAGCTTTCAGTTCGAACCGACTGCGCCTCCAGCATCCGCCGTGCCGCTTCCTTGGTCAGTGGTGGAGCGAATAGATAGCCCTGACCAAATCCACAACCCAAACTCCGCAATTCGTCGGCTTGCACCTGCGTCTCAATCCCCTCAGCCACCACCTGTAAGCCGAGGCTCCCGGCTAGAAGAATAATCGCCCGAACAATCTCAAATGCCGCGTGGTCGTCACCCATGGTGTTAATGAAGGAGCGGTCAATCTTGAGCGTGTCAAACGGAAGCTTGTGTAGGTAGCTAAGAGAAGAGTAGCCCGTTCCAAAATCGTCAATTTTCAAACCCACGCCCATCCGCCGCAACTCCTTCACAATCTCCAGCGCCTGATCCGGATCGCTCACCAAAACACTCTCGGTCACTTCAAACTGCAGGGTCGACGGGATGATCTTAGTTTCGGCGATGATCTTTCGGATGTCGTCGATCAAATGTCGATCCTGAAATTGCCTCACGCTCAGATTCACGCTCACCTCAAGTGGCTGCCGTTGCGGAAACTGATCCTGCCAGTCCCGTATGGTCTCGCAAGCCACGCGCACCGTACGGATGCCAATCGGAATAATCAAGCCTGTTGCTTCAGCTAGCGGAATGAACTGATTCGGCGGAATGATCCCCTTGATCGGATGTCGCCAGCGAAGCAGCGCCTCAAAGCCAATAATCCTCTTGCTTTCAAGATCCACCTTAGGTTGGTAATAAACCTCAAATTCCCACTGCTCAATGGCGCGCTTGAGATCGTTCTCCAGCGCCATCTGTTGCAGTACATCCTCCCGCATGCTGTGATCAAAAAGCACAACACGATTGCCGCCACCAGCCCTCGCCAGTCTCAGCGCAATCTCGGCATCCCGCCACACTTCATCGGCTTGCTTACGGTCTTCCCGCAAAACAAAGCCAACGCTGGTCGACACGAAAAGCTCATTCCCTTGCAGCCAAATCCCCTTCTCAAGACATCCCTGGATCAACTCGGCAACGCTTCTGCCCCCGTTTTCGTCTTCGATCCCAGGCATCGCGATCGCAAATTCCTCTTCATTCAGTCGTGCAAGGATCCAATCGCCGTTCTGCCGCAAGCCACCATTCAAGCTGCTGCTCAGTCTCTCGCTCGCAAGCCGCAACAACTGGTCTCCCACCGCCTGCCCAAGGGAGTCCCGAATCATCGCATAACGATCAATACCAACGAGGAATACGGCAAGGCTCAGCCCATCGGCATGGATATTGTCCTCAAGCCAGTCTTCAAATTGAAAGCGATTGGCCAGGCCCGTAATCGGGTCAACCGTTTTGGCCTCGGTAATGTCGGTATGCGACCCACTGATCGCCACCGGGTCTCCGTTCTCGTCTCGCTCGAGGCGCCCGCGCATCAAGACCCAGCGCCACCCGCCGTTGCGATGACGCAAACGAAACTCGAAATTCAATTCTTCCGGCAGCGCTTTCCAGTCGCTCCCCGAGAGTGCCTTGCTCAATCGCGAAAGGTCCAGAGGATGAATCAGCGTCAGGCACTCATCCAGATTCCCCTGAATCTCGGACTCGGAAAAGCCACTCAGTTTACGAAAGTTTTGGCTAAACTCCACACTCCGCGAACGCAAATCCAGCCGCCACAGATCGTGATGAACGATCGACTGCTTGTGCTGCAAAAGCTCTTCTTCGGCCTGATGCTTCTTCGATTGTAGTTCTGTCGCCTGTGATGCAAGGCTGAGTGCTCGACGCGTCTTCCGCTCGATCAGTCCCCAATCCCAGGGAGCTTCGAAATGCGTATTCACTCCAGCCTCGACCGATGCGTAAACGTCCGCCTGATTCCAGTTCAGGCAGGCCACAAAGATTTGCCTCGAATACTCGTTCGCTCGTGTGCGGATTCGCTCAACTGAAGCCTCAACTAACCCACTCCAGGTGTCCCCCAAGACGACGACCAGCCCCACCGGCGTACCCAACTTCTCGCACTCCTCCAGCACCAGCAAGGCCTCACTGGAATCGCTAGAACAAAATACCGCTTCCTCAATCCCTTGGAGGAACTCGCGCCACTGCGACACTTCCGCCTCTAGCCCTAGCAGTAGGATCGGCATCGTCACGAGTTGCAAATCCTCTTCAGAGGAATACTCCGAAGGGTCAAGGTTCATTCCTGTCACTTCTTGCTCCTCATCGACGAGAGGGACGGCTTCTAGAATGGAATTACAAAATCAGTCGTTGGTCTCCTTCGCGGCGCGTAATCTTCTCCCGGTCCAGGAACTCAAGCAGCGGAATCGCATACTTTCGTGACACACCGGTCCAGTCTTTAAACTCGATAACCCCGAATCGCTGCCCCTTTCGCTCGGCGAATATCTGTTTCAACAATCCCAGTGCCTCGCGATGATAGACCAGGTCCGGCCCCACCCTCACCAGCTTTCCTTCCCGCAGCAGCAGTGCAATCACGGCCTTGGCTCGAGCCGGGGCTAGCCCCGTAGACGCCAAAACATCATCCACGGCAGGCACCGCCAAACCTGCTTGAGAAAAAGCCAGCTCCATAGCCTGCGAGGCCTCATCTTCTTTCGCCTCCAGCCGCACCTTGTGGCTCTCCAGACGCAACAAATCCCCCTCCGCCTTCACACTCGAGGCTTGTCTTAGAAGCGCCTCCATCAGCCCAGCCGGTGCCCCAGCCAGCAATCCAGATCGCAGAGCCTCCCGCGATAGCCCAACCTCCAGCGGAAAGTCCTTATGATATTGTCTTAGTCGCTGTACCAGCTCAACGGCAATCTTCTTCAGGTTCGCTGGCGAAGCCACCCACGATCCAATCCGCTCCAGTCCCGCCGGGATTTCGCTCTCAAGGCAACCCAGTCGCCGCCTCAGATCGGCAAACTCCATACCCAGGGGCCGCTCCTCCAGCAATACGCCAATCCGCCCGGCAAGGTCGAGGGCCTTCCATCGCACCAGCCGTTCCACTGCACCCTTACGACGCATCCGCGTCGAGCCAAAATGCAGCTCAATTACGGTGCCACCGGCAATCGTCACCATCGGTGAAAAACTGCGCAGAATGAATCGGTCCCCCGGCAGCACCAGCGTCTCCTCCTCCAGCACCAGCCTCACCCAAGCCTTGGTGCCGGGTTCAATTGTCCGCTTCTCGTCGAGCACTCGCAACTCCGCTGCGACCTCCATCGTGCCCGTATGAAAGTGCACCTGTGCCCGGTCCCGTATGATCTTGGCCCCCGGCAATAAATCAATCTGCGCATCAAAAATACGAACCGGCGACAACTTGCCCGGCGGTGCCGCGACAAAGCCACGCAACACATCCCCAACTTCTATGCCGGCCAGATTTACTGCCGTCCTTTGCCCAGCCTGCGCTTCTTTCACCGCCTCGCCGTGCACTTGCATCCCGCGAACCCGCGCTACCCGCCCGCTCGGATACAACTCTACTTCGCTTTCCACCGCCAACCGGCCTTCCTTCAGCGTGCCCGTTACTACTGTTCCATGCCCCTTCATAACAAAGGCTCTATCGATCGCCAGTCGCGGCATCCGCTTTAGATCACGCTGTTCCATCCCCACGGCTGCATTCGTGATTTCTTTGAGCAAGTCCTCAAGCCCCATCCCCGTCGTAGCGCTCACCGGAACTATTGCCGCTCCTTCGAGAAAACTCCCGCGAACAAAATCCTCCATCTCCATCCGCACCAGCTCCAGCCAGTCGGCATCCACAAGATCCGCCTTCGTCAGTGCGATCACTCCGCGCTCAATCCCCAGCAGCCGGCAAATATCGAAGTGCTCGCGTGTCTGGGGCTTGATTGCCTCATCAGCGGCAACGACAAAAAGTACGAGGTCAATCCCGCTTACGCCCGCCAGCATATTCCGCACAAAACGCTCGTGCCCGGGCACGTCGATGAATGCGATGCGCGCCCCCTGCGCCGTCTTCAAGTTGGCAAAACCAAGGTCGATCGAGATGCCCCGTTCTTTCTCTTCTTTCAGCCGATCGGTGTCAATTCCGGTCAGAGCTTTGACGAGAGTTGTCTTCCCGTGATCGATATGTCCGGCTGTTCCGACGATAATATTCTTCATGCGGCTAGTGGCTACCTTATTTTGTCTGATTGCCCAGGCACAGGACGACGTTACCTTCAAAGCGGGCGTCACTCAAGTCCGCCTCGATCTCCTCGCGAGCAACGACAAAGGCTTCATCCTCAACCTCAAGCCAGAAGATCTGATCGTCGAAGACAACGGCAAACCTGTCCAGATCAACTATCTCGGCCGTGATCAGGATGCTCTCAACATCCTGCTCGTCCTCGACGTCTCGGGAAGCATGAGAGATTACCTCTCGCAAATCGGCAAGCGCGCCCGTACCCTGCTCAGCCAGCTCCGCCCCAACGACAAGGTCGGGGTGATGATCTTTGCCAAGGAATCAGACTATCTGATGCCCTTTACCTCCAACATGGACCGCGCCGCCAACGCGATCGACCAAGCCCTCCGTCCGGATCTGCTCCCCTCCGGCACCTCCATCAATGCCGCTCTCGTCGACGCCGGCCAAGCCTTTATCGAGAACACCAAGCTCACCGGCCACCGCGCCATCTTCATCCTCACCGACAACCGGGCCTTGAATTACCGCGTCCCCGACGACCTGGTGATCCGCAAACTCTCAGCCGCTGATGCCGTGCTTAATTCCATCGTCACCAAAAACGCCGAGCCACCTAAGCCGGTAAAGAATCCGGAATCGCGCAACCCCGACTTCTCCTGGGCCGATGTCTTCAAGCTCTCAGCCGAAACCGGCGGCGAGGTATTAAGAACCGATCGAGCCGACGATGCCTTTGCCAAACTCATCGCCAATCTTCGCCAGCGCTACCTCATCACCTACAACGCCCCAGCTTCCACATCCAACCAGTTCCGTAAGATTCAGGTCACTCTCTCGAAGGAAGCTCAAAAGAAGTTCGGCAAGACCGCAATCCGGGTGCGCGCGGGCTACTACACTGGTTCGTGATGACTGACAAGAACCCTGCTGCCGAACTCGAGCGCCGCCGCGCTAACGCCAAACTCGGTGGTGGCCCCGACCGTCTCGAACGCCAACGCCGCGACGGCAAGCTGACCGCCCGCGAGCGAATCGACTTCCTTCTCGACGAAGGCACCTTCGAAGAACTCGACCCTTTCGTTCGTCACCGCTGCCGCGACTTTGGCATGGACGATCAGGTTTTCGACGGCGATGGCTTCGTTACCGGTTACGGCTACGTCCACGGTCGCCTTGTTTATGTATTCGGCCAGGATTTTACCGTCCTCGGCGGCTCACTCTCGGAATCAAACGCGCTCAAGATCTGCAAGGTCATGGACATGGCCCTCAAGAACGGTGCCCCCCTCATCGGCCTCAACGATTCGGGCGGAGCACGCATCCAGGAGGGGGTCGTCTCCCTCGCCGGCTATGCCGAAATCTTCCTCCGCAACACTCTCGCCTCAGGAGTCATCCCCCAGATCTCGGCCATCCTCGGCCCCTGCGCCGGTGGCGCTGTCTATTCGCCCGCCCTCACCGATTTCATCTTCATGGTCGACGGCACCTCTCACATGTTTGTCACGGGCCCCGACGTCATCCGAACCGTGACACATGAAGAAGTCTCCAAAGAAGACCTGGGCGGCGGCATGACCCACAATGCCACTTCCGGCGTCGCCCACTTCCTCGCGGCCTCCGATCAGGATTGCCTCCGCCAGATCCGCCGCCTCCTCGAATTTCTGCCCCAGAATAATCGCGACGATGTCCCAAAACATCCCACCGGCGATCCAATCGACCGTATGGATCCAGAGCTCGATACCGTCGTGCCCACCGAGTCTAATCAGCCCTACGACATCAAAGACATCATCAGCCGCGTCGTCGACGACGGAAACTTCTTTGAGGTTCACGAACACTATGCCCGCAACATCTTCATCGGCTTCGCAAGGATGGGCGGCCAATCGATTGGCATCGTAGCGAACCAGCCCGCCGTCCTCGCCGGCTGCCTTGATATCAATTCGAGCGTCAAAGCCGCCCGCTTCGTCCGCTTCTGCGATGCCTTCAACATTCCTATCGTCACCTTCGAAGACGTCCCCGGCTTCCTGCCCGGCACCGAACAGGAATTCGGCGGCATCATCCGCCACGGTGCCAAGCTCCTCTACGCCTATGCTGAAGCCACCGTCCCCAAGATCACAGTGATCACGCGCAAAGCCTATGGTGGAGCTTATTGCGTCATGGGATCGAAGCATCTGCGAACGGACATCAACCTCGCCTACCCTATGGCTGAGATTGCCGTCATGGGTGCCGAAGGTGCCGTAAATATTGTGTACCGGAACGAGATTTCCCGTGCATCCAATCAGCAGGAGTTGAGAGCCGAAAAGGTGCAAGAGTTCAAAGAGAAATTCGCTAACCCCTTCGTGGCCGCCGAACGCGGTTATATCGACGACGTCATCCTGCCTCGAGAAACGCGTCCACGGGTCATTCGCGCTTTGCGGATGCTCGAAAACAAGGTCGACACCATGCCGAGCAAAAAGCACGGCAACATCCCTCTGTAGTATTCTCGTTGAGGAACCACAATCGGAGTGAACCCCATGAAAAATCTATTTCGGAACATGCTGGGCTTGAGTTTTACACTCGCCCTGTTCCTTGGCCTTAGTGCCAACCCCGCTTTCTCTCAGACCGGCGCAATCGAAGGTACGGTAAAAGGCGTCGACGGCAAACCCGTCGGCAAAGACGCCGCACTAATCCTGATTGTCCGCACGGACATCAAAGGCAACTACAAAGTTAAGACCAACAAAAAGGGCGAATTCTTCCACGCCGGCCTGCCCCTCGGCACCTACGACGTCTCCTGCGAAGTCGACGGCGTAGTGGTTGACAGCCTCAAGGGCGTCCGCATGCGCCTCGGCGAGCCCGTCCCTGTAACCTTCGATCTCGCCAAGAATGCCGAACGGCAGCAGGCGATGCAGAAGGCCGCTGAAACCGGCACCGTCACCAAGGAAATGGAACGGGACATGACTCCAGAACAGAAGGCTGCCCTTGAAAAGCAGGGCAAAGAACGTTCTGAAGCCATGAAGAAGAACAAAGAACTCAACGATTCCTTCAACGGCGGCATGGAAGCCATGAAAGCCAACAACTTCCAGGCAGCGGTAGAGTCTTTCGAAAAGGCTGCCGCTTTCGACGCCACCCAGCACGTCATCTTCGGTCAATTGGCCGATGCTTACGGCAGCTTGGGCAAGACCAAGACCGGCGCTGAAAAGGATGCAGCCAACGCAAAGTCCCTCGAATACTTCCAGAAGGCCATCGCCCTTAAGCCCGACGAAGCTTCTTACCTCAACAACTACGGCCTCTCGCTCGCCCGCGCCGGCAAGTTCCCTGAAGCTCAGGAAAACCTGAACAAGGCTGCAGCGCTTGATCCTGCCGGTGCCGGTCGCTACTTTTACAATCTAGGTGCCTTGCTAGTCAACGCCGGTCAGAACGAACCCGCAGGCATCGCCTTCAAGAAGGCAATCGAAGCAGATCCCAACTACGCGGATGCCCACTACCAGATAGGAATTTACCTGACGGGCAAGGCTCAAGTAGATGCCAAGACCGGCAAGATCAGCTTCCCCGAAGGAGCTCAGGCTGCATTCGAGAAGTATCTTGCTCTCAAGCCAGACGGCCAGTTCGCCGCCAGCTCCAAGGGCATGATCGAGACAATGGGCGGTACGGTGCAAACCACCTACGTGAACCCCGACGCGAAGAAGAACGCCCCCGCTGCCGCACCAAAGAAAAAGAAGAACTAGCCGTTCTTCACAAACCAAAGGAAGGGCGGCTCTCATGAGCCGCCCTTTTTCTAATTTATGATCAAAGCACTCATCGGCCTTCTAATAGCCGCAATTGCCGCCGCCCTCATTCGGGCGGTGATTGCCATGATCACGAAAGAAGTGAAGGAAATGGTCAACCCCGAAGCTCCACAAAAGTCTCAACCTACCTCTGGCCCTAGTTCTCTCAAGAAGT
>ENA-ORBV01005324-ORBV01005324.1-microbial-mat-metagenome-genome-assembly--contig:-NODE-5324-length-23768-cov-7.307965_pt1 | contig 23768 bp, 18 predicted proteins | sample MGYA00237777_ERZ505514 | MGnify/ENA primary metagenome ERZ505514 (study PRJEB26160, sample SAMN06269048) | microbial mat metagenome | isolation source: Oligotrophic lake microbial mat | place... | reverse complement strand
GCTCGTTGTAACGGTCAGTCGGCGTGAAGAAGGCCACCGGGTCGGAGACATGGATCGCCACCGGAATCCGCATCGCGGCACAGGCTTCCCACATGGGGTCGAAGCGCTTGTCGTCGACAGCAATCAGCTTGCCGGCCGTGATGTTCTCGCGCAGATACAGCCCCAGGGTCTTCAAGATCTTCAAGCCCCGAGCCCCGGCCTTCGCCGCCGAGACGACTTCGTCCGCTTGCCGCCGCGGATAGTCCTTGGCGGCGACGGCGGACCACATGGGCTCCATGAAGGTGTAGAACCGCCCGGGCTTCACCTTGTCGTACTTGCCAATGGCTTCGCGCACACCGCTGCCATAGCCGCCGGTGAGGTTGACGAGAGCCTGGACATTGCGGCGGTCCATCACTTGGAGCAGTTCGGCAGGCGGCATCAGGTAAGTCCGCTCCGGCACCAGCCCCACGCCCTTATGGCTTTTAGCGGACCAGCAGAGGTGAGCATGGAAGTCGATCGCCGGATACCGCGCCCGTTCGACTTTGGTAACGGGGACGGAGAGGTTGCTACGCGGCTCAAAGTCTTTGAGCGGCAGTTGCTGGGCGGCGAGCGGAGCGGAAAGGAGGAAGTGACGACGGCGCATGATTTGCATGATAGCGAGTAAAATGGGAGAGAAACTACTAGGCCTAACACCAGTGAGCCTGTCGAGCATTTACCCGAACAAGAAATGGCAGCGACGCAAGAAACCATCAGTGAGGAATTCGGGCAGTCGATTCGAAGAGGGCTCGACCAAGCCGAAGCCGGCCAAACGGTCGATTGTCGCGACTACGACGACATGGTGGAACGGATTCTAGGCGACTGCTATTGAGAACGAGTCGTGGCGCACTTCCTGGTCGGACGCCTTAGCGGGAACCCAAGACGACGGCCACACAGAACGCGGCGATTAAGTCACCAAAGTCCGCAGGTAGTCATCCAAAGTCGCGTCCAAACGTTCATAGAGCAACTGGTTGAAATCGCTGCCCGTGCTCTGCAAAGCGCGAATGTAAGCCACACGATCCTCAAGCCGGACCGCCACCGGCGGGTAGCCGCCTCGGATCAGAATCAGGTTCATCAATAAGCGCGCCGTGCGGCCGTTGCCATCGTTGAAGGGATGGATGTCTACCAGCCGCCGATGGGCCGTAAATGCAGTTTCGGGCGTCGGCGGCGCGGCACTTAGCCAACGCGACAGATCTCCCATCAGTGCCGGGACTTCGACTGGCGAAGGAAACTCGTGCCGACCCGCTTCCGTCCGGATATAGCGCGCTAGGTCAGCATATCTTCCGGCGATGTCGGCTCGGGAACGCGCCAGCACCAAGCTCTGCAGGCCGCGAATGTCCACTTCTGAGATGGACGTGGACTGCTTAGCCAACTCACGCACATAGCGGATAGCATCGTAGTGGTCAAGCGCTTCTAAGTGATCTTTCAGCGGCTTACCGCCAATCGTCACGCCCTTTTCGATCACCAGCGTGGTCTCTACCGGACTAAGAGTGTTCCCTTCAATCGCGTTCGACGTGTAAGTGATTTCTACGTCGTAATAATGTTCCAGATTAGCCAACGCCTCCGCCGAAAACGGACGCAGCGAATCCAATTGCTTCCGTTTCGCGGCGATGCTCTCGAGGAGGTTGTTCACAGGACTAATCCGGCAGCGCGTAACTATACAGGACCTGCCCCGCGGAAATGGCAATAAACTGCTTGCCATCCACCGAGTAACTGATGGGCGACGACAGGATCGCCGCACCAGCCTGGGTGCGCCAGAGGAACTTACCGGTCTTGGACTCAAGCGCAATCAGATTCCCTTCGGCGGTGCCGGAGAAGAGTAAGCCAGTAGAGGTCGCCAAAATACCGGCGCCAAGGGAACCTTGGGAGAGCTTGTAATCCCACTTGGCTTCGCCGGTCTTAGTGTCGATGGCTTTGATGCCCGGAATCGGCGGATCGCCGGCGGGCATAGCGCGGCCGCCCCAGTAGGCTTTGCCGGGCTCGTAAGTACCTTTCTCGCGGATGAACCTTTGGGCGCCGTCGTTGTAGACGACGAAGAGGAGGCCGGACGTCGCGTCATAGGAGGGGCTCTGCCAGTTAGTGCCGCCCACTAACGTGGGAAACACGACGCGGCCTTCGGGCGTAGAGTCAGAGTCCGGAATCACCTTGGGTTTACCATTGGCCTCGAAGCCGGCGTTCCAGGTTTGGCGGACGTAGTTTTTGCCTAAGAGTAACTTGCCGTTGGTGCGATCCAGCACATAGAAGAAGCCATTGCGATTGGCCTGGATCAGCAGCTTACGGGGCTGGCCGTCGATGACGCGGTCGGCGAGGACGAGGTCCTGGTTGGCGTCCCAATCGTGGCTGTCGTTGGGGGTGAACTGGTAATGCCACTTACGCTTTCCGGTGTTGGGATCAAGGGCAATCACAGAGCAGGAAAACAGGTTGTCGCCCTTGCGGATTTCCCCGTCCATATCGGGGCCAGGGTTGCCGGTGGCCCAATATAAAGTGTCGAGCTCGGGGTCATAGCTGCCGGTGAGCCAAGTAGGCGCGCCACCAAGCTTCCAACTGTCACCCTTCCAGGTCTCATGGCCGAACTCACCGGGTCCGGGGACCGTGTTGAAGCGCCAGACGCGCTTGCCCGTAGCGGCGTCGTAGGCGTCCAGGAAGCCACGGATGCCATGCTCGCCGCCGGCGACACCGACGACGATCTTGTCCTTCACGACGAGCGGCGAGACGGTGATGCTATACCCTTCCATCGTGTCGGCCACCTGGGTCTCCCAAAGGGGACGTCCGGTGCGGGCATCCAAAGCGACCAGTGCCGCATCGAGCGTGCCGAAGAAGACGCGATTGCCCAGCACCGCCACACCGCGGTTGAAGCGATTGCTTTCAAAGGTATTCAGCTTCTTCTGCGGCCGCTGATACTTCCAGATCTGGAGGCCGGTGCGAGCGTCCAAGGCAAAGACCTGCCCGGGCATACCGGCGGTGTACATAATGCCGTCGATGACGAGGGGCGTGGATTGCAGCACCGAGTCACCGGGCATCTGCACCGCCCAGCGGCTTTGCAGTTGCTTGACGTTGGTGGCGTTCACTTGGTCGAGCCCGGTGAAGTGCTTACCGGAGTAGTCGCCCCAATAGGTGAGCCAATTCTGGGGCTCAGCGGCGGCGTTGCGGATGCGCTCATAGGTGAGTCCGCCAGGGACGGCGGGGGCTTGGACGGTTTGGGTGAGATCGCGCTCGGTAAGCGTCTTCAAGTAGGCGACGATGTTCTGGCGGTCAGTGCCGGAAAGGCTGGTGGCGAAGCTGGGCATCAGCGAGTTGGGCTCGTCGCGGCGCTCGGTGATACTCGCCTTGTCGAGCAGGTGGAGCTTGCCGGCAAGATCACTGAGTTGGAGCGAGTAAGTGTCCTCGTTGCGCTTAACGCCGCGGAGTTTGCGCCCATCCTTTAAGTTGACGTTCACGACGCCGATGCCGGCCCGTCGACTCCGTCGTTGGCCGGGCACCGCGACTATCGTGTTGGGGTCCATCAGCTTGCTGAGGAGCGCATCGGCGGGGGTGGCGGCGGCCGCGGAGAGGTCGGGCCCGACGATGCCGCCGCGGCCGTTTACCTCGTGGCAGCGGGCACAGCCGGCGGTGCCGAAGAAGAGCTTACTGCCGGCCGCGGCGTCACCTGCGACGGTCTCATTGCTCATAACGCCAGAAGCGTTCAGACTGCGCAGGTAGCTGACAATCTGCCAACCTTGGTCAATCGTGAGGCCGGGAAAGGGCGGCATCTGAGTGCCGGCGATGCCATTCCGAATCGAGAGGAAGATTTCGCCATCCTTCGCGCCATGGCGGAAGACGCCGGTCGACAGCGCCGGACCGCGCGCGCTGCCGGCCGCATTGCCACCGTGACACGCCTGGCAAGCTTGGCCGAAGAGCTTCTGCCCCGCTTCCACCGCATCGGGTTTGCCGGCCAGCGGATTCTTCTCGTTCTGCGGCGTGTGTTCCTGGCCGAACAAAAGGGTGGTCACAATGAAAGGGAGGTAACGAAGCATCTTTCATGATTATGGAACGTTTGGCGGCCTGGGCGATGCAGAGCGTCGGACCCTATCTCGAAAAAGAGCTGGCACCGGCGAAGGAGCGCTGGATTTCGCCATTGCGAGGGAAGGTGCTGGAACTGGGGCCGGGGCTGGGGACGAATCTGCCGTATCTCGCGCAAGCTGACTGGACGGGTCTGGAGCCGAATTCTGCAATGCGCGCCGCTTTATTGGCGAAAAGTGTGCACGGTCCGGTGTTGGACGCCCAGGCGGAGCGGATTCCCCTGCCCGATGCGAGCTTTGACGCCGTGGTCTGCACCCTGGTGCTTTGCTCCGTCCGAGATCCGGCCCGAGTGCTGGCTGAGGTCCGGAGGGTGTTGAAACCAAAAGGAGTTTTTGTCTTTCTCGAACACGTGGCGTCCGCTACCGGGGGCCGGCGAGCGGTGCAGCATTTGTTGCGGCCAGCGTGCGGGTTGATCGGCTGCCATCCGGTGCGGCCGACGGGTGAGTTGATTGCCCGGGCGGGGTTCGCCGAGGTAGTGCAGGAGCCCTATCCCATGCGGGGAATGGCTTTATTACCGCATATCGTGGGAAGGGCAAGCCAAAGTATCTGCTAGCCTGATACATTAAAGATTCGTTTTTCATATGGCAACCAAAACCCCAATTACAGTCGCCCACGGCGACGGCATCGGTCCGGAGATCATGGCCGCGACCCTCCATATTCTCGAGTCCGCCGGGGCTCAACTGGATATTGAAACCATCGAAATCGGTGAGAAGGTCTACCTGAGCGGCAACAGCTCCGGGATCGCGCAGAGCTCCATCGACAGCCTGCGCCGCACGAAGGTCTTTCTGAAGGCGCCGATCACCACGCCCCAAGGCGGCGGCTTCAAGAGCTTGAACGTTACTACGCGGAAGATGCTGGGCCTTTACGCCAACATCCGCCCCTGCGTCTCCTATCACCCGTTCGTCGACACCAAGCACCCGATTATGGACGTGGTGATTGTGCGCGAAAACGAGGAAGACCTCTACGCGGGTATCGAGTATCAGCTCTCCGCCGACGTAACGCAGAGCCTGAAGCTGATCACGCGCCGCGGCACAGAGCGCATTGTGCGCTATGCCTTTGAGTACGCCAAGGCAAACGGCCGAAAGAAGGTGACCTGCTTCACCAAAGACAACATCATGAAGATCACCGATGGATTGTTCCATAAGGTGTTCGATGAGTTGGGCGCGCAGTATCCGGAGATCGAGAAAGAGCACTGGATTGTGGATATCGGCGCGGCGAAGCTGGCCGATACGCCGGAAATCTTTGACGTGATCGTGATGCCGAACCTCTATGGCGACATCCTGTCCGACGTGGCGGCGCAGATCGCAGGTTCGGTAGGCTTGGCTGGTTCGTCAAACGTTGGCATGGAATACGCGATGTTCGAAGCGATCCATGGCTCGGCGCCGCGCCGCGCGGGGCAGAACCTCGCCAATCCTTCGGGGCTGTTGCTGGGCGGGGTGATGATGCTGGCCCATATCGGCCAAGCCGATATCGCGGCCCGCGTGCACAATGCGTGGCTCAAGACGCTGGAAGACGGCATCCACACCTACGACATCTTCCAGGAAGGCGTTTCGAAGACCAAAGTCGGCACGAAGGAATTCGCGCAGGCGGTTGTCGATCGCTTGGGAAAGATGCCGGAGAAGCTGAAGGCCGTCGAATACAAAGCGCTGCCGAAGCTTCCCGAGCCGCCCTACCCGCACTATGACAAGATCGAGCAATCGGGCATCGACATCTTCGTGAACTTCGAAGGCGATTCCCAGGTGCTGGGGGAAAAGATCGAAGCGCTCGGTACCGACAAGCTCAAGCTGCTGTTCATCTCGAATCGCGGCACCAAGGTGTATCCCACGGGCGGCGCGGACGTAGTGAAAGCAGACCAGTGGCGCTGCCGCTTCGAAGGCGACCGTACGCTAATCACGCCGCACGACATCCTGGCTCTGTACACCAGTTTCGTCAACGGCGGCTTCAACATCATCAAGAGCGAAGGCTTGTTCTACTACGACGGCGAACGCGGATACTCGCTCGGCCAGGGGCAGTAAGCCCGTGCCGAATCCGCTCGTTGCCGTAATTATGGGCAGCAAGTCGGATTGGGAGACGATGCGCCACGCTGACGAGATCCTCACTCGCTTCGGCGTCGAGCATGAATGCGGCATCGTCTCCGCCCACCGCACGCCGGACTTCATGGCGCAATACGCCAAAGAGGCTTCTGGACGTGGGATTCAAGTGATCATCGCCGGCGCCGGCGGGGCGGCCCATTTGCCCGGCATGGTGGCCGCGCATACCATTCTGCCGGTGCTCGGCGTTCCGGTGGAAAGCCATGCGCTAAAAGGGCAGGACTCGCTGCTTTCGATCGTGCAGATGCCGGGGGGGATTCCCGTGGGTACAATGGCGATCGGCCGCGCAGGCGCGACGAATGCGGGCTTGTTGGCCGTGGCGATCCTGGCGATCCACGATCAGTCCTTGGCGGTGAAGCTGACCGCGTTTCGCGAAGAGCAGACCCAAACCGTGCTCAACTCCACCCTGCCGTGATAATCAATCCGGGCCGAACACTAGGGATTCTTGGCTCCGGCCAACTGGGCAGGATGCTGGCCATAGCGGCGCGCGAGATGGGCTATCGCGTCCATGTTTACTCGTCGGAAGTCCACTCGCCCGCGGGTGCAGTGTCCGACCACGAATTTGTCGGTTCCTACGACGATGCGGACTTAGTAACTGCCTTTGCGCGCACGGTGGACGTACTTACTTTTGAGTTCGAGAATGTCGATGCTGCTTGCGCAGCGGCCGCCGAAGCCGTTACCATTGTGCGGCCTGCCGGGCGGGTGTTGCACATTACCCAAAACCGAATTCGCGAGAAAACCTTTCTGCGGGACGCGGGTATTCCGGTGACGCCGTTCCGTCCCGTTTCTTCGCTCTCTGACTTAGCCGGATTTCCATATCCGGCCGTGCTGAAGACCGCGGCCTTCGGTTACGACGGCAAAGGCCAGCAAAAGGTGACCTCGGAGGCGCCCGCCCGCGAAGCCTTTCTGGCATTGCCGGCGCAGCCGCTGATACTTGAAGAGTTCATACCTTTTCGGCGCGAAGTATCTGTGGTGGCGGGACGGAACGAAGGCGGCGAATTCTTCCATTTTGGGGTGATTGAGAATGCGCATGCCAATCACATTCTCGACGTCTCGCGCGGCCCGGTGGCGATGGACGGGGCGCCGGTGGAAATCGCGCGGCGGGTGTTTGAAGCTTTGGATGCCGTCGGTGTGATGTGTGTCGAATTCTTCGAGACCGTTGCGGGGGAGTTTCTCGTAAACGAAATTGCCCCGCGGACGCATAACTCGGGACACCTCACGATTGAAGCCTGTAATATTAGTCAATTTGAGTTACAACTGAGAATGGTGTGCGGCCTCCCCGCCCCGCGGCCGGAGTATCTGCTGGGCGCGGGCGCGATGGCCAACTTACTGGGCGACCAATGGCAGCCGGGAGAACCCCACTGGTCCGCGGCGCTCGCCACCGGCGCCAAGCTGCACCTCTACGGCAAACACGAGCCGCGGCCGGGGCGGAAGATGGGCCACCTGACCGCGATTGGGCAGACCCCCGATGAGGCAGCGGCGATCGTCGTAGAAGCCCGACGCCGACTTACCGTTTAGGGACGCTACGTCCGTCCTGCTTGTATTTCTCGAGTAGGCCCCGCATGGCCTTCACGCGGTCAGGATATTGGGCATAGAGGTTCTTGGTTTCGCCGAGATCCTCCTTCAAATGAAACAATTCGGCGGGCAGGCCATGCGCCGTAATGCCGTGCTTTTCCCGCCACCAGGTCGGCTCCGCCGCCCCGTGGGCGCTCTTCTCGCTTTCGATCAATACCCAATCACCTTGCCGCAAGCCGTACTCGTTATTCATGCTGTGATGCACGGTAGCCTCGCGCAAAGGCTGATCGCCGCGCCGCTTCCCGAAGAGAACGGAACCGATGTCATAACTATCCTCGGCGGCATCGTTCGGCAACTTATGACCCACAATCGCCGCCACGGTCGCCATCAGATCGGTTAGACAAATTACTTCTCTCTCCGTCTTACCCGCCGGTACCCGACCTGGCCCCCACGCGATAAACGGTACCCGGTGGCCACCCTCCCACAACATGCGCTTCGCGCCCCGCAACTCACCCATGCTCGAATGCCCAAACTCCTGAAGTACCGGATAAGTTAAGTTCTCAGGGCCATTGTCACTCGTAAAGATGACGATGGTGTCATTCGCCGCCGCAGACTTCCGGATCGCCTCCATCACCTGCCCAACTGACCAATCCACTTGCTGCACAAAATCGCCATACTTCCCTGCCTTACTCTTCCCGACAAACTCAGCATCCGGAGCAATCGGTGTGTGGGGGCCGGTGAGTGGCAAATACAGGAAATACGGAGTCGCGGCATGCTCCTGTACAAACCGTACTGCTCGCCGAGTTACTTCCGGAAGCACTCCTTCCAGCCGCCACCCGGGCGTCATCGGCCCCGGCCAGCCAAACATCTGCACCGGCTTCATCTCGGTTGGCTTACTCAGTAACCGGTCATTCTGAATAAACGCGTAAGGAGGAAAGTTCGGCAGGTCGACGCCAAAGTAAGTGTCGAAGCCGCGGGTGATCGGTCCCTCCGCAACCGGCCGGTCAAACAGTATCTTCTTAGCAAACTCATTCCGAATCTCGCGCTGTGGATCGCCGATACGCACTTGCGAATTTACTTTGGAGCCATCGGTGGTCGCCCAGTCCCAACCCAAGTGCCACTTGCCGATACAGCCCGTCCGGTAGCCGTAGCCCTTCAGCATCCCTGGCATCGTTAAACGGTCCCTCGCGATCAACGGCTTGTCGTAAGGCCATAGCACCTGGGTCTTCAACTCCGTACGCCATGGGTAGCGGCCAGTCAGCAAACCATATCGCGTCGGCGAACAGACACCGCACGGGGTATGCGCATCAAGGAACCGCAACCCTTCGCGGGCCAGTTGGTCCAGGTAAGGCGTCGCGATCCTGGACGATGAGTTGTAACAAGCCACGTCACCGTAGCCGAGGTCATCGGCGAGGATGATCACGACGTTTGGTCGATTTCGGGCCCGCCTTTGAGCGTTGGCGACTCCGGCGGCAGCGGCGTTCAGAAAACTACGGCGAGCGAGGTTCATGGCTGTCGAAATTCTATCGCAGTTAGAAGCCGTAAAGGCGGGCCGGGTTATCAACCAGAATCCCCTGCCTCACTAACGAATCTGGCGCCCAGAGGGGCAATTGATTCAGCACTTCGCCATCGTCGACTTGCTTGAGCGGAGATACTTCCGTGGCGGGCCGGCCGGACGCCGAATTCGGATGGGGCCAATCCGTGCCCCATAAGACGCGCTCCGGATTGGCGGCAATTACCGCTTTCGCCAAGACAGCGGCACCGGAAAAGGGCAAGCCTATATTGGGGCCAGAGATGGATATCTTGACATAGGCTTTGCCGGCCCGGACCAAGTCGACTAAATCGGCGAATCCGACTTGGTCAATTCCGGCCGCGAGGCTGGCGCCCCCGAAATGGTCGAAAACGATTGGAACGGGCGAAGAGAGTACTAAGTCTTTGATACTGGTAATTGTTCTCAGCCCCGCAAACATCTGAATATGCCAGCCACGCGACTTCAATCGTTGCGCCGCAGCCTCAAATCGAGCCCTCGGCGATAGGGCGCTTTGGGGGCCGTTGTTCAGGTTCAACCGGATGCCCCGCATTCCCGCGCGCTGCATGGCATCGAGGTCCTTCTCGGTGGTGCGCTCATCGATCACGGCGACACCCCGGGCGTTCTTGCCGCGGGCTTTAATTCCCGCTAGGGTGGAGGAGTTATCCGTGCCGTAGATACTCGGATTGACAATGACGACTCGCTCCACATGCAGGGCCCGGTGCAGGGCGGTCATTTCGTCTGCGGAGGCTTGTTCCGGAGTGTAGCTTCGCCCGGCAAATAGGGGGAAATCGCCAAAGATATGGGTGTGGCAATCGCAAGCGTGGGCGGGAACAGAGAAGTTCACCGCGGTCTTGGGTTGGGATGCCTTGGCAAATAGCTCGGGGTTGGTCACGGTGGCTCCGATGATCGCGGCTCGTCTGGTCATTACTAACTTCTCCTCAGAATTACGTATCGCACGTCGGCCACTTGCTGGCCCGTTATCTCGGTGGCTTGTAACGTCAGCGTTCCCTGCCCTTTCTCTAACTTTACGGAGCCAAGGCGTAGTGGCTTGAAGGCCTTGACAAAGGACTCCTGTCCTCGGTCGACTCGATCGTCCTTGGCTCCTTCGAGTGGCGGATCATGCGCCACATTGATCTTCCCGATCAATTTACTGGCGCCCAGCGTCAATTCTACCGTCGAGCCGATATCGGCGGCAGGGCAGGTGTAATATAGCTCCGCCGTGTAAGTGCCCGCCTTCAGCACCTCTACATTCCAAGTCATGCGGTCTTCTTTGGACGTCCAATGGGTAAAGAAGGAGCAGTTCGGCGCCTTGGCGCTCCGAGCAATGCCTCCCTGCCCTTCGCCATCGCGGGCGGGTAACCACGTGGTGGCGGAGAAGCCGACTGGATAGGGCCGCTCATCGGGACCGACAAACGGAAAGACGTCGCGTTTGAAGTCAGCCACAGCGGCCAATAGACGCTTGGTCTCGGCCGGTTCAGCAGCCGAGATATCGCGGGTCTGGCCGGGGTCCGATACCATGTCGAACAACTTGCCCGCCGCGTCCAGCCGATATCGCTGAGTGCGGACACTTACTTGGCGTATCTGCTGAGAGAAAATCATGCGATCCTTCCATTCGGCATTCTTCGTAGTAAGTAAGGCCTTCAGGCTGCGGCCATCAAATGGCTTGGGCGGCTGCACGGTAATCGCGGCGAGATCCGCGAGGGTGGGAAATAAGTCAAGGGCGCCCGCAATCTGACTTACTTTCGTCCCGGGAGAAATCTTGCCTGGCCAGCGCATCAGGCAAGGCACGCGGACGCCGCCCTCGTCGGTAGAACCCTTGCGACCTTTCATGCCCCCGTTCCAACGCCAACTGTTGGGACCGTTGTCGCTGATGTAGATAACGATCGTCTCTTGCTCCAGACGTAGTTTATTTACTTGACCCAGCAGGCGACCGACATTCCAATCGACGTTCTCGCACATCGCCAAAGCGGCACGGGTGAAAGGTAAGTCCTCTTGGGCGGGGTCCTTGGCTCGCATCTCGAGCTTCGCGTCCTTGAACTTGTCATAGAATCGATCCGGCACTTGCATGGGTGAATGCGGACTATTGAAGGGCACATAGCAAAAGAAAGGCCGCGTTTGGTGCTTGGCCATAAATTCGCGGGCATGGTCGGTAAGGTCGTCGATAATATAGCCGTTGCCGCGAACCATTTCCCCGTTTTGGTCTAACTCAGGAGTGAAATACTGCCCCCAGTGTCCAGAGGTGAAGCCGTAGAACTCATCGAAGCCCCGGTAATTGGGATGATAGGGCGGCTGGCTGCCGTTGTGCCATTTGCCGAAAATACCCGTGGCGTAGCCAGCGCGCTGAAAGACCTCGGCAATCGTCAATTCGCCCAAGTTCAACCGCTCGGTGCCGGTGCTGACGCCGCGCACGCCGCCGCGCGCGTGATAGCGCCCCGTGAGAAACTCGGCACGCATCGGCGCGCAAACGGGGCAGGCGTAGAAGCGATCGAACAGAGCGCCGTCTCGCGCCAGGGAGTCGATGTGGGGCGTGGACAGATTCGTGTTGCCATGGACGCTGAGGTCGCCCCAGCCCTGGTCGTCAGCGACGATCAACAGGATGTTGGGTCGATTAGCGGAGGGCCTTTGCGCAGCCGCAGCCGCCACGGAGAAGAGTAACTGCCGGCGAGTAATTGCCACCTCTACACTTTACTTTAAAGAGAACGGATACGCAGGCGCCGGAACCAAGCCTCCGAGTGGTGATGCTGGAGCACGACCGGCGTCCGGCGCGGGAGATCGGTGGGCATTTTCCGTTCGCGCATCCGCGCCTGCATTTCCGGGGCATCCCACCGCACATTCACCACGCGGCTACCATTTAGCCAATGTTCGATGGAGGCCCCGCGGCGAACAATCCGCCCGGTATTGAATTCGCCGGTTGGGTGTGGCTGGGCACCAGTGGGCGCGACGAATTCGTACACTCCGCCAGCGGCCTCCAATTCTTTTCTTGCGCCAGTGCCATCGGCAATCTGATACTCGAATCCGCGGCCACGCGCATGGGCTTCCGTGGAACCAGGGGACTTCCAGACGTCTTCCTTATAAATTAAATACTTCACGCCGGAGTTTCCGTTGGGCAAAATCTTCCACTCGAATTCGAGGTCAAAATCCTCAAACTCATCCACCGTCCGGATGTCCTGAAACGCCGACTGCACCACCATGGCCTTCAGACAGCCGTCCACCACGCTCCAGCAATTGGTAGGAAACGTATGGCTGCCGACCGCGCGCCAGCCACGTGTCGTCTCCCCGTCAAAGAGCGACACGGAATCTGCGGCGGAAAGTGCCGCGGCGCTGGCGAGAAAGGTCCGGCGAGTATGCATTCCCTCAAGTTTAGACGCTTAAGTTTAAAATTGTACCTTCAACACCAACAACATATTCGAATTGGCAGTACCGACGTCGGAGAAAGCCCCACGTGTGCCCGTGCCGACGCGGGCAAAGGCGCCCAAATTATTGGTGTTATAGGAGCCACCAGGGTTCGAGTATTGGGGCTGCTTGAACGGAAAATTATTGGCATCGAGCCGGAGTTGGAAGCGCAGCCGCTCCTTCAACTGCCACCATTTGGCAAGGGAAAGTTGGGTCCAATTGAGGCCGGGCGCTTCAAAAACGTTGCGCCCCAGATTGCCGGCCGTATAGGGCGCCGGATAGCCGAAGGAAGCTGAATTCAAGTAAGGGTTCTGCGCGGCGGTGGGAAAGCGATTCGCGCCGATGGTCCAGTTAGAGACTTCGGCGTCCTGGTGCGTGGTGAGGATGTTGGGGCGGGACTCGCCCGGCAGAAACCGATTCGCACTGCCCCCAAAGCCAACATTGAATGGAGGCCCGGACTGGAGAGTCTGGGTCCAAGTAAGTTCCCAGCCACCCAACAACTGGTTCGAAAAGCCCTGGCCATTGATCCAACGGCGGCCCGCGCCAAAGGGCAATTGGTAACTCAAGACGTTCACGAAGCGGTGGCGAATGTCGTAGCTGGCGCGCGCCTTCTCGAGCCGGCGATTGTAGAAAGTGATGCCATTGTCGCCGCCTTCGCCTTCCGTTTCCGTAATGGTTTTCTGCCGGGTATAGAAAGCGTTGAAAGCTAAGCCCGCCGAATAGCGCTTCTCGACGCGGATCGTGCCGGCGTGGTAGGAATTGTGCCCGTAGTTCGAGAAATGATTCACCGAACCGAACTGGGTGTAGGGTTTATTATTCTGAACGTTCTGGAAAATAGTATCCAAGGTAGCGCGATTCGTAGAGACATTAAGCGGGATGGCGTTCATGTCCCAATTATTGGCGAGCCCCACGCCAGATTGGCCTTGATACTGAGCGTCCAGTAACCAGTTACGCGCAAACTCATATTGCAAACCACCGGACCAACTCATCACGTAGGGCATACGCATGTTTGGATCGAACCAACTGGCCGATCGACTGGAAAAGTTAGTACCGACAAACGGCACCGAACCATCCGGCTGAACATTGAAGCGAATATTTGGCGGGCCATCGGAGAGTTTGAAAACGTGGCGGGGGTCGCCAACGGGAGCCTGCACCGTGGCCGTGGCCAGATATTCGTTGAACATAATGTTCGTCGCCTGAGCAAAGATATCCTGATGGATCAGCCCGAAAGAAGCACGGAAGACCACCTTCGGACGGAAGTTCCAGGCCAGGCCAACACGAGGAGCAAAATTATTCAGGTCCCGCCTGGCAAGCGGGCCCTTGGGGTGAGTGATGGCGCCCATCAGGCCGCTGATGGGGTCCCTCGCGTTGGGATCGAACTGCGCCTGTTGGCCGTATTTAGTTTGAAAAGGTGATTCATAGGACCAGCGCAGGCCAAGATTGAAGGTTAAATTACGCAGCGGCTTCCAGTCGTCTTGGAGATAGGCTTGGTGGGAGGTCCAGCGGGGCAACCAACTGCCGAAGTCCTGGGTGTAAGTAGCGCTGGTGACCGTACCCAGAAGGAACGAAGCGAAGGTCTGCCCGGTGTTCGGAGTAAATGGAGCGTTGGTGGCGCCGAAATTGTAAGTGCCACCCGGCAGGGCCGAAGTGGTAGCGTTATAGCGGGTCCGGAGTAACTCATAACCCATCTTTAGGGTGTGCTTGCCAGCGATTTTGGAGAGATTATTCTGGAACATGAAATCCTCGCCAATGTTCTGGAAACTTGGCAGAGCGCCTAATGAATAGCCGATATTGAAGAAGGGGAAGGTCTCGCCCGAAACGTTCGGGATGCCAAGTTGCTTGGCCCAGTCGCCACCCTTGGTGAAGGCGGTTTCCGAACGCGCACGCCGATTGAAGCCGGCGCGAATTTCGTTGTTCATCGTGGGACTTAGGATCAACATGTCAGAGAAGGCAAAATTCACATGGTCCACAGGCGCTGGCTGACGGTTAGGGTCGATTTCGATCCAGGTAAACTGCTCCTGCCGGTCCCCCTTGTCGGCACGATGGCGGGCATGGGAGTAGCGGCCAAAGATCTTGTGGTTGGGCGTGAACTGATGATCGATCTTCACATCCCAGCGGGTGCGGTTGATGAGCTTGAGGTTGTTGGCCACCAGGTTCTCGCTAGGCCCGGTAGCGGTAGCAAAACCGGCCTGACTGGGCGCGGCGAAGGGCTTCCGGTCCAGGAACTTCTGCACGGCGGGGTCGATCAGGCTCTTGGGAATGATGTTATTCGGAAAGGGCTCGCGCTCGAAGGTGGTTCCGGTCTGGCGGGTGCTAAAGGGGTTGTACAAAGGTAGAGGCGCGGGATTGCGTTGGCCGCCGAAGGAAAAATCGCCGTTATACATTTCTGGCGTGGGTACGGTAGTCCGGGCGCTGGAGGTGCCGGCTTTTTCGAAATGACGCTCCCAACCGGCCAGCCAGAAGGTCTTATTCCGGCCGTTATACAACTTCGGAATCAACACCGGACCGGTAAATAGAAAGGTAGTCTCGTGATAGGTGAAAGGATTCGTGCGCGGCAATTGCTCCAGATAGTTTCGGTGGATCATCGCTTTGTTGATGTAACGATTTTCCGCCGATCCATGAAAGTCGTTGCCCCCGGACTTAAAGACCACCGACATCAGACCGCCGGCAGAGTGGCCGAACTCGGCCGGGGTTCCCGTCGTATAAACTTTCACTTCTTGAAAAGCATCCTGGGTGGTAGAGATCTGTTCATTCGTGCCGCCCGTAATACCAATGCCAGGTTCCTTGCCGTTGACGCCATCCATGGTGTAACCAATAGCACCACCACGTTGGCCGAGAATATGGAAGCCATTTACGGCACTGGCGCCGGGATAGTAAAACAACATGCGAATCGCCCGCTTCTGCGGGACCGGAATCTTGAGCAGTTGCTCCCCGGAGAGGACCAGGCCCGATGCCGAAGTTTCTGTCTCGAGCAACGCAGCCGCACCGTCCACCTGCACGCTTTCAGTTACCGCGCCGACTTCGAGCGCGATGTCAATACGGGGCGTTTCACCGGTGCGCAGTTGGATCCCGTCACGAACATATTTCTTGAAGCCAGTGGACTCCACCGTCATGCGGTAACTGCCCGGCGCGAGATACGGCACATTGTAAGTGCCCTCCGCCGTAGTGACGGTTACCGACACAAAGGCCGTATCCACATTTACTACGACTACCTTGGCACCCGGAATCACCGATCCTGAGCTATCGCCAATGCGGCCCACCAACGTGGCCGTGCCCGCCGCCTGTGACCACAAAGCGACCGTCGAAATCAAACCAACCCAAAGTGCTCGATACATAAAACCCCTCACTTGTGACTGCTGGAGGTATACGTTATCACATGCGGGATTTCACTGCACGATGCGGAAGTGGGCCACTTTTGGCCTAAGCAGCGGCGATGACCTCGATCTCAATGAGAGCGCCTTTGTCGAGACGCGCGATCTCCACGGTGGTTTTCGCGGGCCGGTGGGGAAAGCGGACGGCGAAGACCTCGTTCATGCCGGGCAGCAGGCCAAAGTCGGTGAGGAAGATGTTCACCTTAGCCACTCGATCCAGGCTGGTGCCGGCCGCCGCGAGAATGATGGCGAGGTTGTCGATCGCTTGACTGGTTTGGGGGCCGATACCACCCGGTATCAGTTGCCGAGTGGCGGGATCGACGCCCAATTGGCCGGAGACGAACACGAGGTCACCCACGCGCATAGCCTGCGAGTAAGTGTAGTTATTGGGCGGTAACTGGGGAACGTCGATGCGAGTCATGAGACGGATTGGGCCAAGCGAAGGTCGTCCTCGAGCTCGTATACCTTGTCCTCCAGGTTCTTGGTGGGCGTACCGGCCACTTTGGCCGCTTCGAGCTTTGCCTTGGCACCGGCCAAGCGTTTGGCAAGCGCCGCAATGGCGGGGTCGAGCTTGACGGCGGGCGCGGGTGCCGCAGCCTTCTTGGCGGCGCCCTTCGTGGCCGGCCGCTTGACACCCACCTTGTAGCGGAAAGCCGTCACGATGGGCGGCGGCGTAAGGGCCTTGCCGAAGTCGCTTTTGTACTCTTCGGCCAGATGCACGGCTTCGCTTAGGAGCTCACGGAATCGTACTTCGATGGCTTGCTTGGCGTTCGAGCGCAGGTCCTGCCCTTGCTGCTTCCAACGCAGATATTCAGAAATCGGATCACTCATGGACCTTCATCCTACCAATGCCGGGACCACTTGGCCATGCACGTCCGGCAGCGTGACATCGCGGCCGCCAAAACGATAGATCAAGCGCCGGTGATCGATGCCGAGCAGGTGCAAGATGGTCGCGTGCAGGTCGTGCACGGTGACGACGTTCTCGACGGCGTGGTTGCCCAGCTCGTCCGTGGCGCCATAGATCAGTCCGGCTTTGGTGCCGCCACCGGCCATCCAGATGGTGAAGCCAAAGGGATGATGGTCGCGCCCATCGCCGTTGCCGGTATCGGGCGTGCGGCCGAACTCGCCAGCCCAGAGCACGAGGGTGTCCTGTAACATGCCGCGCGACTTTAAGTCCTTGATGAGGGCGGTAACTGCCTGGTCAGTTACTTGGGCATTCATTTCGTGGCCTTCGCGCAGTTTGTCGTGCTGATCCCAAGTGCCATTGTTTCCGCCATAGAGATTCGGCGGAGTAATCTCGACGAAGCGAACACCGGCTTCCACTAACCGGCGTGCGCGGAGACATTGGAGGGCATAGGCGCGTTGGTGTTCGTTGGCAGCGTCGAGGCCATAGAGTTTCTTGATGGAATCCGGCTCGGCGTCGAGATTCAAAACGTCAGGAGCAAGGGCTTGCATACGATAAGCCATCTCGAGGTTCGCGATGGCGGATTCGACGGCGTCGTCATTGGCCGTTTGCGCGAGGAAGGATTGATCCTGATGCCGAAGAGCCTTCATCTTTACGCTTTGTAACTGGGAGCCGGCGGGCACGATGTTATCGACGGGGACTCCGGCGGCCCTTACGGCCATCGCTTGATGAGTGGCGGGCAGAAAACCGTTAGAGAAATTCTCCAGGCCACCCGGCGGATTATCGCCGTGGTTTAAGAGTAAGTAACCGGGTAAGTTCCGATTAGCACTGCCTAAGCCGTAATTCACCCAGGAGCCCAGGCTGGGGAACCCCCCAAAGTTACGGCCGGTGTGCAAGAACACGTTGGCCCGGGCATGAAGCGGAAACTCACTCTTCATCGAACGAACCACAGTTAACTCGTCGGCGACACTGGCGATATGCGGAAATATCTCGCTTATAGGTAAGCCACTTCGTCCATGTTGGCGGAATTTCCAAGGCGACTTCAACCATTTCCGCTTGGGCCCGGCGACGTAACTCTCGAGGACGGCGGGCTTGCCGTCCAATTCGGCTAACTTCGGCTTGGGATCGAAGCTATCCATGTGTGAAACGCCACCCGGCATAAAGCAGAAGATGACGTTCTTGGCACGGGGCGTAAAGTGAGGACCATCGCCGGAGTAGGCGCGGTCAGCTAGCAGCGAAGAGAGGGCTAAGGCCCCGAATCCAGTGGAGGCGGTGCGGAGATACTCACGGCGGGAGGGTTTCATCGCAGGTATAAGAACTCCTTCAGGTTGAAGAAGGTGTGGGCTACGTCCGCCCATATGGCTTCGCTTGGCAGCACTTCGCTGACGCCATGGCGGATGGCAAATTCGGAAGTCAGTTTCCGCCAGTTAGTCAATTCGTCGGCGCGAGCGGGCCGGCCGAGCGCGGAGAGGAACATCGCGGCGAGCCGGGAATCGATCGAATCGTCGCGCAGGACCAGGCGTCGGGACCAGGCTTGGGCCTGATCCAATACAAAGGGATCATTGAGCAGGGCAAGCGCCTGCGGTGGGACGTTGGTAACGTCGCGCTTGCCGCGGGTTTGTAGAGGATTCGGAAAGTCGAAGATCTCGAGAAAGCGTGGGCCTTCCATGCGAGTGATCTTCAGATAAATACTGCGGCGTCCGTCCCCATCCAACGGGCCCTGGAAAAGGCGCCGGTGGTCCTGCGGCTCCGCACGATGGGGCTGGACGCTGGGGCCATACAGGCGATCGTCCAAGCGGCCGGATACAGCGAGTAAGGTATCGCGCACGGCCTCGGCCTCCAGGCGCCTTACCGGGTAATAGTGTAACAGCGAATTCAATGGATTCTTTGTTTTGGCCGCCGTATCCGCTGCGCTCGATTGGCGAAAAGCCTCGGAAGTCAGCAAGAGGCGGAGCAGTTTCTTCGTAGACCAGCCTTGGCGGACATACTCAGTCGCTAAGTAGTCGAGTAACTCGGGGTGGGAAGGCACGGCGCCGTTGCGGCCAAAGTCGTCGGTGGTCGCGACGAGTCCGCGCCCGAAGGTATGGTGCCAAATACGATTTACCATAAGCCGGGCGGTTAAGGGATTGTCCGCGCTGGCCATGGCATCGGCTAACTCGCGCCTGCCGCTCTCCTTGCGGCCTACGGCCTTCAGGTGAGTGGGCATCAGCGTGAGGAAATGCCGCGGCGCCACCGGCCCGGGATTTACGGCGGACCCGGCGAGGAAGATGGGATGATCCTGCCCCGGGTCAAAATCGCCCATGCTCGCGACTACCGCTGGCGCGGCCAGTGCCGATTCGGATTGGCGATATTCATCGGTGAGGGAGCGCAGGGCGGGAGTAAGGTTCCGGGAATTCACCAGAAGGTCTTGATCCAGGAGCCAATTCAACCAAGTTACTTGATCGGTAGTCGCCTCGCCCTCACCCCAAGCGCGCAGGCTATCGGCGACGATCGCGGCAAACTGCTCGGGCGTCGATGACTTCGCCAGGGCCTGTAAGTGCCCGAGGGTCGCTTTCGGCGTCGCCTCATCATCGTGGTAAACGACCCGGGTGACGCCAAAGTAAGAACGGGGCCCCTCATCCATCACCGATTTGAACTTACCTGGCCGCTCCGGAAGACGGGGGTTGTTAGCCTTGGTGTTGAGCTCCAGATAGACGGGAAACTTCTTGGCTTCCTTAGTGGACATCCTTTCCCAACGGAGGTCGCGATGGTCCAGTAACTCGTTCCCTTCCCCGATTACACAGTTATCGACGATAGAGCGGCGAGCCGCGAACTTACCGCCGAGCAGTTGGATGCTGGCGTACTTCTTGTTGGAAGGTAGCAGCGGAGATCGCAAGGTTCCATTCCAGCGGTCGGTGACTAAGTTCGTGAAGAGCCCGGCGGGATAGATGCCACTTACTGCGCTTGAGCCTTCGGTGGCAACGGCGTAATCGCCAGCTAAGGTCGCGCCGGATTGCAGGCCGAGTCCGTCGACGCTCCAGCCGGCGGGAATGCCTTGGGAGAAATCGGCCGCCACGACGAACTTATCGCGGTTAAACGCTTCGCGATCTGAAGCTTCTTTAGCAAAGTCGATGTTGGTTTGGGTAAGCAGGGCGAGGGGGTCGGCCAGGTCAACCTTGTCCCGATCAACTAGCTTTCGCCAGCGTTCGATGCGTATCGGATCCAACCCGGCAGCGAGTTGCGCCGCGTCGGGCGTGTCCCGGCGAGCGGCCAGGGCGGCCCTTAGTTCACGAGCGATCTGGGAGGTGTCGGCCAGCCAGGCGGTGGCCAGTTCCCGGCGGATCGCTTGCTTGAGGGATGCCATCCGGAGGTTGGGAGCGATAGGTGCGTCCAACGTGCGGGCGACGGGGCGGGAACTATTCAGAATGCCGTACAGCGCGTAGTAGTCTTCGGTAGGAATCGGATCGATCTTATGGTCGTGGCAACGGGCGCAGGAAACCGTCACGCCTTGGAAAGCTTTCGTGAGCGTGTCGATCTGGTTATCCACTACGTCGGTTCGTAGCTCCCGAAATTGGTCACAGTTATCGTGGCCCATTTCGCCCAGCCGGTAAAACGCCGTGGCCAGGACTGATTCGTTCTTACCATCGAAGGTCCTCGGACTCGGCAGTAAGTCACCGGCCACGTGTTCGCGGACAAATTGGTTATAAGGCAGGTCCGAATTGAAGGCGCGGATCAGATAGTCACGGTAACGCCAAGCGCCCTGAATTTCGTAGTTCCATTCGTAGCCGTAGGTTTCAGCGTAGCGAACGACATCCATCCAGTGCCGGGCCCAGCGCTCTCCGTAACGAGGCGAGGCGAGCAGTTGGTCGATGAAGGTTTCGTAGGAGTTCTTACGAGTATCGTTGAGAAAATGCTCCAGCGCATCGGCGGACGGGGGAAGGCCGGTAACCACGTAGGCGGCGCGACGGGCGAGGACACGCTTCTCGGCAACTGGCGCCATCGTCAATCCGGCGGTTTTGAGAGAAGCATGCAAGAAACGGTCGATCGGATTCGCGGAGATTCCGGCGGGCACGGCGGGACGGCGGACAGGCTGGTAGGCCCAGTGCTCCTTCAGTAATTTCTCATAAAATCCGGCCGCCGCCGGTTTCCCGCCCAAGGGCCACGCCATTCCAGAGCGGACCCACTCTTCAAGCGCAGCAATTTCATGGTCAGCCAACTTACTGCCCATCGGCATCTTGGGACCCAGATGTTTGACGGCACGGATCAATAAGCTGGAGTCGGGCTGGCCGGGCACGGCTGCCGGACCATTCAGGCCGCCTTTCAGAATCGCGTCCCGGCCATCCAAGCGTAGGGCGGCGAATTGCTTTTCGGGTCCGTGACAGCTCTGGCACTTCGTTACTAGGATGGGCCGCACCTTGCGTTCGAAGAACTCTACGTCCTCCGCCGCCCATAGGCTCCAAGCGATCGCGAATGTTAGAATCAGCCGCATCTTAAACTGCCATTAGTACTTTATGATAAATGCTCGTACCGTTCAAGTCCCGGAAGTCCACGGCTAAGGTACGCGCTGCGCCGTCGACGTTGATCTCCCCGAAGAATTGATAGCCGTCCGCGGGCCCGCAAGCCATCAGTTCCTTTGGCGGGCATTTATAGAAATCGACGCGAGGGCCAAAAGTGGCGTCGAGTTCGGCAGGCCCGAAGGAGCCGGCATTGAGCGGGCCGCCGACAAATTCCCAGAAAGGGTCAAAGTCCTGAAAACCGCCAGTGACGGGGCGATACTCGTTGGCGGAACAATAGTGAACATCGGCGGTGAGCCAAACCGTATTGCGAATCTTGGCTTGTTTCATAAAGCGAAGTAAGTCAGCGATTTCGAGTTCCCTGCCCTTGGGCGCGCCCGGACTGCCGTTCGCCGACGCTTCCCAGCGGGAAAGGTCGCCATCCTTGCCGTCGCCCACGTTCAGCCCGATCGGCATGTCGGCGGCGATGATCTTGAACATCGCCTTTGACGACTTCAACCCGGCTTTCAACCAGCGCCGCTGCGCCGCACCCAAGTAACTTGTATCGGGTGACTCTTGCGCTTGTAAGTTGGCGGTGTTGGGTCCGCGGTAGCTGCGCATGTCGAGTAAGAAGACGTCTACCAGCGGGCCGTGAGAGATTTTGCGGTAGACCCGGCCAGTTTCGTCCCGGCTAAAGCGCATCGGGCTATATTCCAAGAAAGCTTGCTTGCCGCGCTCGACGAGGATCGGCACGCGCTTCTCTTTGTATTGTGGGTTATCGTAGAGGTCCTTGCTCGGCGACCAGTTATTCATCACCTCGTGGTCGTCCCATTGCCACAGTTGGGGCACCTCGGCGTTGAAGCGGCGGAGGTGTTGATCGAGTAAGTTGTAACGATAGGCGCCGCGGAACTCGTTGAGGGTTTCGGCGACCTTGCTTTTCTCCTCTGTCACGAGGTTGCGCCAGATTCGGCCGTCCTTCAGCTTCATCTCGCGGGGCACGGGGCCGTCGGCGTAAATCGTATCACCACTGTGGATAAAGAAGTCCAGCTGGCGTTGGCGCATGCTCTCATAGATTTTCATGCCACCGAATTCTTCACTAATGCCCCACCCTTGGCCAACAGTATCGCCGCCCCAAGTGAAACGCAGGCGATCAGACTCGCCGGGAGTGCGGAATTGACCAACGATGGGTTCGCTATCCTCCACCTGTACTCTCAGAAGAATCGTCTGCCCGGCCGGCAAGCCCGATAGATCAATACGGCCGGTGTAGTCGCTGGCGGGAGTTACTAGAGGGCCAGGAACTCGGTGGATAGGGCCACGTTCGCTGGTCTGCCAACTTACCGCCATCTTTCCCGGAGAATTCGAGCGCGTCCAGATAGTCGCCCGACCGCCGGTGACGTCGCCAATTTGAATTCCCTGCTCCAGAAGCGGACGATCCGCGCCCAGGAGAAGTGCAGGGGCAAAGAATAATTCACGCCGTCTCATTCAGGGCTCCATACCAGGGCGACTAACTTGAGGGTAATGCCGGTTTTTTTGGCCTTCAGGTCGATCGTTTCGAGGACCTCGGCTTGGCCAGTGGCCGGAATTTGATCGATCTGGCTTTGCACTTCTGCCTCCAGCTCTTTGATGCGTTCGTTGACGCTTTCCACCGTGTCTTCCGCGCGGTCGACATCGCCGGATTCCTTGCGGGCGCGACTAATACTGCCGATGGCCTTGCCGGCCGCGGCCACGGCCTTCTCCGTGGTCGACCGGCGACCTCCTCCGAAGAGGGCGCCGAAGACGCTAGAGCCGATGGTGACCGCAGTGCCGAGCCATTGGCCTTGGGATTGTTCTTTCTCCCGGGCCTGAGCTTGTTGGGCGCGCAGCAGGCGGTCATTCAGGCTCTGGCACTTAGCCGCGTATTTCCCGCGAATCGCTTCCACTTCGGCGTCCCGGCTTTCGCGCAGGGTTTGTCCGATACGAATGCGGAATTTCGCTTCGGCTTCGCCGGGCTCCGAGACGGCACCGGACGTGGTACTGAGATAGAGGGTAAGTTGCTCGGCGCCGAAGAGCCAGTTGGTGAAGTCCTTTTGCCATTTGGCGTAATTCCTGATCACTCCCGCGGCAGACGGTAAATCGCCGAAAGTGCCGGCCTCCGCGGGCGCGGATTCCAATTCGTCAGGGCCTGTGTCGACTAAGTAGGAATTTTCCCAATTGACGGGATTGGCGTCTTCATCAATGGGAACCAGGTAAGATACTTCGCGCAGGTAGTCGTCTTCCAAGCGCTTATCGCTAAAGCGAACGCTGGCGGAGCCGAAGAGCCGTGGGTGATAACTGGGATCGTTACTCGCCACCGGCATAAAGTACTGGGGCTGTCTCTTATACACATCTCCGAGCCCACGAGACTAAGGCGAATCTCGTATGCCGTCTTCTGCTTGAAAA
>ENA-ORBV01005323-ORBV01005323.1-microbial-mat-metagenome-genome-assembly--contig:-NODE-5323-length-23769-cov-5.001224_pt1 | contig 23769 bp, 10 predicted proteins | sample MGYA00237777_ERZ505514 | MGnify/ENA primary metagenome ERZ505514 (study PRJEB26160, sample SAMN06269048) | microbial mat metagenome | isolation source: Oligotrophic lake microbial mat | place... | reverse complement strand
ACAACCATAGCTAGCAGCACTGTAGCAGTGCTTATAATTTCTAATAAACTGAACTGTTTCATCAAACAAGCAGGTCTCTTTAATAGTTATCCAACACTTGCAATTGCTGAGCTCACCAGTGCACACTTTGAAGCACACCGCATGCTTCAAAGACACAGGAAATCTGAGCATTTGTTCTCAGTGGTGGTGATCTGTAGAGTTGTCTAGCTTTGTTTCCTGTGTCTAGCTAACCACTTGTAGTTTAATGCATGTTTGACAGCTTTGACTAATTGAAAATTTATTGCTAGAAATTCCGTAGGTAGCAGTGCAGATTATTTTCTTACAGTATCTACTTACTTCAGAAAGATTTTATGTGCCTGAAGTAATTCTACTGTGCCTCACTCAAAACTCAAACCAACCCATTGAACCATCCAATGTGGACATTGCTGAACAAAATCCAGCACTTAGACTCATTGTGACACAAACTGAATAAGATAAAAATCATTATAGAATTAGCTCACATCCATTTTTTTTGTGCCACCCTGATGATTGCAAATTGCTCGAGTGTGAATCCAAGAGTGTCAGTCGTGTGTTTAACAGGTTGTGCAACAATTTGTTCAATGATTTTCAAAATCGTTGGGTGCTGTTTCCAACTTTCTCTTCAACAAAATGGTTAAATTACATGTTAAACAGACTGATTACTGAGGAACAATGGGAATGAGTCTCACAATCTGAAAAATAATCCCAAATGACACCATCTAGTGATTCAATGTGCCTCAAACATTGGAGAATGATCATTCCCATGATTCTCAAATGCTACACAGTCAGTTTTATTTGTGTTTAAAAATTGTGCAGTAGAATAAAACACCAATGTTAGACCATCCTGATGTCCTGTCTTGCGGAACCATAAGCACCAAAACACTAGAGCAAAGACATTCAAATTTTATTGACAAGCAAATTCAGATGCTTTAAAACTTTTGTGTCATTTGCCGGTGTGAAAGTAAAATGTCAGAACTGGCATGTTGAAGCTTGTCTCAAAGTTGAAAGCAAAGTCCACTGAACTATCACATCAAGCAAGCATCAACTGCCATGAAGAATTCTCACCCTTGGTCAACAGAGTGCCCAAACAATCCATCTTACCAAGGTGAATTCTTGATTCATGGCAGAGATCTTCCACTACAATGAGACATCATGATGCTTCACTTGATGACCCTAATTCTTTTCTACACAACACCATTTTCCATCCCTGATGGTGCTAATCCTTCTGAACCTCACACACAGGACCAGCAAGACCCCAACCTAGTCATTCCAGCTAAATCACATCCTCTCACCACTAAGCAAACCCTTGCAATAAGCTCCTTTTAAGCCCCCAAAACACCAAATGTGTTAGCCAAAAATGTTGTTTTTGCACTGATTAGTGCTAGTAAACTATTTAGTTCACATGGTCCATCATGTGTCATTTCCCCCTTCCGTTAGGCTACACAAAGCACAGCGTCACCAACAGCCTCAAGTTGTAGAATTGACATTTTTGAAGTAGCTAGCCCATTTACTCATTGGAACTATCAAAGCCGGAAGCACAATTTAAAGCCTCACTTAATCTAATCATCTTGGCTCCAAACACCAACAGCACCAACTTGTTGCTGCTTGTGATTGGGAATGTCTTTTTGGCCCTCATGATTTGTAACAATGACGGTGTCATCCCATCATGAGTCAAAATGCAAACTGGGCCAGCAATCAATTATCCCGGACCACAATTAGCCCTTGCCACTCAGCCAAATGGAGCTGATTGAAATCAATTTCCTGCTCAAAGGGAAAAGGTCATTGCGTGTGCTGTGCAACTGCAGATGTTTCTGCAATTCGGTTTTGCTGCATGTTGCATACATTGTCCGCATTGCTAGCATGCTAATCTGAATGCTAGATCTTTGATCAGTCAGCACTAAACTCTCTTACATGATGAGCTTAAATGAATCAACTCCTCTGCTTTGCATGACATCAGAGAGATCTGATTGACCTTTCAACATGTGTCCAATTTAACACAATGCGCCATTGTGTTTGCAAAAACAAAAAAGTTGATTGGCGCATCATTGAGCCAATGTGTGTTTGGCATCAATCTCATGTCTTGTGCTCATTTGATCTGATTATGCCACAGTACAGCAACCAATCATGGCCATGCAGGAAGCAATCATGCTCTTGAAGCCCATAGCCCTCAACAAAGATCAGATTCCAAACATTGCCTCCTGTGCACCATGCAACACAATGTCCATGAATTTCAGTCCACAGTCACAACAGTCCACTGATTGTGTAACAGTCTAATTCATTGTTAACACAATGTAACATTTCTGGGGGAAAATAATAATGATCTTGCATTGAGCAGCAAGAATGATTGAGCAAGAACAGTCCCTGCTTGACAAACAACGAATGACAATTTCATTTGCCACAGGAATCCCCCTGTGACGAAACACAATTGACTGTTGCTACCTGCAGACAAACCAAGATGCCAGGTACTGGCTACAACTACAGTACAAATGGATGCTCTGCTAGATTGTTCAATTGTGGTGACCTACTGCAATTGATTGCCCCTTGCTTTCATGCTGTTTGTCTTTTGACGTTTGTCTCTGTCCTTTCCCGCATTGTCAACATCTTCTACTGTAACAAAAGCTCCCACTGCACAGGCCCGTCAAAATGCTGAATGAAAACTTGAAACCTCAAATACATGGATGTTGGACTCAAGGAGGATGCAAAAGCTTTTTTAGTCCATTTGAGTTTGAACCCTGCATGTTTCAGTGCACTCACATGCTTTGAAAAGGAGACCGAACGTGAATCCCGCATGACTCAAGTCTTTGACCCATAACCTATTGTACAAACGGAAAGCGCCATGGTGGCATCGGCGGTGCATGCAGAGCTCGGCCATTTGATTTATTCATAGCAAGCCACCAGAGCCTATAGCCAGCGCTAGCTACTAGATAAGAGACTGTGTTCCACGGCAAACGACGAAAGCAACGTATAGAAAGCTTGTCTCCATGGCAAACGACAAAACCAAAAACCTTTGATTCGTAAAGATGGAGTTTTCGGAATTCCAAGGAGTAATTGTTCGACGAAACTGCTTTGGCCGAAAATTATCATTTGCCGACATTCGAGAAGCGCGAGATGACGACGACAAGAACTCGGGGAACAGTGATGATAATGCATCAATAGTAAAACTCACGTTCCGGCGAGCGTCCAGCAACTGGAATGAAGAGGAGTCACCAAGAGCCTTTCCCATCAAGAAAACCGATCTTCCCTATGGAGGACTCGTCTGGGTCAAAGTGGTGCCATACAAGGGACCATCGTCATCAACAACAACAAATCCACAATCAGAAGCAACGCCACCCACCACCACCACGAACAATTCCGAGACAGCAGCGCCAGAAAAAGAGGAAGCAGTGATCTACGAAGTCGTGTGTTGGAAACTCTTGAAGGACCCCAAAGAAAATGCAGAAGCTCTGGCATCGATTGTCCCCGCGGATGCCACGGCGACGACTAGTTCACCACAGCAACCAAAAGAAGAAGAAGTAACAACTGACACGAAAGAACCACAAAGTAATACCGCTATGGGTGGTATTTTGTATTCCACGTATTTACGAGAACGAGGCAACCACTTTGTTGGTACCATCAAAGCCAAAAAGCAACAAGAACAAAAACTACTAGACAACAGTAGTGGCACCAATAAATCGAAAAAACGACCTAGAAGTAACAATGCTGCTACTGCTTCTACTAATTCCACACAAACCAATGATGACTTGACTACAACCGAAGGAGGTCATGGCAACCGCGTGGCAAAAGCCCAACGAGCTAAAATTTTTGCTCAATTTGTTTTGGAAACCTTTGGCAAGGACTTGCTACAAAAAGGATCGGGTGTTTTGGATGTAGCGGGTGGACGAGGAGGCGTGACCATGGAATTAGCAGTCCAAGGGCATGTCCCCTGTACCATGATTGATCCCATGGTGCGTAATCGCAATCAACCGCTCTCCGAATTGCAAACGTGCCCCGCCAAGTTTCCCAACAAGCGCAATGCCAAGCGGATTCGCAAAGCGGGGGGTCCACTCCCACGGCATTTGGCGACATGGTTCAATCAAACTGATTTTTTACAACGCCATGGTTGTCGTCGTCCAATGAAGACGAATGATATTAGTAGCAACAATGGTGATGGCGTTTCCAATGGTAATGATGCGACTGCCGCTGGCACAGGGGGTGCTGCTACCATTATTGACATTACTAACGGGGATGACGCCAACAAAGGTGTCAGCGAAGACATCAACCATAACACTGGAGCACAGTACAACAACGGCAAACATCTCGATGATGCCAGCGACAACAACACTCATAATAATGACGACAACAATCATACTAGTGACACGGATGGTAATGGAAAGGATGACGACGGAGACAATGATGATCGCTATTTGATTGATGATTGTAGTTGTTTGGTGGGATTGCATCCCGATCAAATTACGCAAGACATTTTGGATGTGGCTCTTGCCTATCACAAAAATGTAGCCATTGTCCCCTGTTGTGTCTTTCCAACCTTTTTCCCGATGCGACTGCTTTGCGACGGAACACCGGTCGTGACACATGCTCAATTTTGTCAATATCTGTTGGAACAAGATGAAAGCTTACAACAAGCCATGTTGCCTTTTCAAGGGCGCAATATTGTCATTTATAGGCGTATCTCATGAATGAATGAATGCAGCAGCCATATAAGATGAATGCGAGGCATTGATTTGGTTGATGGGTTTGCAGTCAAATTTGAACTGTTGCGTCGGGATGACGGCCAATCCACTTAGTCAGAGCGACAGTGCAAAATTAGCTGGAAAAAATAAGTTCAATAATCTCTCGGTTAGCTATTTATACAAGGGAACGAGTAACGATTAAGTTTGTTTAGTAAAGTTACATTTCAAAATTCATTGTGGAATAGTGAGTGGATCGACGACTGTCGTAGTGTCTACTGTGATATGAATGGGGGTGCTAAGGGTCTGGTAGATCAAAGTGTTGACGATAGGTTCCTTCGGAAATGCGATCCAGGAACGATCTAGATCTCTCGATTTCTTCTTCGGGATCAGCAGCGGAACACAAACCATCTCGTGTCATACCCAAAACTTCTCGAATGTCTTTGCTTCTGGCGTTGAGACCATCGGGATCACGGTGCGTCTGGTGAGTCTGTTGCGTCATGAGAGAGCCTGTGGGGCTTGATCCTCCTACTACTACTAATTGATTGTCCCGTGACCCCGGGGCCGAAGTCCAAGTGGATCCCGTGTCCAAGAGCTTGTGGTTTTCGTTCTCGGATTTTGAACATGACGGGTCCAAGCTACGACGAGCCAATGCTTTTGCGTGGCTTTTGATAATACTCCTCTCGGCAGCATCTTTGACGTCAAACTCATCGGCATCACTGAGCTGCGACTGCTCTTCGAGCTGCTTCCGAAGCTGTGGTGGAAGCAAGGGGTTGCTCGCGAGGGTAAAGGTATCTGCGGTTGACAATGCACTGCCACAAGCATTAAGCTTCTTCTCTCTTGTTACGCAAGGAGGGGAGAACGTCGAAGGAATTATAGCCTTTGGAGCTCCGGATGTTCCGTTTCCTGCCTTAGGGGTTTTCGCGGTAGAAGCTAGGATGTCCTCGACAGTTTTCTTCTCTAGAACGTGTTCTTCTTCCGGCGTGGCTATTGGTTTCTCAGTTTGCTCTTTGGGCTGCTCTTTGGGCTTTCTAGAAAAGACTAGAGGGTTTACCCATCGTGTCGCTTGCTCGCCTTTTTTCGCTTTTATGCTGGGCGCCGCTGTTGGAGGCTCCTTCTTGTGGGAACGCGCTTCCTTTTGCCCCTTTTTGACTTGCTCAGTCTTCTTCTTGCTGGTTCCACCGGGCTCACTGCGCGGCGCTCGACTCCGAGGTTTGCGCTCTTTTTCATTATTTTTTTGCTTCCCCACCTTTCTATTTTGTTGGTGCCCCCTTTTAGTCTCTAATGGCGAGATGCCCGTGTCTTTCTTCTTGTGCGTGCGCGTGGCGGTAATAGGGGATTTGATATTTTGTTGCTTTCCAGCTTTACTGTTCGGCTCTTGCCCCCTATCCTCCAAGGGGGCTTTCTTGTGCGGTATGTTACGAAGGGGAGAGTGCAGCAGATTTCCCACTTTGCTTGCAATGCGCTTCATATCGAATGGTTCCATCGCCATGATTTCGACGTTGTCTTCCGACAATTCTAGTGCAGTTATCAACGACGACTTCTTTGTCAGAAGTTGAGTCTTAGCTTCGACTTCGTCGTTGCTGTGATTTTTGCTCTGAGCGGGATAAACTTGTTTCGATTTATGTTTCTGATTTGATACAGATTTTTGTGGATGCACTCTCTTTGTCTTCGTTGGAGTTTTTTGGTGCGCTATCAGGTGAGCTTTCGATTTCTCGACGCTTGCTTTCAAAGAAGACGCACTTCCTGGAGCAGACTGCCTAGCTTGCGAGGCCTTGGGCTGCAACGCCTTTTCACCCAAAACCGCGTTTGTCTTGTGTCCTGTCAATTTATCGTCGTGGTCTTCCTTTCGATGAGGGTGGAAGAGCCCAATCAAACTGCGCCTCTTCTTTGCATCCTTCCTACGGCGAGATTTGGAAGACGTAGATGCCTCACAAGACACTGTCGATCCGTTTTCTTTTGGGTCATCGGTAATCGTGTCGGCGGCAAGCTTGTCCAGAGTATCGGTTTCGTTATCGAATTGAGTTTGAGGCTCTTCTACCACTGTATGTTGTTGGACAGCAGCGGGTTCCATGCGCAGTTGAGGCGTGGTCTCTAGATCAGTCGTGTCGTCTGTAGACTCTACTAGTAGATCATTTGTATCATCAGTAGACGCAACGGGCGAATATCTGTCGTGTAGGTTTTCCTCATAGTCTTCGCTCAGCGGTGTTATGACACTCAAGTTGACATTACTGTTGCCATTTTCGATACCGGCTTGATTGTCGTCATCCTCAATAGTCATTTCCACAGTATTGTCGTCATCCTCAATAGTCATTTCCACAGTATACCGATCCTCGCCGTCATTTGATGACCCCATTGAAGTAGATGGAAGCACCTGTAAATCGCCGTGCGTAGATGCAACGACCGCTTCATCTTCACGGCTCAGCTTCTCAGCTTCACCTTCTATTTCCTCGTTTTCTTCGGCAATAATCGACTTCGGCGTTACGGAAACTTCTTGTTTCACGGCATACTCCCCTGGGTTGGTGGCGCCGTTATCCTTTTCGTCGCTACCTTCCTTTTCCTGCTTTTTGGAGGAGGTTTTACTCTGCTCATCAATCAAGGAGACTTTTCTTTGCCCATCACTCATGGTGATTTTGCTCTGTCCATCACTCAAGTCGCTCAGGACCGGAGCAAGCATTCTGAGGTTGTCACTGACTCCATCATCGCTGGCATGATCGCCCCTCCTCTTTGTCGTCATGAATCGACTTAAGAAGGCCCCAGCGCCATGAATAATACTGTGGTCATCGGCACTGTGCTCATGTTGCTGATGATGTACCGTCGCGGCACGTTTCATAGTAAAGCCTAAGGAAATTCTCTTCTTTTCCGATTTCTTCTTCTTTGCTTTTCCGGACTGTGACACTACGGAATCTTTCTCATCTGCTTGTGATGCATCTTCAATTTTCTCGGCACAGTTGTCTATGACAGCTTGGAGAACTGCACTGTTGTCTTTGTCAGCTTCGCGCGCGGCACGAGAAAGAGCAGGAGCAATGGAATTGCCATTGGCCGGTGTACTGTCCTCACCGTGGTGGAAGCTTTTGCTACCACCAAAGCTCATTCGGACGGTGAGCTTCTTCCGTCTCATGGAGGAAATATTCTTGATCTTGTCGGGGACAAAGTTTTCGACTTTTTCATCATCCAGAATGGCATTCAGAGACGCCATGCTAAAGATATCATCGGTGTCTTGAGAAGAAATGTTATCCAGGGTATACGACTCATCGTAGCCAAGCGTAGAAACGTCTCCTAGTCCTGAGCTTTCCATGGAACCTTGGGCTTCTTCATACCCTTGAAGAAGCGATCGTGACCGTGGTTGCCTGGCGGCTTTGGTGTCCATTGAGTTATCGTCGCCGACTTCTCCCAAATCGGGCAAGATGAATTCCAAATATTGCTTGGCCCTAAACACATGCTCATCTGCCGTGTCGTCTTCTTCATATTCATAAACTCCACTGAAAGTACTCACATGAGGATGAAACATATGTTGAAAGCACTGCATGGTCGGATCTCTCGTCATTGCGAGTGTCGTTGTTTCGTCCTGATAATAATCGCGACCACGATAATACGATAGCTTGTTGAAATCATTTGTTGTACAACTGCTATCATCCGTTGATGATGATGAGGAGGAAGAGGCCGTGGGAGCCGTGGGAGCAGCGTCGGTGGGTACCTTGACGGTTGGAATGAGCTTGGTTACCATATAATCGGCAGCACGAAAGGCTTCCTCTTCTCCCTTCATTTTGGCGTCGCTCAGCATGGCAATGAGCTCTGGCGTCTTGTGGGGTTCTACCAACAGTCGGGCTTTGCCAGCTTCGGTAAAGGCATCGGTGGCCATTTTATCACGGCTGTTGACCGTCACGTTCCAATTCAAGGCCTGGTCCAGGAGTGTTCGTGCTTTCATCGCTCGTCGTGCCGCTTGTCGATACCGTTCCATGAGTAGATCACCATTGGTAGGCACCAGCAAGACTTGCTGGACCTTTCTTGTGCTCTTGTGTGGTTTAACTACATCGGCACTTTCCTTGTCCTTGTCCTCTTCAGAAGGGTCGTTGTCCTTTTTTTCATCGCCCTCCTCCTCTGCTCTGGGCGTCTTGGGCTGCAAATCTTCAATCAGCATGGCCTCTTGTCCTTCCTCCATGCCGGCAGCATCATCTTCGTAACGATAATCCTTTCCGGCTTTTCGGGATTTAGACCGACTTCTACTCCTACTCCTACGTTTCAAGATACCAGGAGGCTTCTTGGATAACTCTGACGTCTCTCTATGCAAACTCCTTTCGCGACCACGTTCTTCCACCATTTTTGTTTCGGCCTTGATCTCTTGAACCAATTCAAACTTTCGTGGTCAGTGGAGAATTCGATTAGCACGGCACCTCTGGTCTGTTGTGTATCACTTGTGTGCTGTTGCTATTCTGGAGAATGTTGCTGTTAATGCTGTATCTCAGATGCTTTGAGTTGTCAAGGATGATGTTGTTAATAACAAACCAATACTCTGTATGTTTTTCGATTTGCTGATAGGTGTGTATGCACCAATTGTTCTCGTTTCTTACACTAGACTAGTTTCGCTTGATAGATAACTGTTTGATTTGTTGGTTTGTCTGCAGCATTCTTGCTTGGCGATCGCTAACTTTTGCTCAAGAAGTGAACGATATTTCGGAACAAAGAATTTATGTCGCTAGTCCTAGTTATTTAGTGAGAACGTTAAAACGGAAGTTAAGCTAATAGAGTTGACCTATTTGGCTGTGGGTTCGTTAATTACCATATAATTTTAAACCGAAAGAGCAACAACCACTCAGCAGTGTATCGTAGTGCTGCACAAGAGCGTTAATTCTCTGGGTCGTGTGGATCATGTTCAAATTCAAATTGGTATCACACTTGCTCTTACGTACCCCCTTCTGGGTCAGCTCAATTGGAACTTGCTTGACCACTCTACTAGCATGAGAGAATTGATTCACAGACAGTAGCCAAACTGCACCGGAGGACATGACAGATTTCAGTTTTACCAACTTGTCTTTGAGAAGCCCCCAAACCTCACCTGGATCTCACTTGAAATTCACAAAAAACTCTATGTCAATCTGACTGAGTGCTCCCTTAGTTTCTTGCAAGGCTGATCAACATGCCACATGCTAAAAATCTCTTGTTCCAATGCACGCAAAAGGTCCAAGAACATTGCCACTTCGTTACTACACACTGTTGTGATTCAGACGTTTCAACAGAAGAAAATTTGTTTGAACTGCTGTTGCCAGTTGAAACTCTTCAAAGAAATTACCATCAAAACAAAGATTCATCATGCTAAGGCTATGAGTTCATCTGCAAATGTCAGTTTAAAATGTGGAGAACATGGTAACCTTTTGTTGAAACCACTTTCAACCACATTGTTGATTGAGTTGCTAATGGGAGTGGACAAACAACAGCTTGTTCAAAAAGCTTAGACGCTGCAACTCAAGAATGATTAACAATCTTCTTTCATGCCAACAAGTTTCAACTAGCATGTGTGTTTGTGCAACAAACCTCCAGCTGGAAACATCATGGCGTGTCGGCAGAACTTTTTAATGAGTTTCTTGTAACCTACCATATTTTGATTATGCCTGCAACTTGCACATTCAGATTGCCAACCCGAAAAGAAGAAGAACCCAAAATGTCACTTTTGGAAAACCGCTTTTCGGGCTTAAAAAGCCATTGTTTGTTTTCTTTGGAGGATTCACACATTCCCCAAAAGCATTAGAAAAATATGTACACATTAAAACAAAGACAATTTGTTCAAACCTCATGTTTCCATTGAAAACAATGCAATGAAATGTCATCTAAGAAATCACACTCTTTTGCAATGGGAAGCATCCCCAAAACCAAGGGTTGCAAATTCATGGAATGTTGTTACCTTCACATGAAACCACTATTTGCCACATTGATGAGTTCATTGCCTTCGTGAAAGATGTGGCATGCTGTTGTCAAACCAGCAAACTGTCAATGGGTCTACAATGTGCAAACCTGTTGACATTGGACAAAATGCCTCAGACTGACAACATCATGTGACATTTGTAAACCTGGGCAATGTGACATTTGCAAACCTTACAGATGTTGATGCATCTGGATGAGGTATGAACGCCTACAAAAAGAGAAAGTGACAAGCCATTTTTTGGCATCATGAGCCATTTTTAGCCATTTGAAATCGGCTGATTCGTGTTGTGAGCTACTAGTTAAGTATGTTGATTCGTGTTTGCCGAGATGCGAACGTTGTATCAACGGGAAGCGTGCCTCTTTGCGATCTTTCAGTCGTGGCCTCCGGAATTGAAGGAGTGTCTCGTTGATACCTGGATTCTCTCTTGATTGATTGATTGTCATTAGATTCAATCAGCACTACTACTCAGTAGTAGCTAGCTAGCTAGCTAGCTAGCTAAGTAGCAGGAGCAAAATTCAAACTATCAACAACAGCAGCAACCGAACACAGATTCACGCAAAATGGCCACCAGGGCGCCGGGCGAAAGAGATGGGTTCGCTCCTTCGCCTGCAAACCGCGAGGAGGAGCGAGAGCAGCACAACGTTTGCCAAAATGTTATGGGTGATAACTGAACCTGACCTTTTAATTGTCCTTTGTTCTCTTTACGTGATTGGGGCGTTTGCCTTTCTGTTTTTCCTTGCAGCCCCTGTAGAATACTATCGCAGCATCCTTTTTCACGACAACGCCTTGTGGGCAATGTACTTGAGGGAGGGCGTTAGATCTCGCGGAGAAATCATAAAGCGTTGGACGATAAGAGGCACAAACAAAAGCTAAAGCCATGCCAAATATTACGCGCGTGTCGTCTACGGGACACGACAAGCAGAAGAAGGACAAGATTGCGTGTATTATAAGACATTTAAAGTCTCCCGTAAGCTTTTCTTATCCACGGCCATCATCACCATGGATCTTGTATACCTTCCGGGATACCCACGGTCGGCTATGATGGGCAACAGACTGGATGAATTTGACGCAGATTTCCCACCCAAAGAAATCTACCTCGGAGGATTGCTCTTTGGTGCACCTTGGGTCGTCTTCGTGCATCTTATCCTAAGCGCTATTGCAGTCGCGTCGATGGATTCATGTTCCTTCTGCAGCAAGCTCCTTGGCCCGTACCTTGCGATGGCAGTCGTCATTGAATTCATAATTGGATACAGGGTTGCCCCCTGTGTCAGAGACCTGTGCCTACGTATGAAACTTTATGGCGCCAGCGATGCCGAGACCGAAGCCGCTCCTATTCCAATATTTCATATGCTCAAAATGAGAGATATGCCTCATGTTTTATATGAAGAATTTGTCCAAGCGTGGGACGAGCACACAAACTACAGCGTATTTCTTTCCACGCTTAAGGACTTTGTTGCATCGATCCTTCTGTTCCCCTATCTATTGCTGGTGGGAGGAGGATGCATAGTGCTGTACTCCCTCATCTTCCCAAGCTGGAAGAATCAGTTACTCACGAACTACGCGTCGGCCGCTTCTGCTTCTAAAGGGTCCGTCGTTTGCCGGCAAGACAATAACCAAAAAATTGTTGTCAGGTATCGGGTCGAGCGCCAAGAATACAAGAAACGATTTACGGTTCCTCGTCGGCCAATCGAACAATGCGTTCTTATGCCTACAGCATCTAAACCCATTGGCATCAACGACAAGCCGAGACTCTTGTTGTTATCTACCAGCCGCCCAGAGTCAGCAGTGCTCCAGGTGGAAGTAGAGCGCCGAAAGGAAGAAGCAGCGCGACTAAGGCGCAACGTGTGGTCGGGCCTTTACCTCATGCTCGGACAAGGCTCTTTTATTTCCTATATTGCTGGGATTGCTCTTCAAAAACCTTTTTTTACTGTGGCAGCCTTCTATGCCGCTTTTCAGCTCGTTCTTGGCTTTTTGGGGGTATGCATTTACTACAGATTCTTTTTCTTGCCAGACCAATTATGTGGCGGTAAGCAAGTTGATCCTCCTCATCTTGAAATGACAAACATTGGCGATCCTGATGGCAGCTACGACAGCAACGATCCTGAACACACGAGACTTGCTGTAATAAATGAAGAAAAGCCCTTGAGAACCCGTGGGACGGCATTGTCGGATAGTGAAGGCGATGACTCGTGTGTGAATCGGTACATGCAGGGCATGTTTCCGCGCTGGGAAGAACATTTTGGAAGACACCATTCTTCCACAATCGAATACGATACGCCGCCTTAGCATCCAGCAATCAACGCTCACTGACTGCGCCAAACCGCTCTTGTTGCTGTCACGCAGACCACGCACATCGTCCTCATGGTGTCATCTTTGATCACGAGAACCAAACTAATTCAGTACAAGGTATCATTGACGACGCAAATGAATATGGCGCGTATTACTAACCCATGCGACGAAGAAGTTGGTTGGCCCGGAACTCACCAACACACGAAGGTAACATAGGTTGAGACCGAGAAACGGAGGCAGGGGGATGTCACCACATGAATATACGGAACGAATTGGTTTATGCCAGTAAACGGGAGCTTGCCTTCATGCTTGGCCGGTATTTGAGAACAGTTATGATGGCAAGCCACGCAGGCGCGTTCTGAAGCCAAAGCATATTGTTCATCATAAAGTATCACAGTAGCTCCAATCTTGCTACCGAACAATCAAGAGTTCAAGCATTTCTTTGTTGATTGTAGTCATAAAATGAATGTCGAGCACTCCGCAGACATTGCCATCGAAACTATATTACGACACACGTTCTGTCTCATTTGATCCCATCGGAACCAATAAAAATGTTCTTGAATATTTTTCTAAAAAATTAATATACAAATTCTTGCCGATTCTTTGGTGACTCACCAACCGGCGGAACCCAAACAGCCCATGCTTTTCCAAAGAGTGTTGACGCCAACACTGAAGTCCTTCAAGGAATGATATTGTAGGCTGTTGGCTCCTTTTTTTATCGATTCCTTTTCGATTCGATGCGCACAAAATTTGTACACGATGGTCCCATTCTCACATGCAGCAGGACACGACGAAGGCAATCTATAAATATATATCTTGGTTGCCGACAGTTTGCATTTGCTCCCCTTTGATCCGTTCAATTCAATTCAGATCAGACTTGATCTAGTAATAATATTTCCGGAGCACCGCAGGCACATTCCGCATGGGGTTTCCCGTGACCAAACACCCGCAGCCGGGTTCCGGAACAATCCCGGTCAGCGTCGACGATGTTTCACACCCCCATTCGTGTTCCGGTTCGACTTCGACCCAGGAATAACAACTCAAAAAGTGCGTAATGCCCTTGGGGAAATAATGGTGACATTTCATGTCGACAAACAAGCATTCAAAGTCCATGACCAAATTGGCCGGGACTTCGTTCCAAACGCGATTGAATCTGGCAAAGGACTGGGTAGGTTGAAAGGGTCTCTTTCCCTGCAACCACTCCATCATGCCGGCCACGAATCCTCGTTTTTGAGCCTTGGTCTGTTGTGACTGTACGGGCATGTCGTCGTCATCGCGGTAGTCGAGATCAATGACTTTTGCCGGTCGTTGACTGAGCTGTTGTTGTTGTCGATGATGATTATTCTTATGGGACGGCTGCAAGTTTTCATAATCATTCCACACAATTTCGGGAAGATAAGACGGCATTTCGTACGCTTGTTGCAGTTGTTTGACCCGCAATTCTTCTTGATACGCCGATTCGGCCTTTTCCAAGGACTTTTCCTCCTTGCTGGGAAAGGTCAAGGACCCTCCACGATCGGTTCGAAATCCAAGATGGTTCAAGACGTCTTCATGGTTGGAAGGAGTCGCATATTCGTAGTCATTGTTATAGTTATAATTGTTGTTTCTCGTGTCTTGAGCCGCTCCTACGTACCACGCCTGCGTGGGCCGCACCATCACGCTTGCCGCCAAGGCGAAGAAGACCCATGGATTCTGTTTCATGCTGTTGCTCGGGCTGGTCATTTTCAATCAATCAATCAAATTATTATATGAGGATTTGGAAAAAGAGATATCCATCAAACAGAAATAAAATGAATGAAGCCTGGAAGTACGTCAATCAAGTTGAACTGTCATCAAACTAGCTAGAGACATCAAGATAGAGGGCTAACCGGAAGAAAGAAACACGGCAATGCAATGCCAAACCGAATTGCCCACCTATTCGCCACTAGCTATTGGCTAACTGGCCCAATTCCCATGTCATCCTTTCTTTCTGTGAGAGAGTGCGTGGCACAATTTATGACATCACCAAAAAAGCGGCCACGTAGGCTCGAGGTGTTCTTTTTCTTGGATCGTTTCCGCACTCAATTACATGCCCAGGAATAACTCAAATGTCCTTCCTTCCTTACGACGTGGAATTTCTCAAGCCCCGAATTTCCAAGTAAAGTAAAATGGAAAATCACCTCCTCCTACGTTGTACTGCTCGCCAGCTAGCTAGCTAGTTAAGTAGGCCTGATTCATCAACAGTTTCATGAATGGAATGTTGGGATACAATCATGATAAACTATGACAATTGGTATCTACAAAGACCCGAGGATAGTGCAGAACGATTGAGGCAAATGTTTAGAAGTGTACTTCTAATATTCTAACGTGCGTACTCAATATAATTTCAGTTGTTACTTTCTGGTCTATTTTTTTACGGCCGCTCACGTCTCTAGTGAGATCAAGCGTAGCAGCTCGGACACTCAGAAGAACCAACAACCATAGTTTCCGTTTTATATCTTCACTCTGGAACGCACACCAAAATGCAACATACATCGCCCATCATGGGCTCAGCAACTCTAACCGCACCATGACAGCTGAGGCATACTTCGGTGACTCAGCAATCCACAACATCCGTGACGATTCCCGTTTGCGTTAATCCATTGGCGAACCAAGTGACGACTTCGGTAGCTCTACTCACTTTGACCTCGGGATGGGCAGAAGGCAAAGACTCTTCATCGCTACTGTCGTCACTGAGAGGGTAGGTAGGGGCAGGGTCCAATGGTTTCGTGGAACGTACGGGGGTGGCTGCTTGCGCGGGTTTCTTCACTTCAACGGGAGCCGCTGGTTTCTTCACTTCAACGGGAGCCGCTGCTTTCTTTACTTCCGTTGGAGCCGCTGCTTTCTTTACTTCAACGGGAGCTGCTGCTTTCTTTACTTCAGCGGGCTTATCGGAGGCAGCAGCTTGCATCTTGGCCTTGAGTTTTTCGTTCTCTTTTCGCAAGCGATGAAGTTCCTCCAACTCATCGACATCGACTTCATGTTCGTCTCGTGCCTCTGGAGTCACATCAATTTCTTCCTCGGCGGTAGCAACAACCTCCGGCTCGACTGCCTTCGGAACAAGTCCACGGACACTGCGGACCGACATGGCGTGAGATGTGCAAACCATGTTGGTTTCCCGAGAAGTCTCTACCAAGAGTGTCATGGTTTTGGAGTCAGCAGCAAAGATTGCACCAACGTCCTTTGGTGGCAAGGTTCGTACGTCGACATTGTTGATGGACTTGACCAAAAATCCTCGTTCGAGATCCGTAGCAGCAGCGGGAGAGTCAGCGTAAATTCCACCAATAACAACCTTGTCACCCACAAAGCTGAGCTTGACGCCCCACTTCTGATCCGCCGATTCTCTCTTCATGGCAGCCGTGATGAGAGAGCCTGCAGGAAGGGGCATTCGCTTGGCGACGACCATCACAGGGCCGTTGGACTCTTTTAGGAGAGCCACAGCCTTTTCAAGCTCATTCCCCAAGACAACATTGTTGATGGAAACGAGTTGCAGGCCAACTTGCAAGTCGGTCGAAGCGGCAAGAGAATCGTCAGCAATTCTCGTGATGACAATGTCATCTCCTCTGCGGCCCAGTGACAAACCCACTTTGCCCTCGCTTCCTTCCTTGAGCATGGTTGCTGTGACAAACGAGACTGCATCAGCGGCCGGAGCGTCCTTGCCATTGGGCACTTCCGCCAGAATGGTGATGGTTCCCTCAGCTTCGGCAAGCAGTTTCGTTATTTCGGGTGGGCTCAAGCAAGAACACAAAGTGTTATTAACACTGTGAACGTAATAGCCAACTTCGAGCTCTGTCGTGGAAGCAGGGCTTCCATCTTTGACGAATGTCACGGCACATGTATCTTTACCCATGTCAAAACCAAAACGAAGTCCTATCTTGGTGTCACGGGTTTCTTTCTGAAGCACCACGCTCAAAAGCTGTCCTCCAGTGTAACGGGGCGATGGCTTGAACGCCAAAATTGTCACATACTCGCCACCTTCTTGCAGGAGCTCTGACGCATGCTCCCTGGAAGTACAAGATGTACCGTTGACTTGAACGATTTCCATGCCAGCGCGAAGTGGCGTACTGAAAAATGGACCTTCGGGGTCCACACGTTTGATCAAGACCTTGGACTCCTCTTCTGGTTGGTGTAAGTCGAGGCCCATATTTTCGCCAAAAGGACCGGTCTGCACAGTGGCAGTCATATACTTCGAGACGCCCAAGCTAGGGGCAGTGCCACTCAGAGGAGTGTACGCCAAAATAGTGACTGGACCATCGGCTTCAACCATGATTTTACTCGCTTCTGCTGTGGTTTTGCTCGTACAATCAACGTTGTTGATTTTTGCCACACACAAACCTGGTCGTAACTGAGAAACAGATGCCAAAGTCCCGTCGCTAACTCCTGAAATAAACAAACCTTCACGTCCTTTATAGTTGGTCATGCGAAGCCCGATTTTGGAATCTGCGGATGGTTTCACCAAAGTTGCGGTGATCATAGAGCCTTCAGGAAGCGGCGCTGCCTCTTGCGCCAAAACAGTTACGAAAGACTCCCTTTCCAACAACTTGGTGGCCTGAGCGACAGACAAGTTCGCACAATCGACGTTGTTGATTGATCGCAAAAGCATGTCCACACGCAAAGGACTTCCAAAAAAAGGGCCGTTCAGTGCAATGGTTTCCACGAGCAGCTTTCCATATTTCTCGCTTGACTTGAGAGTGAGGCCAACGGGGGCGCCGGCTTCCCGTTCAGCGGTAGCGGTCACAACCATGGGGGTCGTCATGTTTTCAAAAGCAGGAATATGTTTGCAGGAAAAATATACTTGGGCTTGAATATCTTCAGGCATAAAAATTGTGAGCCTAAAAGTGTCATTTTTGCTTCTGCAGTATCCATATCCTCGTTTCGGGGAAGTGGAAAATGGTATCTTTCTCAAATCTTCGATCTAAAATCATACCGAGTGTGCTGGCTCACACTCCCCAGAGCTTTCATCTTAAAAGAAAGAGGGCGCGGCAAAGGAATAAAACTATAGAGTTTCTATATTCCCCTCCTAACTGGCTGCGGAGAAGTCCTGAACGTCATATTGTCGTCAGCACAAAACGTGCGTTGTAATAATGGTTCGTCAGGTACAGTACCAGCATTGGCCTGACAACAGTAGTCTACTACTACTAGCTAGGTTCTCGTACCTAATAGACTACTTTTACTCTAGCTAGAGTGGTACCATACCATACCATAGATAGAATTCGTTTAGCTGTGGATAGATATCCGATATCTACCAGCTAATGCGGAACGTCACAATGCCGTCAGAGCGTTTTTACCTTTTGAACCCGTTAATAATTTCCACGTCGACATGATGTCATCTGAAAATTGGAATAACTGTGCGCTCGAAATTACTACTCTGACTGCCAGCTGTGCAAACAAGGCGTGTTTACCGGCATTGTTGCTCTACCAGGTGCTGCACCGTAGCACTGGTAGCCCTTCACACTCTTGTTGAGCCAGTCCATGTTGATGAGGTGCTTCATGTTGGAAGCACCAGTGCTATTGTTTTGTTAAAAATGATTTGAAATAGGTGTCATTGCTTTGTTCTTAAGCATGAAAAACAACTGCAGGCAGGTCAAGATGTTCAATGCAAACATGTTGCATTGTTTTCTGTCCAATCCACTGACTTGAAAGTGGTGTCACACAGCACCAAAAACTGACTGGTACCATTGACACTGTTGCTAGAGCATTTGAGTAAAAAGGGATGCCAAAGATGATTAATTGTTAGCAAGTTGTTACCAGAACTTGCAAAACTGTTGTTGGCATAATCCATCAATGAATCAAACCACAAGTTCAAACAGAAGATGCAAATCAATCAGATCTTTGACCCAGATCATCTCTAATTTTCTAGGCCTTGAGGAGCAATGCCAAGGTGTGTCATTTGAGACATCAAACAACAACAGTGCCAGAATCAAATCGCTATCCTGTGTCACTGTAGAATTGCTGGCAGGTGCCCTGGCTCTGTGTCTTGCTGACAGACATCACTTCGACCTCAACTTGTCAGACCTCCTTCACAAGTCCACACAAGACAAGAAGAACTGGCTGTTCAATGTCATTGCAGCCAGGCAAAGGTTTGAGAGGCAACAAGCGACCTTTGAAGGCATTCGAACTCTCTCAACAGCCAATTCCAAGCTGACCAAATGGATGGCTGCAGGATGAGCCTCACAGCGTTTTCCCCTAACATCATCTCTCTTGATGCCCCATCCCTTGGACATGTCTTAGTCCCCAGTCTATCGGGACCAAAGACACCATTTCTTCAGCCGAAGATGATCCTTTGCAATCACTCTGCACGGTCAACCCCTTCGCTGGCGTGTTCAACAGCCGTGATGCACACAGGACCTGGAACCCTTGCACAAAACCTCCAAACGAGTCTGTCAAAACTGCTCCCATCAGATGGATCAACCTCAGCAAAATGCAGCATGATGGAGTCATCACAATGTGGTCTGCTCTGTCGTGACACCTGCTGCACTTTGCTCTGCTCTCATTTTCTCACAACCTGAGCGTCTCTCTTGCTCAATCTGCTTCGTTTCTGACAACAAACAACAACAACATCTTTCAATGATTGTGTCCAACACAATGGCCAACAACCTTCTCGGTCTTCTCCAATGTTCCCATGACATCATGGCTGACCAACACTGGGAACAACCCACAGACCTTACCCGGGCAAAGAACCTCTTTGGCAGGTTACGCAGCAGCTTCACTCGCCGGGCCCGCAATTCTTTCTTTCACCCCCAATCCAAGATGCAGAACGTTCTTTTGTTTGCTCACACCGTGTGGTCCAAAATGGAGCAAGAAATGTTGGACAATTTGATCACATGCGGACGTGCCAACGTCACTCATTTTTGCCTTCGCCATGACCCTGCTTGAGTCAATGGAGAATCTGACAAGGCATGCATCCATCGCAAGAAAGCTTGCTTCACCATTGCCCGAGTTCTCATCAAGTCCAGATGTTCAGTTGACATCAAGAAAGAGGCCCTGCTCTTGTGAATCAACAAGTTTCTCCCCAAGCACAACAAGGAGATCTTTCCTGAAGAGGAGCTCCAGAAGTTGCGCGACCGGGTCCGCTAACAGCCCAGCCTTCTCCATCCTCCCCATCCATCCACCACCTCTCACTTCCCGCCACCTGATGCATTTCGTTGGAGCCTTCCTCCTCCTATCTCTGATCCAACTCAACTCCAAAAGAGGTCGTCTTTCAGTCTGTTTATCTCTTTGTATCCATATCTCTCAAGTGAATTTCGAAGGAGTTCCATGATGTGTTCTGTTGTTCTTGTTTCCTTCTGCTTGTTTGGGTCCAATCTTGTTTTGCAATGACATGCTCAAACTTGCCCTACGGGCAATGAGGGGCGGCTGTTCCACACCGAGTGTCTTTTGAAGTTTCTTTCAAAACAGCATTGGGTCACCGCTGGCTGCAGTTTACCCTGATGATGCTAATCTTTGAGTTAACAAAGAATCAAATCGCTATCAAAGCATCTGCCATTGCATTCATTCAACAGACAAATTCATCTTTCAACGGACACTCATGTTCAAAAGAAAACATTCCAATCCCCATGTCTAGGATAGGGTTTTGAATGGTGACTCCCATGCGCATGCCTGCACCAGCTACAGCAGTAAAGCTTGTGAAGGTGCTCAGTGGCTGCACAAGCCAAAGAAGAGAGGACCACTGCAGAATGAACAATCCACCAAAAGCTAACTTTAGACGCACAACGTTCCTTTATGGAGTGGGACCAATGACACTCAAAATCACTCATCGCCGTGTAATCAAAGTGATATCCAGCAATATTAGATAGCTAGATAGACTAGTCGTCTACATACTGTGGCGTAGGGTGCTATTAGATTTCACTGGTGTAGCTACTAGTACTATAGTAGCAGCTGTCGTTCGGAACCATCACTTGACTACCCTCTGCAATAGTTACATCCTATTAGCTACTAGCACAGTAGAACTCGTGCTTTTGTATGCCCAATTCGGAACACCAATCCTCCATTGTCGGTTGTATCATGCCATTTCTAGGATATGGACGAACGGTTCAAACCGAAGGAGAAAAGCCGCCAGGGCAACAACCAGCTCATGGTGCCTCCTCCTCCTCCTTTCGCAGCAGCAACAACAACAACTATACCCATCAAGACTACAACACCAGCAACAATACCTCTGGCGAAGACAATTGCTATTATGAATATAATCATGCGACAGGACGACATTTATTGACACGAGGAGGAAGCAGTGGGGCGATTCACAATGGACCACCCAAATATTCGTGGACGTGTTGTTTGTGCAATACGATCGACGTTTTAATTTTTTGTGGTTGCATTGCCTTTTTGTACTTTTCCATCCGATTTGCCTTTTATTGTTTGGAAAATTACGGCAGCGATGGAGGAAATTGACGACTGTGTATACAGTATGTATTTGCTGCAAATGCACTGTACTTTCATTGTATAGTCCGCCGTGTTGATTGATCCGCTAGCTAGCTTGGCCTTGAGTGGAATGGCACCCAGGAGGTCAACAGCGAAACTACCAACACGAACGAAAAGGGAAGAGGTGGTTATTCTGAATACGCCACGAACGAACGAACGAGTGGGAGAAAGATTGGCTTACATGCTGATCAATGGCACGAAGAGGCCACCGCCATGCGATGGATACCATTATGCTGTTTTTTGGATGTTCCAGGTTGAAAGGCAATGTGAGGAGGAAGAAGAAGAAGAAAGGGCGTGCATAATGAATGAGATGCCAACAAGCTGCTCAAGCTGCATGAACATGCCACGAGAGTGCTTTGAATCCGCCACGGACCATTGGAAAGGATGATCCATGGGATGCATGCAGAGGGCACTGAAGATTCGATGAATGCAGTGAAAACAATGCATTTTCTTGGCTGATCCGAGATCGAGGTTAAAGAAAGGGTGTGCATGCATCATGAGCAAAACACCATCAGCTCGTCGAGTTCGGGAGCAAGAAAATGACAAAGTTGGGACCTGCCAACCAAGAACCACTTTTTGCTGTCCTTTGGATGATGAGGGTTGGCACCATCGACGACAGACGTACGACACTGCCAACCTTTTTTTGAAAAACTAGGCCGAAAATCTGAGAGTGACGAGTATAATTTTGGTAAGTGGATCTTCATCAGTACTGTACTGTAGTAGAGTAGCTTAATTGTTGTAATTATGTGCAATATTATAAGTCCTATACGATGGATGTGGCTTCTGTCTTCTTCAGTTCTCCCAGGTTGCCTGGCGGACATGAGACCGCCAGTGCTTCTTTCTTTTTCACAATTTTGACGGGATGCCACCCATCTAGTAGCTAGCTAGCCAATACGCAGACTGACTCGTCTGCTGGAACTTTTAGGAACGTGTGTACAGCCATGCAGTATAGCAGTTTTCAGAGTCCAATTGTTTCTCACAAAAGTTGGGTGGTTATTGTTGATATCCTCCCAAAGGTGCATTCATTTCGTATCCTTCCATGCCATCCTCGGTTTCTTCTTCTTCATTCTGGATGTTATCAAGCTCTTGGTCTTGTTCTTCTTGTACATTATGTTGTCGATGGAGCTTAATCTTGATGAGTGCTGGAAGTGGCGTTCGCACTTTAACGTACGGAGTATCGGTTTCCACATTGTATCCCACTTCTTTGAGGGATGTCCTGAAGGTTTTTAGTTTTTGTTGGGCTCGGTCGGACAGTCGGCAATTCAAACAGCCATTTTTCGTCAACGTATAGGGGACCAATTCATCCAATATCAGCATGCCATTGACCAATAAATGCGCCATGTTATCACTGAGTATTTCCAAAGAAAATTTTTGTCGTCCCAAGACGGGAATGCCCACTTCTTTTTCGTATTTCGCACCAATGGGTGGACTTCCAAAGACTGCGGGAGCAGCAGAGCTCACAAAGGCTGTGGATGCCTCAACACAATGACACTGGGTGCCGAGAAGTGCCATCCATAGAAGCATTATCTTCTGGACCACACCCACTACCAGAGAATTCTTCATTGTTGCTGTTCGTATCATCATTTAATTTTATCTCGAAGTGCAAATAAACCCCTTGGGACAAATAATACTTGCAAGGTCTGAAGAAGAGTCTTTCAATGGTACGCGGTAGGTTGGGCTCAATAAAATGCCGTAAGCTCGTGCGAATGTAAACAGGCCAAACGAGAAGAATTCCCAGGTTTGGCTATAGTATTTTCTTGGTTGGCCCCACCACGTATTACACATACATGCAGTCCGGCGGCCGGTGCAATGATGATGGCAATCTCATACACTATTTCAGTGTCGCTGCCGATGGAAAAAGTATTTCCCTCAACATCACTACGGAATTGAATGACGGCGATGTTGGTCCACCCGAGTTGATTGGTACATCTGGGGTGACTCAGCGGTGCCGCGACCGTTGAATCGTGCTTCTTGCTACAAGCAAACGACGTCACCTGTCCCATGAACACGTACAAGTACTGCATGTCGTACCCTGCCATGTCTTTAAATCATAATTGTGCCGTGAAATTTAGGTTCAGTAGGTACGTACTACTAGCTAGTAGTAAAATTTTACTACTCGCCTGTAAGGAGTGCTTCCAAAGAATTCCTTCAACAAAATCACGGGCTGCGCGCTGAAGTGTTAAATTGTCGCGCTCACCATTCATTGCACGTCAAACTTAGCGCGCACACAGGCGCTCATTTTTTCTAAGCGACGACATTAATTTTAGTTGTTCCTTGTTTCGCTTTGCCAGGAATTGTCGAATCAATAAATTTGGCCGCAGCGTGTTCCTCTCCAACCAGCCCAAAAGTTTCGTTCCATACGGCGACTACATTGTTGTGCGACAGTCGCTGTCATTGCATTCTCTACCACTACGAAGCTCCTGAAAGATGGGTCTGACA
>ENA-ORBV01005319-ORBV01005319.1-microbial-mat-metagenome-genome-assembly--contig:-NODE-5319-length-23787-cov-56.137874_pt1 | contig 23787 bp, 12 predicted proteins | sample MGYA00237777_ERZ505514 | MGnify/ENA primary metagenome ERZ505514 (study PRJEB26160, sample SAMN06269048) | microbial mat metagenome | isolation source: Oligotrophic lake microbial mat | place... | reverse complement strand
GGATTATCGAGATTCCGAGGGGATGGGAGCGGCCCCCCGACCGCCAGTCGTGTGAAGTTTCTGTGAAGCGGTCCGGCAGTCAACCGGAGATCACTCGACCAGCCACGCCGAATCGCCCACCCGGACCAGCCCTGCGGGACGCCCGTGGGCCGCGAGTGGGTCGAGAAAGGCGGTGTCGTCGATGCGCAGCACGCGGGTGCGGGTGGGCGTGGTGTCGATTGCCTCACCCCGCCCACGAGCCGCTTCGACCGGCCAGCGCGGCCCGTCCGGTCACCGCCGCGAGGGTGATCTCGACCCCGTCCTCGGCAAGAGCCCCGAGCACAGCCATGGCCACCGCCTCGCGGCACTCGATGGGCACGCCGAGTTCGGAGGTGAACCGGACCGGCCGTCTGCAACCGGCCGCGATCGCCGCGACCAGCGCGGCGTTTCGGGCCCCACCGCCGGCCAGAACGACCTCGTCGGCGCCGAGTTCGCGGATGGCCGCGCCGATGGTCCCGCCGATTGCTCGGCACGCAGACGCCGCAAGATCATCGGGTGCGAGCGCCGAGGCCATCTCTTCAACCCATGCCAGCGCTTCGTCGCCAGTCCCCAGCGAGCGCGCCGAACGCTGCTGGGCGTGAAGGAGCGACTCGAGTCCCTCGACCGCCCGCGGTTCGGCCGTCCCGCGCGCGGCCCGAGATCCGTTCTCGTCGAAGGCGGCCCCGAGCGCCCGGCGAGCAACGGCGTCGAGGATCTGATTGCACGCGCACAGATCGGCCCCGCGCACGTCGTGGATGCAGGCCCGTTCGTCTCCGGGCAGAAGCGTGAGATTGCAGAAGCCACCGAGATTCACGATGGCCCGACAACTCACGGGATCACGGAAGAGGATCCAGTCGGCGAGCGGAGTGATCGGCGCGCCATGGCCTCCGGCGGCGAGATCGGCCTGACGCAGGTCGAAGACGACATGGCACCCGAAGCGGTTGGCAATCGGCGCCGCGTTCAGGAGCTGAAGCGACAGGGGAGGGCGGTGAAAGAGCGTCTGGCCATGGGCCACGATCAGGTCGGGTCGCACTCCCTCGAGCAGTTCGTCGAGGGCCTTGGCGTGCAGCTCGCCGAACTCCCACGCCAGCGCCGCGAAATCGGCCGCCGTGAGCGGCTCCTGATCGGCGGCGGCGCGAAGCCGGGGGGCCAGCCCGCCGAGTGGCACGGCGTGCTGACGTCGCAGGGCGACGCGGAGCTCAAGACCGCGGCCACGCACCTCGATCAGCGCCAGATCCATGCCGTCGATACTGGTTCCGGTCATCACTCCGGCGACCAGGCGGGACTTCTTCATGACGCAAAGTTAGAGCGGGTCCTGCCCCGGCGGGTCTGCCCGGCTTCACCTTCGTGCCACTTCTCACGAAGTCGTTCGGTCGATGTGCGTTGAAATGAGCCTGAAAAACCCACTCTCGACCGCGGTTCCAAAAATCGGGATCCCTTTTTGGTTCCTCTTCGAGGATCGCCCACGTGCGACCAGTAGGTTCCGCTTCCCGATTGCAGAAGTTGACCGAGTCGTCAGTGTCGACGACCCGCTTCTCAGGACGAGAGGCGACGGGCCCCAGGACGGAGCCGATCCCGACGAGCCGAGGCTCGCGGGCATTCGAAGTGTGCGCCGCCGGGACCGTCCCTCCGCATGAACATCACCGCCAAGCTTGTCGTGACGATGGTGAGCGTGACCGGTCTCGCGGTGCTGTCCGCCGGATCGATTGCGACTCATCTCGCGGCGACGTCGCTTGAGCACGCCAGCTACGCCCGCGTCGCCTCGCTTCGCAATTCGAAGAAGCGGGCCATCGAGTCCTACGTCGGCGATCTCCGCCGGCAGGCGCTGCTCATCTCGAACAGCCCCGTGGCCGAGCGGGCCGTGGTCGAACTCGCGGCGGCGCTCGGCGGAACTTCCTCGGAGCGATTCGAGCTGATTGGCAGCGGTGCCGACCCGAACCCCATGCCGGCCATCTCGGCTCCGGCCGGCACGCTCGCCGTCCACACCTCGCCGCTGCCGGAGTTTCTCCGCTCGCCGGCGACGACTCTCGTCTCCGACGCGCCGCTGCTCGATCCCGACGCGAGCGCACTCCTGACTGCTTCCGCGGCGGCGCTCGCCTGCCTCGGCGATCCGGCCGACGCGTACGAGCACCTCCGCGCTCGTCATCACCTCGAGCTGCGGCGTTTCCTCGACTATTTCGACCTTCGAAATGTTGTGCTGCTCGAGCCCGACCAGGGGACCATCGTCTATTCCATCAGCGACTCGGCGCCGCTCGGGGCGTCGATGAGCCAGGACGATCTTCGGGGGACCGCGCTCGCCGACGTCTTCCGCCGGGCCTGCGCCGCCAGCGACGACACGTTCGTTGCCATGAGCGATCTCGTTCGGCGCCCCGGCTCGTCCGGATGCCCTGCCCGCGAGTCCAGCCGGGAGTCCACTCAGGACGCCGGCGGTGCCTCGCTCTTCTTCGGTTCACCGATCTACGCCGACGGCCGCCTGATCGGCGTCGCCGCCATCGAACTCGACGCCGCCCGCATCGATTGGGTCATGAGTGGCGGCAACGCCTGGCGTGCCGACGGCCTCGGCCAGACTGGCGAGACCTTCCTCGTCGGCGCCGATCTCACCCTGCGGACCGCCTCGCGATTCCCGCGGTCTGCGCAGGAATCGACCGCTTCGGGAACCACCGCGGGCGGCTGCACCTTCACAGCGGAAGGCGACGGTGCCGCGGAGGTCCTCGTGCGGCGCATCGACACCGAGGCGACCCGCGGCGCGCTCCAGGGCGTCAAGTCCACCCGAACCCTGAAGGATGATCGCGGCGTTCGCGTCGTCAGCTCCTACGCCGCCGTCGATCTCCCCGATGTGAGTTGGGGCGTCGTGACCCAGATCGACGCCGACGAGGCGCTTTCGCCCGTCCGCACGCTGCGGCAGCGCATCGGCGCCCTGGCCGGCGCCATGACAATCGGCGTCACCGGTCTCGCCGGACTCTTCGCGGCGACGATCACGCGGCCCGTTCGCCGGCTGTCCCACGAGGCCTCCCGCGTGGGCAGCGACCAGGTCCAGCACCTTGATGTTCGAAGCAACGACGAGATCGGCGAGCTCGCCGGTGCCTTCAACGCCATGGTGACTCGACTCGGTCAGACCACGGTCTCGAAGGACGAGTTCGAGGATGTTCTCTCCTCCAAGCAGTTCGTCGAGCGCGAGCAGATCCGCTTTCGCGACGACCTCGCCGCCGCCCGCCTGATTCAGCAGAACCTGCTTCCCGGGGCCACCCCGGCGCGTCGCGGATACGACCTCTCGGCATGGTCGGAGTCGGCTCACGAGACCGGCGGCGATCACCACGACTGGCTCGACCTCGATGACGACGGCGTCTTCCTCGTCGTCGCCGATGCCACCGGACACGGCGTCGGCAGCGCCCTCCTGGTCGCCGACTGCCGGGCCTACGTCCGCTGCGCCCTTCGCCGCGACAGCTCGGTCGCGACGATTGCCGCCGAAGTCAACGATCTCCTCGCCGGTGACACGCCCTCGGGCTGGTTCATCACCGCGACGATGGCTTCGCTCGATCCGAATCTCAACGTCCTGCGGATCTTCTCCGCCGGTCATCCGCCCACGCTCGTCTACCGCGCAGTGACCGATTCGGTCGAAGCGATCGACTCCGACACGATCCCTCTCGGCCTGGTTCGCGGCGAAGTGAACGGCGAAGGCCAGAGCATCGACCTCGCCCCGGGCGACGTGGTGGTGGTGCTGACCGACGGCTTCTACGAGTGGGGCAATCGCGAGGGCGAGATGTACAGCCTCGAGCGCCTCACGATTTCTCTCGCTCGTCACCACCGCGAGCCTGCGGCCCAGATCATCACCCGGATGCGACAGGACCTTCTCGCCTTCGTGGGGGCCACTTCGCAGCCCGACGACATGACCATCGCGGTGATCCGCCGAAACGACGACACCACCCTGAACTCGATCTGACACACACCCTCCGTGCCGTGAGCTCACCCCTCCGGCGCGGACCATAAGCCCCCCTCTCCTCGGAACCCGTGCGTCACGGAGACGCGCGGGTTCCGTTGCTTTTGCGTCAGCGGAGCCGACGGGGTGGTCGGCTTGGCCGACTGGGTCGTCGTCGGCTGCGCCTCCGACTCCTGAGGTGTGCCGCGTGCGCGGCACCTTTCATCGCTCGGCACGATCGACGCGGCGCGGCTGCGCCCGCTGGGTCGATTGAGCCGAGCAGCAACAAGAAGGCGGGACCTGGATGCCACGGCTGGCTTGCCAGCCGTGTGGAATCATGCCTGCGCAGATCCCGCCCCGGGTGCCACCCAACGCCGTGAACGAATCACGCCCGCAGCGTCTCGCCGAGCCCCAGCTCGGCGTACGGCGGCGCCAGTCGCCGTGAAGAACGGCGATTCGCCCACGTGAGCGAAGACCGAAGTGACACGGATCTCCATGTCCTCCGTGTTCCATACCTCCTGCACGCGAGGTGACGAAAGTCTGGCGAGCATGGTCGACGTGCACGGATGTTGCGAGCACCAGCATCTCGTCGAGCCCCAGCTCGGCGAGTTCCAGGCTCGGCGGCGCTGGGGCCGTGATTCGTTCACGGCGTTGGGTGACACCCAACGATCCCGTGTCATCCATCATCCTCTCCCTCCTTCCGCTCGACTCGATCGGCGGCGCAGGCGAAGCCGGAGCCGCTGAGCGTGCCGAGCGATAGAAGGTGCCGCGCCCGCGGCACTCCTCAGGAGTCGGCGCAGCCGACGACCCGTCGGCGCCAGCCGACCCACCTGCCGGCGCAGCCGGCGCTCTTCTCCCCACCTACTCCTCCTGCCTCCGTCGCGCCCGGCGCTTCGCTTCAAAGAGACTCGCGGTGGCGCTGCTTCGGGCGTCGTCGCTTGATGGCTCGGCAGGTGCAGTCGGTGGCGCATCGTTGCGGCTCGTGTTGGCGGCTGCCGCGGCTCCGTTCTCGTCGCTCGCCGGAGGGGTGATGTCAATTGCTGCGGCACCGGCACCTGCCCCCGAGTCTGCATCGCGTTCGCTCGTCGAGCCGCGTCCTTCCAAGGCATCGAGGGCGGCGCCGACCGTGCGTCGAATCGGGCGGGTCGCCCGCGAGGGCATCAACTGGGCTTCGCTGCGACCGTCGCCGGCGCTTGCCGAGCGCGCGGCCGGGGCGACACCGCGCAGTCGAGAGAGCGTCGAGCCGGCGCCTCCGCTGTGGCGCGATCGCGCCAGACCGAGTCGCATTGATGCACCCGCTTCGCGCGGCGACCACGCCAACCGACGGGCGGCGACATCGAGGACGAGAATCACCAGAGCCAGGAGCGCAAACCAGGTCCAGATGGGCTGGGCCGCGACGACCGGGGCCATTCCGCGCCGATCCCAGAGCACCTCCGCGAGATCGGTGCCCGGCGCGAGCAACGATCCACCGGAGATCGAGCTGATCGATTGCAGCAACGCCATGTCCGGCTCGCGACGGCGGTACTCCTCGCCTGCGGGAAGGGCGATGCCGGTGACCAGCGGAACGAGGGGGCGATCGCCTTGCCGCGGGGTGACGGCGACGACGTACGAGCCGGGTGTGTCGGCGCGGGCCTCGGCCTCGAAGGAACGGGCCGAGACGCGTCGAAGCCGAATCGTCTCGTCGGTTCCTTCGGGGCCGTAGACGACGCCCGCGAGTGTCAGTTGGGCAGGATCGACGGCAACCGAATCGTCGCGGCCATCACCTGATTCACGTGCGCTGTCCCCGCCTGCGCTTGGCTCGGGCTCTTCGACCGTCACCCGCACCCGCAGTCGTCCATCGACCAGAAGCGTCTCGATCAGCAGTTGACCGCTGAGCCCGGGTCGTGCGGCGCGGCGCACGAGATCACTCCAGAAGCGCGACCATCCCGGCCACGCCAGCCACTCGCCGGCCCAGTCGCCTTCGAGCGACGAGGTGAACGCCACCGCGCTGCCCAAGCCCGCCGCCCAGTGGGCCAGCACCGGTTCACCGGCGGCGGTGACCAGCTCGAGGATCGCCGTCGGATCCTCGCGCGGAGTGCTCAGCACCAGGCCGCCCAGATTGGGCGAATCGACGGCGGCGGCGGCGAGGCGACTTCCGGTTGGCAGCACCGTCGCCTGAAACGGCTCCTCGCGTATCAGCGGTTGATTGACGACCTGAACCGAGTCCACCAGCACCTTGGGCAGCACATTCGGATTGCGCACGGCGTGGAACTGCCCGCCCGCATCGGCGGCGATGCGCCGCAGCAACTCTTCATCCGCCTGATCGCCGACAGCGATGGTGGTGATGCTGACGTTCTCGGCCACCAGCTCGGCGCTGATGGTCTCGATCTGACTCGAAGGACTTCGCCCGTCGGTCAGCAGCACGATCCGCTTGTGCTCGACCGGGGGGGCGGCCCGCAGCATTTCCTGGGCCCGTCGCAATCCAGCGGCGATGTTGGTGCCGCCCTGCGGCGAGATGCCTCGGGTGGCGTCGGCGATTGCCTTGGGATTCTCGTTCACCGTGAGCGGCACCACGGTCCAGGCCATCTGGTCGAAGGCCACGACGCCGATGTAGCTCCGCGCCGCCAGCGATTCGATGGCCAGCGCCGCAGCCTCGTTGGCCACCTGCTGCTGCGATGCCCGAGCGCCACCGACGAGTTCGCCCATCGAGCCGCTCTTGTCCAGCACCAGGATCAGCGCCGCCTTCGGCGCTCGAAGCTGCTTCGGCAGATCGAGCTCGATGGGCAGGACCCGCTCGACCGGTGTGCCGCGCCATCCACCGGCGCCGAAGCTGCGGCGACCACCGGTCACCAGCAGTCCGCCGCCCAGCCGGTCCACGTAGTCGGCCAGGAGATTCTGTCGTGCCGCATCGACCTGGGTGGCCGAGACGTCGTCGAGCACCACGAGGTCGAACGCCTGCAGCGAGAGCAGTTCGGCGGGAATGCTCTCGGGCGCAGTGACGGTGACCGGTCGACCGAGCTCGCGAAGAAGTCGCTCGAAGGGGCTCGACTCCGACTGACCGCTGCCGCGCACCAGAAGCACCGCGCCGCTTCCGGGATTGGTGACGATCGCCTCGCCCCGGTTGTTCTCGCTCAACGTGTCGGCGATGGGATCGACCGGCTCGAGCACCGCGACGAAGCGATTGACCGGACGGTCGTCGACGACCGCCTCGAGCACGTGGACGGAACTGCCGGCGGGAAGATCGACGATGCGTCCGGTGCCCGGACCCCGTGGATCGAGATCGACGATCTGATCCTCGCGGAAGAGCGAAAGCTGGGCCTGCATCGGCTCGCTCGAGTCGAGCACCAGTCGCAACGAGACCGTCTGCCCGGGACGCGCACTCGCCGGCGCTTCGAGCCGGACCACCTGGGCATCCGGGGCGTGACGATGGGCAATCGAGGCCACGCTGATTGGGACTGCCCCCTGGGCCGACGTCGCCGCTTCACGAGCTGCGGCGAGGGCGTCGCCGGCGGTCTCGAGCCCGTCGCTCACCAACAGCAGTCGTCGATTGGTCTCGGCGGGAAACATCGCCAGACCCAGTCGGATCGCCGCGGCGATGTCGGTTCCTTCGCTCATGGTGACATCGACGTCATCGATGGAGTCGCCGCGCCGCGGCGCCGCGACCACCGCGCTGCGACCGTCGAAGACGATCAGTCCGAAGCGGTCGTCCGGACGACGAGCGGCCGCGGCGTGACGCAACTGGTCGCGAAGGCGGGCAATCGCCGAGGCGGACTGCTCGCCGGAGGAGGCAGGAGCGACGGGATCTCCGAAGCGCCGGATCGAGCCGCTGACGTCAAGGAGGACCATCACCGTGAGGTCGTCGTGCTCGCGAACCAGTCGCGGCCGGGCCAGCGCGGCGACGATGGCGACAATCAGAAGGACGCGAACGGACAGAATGACCGCGACCCTCAGCCGCTCGTCACCGCGCAGGCGCACCAGACCAAGGGCGACGATTGGAATCGCCAGAAGCGCAAGCCAGAGCCATTCCGGCTGGTCGAAGCGAAGCGTCACGGGGCGCGTCCGGCGGCAGGCGCGGGTTTCTGGCCAGCGCCCTGGGCGGTCTCGGGGAGTCGTCCGAAGTAGCGCCGCATGAGCGAGTGATAGCGGGAGGGGAGAGCCGACCGCTCGATTGCCCGCTCGGCCGCACGACCTGCCTGAGTTGCGCGTTCGGCGACGGTGGACGACGCTCCGCCCTCTGCCGCGGCCTCATCGGAGAACCACTGGGCAATGGTCTCGCCTCGCCCGCCCGCGCCGGTGAGATCGATCTCTTCGGTCGTGGTCCCCGAAGCGGGCGTGCGCGGGGGCGATGCAGCGCGGGTGCCGTCGGCGTTGGGCGCCTCAGGCGGCCCAGGCGCCGCCGGATCGCGCGACTCCAAGTCGGAGTCTGGGTCGGGGTCGGAGTCGGAGTCGGGAGCAGAGGCGGGAGCGTCGGGTGACGCGTTCGCGCGCTGCTCGGCGCTGCGTGGACTGGCTGCATCGGTCGGCGGCGGGGCGGCGTCCGCAGCGCGGAAGCGATCGTGCTTCATCTGTTCATCGCGCGAGCGTCCGCCGGCAATCCGCTCGGCCTGCTCGCGAAGCTGCTCGCTGGCGGCGGAGCGCTCTCCGGCAGTGCGCCGGGCTTCGGCGATCTCACGGAGCTGCCGCTCGAGTGCGCGAGCGCCATCCTCGCGCCCGGCGCCATCGGCGGGTGCATCACTCTGCCCGGGTGCCGAGCCGCTCGGTCGATCGGCGGGCGAACGAGTCGCGCCGCTCTCCGCGGGATCGCGCGGGCTGGCCGGATCACCAGGGCGCGGGGGTTGATCCGCACCCGAGGGCTGCGCGGGAGGGGCAGCGCCTGGTGCATCGGGAGGGGGCTGGGCACCGGCGGGCCGCCCGTCGCTGCGGCGAGTCTGATCCTGCGCGGCGGTGTCGTCCGGACCGCGCTCGATGCGCTCGGCCGCGTCTCGAAGCGACTCGCTCACCCGCTCGCCGGATTGCGGCTCTCCGGATTGCGGCGCCGATTGGTTGGGAGTCGGTTGCGATGCCGGACGGGCGCCGTCCGCGCCTGCCTCGCGACGCTCTGCGTCGCCAGCGGCGGTCGTCCGCGCGGACTGGTCCTGAGTCGGGGCTGCCTGCGGAGTCTGCCCGGACTTGTCTCGTTGCGACGGGTCGGGTTCGGGGCCGGCTTGATCGGTCCCGCGGCTCTCGCTGGGACGCTCCTGATTGGGCTGCGACTGGTTCGGGGTTTGGGATTGGGATTGGGTTTGGGATTGGGATTGCGGCGCGTTCGGGTTCGTCGCGTTCGGATTCGGGGGCGATGACGCAGGAGGAGTTGGCGGAGTGGTTGACGGCGTTGACGGAGGCGTCGCCGGCGGAGATGCGGCTGGAGATGCGACTGGAGTTGCGGGCGGCGTCGCTGTCGGGCTTGTCGGCGGTGTGGGTGAGGAGGGCGATGTCACAGGAGTCGCCGGAGTCGCGGCAGTCGCCGGAGTCGCTGCGGGGCGCTCCGCCGATCCCGGCTGCCCGGTCGGAGGCGAGGTCGCCGCCGGGGTCTCCGGTGTCGTCCCTTCGGGGGTGGCCTCGACGCCATCGTCATTCGCGGCAGGATTCAACTCTTCGGCCGGACTTTGCGACTGGGCATCGTTCGTCGCAGTCTCCGCCGCCTCCGAAGCGGCAGCTTTCTCCTCCGCCTCGAGTGCTTCGGCTCGCGCGGCCATGTCGCGGAAGTGCCGCGCCAGGGCGGCGCGTTCCGATTCAGAGAGACCACCCGCGGCATTGCCGCGGGCGCTGCGGGCGGAGAGCTCTTCGAGAGCATCGGCAGCGTCGGCGAAGCGTCCTTCGCGCAAGGCTCGATCGAAGGCACCGGCCAGCGGGGGAGCAGCGCCCTCGGGCTGGGCCAGGGCCGCGAACTGCTCTGCGGCAGCATCGGCGCGTTCGGTCGCTGCGGCCGCCTGCTGTTCGAACTCGTCGGCGATGGCATCGATTTCGGCCGCGGCGCGATCGCGGGCCTCCGCGAACTCCGCAGGATCGAGCGGTGTGCGCAGTTGCTCGCCGAGGCGCTCGAGTTCCTCGAGTCGCTTGGCGATCACCGGATCGGTGGTGCGCTTCCGCGACTCCGACTCATCACTGCCCTCGCCTGCGGCCGAGTCGTCGGAGGGGGAACTCGATTCATCCTCCCCGCTCAGGACATCCCCGCTCAGAACGTTTTGGATTGCCTGCTCGGCGTTCGTCGCCAGCGCTCGATACTCCTCGGCGACAGCAAGGTCGGCGCTGGTCGCGGGATCAAGGGGTCGCTCGCGCTCGGGAGTGAACCAGGCGACCGCGGTGAAGAGAAGCGACGCGACTGCACCGACCACCAGGATCGGCACGGCTCGAATCGGAAATGCGGCCCCGACCTGCACGCCGCGAAGGCGGTTCGCCGCCTCGGCTTCGATCAGGGCGGCGAAGTCGCGGTCGGCGCGACGCCCAGAATCGCCGTGTGCGCCAAGCGACTCGAGCGTGCCGAGGCGATCGTCGAGGCCCAGCGCCCGGTCGACGGCAATTGCCGCCTCCAACCGAGTCGGGCGCCGCCGCAGCGCCGAGGCGAGTGCAAGACCGATGGCCGCGAGGACGGGAAGGGCGATCCATGTGAGGCGTCCGCCGGGGAGCGCCTCCCAGAGCGGCGCGAGCGCCGGAAGAAGGCGCTGGGCGAGGACCACGGCAATTGCCAGACCCGCACCGATTGACACGCCGCGCCCGAGGCCGCCGAGCACGAGGTCGAGCGTGGCCCGGCGGCGTCCGGCGCGAACGATCCGGTCGACGAGAGGGGAGGTGCCGCGGTGGTCGGTCATCGCGGACATGGTACGAGTGCCAGTCGAACGACCTGTGCTGCGGCGGTGGAATGACCGAGCGATTCGGGCCCGGTGTGATCCAAGCCCCGTTCCCATCAAACCCCATCCGATCCCTCGCTCTCGACCCGTCTCTACCCTTCGCCCATGACCTTCGAGTCGAGCTCGTCAATGTCCGGTCGCAGCCGCCGACCTTCGTCGTGGAGGGCGTGGTGGGCAGTCGCCGCAATCGCGTCGGTGGCGATAGGCGCGACGGTCGGCGCTGCCACGACTGCGGCACTCGCCCAATCGCAGGGATCATCTCGCGGACAGGGAGGCGGAGGTCAGGCCGCGCCGCCGACCCTCACCGCCTCGTGGTGGGATCGCACGGCGCCGGGCACTCGCGGACTCCCGACGAGTCGCTTCTACAGCCTCCGCAGCGATCTGCCCGATGAGCTGACCCGCGAACTCGCCGACCATCTCGACACCATGTACGTGGAGTACGCGCGGCGCCTCGCCTCGCTGGGACAGCGGGCGCCGGCGCCGCTCAACGTCTTCATGTTCGCCACCCAGCGCGACTATCTCGACACCATGCGCACGCAGTTCGGGGTCACTGCCCTCGGCAGCGCGGGCATCTTCTTCGTCACCCCGCGCGGCGCCGGGCTGGCCTTCTTCGTCGAGCGCACGCCGCGTCGGCGGCTCCTCCACGTGATTCAGCACGAGGGCTTCCACCAGTTCGCATTCAGCCGCTTCGGCACCGATCTTCCACCGTGGGTGAACGAGGGGCTGGCCGAGTTCTTCGGCGAAGCGGCGGTGGTGGGCCGCGACGTGGTGATTGGGCAGGGCACCGCCGCGACCATCGACGCGGTGAAGAGCGCCGTCGAGTCGAACGCCTCGATTCCCTTCCTCGAGATGCTGACGATGACTCCCCAATCCTGGAACGGACGGGTGCAGGGAGGAAACGCGGCGCTTCAGTACCAGCAGGCGTGGTCGATGGTGCACTTCCTGGTCTTCGGCGGCGGTGCCCGCTATCAGAAGCCCTTCGAGACCTATCTGCGGCTGATCAACGAGGGCGTCCTCTCCGAGCCGGCGTTCGTGCGAGCCTTCGGGCCCGACATCGACGCGTTCGAACGGGCGTGGAAGGAGTATGCGAAGTCCGCTCGGCCGGGTGCGTTCGTGACCGCCATGGAGCGGGCCACGTTCCTCGCCGAGGGCATGCTCGAACTCAAGCGACGAGGGCAGATGCCGACGTCGTTCGAGGAGCTGAAGCGGATGCTGGTCGAGATCGACTTCACCTGGGAGATCACCGGCCACGGGCACTCGACGGAGCTCAAGGCGAGCGACCCGCGACTTTTCGAAATCCCCCCCGACGACCTGTGCCGCGAGACGCCGGTCTTCGCCCTCGAGCCGTCCCGTCCCAAGCGCCAGTCGCTTCGCGAGCGCAAGGCCGAAGAGCGCAGCGCCACACCGATGCGGATCGTCACCAAGGGCGTCCGCCCGAAGGAGCTTGCCGTGGTCTGGATGCGCCTCGACGAAGGCGACGAGTTCGCGTGGGAGTTTGATGCGAAGTGAGGGGGGAAGGCGGAAGGAGGCAGGGAGCAGGGGGCAGGGAGCCGCAGTGGGTTGCACGGCTGGACCCGCGCGCGGAGTTGCTTCGCTCCCCCTTGGGACCGCCCCCTTGGCACCGCCGAACCCCAGCTCGGCCTCGATCGAGCTGAATCGCTTCTGGCGGCGTCGCCTGCGGCTCGACGTGTCTTGCAGGCACGCCGGCGCCCTGTCTCCTTGCCAGAACCGACCTCGGCTCGACCTCAGTCCATCGAGTGTCGACCCGGAGGGCCGAACAGCGCGCAAAACGAACGAAGGGTCGCCTTGAGCGACCCTTCGTTCAAACCCATCGCGATGCTGGTGAACTGGCCGCTTACTTGCGCCGCTCGATCACGATCGGCTCGCAGGGCATGGACATGGCCACGCTCTTGGAACCGGTTCGGATGGGAGCGGGGGGACCGGTGTTCTCGATCGGGTCGAGCTCGTCGAAGAGATCTCGCCCGCTCGTGGTGTCGTCGTGAAGCTGCTGGGCCGCTTCACGCTCGTAGTTGCGATCGACGCCGGCCTTGGAGAGGGCTTCGAGCTGGGCTTCCTGCACCGCCTGAAGCTCGGCGAGCTTGGCCTCGAGCTGATCGAGGTTGCCGACCCGACCGAACTTCTCGTACTCGGCAAGGATGGCCTTCTGCTCGCGGGTCATCTCGATCAGACGATCGTTGCGCTCGATGGCGTCGATCTGACGATCGATCTGGGCGAGCTTGCTCTCGTAGGCCCCGAACTCGCTGGAGAGCTTGCCGGAGATCTCGTCGAGCCGGGACTTCTGCTCGCTGAGGAAGCGGATCTGGTGCTCGTTGCTGGCGATCCGGTCCTGATAGGTGAGGCGGATGTCGGCGACACGACGGGCCTCGACGCGAGCCTCGCCGATGTCCAGGCGCACGCCGCGGGTGCGGATCGAGACCGGGACTGCCTTGGCCTGCGAGGTCGCTTCGGCTTCGGCGATCAGTTCCTTCAGCTCCGAGAGGTCATCGGTGGTGTTGGCGACGACCCGACGGGCGATCTCGGTGTCGCGCTCGAGCTGCTGGATCTGCCGGCTCACCGACGCCAGTTCCCCGCGGACCTGGGCGATCCGCTCGGGGTACTGCTCGCCGAGCGAGGCCAGTTGCCGTCGCAGCGCCACGGGGTCGTCGACGAACTCGTCCATGATGGACGTGGCGCGGGAGCGCACCTGATCCAGGCCGGCCGCCACGAGGTTCGGTCCGACCAGAAGGGTCGCACCGCCGAGGGCCAAGGCGCCGAAGAGGCCCCAACGCAGAAGTGATCGAGTCATGCTGAACATGGGCTTTCCTTTCAATTGATGGGCCGTGGGAACTGCCTCCTTGGTTGGGAGGAGTTCCGGCCGGTTTCATGCCTCGGAGCGCTTCTCCTCAGAAAGTCGTGGTCGAATCGGCCCGAAACCTCTGCAGTCCTCGGTCGAGCGGGCCGGAAACGCCCCCGGCGGAAAGCTGCGGCGGAACCACTACGATCGCCTCGTGCGGCCCTCGGGGCGGATCCAGTCGCGGGTCACCGCGGACGCCGTGGGCGGCACGAAGTCGCGTTTCCTCCCTGCTTCCGCCCGTTTCCCGATGGGGTGCGAAAGTTCGTGAGGCCAACGCCGAACAAGCGGGCGTGTTGCTGATGACCCCACTCACAACCTCCTTCATCAAGCGACTCCGCGACCAGGATCAGGCTGCCTGGTACGAGCTTTGGGAGACCTTCGGTCCGGTCATCCGCGCCCAACTGGCGAGGTGGGGGCGCGGGCAGGTCGGGGCCGAGACGATTCGCGATCTGACCCAGGAGACGCTCGCGGCCCTCTCCGGCGCAATCGATCGCTACGACCCCTCCCGCGGGGCCCGCTTCAGCACCTGGCTTCTCTCGATTGCCAAGCACACCCTCGGCGACGAGATGGATCGGCGCATGGCTCAGAAGCGCGGTTCGGGTCGGCGACCGGCGGCGCTCGATGAACAGTTCATGGGGCGCTCGAATGCGATCCAGGCCGACGAGGCATATCACCAGAGCGTCTTCCGCGCCAAGGTCTACGCGGCGATCCGACGTGCCGAGTCGGAATCGGACTTCATGGGCTTCTCGGTCTACCGCATGAGGGTCTTCGACGGCCTTCAGGGCAAGCAGGTCGCCGAGCAGCTCGGCATCAGCGAACCAACCGTCACGCGACATCTTCAGCGGCTCCGCGAGCTGCTGCGAGCTCGCGTGCGCGACAGCATTGCAACCTACAGCTTCACTGCCGAGGAACTCTCCGAGGCCGAGAAGGCCGGTCTGGTCGGCGACGACCAGATGTTCGATGAGGCGATCGCCGAGATCTACTTCATCCAGTCCCGGCTCCGCAGCGCCGACGAGTCGGCGGGCGAGGACTACTAGAGGGGACGACCATGGAAATTCTGGGAATCATGCTCCTGAGCGTCTGCGGGCTGGTCTTCGCGATCATGCTCCTGGTCTACGTGGGAGTCCCCGTGCTCCGCGCCGTCGGCGACGCCATCGCCTGGACCATCCGCGGCATCGGGGCGGTGATCATTCACATCGCCAGCTTCATCTTCGGCACGATCCGCGATCTCGCCCGACTGGTCGGGGCGATACTCGCAACCGTCGTCTTTTTCCCGCTGATGCTGGGAAGCGTGCTGATCGGCCGCTGGTCGGCGGCGAGCCACTACTCCTCGTCCATCGTCCGCGAGGGACGGGTGCTGCTCGGCTGCGCCTACCGCGTGCTCCTCAAGCGCCCGCTTCGACTGGTCCTCCTCGACGGCGTCCTCGAGGGTATCGAGCAGCGCGTTCCCGATGCCATCGAAGGTGCGCCGGGTGGCGACTCGCCCAGCAGGAAGACCGGGCTCTTCGACGGCTACCGCATCGTCGGATCGCTGCGACCGGGCGGCTCCGGCGCCAAGCTCTACGTGGCCGAGCCCGAGGCGGCCAAGCGGCAGCGCCACGCCGGAATGCCGGAGATGGTCGTGATCAAGAGCTTCGCCATCACCGACGGCTCGACGCTTCCGCAGATCATCCGCGAGTCGCGGGCCCTCGAGTCGGCTCGACAGATGGGCCTGATCTTCGATCACGGGCTCGACGAGCACCGCTTCTTCTACGTCATGCCCTACCACGCCGGCGAGAACCTCGGCGTGGTCACGCGACAGCTTCACGCGGAGTCGGCCGGCGACGGCCTCGCACTGCGGGAACTGCGACGCGGCCTGAAGCTGATCGGCGATCTCGTCGCCACCCTCGCCGAGTATCACCGCGGCGGGCTCTGGCACAAGGACGTGAAGCCGGAGAACGTGATCGTGCACGACGGTCGCGCCAGCCTGGTCGATCTCGGCCTGGTGTCGTCGCTGCGCTCGGCGATGACTCTCACCACCCACGGCACCGAGTACTTCCGCGACCCCGAGATGGTCCGTCTCGCCCTGCGCGGCGTGAAGGTGCATCAGGTCGACGGCGCCAAGTTCGACATCTTCGGCGCCGGCGCGGTCCTCTACTTCCTGCTCGAGAACACCTTCCCGGCCCACGGGGCGCTGAGCTCGTTCTCGAAGCGCAGCCCGGAAGCGCTGCGCTGGATCGTGCGTCGAGCGATGGCCGATTACAACAAGCGCTACGAGACCGCGGAGGCGATGCTCCAGGACATCCGATTTGCGCTCGAGGCCCCCGACACCTTCGCGGTGCGCCCCGCCGAACTGCCCTCGATGCGCGGTGGCGCGGCCGAGGCTCTGGTGTTCTCTCCGCCGGCGGCCATCGCGGCCGCCTCGTTTGCGGCGATGCCCTTCGCTCCCGCGGGCGCTGCTGCCGCCGCTCTGGCGATGCCCGCAGCCGGCGTGCATCAGGCCTTCGGGCGACCGATCCTCAACGTGAAGCGCTGGTGGACCGGTCAGTATGAACTCGGAGGGTTCCACCCTGCGCCGAGCGCAGTTCCAATGGGAGCCGTGCAGATCCCGGCGATGGCTGGCGTGCATACGCCGCTCCCGCCGAGCCCCGCGGCCGTCGCCGCCGCGGCGCGTCCCGCCGGCCACGCGCCCTTTCTCGCTCCGGCTGCTCCGTTCGAGCGTCCCTCCGCCGCAGTCCAGCTCGCCTCCGCTCGTCACCGCGCCGCACAGCGCCGCGAACGGGCTCGGGCCCACGTCGCCCACCGCGCCGCCCGCCATCCGGCGCGCCCGGCGGTGGCGCTGGTGCTGTTCACGCTGCTTGGGATTGGCACGATTCTTGGTCTGACATTGCTCAAGTCGACGGTGCAGAGCGTCTCGCAGTCGAGTGTGGGCAATGCGGCGACCCGCGTGCCTTCACCGAGCGATCCACGACTCGCCCTCCCGATCCCGTCCGCCGTGGTCCCCTCGGCCGAGCTGCCGCGTCTGCGACTGGCCCTGGTCAACATCCATCCCGATCCGATCAATCCGAACGTGCTCGAGGAAGTCTCCGCGGCCAGCGACCGCTACAGCACCGAGGGGTACCTGATCTGCGAGGCCGACATCGCCACCACGGCGGAACTCGTGCGACTCCTTCCGAAGTGGCGCAGCGACTTCAACCGCTACGACGAACCTCTGGAGGATCTCTTCGAATCGACTGGCTACTACGGCGTGCTGTGGATTGACGCGAGAGAGGGCGGCGGGCCGGCGTCGGAGCGCACTCGGGTGACCATGCTGCGTTCGACGCGCGAGGGCGCGACCGGACGGAAGGGGTTCTGCGTGTCGGCGAGCGATGCAGAACCCGGCGAGCCCGCCGAACCCGCCGCACCCGCCGAACTTGAAGTGCCCGTCGCTCCTGTTCCACCCCTCGCACCTGCGGCGACCGAAGGCGAGTGATTCGATCCGGGATACGCTCGGAGGCGCGCCGTGCGCTCCGAAGGTTCCCCGCCGAATCGAGTTCGCCCGAGTCTCCGCATGTCCACCAGTCGACCCTCCGGTAGTCATGGCTCCAGCAGCACCCCCGAGTCAGGCCGTGCCGCCCATTCGGGGCACGCCGCAGTGCATCCGGGACGCCGCCTTCGCGAGCTCATGACGAGAGGCACGGTGATCGCCCCCGGGGCCTTCAACGCGCTCGTGGCCCGCTCCTGTGCTCGGCATGGCTTCGACGCCTGCTACATCTCGGGCGGCGCAACCGCCAACGTCGCGGGGTACCCCGACATCGGTCTCATCACGCTGACGGAGATGTGTCGGACGATTCGCGAGATCGTTGATGCCTCGAAGCTCCCGGTGATCGCTGACGCCGACACCGGATACGGCGAGGTCGAGTGCGTGGTGCGGACGGTGATCGAGTACGAGCGGGCCGGGGCTGCGGCGATGCACATCGAGGACCAGGTCTTCCCCAAGCGATGCGGACATCTCGACGGCAAGGATCTCATTGCCGCCTCGGCGATGGCCGAGAAGGTCGCGGCCGCGGCGACGCGGCGGCTCAGCCCGGAGTTCGTGATCATCGCCCGCACCGATGCCCGCAGCGTGACCGGCATGGATGACGCGATCGAGCGGGCCAACCTCTACCGCCGCGCCGGTGCCGAGGTGATCTTTCCAGAGGGCCTTCAGAGCGAAGGGGAGTTCGCCGCCTTCGCCAAGGGCTCGCCCGGACCGCTCCTGGCCAACATGACCGAGTTCGGGAAGACCCCGGACATCCCCGCGTGGCGCTTCGCCGAACTGGGCTATTCGATTGTGATCTACCCGCTCAGCGTGATGCGGATTGCGATGCAGGCAGTCGACCGCGGCCTCGCCCAGCTCAAGCAGAACGGGACGCTGAAGGATGCGCTCCCGCAGATGCAGACGCGGAAGGAGTTGTACGAGTTGCTTGAGTACACCCCCGGTGTTGAATGGGATTTTGCGTCGAGTGGGTCGTCGGCCGGCGCCGACAGGTGAGTCGGCTGCGCCGACCCATGAGGTGTGCCGCGCACGCGGCACCCGTGTGGCCCTCGGCACGATCGACTCGGCGCGGGCTGCGCCCGTTTGGTCGATCGAGTCGAGCGGATAAGGCAGGGGGGCCAGCGGTTCACCGGCGCAGTCCGCGCAACCCCAACTGAATCGCCGGAAATGCCGCTGTCGGGGAGCGCAGGACGTCCGTGCGTCCCCTGTTGCGGCGGCATGTCCGGCCTGGAGAAGGTGCCGCGCACGCGGCACGCCTCAGAAGCGACGGCGCAGCCGGAGCGCCACCGTCGGCGGAGCCGACACCACGGCGGCCGCTTCACGGCCGCTCCTACCTCTCCCGCACAAACTCGTACGCGCCGCTCTTCGCGCCCCAGACTTGCGTGCCGCTGGCGTCGAAGCCGCGATCCCAGCTCAGGAGCAGGTCCTCGACGACGCGCACCTCCGAGGTTGCGTACTTCGCCCCACGGAGGGAACTCGGGCAACTGGTGCCGTCGGTGCTTCCCTGCCACTCCCCGTCGGGCTGTCGGACCAAAGTGATCGAACAGCCGTCGCGCAGCACAAGGTCGTCAGGACTGAAACCGTTGATCTTCGACGGATCGCGCCACGCCCCGGCAAAGGCCAGGGGATCACCAGGGAGCTCGTACACGTCGCTGCGGACCGTGCGTGCGTCGAGCCCGACCACGTGATAGACGCGCTGGCGATACGGCTTGTCGAGCGACGTGGCCATCGCCTGCTCGACGTAGAGCCACGGCCCGTCGTCGCGCAATGGCCAGATCGGGGCCATGTGCAGGTGGACCGCGAAGAACGCCGGGTCGCGCTCCGACTGGGCCTTGGAACTGAACGACCCGCTCATCAACCCCGCAGCCTCGCCGGCGCTCTTCGCGGCAGCACCGGCACATCCGCCAAGCGACAGGACACATAGCGAGCAGGCAAGCGCGGAGACGGTGAACGAGGAACGTCGGATGTGAATCATGAACTGATCGTACAGGTCGTCGGCTGCGCCGACTCATGAGGAGGGCGGCTTCGCCGCCGGGGTCGTCGGCTGCGCCGACTCCTGAGGTGTGCCGCGTGCGCGGCATCTGTTTGGCGCTCGGCACGATCGACTCGGCGCGGGCTGCGCCCGTTTGGTCGATCGAGTCGAGCGGATAAGGCAGGGGGGCCAGCGGTTCACCGGCGCAGTCCGCGCAACCCCAACTGAATCGCCGGAAATGCCGCTGTCGGGGAGCGCAGGACGTCCGTGCGTCCCCTGTTGCGGCGGCATGTCCGGCCTGGAGAAGGTGCCGCGCACGCGGCACGCCTCAGAAGCGACGGCGCAGCCGGAGCGCCACCGTCGGCGGAGCCGACACCACGGCGGCCGCTTCACGGCCGCCGTGCTACTCTTTTCCCTTCCATGACAGCCCCGACCACGACCGCAAGCGGCAAGGCCCCGGACACCCGCGGACTCGCCGGACAGACCGTCGGCGACACCGCCATCTGTGCCGTCACCCAGACTCAGTTGATCTACCGCGGCTACGAGATCGCCGATCTCGCGGAGCACGCGACGTTCGACGAGGTGGCGTTCCTGCTCCTCGAGGGTCACAAGCCCTCGGTCGAGGAACTCGCCCGGTTCAAGCGCGCAATCGTCGCCGAGCGTGCGATTCCCGATGGGCTCAAGAAGCTCCTCCGCGAACTCGCGACCCAGGCGCCGAAGACCCATCCGATGAGCGTGCTCCGCACCGGCTTGAGCTACCTCTCCCATTTCGATCCCGAGTGCGAGGACAACTCGCCCGCCGCGGAGCTTCGCAAGAGCAAGCGGCTGCTTGCCAGGATTCCGACGATCATCGGATACGGCCAGATGTCCCTCGAAGGGAAGACACCTGTCGACCCCGATCCCTCGCTCGATCATGCCGCCAACCTCATCTGGTGCATGACCGGCCGCAAGCCCGGCGCACTCGAAGCGCGGATCATGGATGTCTCGCTGATCCTGTACGCCGAGCACGACTTCAACGCCAGCACCTTCGCGGGCCGGGTCATCGCCTCGACCGAGGCCGACATGCACTCGGCAGTCTGCGGCGCAATCGGGGCGCTCAAGGGCCCGCTTCACGGCGGCGCCAACGAGATGGCGATGGAGATGCTGAAGGACATCGACCGCGATCTTGCCGAGAGCGGCAACACCATGACCGTCGAGCAGTGGATGCAGCGGGCCTTCGCCGAGAAGCGCAAGCTGATGGGCTTCGGTCACCGCGTCTACAAGAACGGCGACCACCGCGCCGGCATCCTGCGTCGCTGGGGACTCAAGCTGGCCGAGCAGCAGGGGCCCAAGGCCCTCACGTGGTTCACCCTCGGCGACTCCGTGCAGGCGATCATGCTCAAGGAGAAGAACATCCACCCCAACGTGGATTTCCCCTGCGGCATGACCTATTTCGTGATGGGAATTCCCGTCCCCCAGTACACCCCGATCTTCGTCGCCAGCCGCATCACCGGCTGGTGCGCCCACGTGATGGAGCAGCACGCCAACAACCGGATCATTCGGCCGCTGTCGGAGTACGTGGGACCTGAACTTCACAGTTGGTGAGGGGGGACGGCGGTGCGTGCCACCCAGGAAGAGGGATGCCACGGCTGGCTCTGTGCCAGCCGTGTGCGCGGAAGACGTTCAGAGGTGCACTCGGCGACATTTCCGGCCTGAAGTAAGGTGCCGCGCACGCGGCATTCCTCAGGAGTCGGCGCAGTCGACGACCCGTCGGCGTCAGCCGACCACTCAAACAACACCGCGGCTGGGGGGGACCCAGCCGCGGTGTCTTCGTTTCAAGCAATCAGGAATCGAGCACGAGGCCTGGGGCCGCTCTGCTTTCGCGAGCGAAGCGAGCCCCTGCCTTGCTCGGCTCGAGTTCCGCGGAGGCGCAGCCGGAGCGGATCTCGTGCCGAGCGAAAGAAGGTGCCGCGCACGCGGCATACCTCATGAGTCGGCGCCAGCCGACCACTCACTCGATTTCTGCAAACGCGTTGATGTTCGTCGACGCGGCGAGTCCAGCGCCGGTGCCGTCGAAGAAGAAGGCAAAGGTGCCGCTGGTGACGGTTCCGAGGGCCGTCGGCGAGAAGTCGCAGAGGTCCTCGTCGGCGCCGCTGGCGCCGGTCACCGAGAAGTTGCCGAGGGTCGAGAAGCTCAGCAGTCCCGTGGCGAGGATGTTGACCGCGTCGATGTCCTCGCTGGAGTTCGTCGAGAGTCCGACATCGCTGCCGTCGAAGAAGTAGCCCCACGACCCGCTGGTCACCGAACCCAGCGAGGTCGAGGTGAAGACGATCAGATCCTCGTCCTGAAGGCTCGAAAGACCAGTCACGCCGGGCGCACCGGTGGTCGAGATCACCAGCTTGCCATCGGTGGAGATGGCGATTGCGTCGATGTTCTCGTTGCTGGTCGTCAGCCCCACGTCGCTGCCGTCGAAGTGGAAGGTCCACGTCCCTGCGGTCGTTGAACCGAGCGAGCTCGGCGTGAAGCGGACGATGTCGGAGTTGTCGACGCTGGTTCCACTCGGTCCCCCGACAAGCCCTGCGAGCGTGCTGTCGGTGGTGAAACTGATGAGCAGATCGCCGCCTGCGAGTCGAGCGAGTCCGTCGATGGCCAGCGCCGAAGCGCCCACGTCGGCGCCGTCGAAGTAGAGCGACCAGGTCGCGGCCACCGGGTCGTAGGCCACGATGTCATCGTCGTTGACCGTGCCGACTCCCGGCACCGAGGTTCCCTCGTTGAGGACGAACAGCAGCGTGCCGATCCCCCAGGTCGGCGGCGGCGGCGGCGGCGGGGGAGCGGCGCCGAGCGCGGCGTTGAGGTTCACGCGGCCGCTGCCCAGCAGCCCCACGTAGGAGGGGTTGAGGGAGTCGATGTTGTCGGCCGTGGTGCGGAGCTGATCCCAGACCTGAAGACGTGTCCACGTCGGGTTCTGCGACCAGACCGATGCCGCCACCGAGGCGACGATCGGCGTTGCCATCGAGGTGCCGTCGAGGGCCGCGATGTAATCGCTCGCGGGGGCGGCGTGATCGTGATAGCTGCTGTAGATGGCGACACCCGGCGCCGAGATGTCGACCCACGAACCGTAGCTCGAGAAGCTCGCCTTGGTGTCGGTCTGGCTGGTCGCCGCGACCGAATGGCAGTCGGTGCGGGAGTTCACGTACCCCGCGGTCTGGTTGTTGGAATTGCCAGCGGCGACGAAGACCAGGCCGCCGGCCCCGATGAAGTAATCGAGCGCCGCGGCGATGCCGCCGGAGTTGCTCGAACCCCATGAGCACGAGGCGATGCGGGAACCCCTGTTCGCCGCGTAGTAGAAGGCGCTGGCAGCGAAGTCCATGCGGACGTACCCGACTTCCTGTCCGAGGTACGACCCCGAGTAGCCCATGCGGAGCGACATCACCTTGACGCCGTTGGCAGTTGCCTGAAGCGTGCCATTGCCCCAGCCGCCGGCGGCGCTGGCGGTGGCGTAGCCGTTGTTGTTGATCGCTCCGACGTTGCCGGCGCAGTGCGTGCCGTGGCCGTTGAAGTCGCGCGGATCGTTGTCGGCGGTGAGGCAGTCCTCGCCGCTCCAGCAGCCGCTGGTGATGCCGGTCACGAAGTCCCAGCCCACCCAGTCGTCGACGTAGCCGTTGCCGTCGTCATCGATGCCGGCGACGCCGTTCTTCTCGGCCGTGTTGAGCCAGATGTTGCCGTCGGTTGCCGTTGGATTCGAGGAGCTGGCGCTGCCGCCGCCGAGATCCTTGTGGTAGTAGCGCACGCCGCTGTCGAGCACCGCGACGATCGTGTTGTTCGATCCGGTCCAGAGGTTCCACGCCTCCGGCGCGTCGATGTCCTTGTCGTTGGCCTGATTCAGATGCCACTGGCTGGTGTAGTTGCCGTCGTTGGGAACAGCGGTGATCAGGTGCATGCCGATCAGTTCGGCGCTGCGCACCAGCGGGTGAGCGGTATACGCCGCGAGGGCCTGCTCGGGCGAGGCGACCGAGGGATCGAAGGTGACCGTGTACCAACCCGAGAGATCGGGCAGATCGAGATCGGCGAGCTCTCGCGCCGGCGAGCCGACGAAGAGGCGGCGCAGCTCGACGACGCCGAGTTGGCGACCGACCTCATCAAGGGAACCGACGCCGGTGATCCTCATGCCAGGCGAGTCAGGCGAGTTGATCGCGGCCATGGTGCGGGCCGCGTCGCGCTGGAACTCGACCACGATGGCATCGGGAACGACCAGCATGCCTGGATCGATCGCGGCCATGGCGTTCGGGTCGTGCCGCAGCGCCGCGGGAGCGACGATCGCGGAGTCGACCCCGGCGGGAGGAGTCGAGGGACCCGCAGCGGACTCTCCGCTGTCGGCCGCGAGCAGAACCGTTGCGGTGGCAAGAAGTGACAGCATCCAGATGGACCGTGGGGTCCTCGAGAAGAAACGCGTCGTCACGGACAACCTGCCTTTCGTTGGGCGTCAAGCCTGACGGGGACTGGCATTCACGCCGCGCGGCAGGCGCAGCGACAATTCCTCAGGAGCCCGATGGCCCCTGGCGATGTGAGTGCCAGATTGGAAGACAGTTCCACACGCTGCGCCACGCCATCGTCGATCTGTCTCTTATACACATCTCCGAGCCCACGAGACTAAGGCGAATCTCGTATGCCGTCTTCTGCTTGAAA
>ENA-ORBV01005318-ORBV01005318.1-microbial-mat-metagenome-genome-assembly--contig:-NODE-5318-length-23789-cov-5.670336_pt1 | contig 23789 bp, 18 predicted proteins | sample MGYA00237777_ERZ505514 | MGnify/ENA primary metagenome ERZ505514 (study PRJEB26160, sample SAMN06269048) | microbial mat metagenome | isolation source: Oligotrophic lake microbial mat | place... | reverse complement strand
CCTTTGGGCAGAGGATCCCGCCCCAGCACCTGCCGCTCCGGCTGCCGGAGCGGCGACCGCTTCGGTTTTGGTTTCGGCAGCCGGAGCGGCAGGTGCTGGGGCGGGATCCTCTGCCCAAAGGGCGGGACCGCAGCCGATAGCCAGCGCGGCGAGGAGAGTGAGGAGGGGGCGCATCATAGACAGGTATCCTTTGCTTTGGGTAGAGGCGCGTTGCGAGTACAACCCTTGGCAACTGTCAGGCCCAAGTGCCGCGACACGCCTGACGAAAAGCCCTAAGAGACTGTCGAAAAATTAGATAGAGGCGTTTCCCGAGGCTCTGTGTAACGGCACAGCAGATCGCCGAGCTGCATCCAAATGAAGCGCAACCCAGAGAAACCGCCAAATAATTGACCAGCCCGACAATTCTCGGTCAGGCCTTCAGGCGGGCGACCTCAGGCGACAGGTGCCTTCATGTGCGACTCACGAAACGTCAACAGCAGGACAGCACGGGCATTCCGGCGACCCACACCGGAGAGCCGACGCCGCACCTCGCGCCTCGCGCCTCGCGCCTCGCGCCTCGCACCTCGCACCTCGCACCTCGCACCTCGCACCGCGCATCTCGCAGCGGTCTCGGCAACCCCACGGGCGATGTCGTTACCGCAAGGGGTGGTGGAGAGCTCTTGTTCTTCACCACCAGCACTGGTGGAAGTCCCGCCTGAGAATTTGACCGGATTCCCAAGACGCCACCCAATCGGTTTCGCTTCAAGGACATGGGAAACGCCCTACTGACACACAAAGACCCCACACGGTCGGTCGCGGAATTGTCGCAAGAGGGGTGCGACCTAGCGTGGCCCAGCGCTGCAACCTGAGCGGGTTGTGGTGTCAGACGCTCGACAGCCGCTGAAGGAATCCAATGGACTCGACTGTACGTACGCCCGGATGGATGGTCGGCTTGCTGGTCATCTTCTCCTTGGCCACTGCCACGACCTTCGGCCTGTTCCTCTTCCGCCATGCGGAAAAGGCCGCGCTGAAAGAACAGCAGAACCAACTCACCTTCGAGCTGAAGGAACTGCGCGGCCATGAAGGCTACCTCGCTGGCTTGGTGCCACCGCTCGACAATCAGATCGCTAGCCGCCGCGTGCTCCGTGCGTCGTTGACCGATGCCGACACTCAGGCCACCGATGACATCGCGCGCATGGTGCAGCAGAACCAGAGCAACGTGAAGCTCATCGAAGAAGCCATCACCAAGCAGATCAAGACCTACCAGGACGTGCTCAAGGACGCCAAGGAGCGCCGTGCGGAACTGGCTCAAGAAGAAACCCGCGCCTTCGCCAACGAACGCGACTTTGATGATCGTCGTGCCACGCTGCGCGCCAAGATCGAAGTGATCTCACAGGAAATCGAAGGAGTGAAAAAGAAGGGCCGCGGTGAGAACGCCGTGCTCGACACCCGCGTCGTGCTGCTGGAAGACCGCGTGCGTGAACTGACTCAGCAGCGCGAACTCAGCGCCAAGGAACTGAAGGCCGACGGCCAGATCCTCCAAGCCGCCGCGACCGACGGCTTCGTCATCCTCAACATCGGCCAACGTCATAACTTGCGCAAAGGCACGCGTTTCACCGTGTATAATCGCCGTGCCGGCAAGGTCACCTACAAGGGCGTGGTCGAAGTCACCCGCGTCGAGGAACAGCTCTCCACCGCGCGCGTGTTGGAAGAGACCGACCACAACGATCCGCTCTTGGCCAACGATTACATCGCCAACCCGGTCTACAGCCCGGACAAGGTCAAAGGGTTCGCCATTCGCGGCGACTTCTCCCGCTACAGCAAAGACGAGCTCCGCCGCTTCATTGTTGAGAACGGCGGTCGCTACGACGACGAGTTGTCGGTCAACACCGACTACTTGGTTGCTGGCGAACGCAGCGAGGAAGCGCTGCAGCAGGCGATCAAAATTGGCATCAGCATTCTGAGCGAGGAACAGCTCATCGAATCCCAGCTCTTCCGTCTCCCCGACGGTCAGAAGCAATAAGGAGCCGGACGTGAAGGTACAACCCCTCCTCATCAGCATCCTCATCATCGTGGTGGTGTTCACCCTGGTGTTCACCGGTCTGGTGATCAATGAGAGCAACCAGATCACCGAGATGAAAGAAGGCGGCGAAGACGCGCGCAGCGGTGAGACCGTGCCGTCCTTGCTCACCAAGGTCAGCGAGCTGAAGATCAAGATTCGCGAGAACGAAGGTTCGATCGAATTGCGCAAACGCGAAATGCGTCGTGCTGATCTGGAATTGGCCAAGGCCCGCTACCTGATCTCCGGCGATAAGGTGCTGGCCGGCATCGCCACGCACGACCAGGCCGAGATCGACGGCAAGCCGCTCGCCGATAGCCCCTGGGCCCTGACCCGTAAGCTGATCGCCACCTCGCAGAAGGACACCGAGTCGCTCAAAGCCGAGCACGAGAGCCCGATCCGTCAGAAGTTCGAGAAGCTCGATCAGGCCGTGGCCAACCGTCAGGACGAACTGCAAGCGGTGCTCAAGCGCATCAACGATCAGGAAGGCGCCTTCCGCGAAGACCAGGACCGTCTGAACGCCCAGATCGAAACCCTCGGAGTCGAGAAGGAAAAGGCCGAGAAGGCCAACCGCGAAGACTACAGCCGTCGCGCCACACGCATCGGTCAGCTCGAAGATCGCATCCGCGATCTGCTCGAACTGGAACTGCGCTGGCTCACGGATCTTGAACCCGAAGGTCGCCTGTTGGAGGTCAACCCGACCTCGCCGCATGTGATCATCAGCCTGGGCGCCAGCGATCGCGTGGTGCCTGGCCTGATCTTCGAAATCTTCCAGTACGACCGCGGTCGCTACGTCGAGAAGGGCATGGTCGAGGTTGTCCAGACCCAAGCCCAAATCGCCACCGCTCGCGTGCTCTCGGTCAAGGATCCGCGCAAGATGCCGCTGTCGAAGAACGACTACATCGGCAACCCGGTGTTCAGCACCCGTCGTCCGAAGGTCTTCGTGGTGTCAGGTGAGTTCAAGACCCACAACAAAGAAGACCTGGAAATGTTCATCCGCCAGACCGGCGGCATCGTGCGCGAGAAGCTCAGCCCAGGTGTCGATATCCTGGTCGCCGGCGAACGCAGCGACAAGGATCAGGACAATGCCCGCGAATACGCGGTGCACGCGATGACCGAGGATCAGCTGCTGAAGTACGTCCGTCGCGACTATCAGCCCAAATAAGCTGATTTTGCTGCGGTAAGCGCAACGACCCACGGACCTGTCCGTGGGTCGTTTCATGTCGGGAGCCAGTCATGTCGAGCGGCGCACCGCACCGCACCGCACTGTCGTGACCGTCGCCGACGCGGTGGCGTGGTATGGACGGACGCTCGGATTCACCGTCAGCTTCATCGTCCCGGGCGACGATCCGCCCTATGTCTGGCGCGATCGAACGTGACATCCTGACGCTGCACCTGCGCAAACGCCATGAGGCGGCCGGCACGTCGTTCTGCTACTTGGTGGTCGACGAGGCGCAGCACTGGTTCGACGACCTAGTCACCAACGGCGCGTCCTTCCGTCGTCGGATCGAACGCAGTTCCTATGGCATGCGGGATTTTGAGCTGAGCGATTGCTGCGGCAATCTCATCGGTGTGGGCGAACCCAGCGAATGATACTCACGGCTTGGCCGGGATCACGATCTCGCGTCCGGGCAGCAATTCCCCACCGTGGTTGGCATCGGCAAGGTGTCGCCAGTGCTGGGCGCTGCCGTAAAACGCCTGGCTGAGGTCAGCCCAGGTATCACCGGCTTGGACCGCGTAACGCTTGGTGGCGGAACCCGGAGTGGTCGCAGGCTTTTCCACCAATGGGGTAGCTGGCGCGGCTTTGGCCGCGGCAGGCGTGGCCGCGAAGCGGGCGGCGTCGACTACGCGAGTGGTGGTGACGTGCAGGTTGTGGTGCGGTCGATCGACCTGCCGGTACAGATAGTCAGAGACAGCTTTGGTGATCTCAGCTTCGGCAATCGCCGGTTCGCCGGTTCCGTCGCCTAAAAGAGTGACCGCCACGGTGGCCTTGGGCCACAGCCACCCACTCGTGCCAGCAGCAGTACGATCATCGTCCGCGCCGCGTTCGTATTTGGGCAGTTCGGCGATGCTGATCTCGCTGCGCCAGTGCGCGCCGAGCTCTTGGTCGAGTTGGCTGACCATCGTGCGGATGGTCAGTGCGCGCTTGTTCTCATCGGTGTTCGACAGCGACTCGCCGTCCTCGCCGATCAGGTAGCCAGGTGCCCAACGGCTGTTGTCACAAGCGGTCAAGGCGATGAGCAGGGCGGCAATCGGCAGTAAGCGCATGGCAGTCATTTCGTAAGGAGTGAAACAATGGCAGAGATGATGAAGATTCGGTGAAGCGGACCACCCAAGCCGTGGTCATCAATTCCGACTGGGATCGGGCATGCCGCCAGAACGGCCTTCGACCAAGTGTTGCCACAGCAATTCCGAGGGGTGGGCATCGAACAGCAGTTCGACGCGTCCCGGACGCACCAACCAGGCCCCCTCGTCGATCTCACGCTCCAGCTGCCCGGCAGTCCAGCCACTGTGTCCAAGAAACAAACGCGGGCCGCTGTGGTCGCCTCCGGTCGACCAGCGTTCCTGCATGGCGGCAAGATCGCCACCCACCGCGATCCCTTCACCCATCGGCTGCGCTCCCGCCAGCGCGGTGTCACCATGCAGCAGCAGGCCCTTATGTTTATCGACCGGACCACCTTCAGCAGCGATGAGGGCGTCGACCAATCCACCTGGCGCCTCGTTCCACAGTTCGCCGAGCGGTAGATCGAGCGGCCGGTTGATGATGAACCCCAGCGATCCCGTGTCGCTGTGATCGAGGAGATAGATCACCGAGCGGACAAAGTTCGGATCGGTCAATTGAGGACTGGCCACCAAAAAAACGCCAGAACGCGGTCGCATGCCGCTATGCTAGACATCACTGCCGCTTGCCAACGTCAGACCGCCACAGCCGTCACGCACGTGCTGTCGGTGGGCCGTAGTCCGTAGCACGTAGTGCGCAGTCAGCGATCCATCATCACAGAGCGGATCTCAGCTTCGGCGACCAGTTGGCCTTCGACCAGAGCACGGCCCAGACACGAGCTCATGCGCGAACGGATGCGCAGCACTTCGATCTCGATGCGCAGCTGATCCCCAGGATAGACCGGTCGGCGGAACTTGACCTTGTCCATACTCATAAAATAGGGGATGCGCCCGCTGTCGCGTTCGCTGTCCATCAGCATCACGGCGCCGGTCTGGGCCATGGCTTCGAGCAGCAACACGCCGGGCATGACTGGCGTCCCAGGGAAGTGTCCCTGAAAGTACGGTTCATTGATGGAGACGTTTTTGATGCCGACGATCGATTTGCCTGGCGTGTACTCGACGATGCGGTCCACCAGCAGGAAGGGATAGCGGTGCGGTAGCAGCGCGAGGATCTTCGGGATATCGAAAACGATCTTCGGTCGTTCGGCCTGCTCGATGCGGCGGTTGAGCTCCTGCACCAGCAGCATGTTTTCGCGGTGACCGCTGCGCACGGCGATGATGTGCGCGTTGATTCGCCGGGTGGCGTGCGCGAGATCACCGATCAGATCGAGGATCTTGTGTCGTGCGGCTTCATCGGGGAAGCGCAGCTCATTGTCGATGATGCGTTTGCCGTCGTAGACACAGGTGTTCTTGGTCGTCGCGCCTTTGCCTAAGCCGAGCGCCCGCAGCATCTCGACCTCTTTGGCCAGACAGAAGGTGCGCGCGGGCGCGATCTTTTCGATGAATGATTGCTCGGTGAGTTCGACCTCGACCACCTGGGCGCCGCCCATGGCACCGCCGTGGTCATCGAGTGAGTAGGTGATCTTCATCCCGTCGGCATGCGGCAGCGCGATGATCGAGGTCTTGCCGTCGCTGATCGACACGGGTTCGGAGACGTTGAAATGACGGCGTGCTGCGGGCTGGTCCACCAATCCGGCTTCACGCAGGCACGTGGCGAAGTCGAGCGCCGAGCCATCAAGGCCAGGCAGCTCCACGGCATCAAGTTCAATCACCAGATTGTCGACGCCCAGGCCGACACAGGCGGCGAGGAAATGTTCAGTGGTGTGGACCTCAACCTCAAGGCCACCGACGGTCTCGGCCAACGCCGTGCGGCGCATGCGCTGGCACAACCGTGCCGGATGCGCGGTGATTCCCGGTGCTCCCGGCAGATCGGTGCGGACGAAACGCATGCCGGTATCCGGTGGCGCCGGATTGAAGGTGACGTTGCACGTTTCGCCGGAGTGCAGCCCGATGCCGCTGACGCTCGTTGGACGTGCGATGGTGCGTTGGGCGCTCATGGCGACCTCTCCGCCGGACCTCCGCCAGAGGTGAGCGCAGCCAGGCGTCGTTCCAGTTCAGCGACGCGTAGCAGCAGCTCCTTCACCGTCGCCTGGGTCGCCGGCAAACGGCGCACCGCGACTTCTTGGGCCTGTGCCGCTTTGATTTCCTGTGCCGGGCTGCCACGCACCACTAAGCGTGCGGGGATGCTCTTCGACACCCCGGCCTTGGCGGTGACGATCGCTTGGTCGCCAATGGTCAGGTGGCCGCTGATGCCAGCCTGGCCAGCGAGCGTGACGTAATTGCCGAGTTTGCTCGACCCGGCGACGCCAACCTGCGCCACCACGATGCAGTGATGGCCGGTTTCGACGTTGTGCGCGATCTGCACCAGGTTGTCGATCTTGGTGCCCTTACCGATGCGGGTCTTGCCGAAGCGTGCGCGGTCGAGGCAGGAATTGGCGCCGATCTCGACATCGTCTTCGATCACCACAATGCCGACCTGTGGGATCTTGTGATGCACCCCTTCGACCGAGGCGTAGCCGAAACCATCGGAGCCGATCACCACGCCGCTGTGCAGGATCACGCGGTTGCCGATCTGGCAGCGCTCCCGAATCGAGACCTGCGGGTAGAAGGTGCAGTCGGCGCCGATACTGGTTTCGTGACCGATGTAGACGTGCGGATAGATCACCGCGTTGTCACCGATCACCGCGCCATCGGCGATGACGGCATAGGGCCCGATGGCGGCATTCGCACCGAGCTTCGTCCGTTCACCGATGATCGCGGTGGGATGGATGCCGATCGGTGGCGGCACGGCCTTGGGCCCGAAGGTGGCGACCACGCGAGCAAACGCGAAGTCGGGATTCGGCACCACGATCTGGACCAGGTTCGCTGTGCCGTGCTGGGCAGCCACCAGCACGGCGGTGGCCTTGGTTTCACCCAGGTACGATTCGTATTTGGGATTGGCCAGGAAGCTGATGTCGCCTGGGTTGGCTTCGGTCAGGCTGCTGATGCCGGTGATCACCTGGGCTTCATCACCGATCACCACGCCGCCCAGGAGCTGGGCGACTTCGCGGACAGTTACACGCATGGCTCAGGGTCCCGCAGGAACGGTCGGGGCCTCGGCGGCGTAACGGCCGTTGGCGTAGGCGATGAAGGCCTCCGTGATGTCGATGGACGGATCGTAGTAGAGCGCCGTCTGCATGCCGAGCTGCATGAGGATGTCGTTCGATCCGCCGTTGGGGAGTTCAGGATTCGGCGCGAGGGCGACCAGACGAATGCGCCGTTCCTTGGCGAACGCCGCCAGATGGCCGCGGAGGATTTCAAAGGTTTCCTTGAGCAGCGCCCCATGGCGGCGGTCGATCCCCGCGCGTGAGCGTTTGGCCAACAGTTCAAGTTTCACCTTCAGCACCTCGCGCTCTTCCTGCGCCTGGGCGTACTTTTCGCTCGACGGGCTGAGGACTTCGAGCGCACCGTTGATCTTCTGGAGTTGTTCTTCCATCTGCTTGAGCTGGGCGTCGACCTCGCTCTTATCTTTTTTGAGCTGATCGATGCGCGCCAGGTACATTTTGCTGGTGCGCAGCGCCTCATCGAGGCGCAGGACCGCATAATCGGGTCCGCTGGTGGGGGGAGCGCCGGCGTCGCCGGCGAAGGTGCTCACTGTGCAGGCGCACAGGACGAGCAGAAGGAGCAGACGCATGGGATACCTCATGATGAGGCGCGCCATGCTAGAACGCATGCTCGACCGGTCACGTGGTTATTCGGGCTCGCACCGGCTCGCACCGCAGGCGGGGGATCCTGTTGATTCGCGGTTTGTATCGCGAAGGCAGCGAGCGGTAGGATCCGCCTGCGGTGACAGCGGCGCTGCCGCGGTGTTCTGCTCTGCAGAACCGAGCCCGATCCCCGCTCGTGCGCGCAAGCGCACTCGGGGGATTGTTGTTCGCGGACTCTGGTAGCTCACGCCTGCCAGGGGCTCTGCTACCCCTGGACCCGCGCGGGATCGAGGTGTTGCCAGCGTCACTTGTAAGGCGCAGGTGCCGCTAGTACCTAAACTGGCCGAGCGTGAACTGGATCTGCGACGCCGATTCGCCGTCCTTGGCGTCGACCAGCCAGGCGAAGTCGAGGGCGACCGGGATCATGATCGGGAAGCGGATGCCGAAGCCGACGGCTTTGCGCAGGTCGCCGAATTCCATGCTTTCGCCAGCGCCCCAGACGTTGCCCCAGTCGGTGAAGAACGACAAACGGATGCCTTCGTTGGTGTCTTGCACCGGAACTGAAATTTCAGCGCTGATCAACGCGTCGGTGGTGCCGCCGACGTAGGCCTTGTTGCCGTTGACGTTGATTTCGGTCGGGCTCAGGCGGTCATTTTCAAAACCACGGTGGCGCGGGCTGGGGCCGCCGCCGAAGTAGCGTTGGTAGAAGGGAATCAGGTCATCACCACCCAGCGTGCGGATCTGGCTCCAGCGGGCGTTGGCGTGGAAGTACGTCACGCCGCCTTGTTCGCCTTCGATCAGCGGCAGGAAGTAATCACCTTTGAGCGTGTAGCTCCAGTATTCGGAGGAGCCGGAAAGCGGATCGCTGGAGTAGGTTTCACTCGCGCTCGCCTGGTAACCACGCGTGGGCATGCGCGGATTGTCCAAGCGATCGTAGCTCTGTCCGAACGTCAGTGAGTTGTGGTAGTACTTGCCTTCACCGAAGATCGCATCATTGGGCGCGTCACTTTCGGCGTCGAGTACTTCCAGGTCGGAGTAGGCGTAACTCAGATTCAGGCGCAGGTCGTTGTTGAAGAAGTAGCGACCGACGGTGATGGTCGGAATGGAACGACGTTCTTCCCACGCCCGGCGCCGCGAATTGACGTACGAATAGCCGAGCGTCAGCGCATACGTGCCATCCATCACGTGTGGATTGGTCCAGCTCACATCGGCGTTGGTGGTGTCCTGCGACCATTGCACACCGAGGTTGAGGCTCTGCCCAGCGCCGCGCCAATCGCGGGTGATGTCGCCATCGAACAGGCCGGCGACGAAACCCTGGAGGTTGAAGTTGCGCTCACCGAAACCCGCCTGGATGAACACGCCATCGGCGGAGCTGTAGCCGACCTGGAAGTTGAGCGTGCCGGTGTTGTCCTCCTCCAAATCGATGCGCAGGTCGGCTTCGTCCGGACGGTCGGCCGGGAAGCGGGGCTTCAAGGCGATCGGCCGCATCGGGTTGTTTTTGAACAAGCCGGTGCGCTGGATCTGGCGCCTGGATTCGTCGATGTCGTCATCGTTCCACACGTCGCCAGGAACCAGATCGATGGCGCGGCGCACGACCGCGTCCTTGGTCACGTAGTTGCCGTGGATGTCGACGCGACCGATCTTGTATTTGCGGCCTTCTTCGACGTGAAGGACGAGATTGACCCGGTGGTTCACCAGATCGAGTCCACGGTCGACGCGGATGTCGCAACGGGCGTATCCCTGATTGCTGATCACGCGGCGCGCACGTTCGACCGCCCGATCAATGTCCACCCGTTTGAACGGCGCACCCTCGGTCAGTTCGAAGGCTTCGCGCAGTTCGGCGCCAGAGGCGATGGTGTTGCCGACAAAACTCACCGACCCCAGGTAATACCGTTCACCGGGAGCCAAGTCGTACACCAACATCACGGAGTCGTTCTTCTCGCCATCCGGCGCGAAGGTTGGTCCGTTACGTCGACGTTCATCAAGTGGTCGGATGTAATCGGTGACCTCGGCGCGCGTGCCATTCAGGTGCGCATCCAACCAGCCCAGATCCTGGATGGTGCGCACCACGGCACCCTGATCGAAGGTCATCAACTCCGGGTGGTAGGCCGAGCCAGGACCGTTCAGCAGACCCTGGTCGAGTTGTTTGGGGAAGACCTTGGGCGGCAGGTTCGAGTACACCACGTTGGCGACTTTGATCTCTGGGCCAAGGTTGGTGAAGAACGTCACCTTCACGTTCCCACGATCATCCTCTTGGCGAACAGTGACGCGCGCGTAGCGGTAGCCTTTGTCCTGGAAGTGGGCCTCGATCGCGCGGCGATCGTTTTCTAGGATCAGCGGATTGAGCCACGAACCGGCCTTGGTCTCGACCTGCTTCTCAAGCGGCGAGCGCTGGAAGTAGCCCAGATCGGCGAACTCGACCTCCGCCACGTAAGGTTGTTCGACGACGTGGAAGGTGATCGTCAGTGAGCCGTCGGGATTGCGCGCGAAGTCGCTGCGGGTGTTGGTGAACGGCCCCATCTTCTCGATCGCGCGCACATCGTCCGCCAACGCCACCGGGTCGAAGACCATGCCAGCGCGGGTGGTGAGGATGAAGCGGATGCGGTCCGGATGGTAGACCTTGGCCCCGACGATGCGCACTTCGCGCACTTCGTTTGGTTTGACGGTCACCGGTTTGGGGACGTCCGTCGGCTTGTCCTCGGCGCTGATGCCACCGAGGCCGACGACCATCGCGACCAGGGTCGGGACGGCATAACGCAGGCAGGGTGAGGACAGTCGGGACAAACGGGGCTCCGGAAGGGAGCGCGCATGGTAGAGCGATGGTCCAGGGGGCAATGTGGTCCCGGGTGTGGTTTGGGCTGACGGTGCGACCTCAGCGGTTCGAAAGGTCCGCCCACCAGCGGAGTCGCAGGCGGGCCGTCCTCAGACCTTCCCCCTTCCCACCAGCGCCCTACCGTCCCACCCATGCCCCTGCTGGAAGTCCGCGATCTGCGCAAGTTGTTCCCCATCCGGCGTGGGGTTTTCGGGCGTACGGTCGGCAATGTTCACGCCGTTGATGGTGTCAGCTTCGACCTCGACGCCGGTTCGGCTCTTGGCCTGGTGGGCGAGTCCGGCTGCGGCAAGACCACGCTCGGCCGCTGCATCCTGCGCCTGATCGAACCGACGTCCGGAGCCGTGCGCATTGATGGTACCGACCTGCTGGCCTTACCCCGCGGCAAGTTGCGGCCGTTCCGCCGCCATGCGCAGATGATCTTCCAGGACCCCTACGGCAGCCTAAATCCGCGCCTGACCATCGGCGAAATCCTCGCCGAACCGTTGGTAGTGCACGGGCTGGCCGATCGTCGTGGTGCCGAGGACCAAGCGGGTGCGTTGCTTGAACGCGTCGGTCTGCAACGCAGCCACCTGGGTCATTACCCGCACCAGTTCAGCGGCGGTCAGCGTCAGCGCATCGGCATTGCTCGAGCGTTGGCACTCAAACCCAAGCTCATCGTCTGCGATGAACCGGTCAGTGCGCTTGACGTGTCGGTGCAGGCGCAAGTGCTCAACCTGCTGAAGGACCTGCAGCAGGAATTCGGCATCGCCTACCTGTTCATTTCCCACGACCTCGCGGTGGTGTCGCACCTGTGCGCGCGGGTGGCGGTGATGTACCTGGGTGAGATCGTCGAACTCGGCCCCGTCGAGCGCATCCTTTCCCAGCCGCTGCATCCGTACACGCAAGCGTTGTTGTCAGCGGTGCCAAGCGGCGAACCCGGCAAGCACCAGCAGCGCATCATCCTGGAAGGTGATCCGCCCAGCCCGCTCGAACCCAGCAGCGCCAAACGTTTTACCGGGCGTTTCCCCAAACACGCGGCGGCGTTTGCCGAAGGCGAGATCACCTTGCGCGAAGTCGAGCCTGGTCACGTGGTTCGTTGTGCACGCCTGGAGGTGTTGCAGGAACTCGCCGCGCGTTGAGCGGTTGGTCGTTGCGCTTACTGCAAGGCAGCATGTGCGAGGTGCGACGTGCGAAGTGCTGAACGTCGCACGTCGCACGTCTTACGCGCGCGTGGTCGCGGGGATATCGCAGCGGAAGTGGATGCCCGACTTGAACTCGGCGAGCGTCAGTTCTTCCTGTTCGCTCCCACTCGTCGAACTGACCGCCCACGGCAAACGTGCGCGCATGCGTCCAGCGTTGATCTTATCGGCGATGCCCCACCACAGGCGTTCACGGGCGGCCAGACTCAGCAGACAACCGCGGCGGATCTGTTCCTGCGCTTCGGCGGTGTTGGCATACTTGGCGAGCGCTTCTTCCAACCACGCCGCGTGGTCGATGTCCTGCATGGTGTGCAAGGTGAAGTACTCGATCTCGTTCTCGGCGAAGCCGGCCTGACGGAGTCCGCGCAGGATGTTTTCGAACATCGTCGGGATCGCCCACTCGTGGCCGGGACCGACCGCGCCCAGACCGACCAGGAACGGTTCTTCGGTACAGATGCGCAGGTGTTCGGCGATGAAGCCGGTGACCGCGGGATGCAGGCGGATGCCGGTGAGTTCTTCATCCTTCCAGCCGCAGGCGCGCATGAAAATGCGGTAGTGCGCCGCGTGATCCTGGCCTTCGCTACGTTCGCCGTATTCGTCGACCAACACCTTGGCCAACCAAATCTTCGCATCCGATGACGGCGCGGTCAGCAGCAGCAGTTCGAGGTAGCGCGTAAAGGTGCCGACCAGCGGGTAGTGCTGGCTGGAGAAGATCTTGAAATCATCGCGGCGTTTGGGATCGAGTTCCATCCGTCCGAGCAACGAATGACCGATGCCGGCGTGGTTGGCAACCTCGTGGTGCAGATCGCGCAGGAAAGTGGTGGCGTCCATGGGCGCGGAGCATGGAAGGAGAGCCCGTCCGCGAAAGCGACAAGGATTCCGACTTCGGCATTCCCCTTTTTCTCCTTTTTCTCCTATTTCCTCTATTTCCTCTAAACCTCTATGAACCACGTCCTTTGACGATCGCATCCAGCGCGAGCTGTCCGCGGTCGTAGGCCTTCACCACTTCCTGATGCAGGCGTGCGGTGTCCGCCATGCCCATCGCGAGTGCATGTTCGAGCCCCAAACAGGCGCTGGCCAGGCCGCGCAGGCCCAGGCTCCAGGCGGCGCCTTTGATGCGATGGGCGGCGGCACTGGCGGCGACCGTATCGTTCCCGACCACCGCCCGTTCCAGGGCCGGCAGTTGGGTGACGGCTTCCTGGCGCAAGGATTCGCCGAGAGTGGCCACCAACGCCACGCCGCCTTGTGCCAGCAGGTCCTCAATCACCGCGGGATCCAACTCACCGCTTTCACGGATCAGCTTGCGGTACCGCGCCGTGGTCGGGCGTTCGACCGCTTCGGTGCCACCACGCTGGCGTACACCACTCGAATCGTCGCCGCCAAAAGGACCTTCGTCGCCAGTAGCAGGCACCGCAGGCGGTATGATGGCCGGTAACCAGCGCGCGAGCGTGGTGCGCAGATCGGCGATCTTCACCGGCTTGGACAGGTAGTCGTCCATGCCCGCGGCCAAGCACCGTTCACGGTCCCCAGAGAGCGCATCCGCCGTCATCGCGATGACGATGGTGTGGCGGTTCGTGCCCTCGCGGCGGCGCAGCTCGGCGGTGGCGAGGTAGCCATCGAGCTCCGGCATCTGACCGTCCATCAGCACCAGATCGTAATTCACCCGCTGCAACGCGGTGAGGGCTTCTGTGCCGTTGGACACCGCATCGGCCTTGATGCCGATCTGGGCCAACTGGGCGAGTGCAAGGCGACGATTAACCAGGTTGTCGTCGGCAACCAGCACCCGCACATCAGTGCGCATGACGGTGGCCGTCACCCGCTGTTCGCCAGGGTCACGTGCCGCGCCTACGGCGGCCAGCAACGCATCAAGGAGCGGCACCGAACGCACCGGCTTGGTCAGGCAGGCGGTGGCGCCCAGACGCTTCGCTTCCTGGCTGGCGCCGCGGCGAGTGAGGGTCGTGAGCGCGATCAGATGGATTGCGCACAGGTCGGGATCCTCGCGAATGGTGCGGGCGAGCTGCAGGCCATCGACGCCCGGCATCTCTAGGTCGATGATCACCACGGACAACGGATGGCTGGTGAGCTGGGCGTCGTGCAACACGGCGAGCGCCTGTGCTGGCTCCTGTACAGCCTCAGCTTTAAGACCCCACGACGCCAAGCGCGCGACCAGGAAATCGCGACAGGTGGCGTTGTCGTCGACCACCAGCAGGCGCAGCTCGCGCAGGTTGTCTGGCACCACCGCGGGATCCGCTGGCGTGTCCGGCAAGGCGAGCCGCATCGAGAAGTAAAAGGTGGTGCCCGCCGGCGTGCTGGCGAAGCCGATGCTACCGCCCATCAGCTCGACCAGGTGGCGCGAGATCGCCAGTCCCAGGCCGGTGCCACCGAAGCGCCGGGTGGTCGAACTGTCCGCCTGCGAGAACGCCTGGAACATGCGCGGTTGCGCCTCTTCAGGAATGCCTGGACCGGTGTCGGCGACGGTGACGCGCAGGTGCACGGTGTGTTCCTGCGGAATCGGCACGACGTCCTGGACGACTCCGGGAAGCGGGACCGCCGGCAACACGCGGAACTGGCCAGTATTGCCACCAACCTGCTGATCATCCAACGCCACGCGGATGACCACTTCGCCCGCGGTGGTGAATTTCACCGCGTTGCCGATGAGGTTGATCAGCACCTGCCGCAGGCGCGAAGGATCGCCCCGCACCGCCTGCGGTACATCGGTGTGCACGTAACAGACCAGCTCCAGGTTCTTGCCTTGAGCTTGCTCAGCGAACAGCGCGACGGTGTCCTCGATCAACTGCGGCACCTCGAAGACGATATGTTCCAGCTCCAGGCGATCGGCTTCAATCTTCGAGAAGTCGAGGATGTCGTTGATGATGGTCAGCAGGTGTTCGCCGGATAGCCGCGCGGTCTCGGCGAATTCGCGGACCTCGGCGTCGAGCGGCGATTCCAGGATCAGCCCGATCATGCCGAGCACGCCGTTCATCGGCGTACGGATCTCGTGGCTCATGTTGGCCAGGAACGCGCTCTTCGCGAGGTTGGCATTTTCCGCCGCGTCTTTCGCTTCACGCAGCGAGCGCTCCAGCTTCAAGCGTTCGGACAGGTCACGCACGATCGCAAGCAGCCGTTTGTCCGGCAGCAGCTTGGCGATCATCTCGACCTGCACCGTACCGCCGTTCTTCTTTTTGAACTGGCGTTCACCGAAGAGCGTGTGCCCTTCGCGGTACAAGCGCATACGTTCGTCAAGCGCGCGGCTGTCGTCGTTGGTCAACAATTGACGGATGTTCATACGCAGCAGTTCCGCGCGCGGATAGCCGATCAGACCGCAGGCGACCGGATTGGCTTCGACGTAGTTGCCGTCGAGGTCGCTGATCAGGATGCCTTCCGGCGCCTGTTCGACGAGCGACCGGAAACTTGCCTCGCTCTGACGCAGGTTGTCCTCTGCCTGTTTGCGCTCGGTGACGTCCTGGCCGACCGCTTGGTATTCCACCGCTTGGCCGACCTCGTCGAAGAAGCCGCGGGTCGTCCACTGCACCCAGCGGATGTTGCCATCGCCCTGGATCACGCGGTGTGAATAGGTGGCGAGGTTGGCATCCGGCAGCAACGCGGCGAACTGGCGGTGGATGATCTCGCGATCCTCCTCTGGCAGCAGCGGCATGAAGCTGTGGCCTTCCAGATCCGCGCGTGCGCGACCGAAATAGCGGCAATAAGCCTCGTTGGCGAAGGTGATGGTCGAGTCGCTGCGGAAACGGCAGATCAGCTCGCTCTGGTCTTCGACGATCGCGCGATAGCGCATCTCATTGGCGCGCACCGCCTCTTCGGTCATGCGCCGTTGCGCGATCAGACGGATCTTCTCCAGCGCGACGCTGGTGAGTTTGCTTACCGACTCCAGGAAGGCGATCTCGTCGTGTTTCCACGCGCGGCGGTAGCGCACCTGGTTGAGTATCAGCAGGTAGAATTGATTCGGGCGGAACTGGAACGGGAACCACAACAAGCTGCGGATGCCCATGCGGCCGTGCAGCAACGGAGCGCAGCGGTCCTGTTCCATCAGGCTGAAGATCGCGTCGTCGTGACTCTCCAGCCAGCCGCGTTTGGCGACGAGGTGTTCGACACAGCGTTTGAACAGATCAAGCGGATAGAGGTCGAGCACCGAGCTGACACCGATCGCTTCGGGGTTCAGCCACTCGCACAGACCGACCGCGACCCGGCGGGTCAGATCGACGTCGAAGATCAGCGCGCGATCGACACCCAGTGCGGAGCCGACGTGGCCGGCCAGACCACCGAGCAGCGAACGATTGTCCTCTTCCGCCACCACCACCTCGGCGGACGCGGCCAGGGCATTGGCGAAGGCGAGTTGGCGTTGCAGACGGTCGCGCTCACGCCGCAGCGCGAGTGAGGCGAGCTTCTGCTCGCTGACATCGTTCTGGATGCCGACCCAGTACACCAACAGGCCGCGATCATCGTACACCGGCGTGATCGACAGGTCGTTCCAGAAGGTCGTCCCGTCTTTACGGTAGTTCAGGATCTCGGCGCGGATCGGTTTGACATCGGCGAGCGCCTGGAGGATCGCGGCTGACGCCAAGGGGTCGGTCTTCGCCCCTTCAAGGAAACGACTGTTGCGTCCGGTCGCCTCCTTGTCGGTGTAGCCGGTCAGGTGGGCGAAGGCACGATTGACGAAAATGAGGGGATTATCCCGCTGATTCGGATCACTGATCATCACGCCTGCCGTGGTGTTGGCGACCGCTGCGGCAAGGATGGAGTTTTCGCTTAAGGCGACCGAAAGCGCCGCCTCACTGCGCGCATGCTCGGTGACCTTCGCACGGAGCTCGGAGGTTCGGGCGGTAATCAGTCGTTCGGTGCGTCCCGAACGGAATCCCGATACCGCCAAGCCAAATGCCCCGAGGGCGGTGAGCAGGAGACCGCCGGCCAGCACCAGCCCCGGAAGCCAGCTATCGGAGCTGACCGACGTCGGCGCAGCGATGCGCACCGCAAAGCGGCGATCAGCAACGCTGACCACTTGGACCAGGCTGCCATCCGGCTGCTCACGCAGGCCATCTTCTGGGGCATCGCGCAGATCATCGAGCGTCAGGTCGATCGCGGAGTCATCAGCCGCGTGGCCTGCGTGGCTTAGCAGTTCGTCGATGGCACTCACGACCAGCACGTGCCCGACTGGTTGTTGACCATCAAACGTCACCGGCACTACGATCGCCAAGCCTGGACGGCGACCCGCCGGATCGTTGATCTCGAAACCAGGTAGCATGCGCGCGCTGCTGGATTCCTGGGTACGGAGCGTCAGCGCCCAACCGGGCACGCTGAGCAGATCGAAACCAGGAGCGAACGGCAGTGCGACGCCGGCGTTGTGCAGCAGCGTCAACGGCAGGTGATCGGTACGCCGCTCCGCTGGGCGGACACCGCCGACCCCGTCCTCGTGTAGGACGGCAGTCGGATAGTCTAGGCGCAAGCGTTCTTCGAAGGCCGGTCGTTCAGCGGCGGGCACCCAGCGGCACCAGCCGACGGCACGGGTCAGGCGGTGATGGGTAAGTACCCGTCGGGCGTAGTCACGAAAGATCTCACGATCAACCACCCCACCACCGGCCACCACTTGATCACGCAGTTCCTCGGCCGCATGCACCTGCTCCAGGCATTGGCGTTCCAGTTCATTGATCGCGTGGGTGGCGCGTTGCAGGAAGCTCTTGTGCCGCGCGGCTTCGTCGGTCTCTCTTGCCCAATGCTGCATCGCCAGCGAGCACAGGATGCCCAGCACCAGCACCAGCCCAGCGGCCAGGTAACGACGCAGGAATGGAGTCACTTCGCTCACCCGGGAGCCCTTGGTTTGATCGTCTTGTGCAGACGCAGGTTGCGGTCCGGCACTCTAGAAGCCCGTGCCCCGCAGGGGAAGAGCCGGACGTGAGCATGACGGGCGGTTTGGCGCCCGTGTATGACGGTTCAGCCGACCGTTTCCGCGCTGATCCGACCCGTCAGCACGCGGCGGTCGCGTCGAGCAGCGATCGGCTCATTGGTCGTTCATCACGTCGTTGATCTGGCTCAAGTAGCCGGCGTAGAACATGAACACCACCAGCGCGGCACCGAGCATCGCACCGCCGTAGATGATTCCACAAACGATCCGTGCGGTCCATTCGGCGCGCAGGCGGAACGAATTGCGCATCAGCGTCGCGGCCTGGCCCAGGGTCTCATCGAGTTTGCCGCTGCGTTCGCCACTGTTGGTGAGATCGACCACAATTGCCGGCATGCCAGCATGGGCGAGGGCGGCGGTGAGCGATTCGATGCGGTTGTGCCGCAGGCTGCTGCCGGCGTCCGCGAGGCGTTTGCCCAGCAGCCGATTGCCACACGCGCCCGCGGTAAGCTCCAACGCATCCGGCATCAGCAGGCCCGCCGACAACGCGGCCCGCAGCACGGTGCAGGTGTTGGCCGCCACGAACGGCAAGGTCAACGGCGCGAAAGGTGCGCTGAGCGCGAGTTTCGCCCGCGTCGCCTCACCCAGCATCCGCAGTGCGATCCAGGCACCACCGACGAACAGCCACAACAGAATCGGCAATCCCAGAATGACCCACGGTGACCACCCACTCATGAACGTCAGCACGACGCCGAGCGCCAGGAGCGTGACGTGGATCAGCATGACGGGATACACCAGCTTCCCGATCACCAGCGTGCGCAGCGCGATGCGATGGCGGTAGTGCGCCGCGAGCTCGCGGCACATCTCGGTCAAGCGACCGCTGGTTTCACCGGCTTTCACCAGCGCGACATCGAAGCCCGGTTGCTGCGCCGTGGCGAGTTGTTCAGCGAGTCCACGTCCGGCAGCGCAACCGGCGGACCACTGCCTGCCCTGCGCCCGCATCTCACCGCCAGCGGTATCGCCAGCCAACTGCACGGCCTGGGTGATGGTCAGCCCGGCATTGAGGGTGACGGCAAGCTGCTCATGAAACATCGCGGTGCGGGCCCAGCTCATGACCGCAGGCTAGGAGCGTGTCGGGAATTCGCCATGGAACACGCAGCCGATCACCCTTGCGGTGCGCTGGTCAGGTCGTCATCGGCCTAGCGCGGCAATGTCTTCAGCACCTCGCCTTTGCGTTTCGCCCAGGCCGGGTCGGGAACGGCCTCCCAGATGCGCACGTCGTCGTAGCGCACACCGCCACCGCTGCTGTTGAACGAGAGCTGGCCCTTGGGCAGGCCGAAGTGGATCGCTTCGCCGTGCAGGATTAACTTGTCGTCGAAGCGCACCAGGCATTCGTTGCCGCACCATTCCACCAACAGGGTGTGCCAACCGGCAGGATCACCGACGAATGGCGTGGAGCGGACCGTGGTGTAACGCGTGGTGCGGCCCCAGCCGGTGATGCTGCTGAGCGTGATGCGCCGTGGGTCGACGCCCACGGCGGCAAGGTTCTCTGGCGTCTTGTTATCCGCCACCTGGACGTTCATCCATTTGGCACCATCGAGTTGGAACCGCACCTGGATCACCACGTCGGTGACGCGCGCATAATGACTGATCTGCGGCGCATGCCCGGCACCCTCCTGTGGGGCGATTCGCAGGGCACCATCCCCCAGCAGCAGATCGGTCTTGCCGCTTTTGAGGAGCTTGGTCCAGGTGTCGTTGCTGAATGATTCGTTGACCAGCACCTTGCTGCGCTGCGTCATCATCGTTGGCAGATCAGGTATAATCGCTGGCGCGGTCGGCTTAACTCGGCGTTCGGCGGCGCCGGCGAAGGGCAGGACGAAGGCGGACAACACCAGCATTCGAGTCATGACGGACCACCGCTGGGCGAGAGCACCAACAGCAAGCCAGAGGCGTGGTTCGATCATGGATATCATTGGTCACTCCGTTTCAGGCTGGCACCGGCACCCAGGTCAGGCACTAGGCGAAAATCCGTGCGTGCATCCTCATCCGCGACCGGCACCACGTAGGGCGAGGTCGATAGGATCTCGCTGGCAAGATCGCTCATCCCGACCACGCGATTACCCAGGCGCACGCGTGCATTGCTGCGTCCGGAGGACCACGCGCGGCGACCGGCGGAAGGCGCCAGCAGATTGCGTTCGTAGTGGCACTCAGGCGTGGTGATTGCCAACTCCATGCCCGCATGGCGGATATCCCTGCCATTGTGATGGCAGGTGTTGTCGACCACGTCGAGCCCTCCGAGCTGGTATGACAGGATGGCGCTGCCGTCATTGCCGGTGATGAGGTTGTTGGCGATACGCACGCGCTCCTCTGTCGTGGCCATGATGCCGAAGCAGGTGATCCCATTGCCGCCGGTCCAATCACCGTTTGGGTTGGGATGACCCAGCCGCGAACGGCTGATGCGATTGCCGCTGATCTCCACCAACGCGCCCGGCGTGGTATCGAACCGCAGCGGCTTGATCACCACGATGCCACCGCTCGCCCAGGCCGCGACGCCGCCACAGCCAGCGATGCGATTGTCGTGCAGCGCGACGTGACCGCTGGCCGACACCGTGATGCCATCACCGGCGAACCCGTTGAGCGAACACCCGACCACGGTGATGTGCTGACTGTCCTCCATATGGATGCCGTTGCCGGCGCGCCCGCCCGTGGTGAGCGGACGCAGGTCCAGTTGCTCCAAGCGTACCCACGCTGCGCTGCGCAGACGGACGGTATTCCAGCCGACACCCTCCAGGGTCGCACCGCGGCGTGCGCGTAACACCACGGGTGCGCCTGGGCGCCCACCACCGGTGATCAGCACATCCTGCAAAACACCCGCACGTCCACGATGTACGCCGGGCAACAGTTCCACCGTGTCGCCTGGGCGTGCCGCGTCGATGGCGGCCTGGATGGTGGTGTAGGCACCTGGGACCCGCGCGCCGCTCGCCGCCACCAACAGGGTGCGCCCGTCGAAACCGGCGCTGCGCGCGATCGTCGAATCGCCAGCAGCAAGGAGTCGCTCATCGCCCTGTCGCGCGCGCACGCGTACCTGACCGTGTTCCACCGCCACCGCCGTGCGCAGTGCATTCACTGCGACGGTGAAGCGCGTGCCGATGACGATCACCGTTGCGTGCTCGCCCTGGACGGTGAAGGGGCGCGTGGCGCTGTGCGGCGCGATGTCCGCCGTCAGGCGACCGTGGTGGAGGGCGACACCCTCGTCATCGATCCGCACCACGCTGGCTGGTGCAAAGTCGATCTGGCTGCCGTCGGGCCACGTCACGGTGGTGGTGATGTTGCACGTCAACTGGGTGCCGGATGTCAGCGGCGTTCCCGCCACCACCTCTACGTCATCGCCAGTCTGCGCGCGCCCGGCCGACACCACGATGGCCGCACTGATGGTCGTTGGTCGACTGAAGGTCTGCCAGGCACCGAAGACCAGGAGCAACACCGCCGCGGCGTTCAGCCACGCCGGCCACCGGCGCGTTGGTAGGTTGCGCCAACGCAAACGCAGACGCCCGGTCGCTGATGCGGCAGAGGCGGAGGTTGCAGTGGGCGTGGCGACAGCGCCTGCATCGTCTGACCGCTCACCGGTCACGCGTTTATCCACCACGCGGTCGTGGGCCAGTTGCCGCAGACGTGCATGGAAGCGCATGGCCCGCGCATACCGGCGGCGGTGTAGCGGATCGGCCACCAGCCAGGATTCGAGCTGCGCCACGTCGTCGGGCGTCGCGACACCGGCGAGGTAGCCCTGGATGAGTTCTTCGACGCGTTCAACCACGATCGCCTCCCGCCGCCAGACGGCGTTCGATGCAGGCGCGCAACACCGCGCGAATGCGGTGCAGCAACACCCGCACGTGACCGCCAGCGAGGGACAGCCGCTCGGCCACCACGTCGGTGGTCACACCATCGACGTAGTGCAGACGCACGATGTCCCAACTGCGCCGGTCGACCGCACGCAGGCAGGAGCGCAGGGCCTCGTGTTCCGCCGTGGCGTCGCCCTCGTCCTCCAGCTCAACGCTGATGGCCGCCAGATCGTCGATCAAGGTGAGATCGTGGAACACCGGTTTCTTGCGTGCCAGACGCTCCCAGTGGTGGTGCACCAGGTGTCGCGCCACGCCCATCACCCAGGCAGTGAACGAGCGGCTGCGATCAAACGAACCGAAGGAGCGGAACGCCGCCAGCGCCACGTCCTGCACCAGATCGTCAGCGATCGCGCGGTCGCCCACCAAGCCGAGTACATACCCCGCCACCGCCGAGTGGGCCTCGCCCCACAACAAGCTGAACTGCACCTCGGGAAGGGTGGTGACCCGCGACATCGCGATCACGCCGTCAATTCGCGAATGATGCCGGTCGAATCGGCAAAGGATTCCGCCTGCACGCCCATGGCCTGGAACATCGACAGGTAGAGATTGCACAGCGGCGTGCGTCGTGGCATGGCGATGAACCGGCCAGGCTTAATCCCCCCGCCACCACGACCAGCCAACATGATCGGCAGGTTTTCTTTGCCGTGGGTGTTGCCGTCGCTGAGCGTGCCACCCCAGAAAACCAGGCTGTTGTCGAGCAGAGATCCGCCGTTGGTTTCCTTGATCTCCTTCATCTTGCCCAACACGTAGGCCACCTGCTCGGCGTGCCACAGGTTGATCTTGCGGTACTGCGCGAGTTTCGCCGGGTCGTTGTAGTGTGAGACCTCATGGTGGGTGCCCTTCACCCCGTCGATGAAGGAGTAGTTGATGTCGTTGCGCTCGTTGCCGAACATGAAGGTTGCGACACGCGTCGAGTCGGTCCAGAAACCCAGGACGATGAGGTCGAGCATCAGCCGCGTACGGCGGGTGTGGTCACGCCCGACCTGCTGACTGTACTGGCCGCCATTCGCTACCGTACCGCTGTCGCTGAGGTTTTCAGCGAAGCGGGCAACCGCACGGGTCGCCGCCGGATCGACGCGGCGTTCCTTGGCCAGCTCCTTCATTTCGCGATCGAGCTGGCGTTCAACATCACGCACCGCCGTCAGGTACTCGTCGAGCTTACGCTGATCGGCGATACCGGCGCGACGCTTGAGCGCATTGGCATCCGTGCGCACATAGTCGAGCACGCTGGTGCGGTCCTCCTGCGACAGTGGCACGCCACTGGCGGATGGTTTTTGTCCCGGCGTGCGGAACAGGCGGTCGAAGGCGCGTTTGGGATCGACCTCATTGGGCACCGGGGTGGTCGGTGAACTCCATGAGAGTTGGTTGCCGTACATCCGTGCCCAACCGGTATCGGCACCGCCAACCGGTGCTTGCAGGTTGAGGTGGAGCGACGGGAAACGGGTCAGCGCGCCAGTGCAGCGCGCCACCACTTGGTCCATTGATACCCCGCCGACATTCACATCGGCGCCGGTGGTCTTCTTCGCCGCCACGCCGGTGAAGAAGTTGGCCTCGTTGCAGAAGTGGCCGATGGTGTCGACGGTCGATGACTGGTTCCACAGGTTGGACAGCAGCGTGATATCGCCGACGTGCGCTTGGAGCGGCACCAGCATCGGCGGCAGCTCGCCGAGCGGGCCAGGCGTCTTCGGTTCCCATTCCTTGTGGTAGGTGCCGTTGGGCAGGTTCATCATCAGCATCCGCGTGGGATGCCGGGTTGGACGGAACTTCGGCAGCGCCGGCTCCGGTTCATCCGCCGCCAGCGGCGTCATCAGGTCGAGCAGCGGTAAAGCGAGCGCTGCGCCGACACCGCGCAACATGGTACGGCGGGAGATCTGCCAGGAATTCATGGGCGAGGTTCCTTGGTTACGAGAGCGGCGGCGGGGGCCACGTCGGGATTGCGTTTGAAGCGGAACGGCAAACTGAGGGCAATTTCGCGCACCAGCGTCTGCACCCGCCACTGGTCCGCCGCCAGCGGCGTCATCAGG
>ENA-ORBV01005316-ORBV01005316.1-microbial-mat-metagenome-genome-assembly--contig:-NODE-5316-length-23792-cov-10.627198_pt1 | contig 23792 bp, 27 predicted proteins | sample MGYA00237777_ERZ505514 | MGnify/ENA primary metagenome ERZ505514 (study PRJEB26160, sample SAMN06269048) | microbial mat metagenome | isolation source: Oligotrophic lake microbial mat | place... | reverse complement strand
CAGTTGAATTCCACAGCGCATCAGAAATCTCCCCGAGCAGTTTTTCGTTGTTCGCCACGCGAGTGGCTGTAAACGAAGACTAGAAAGGGGTGCGTGATCGAAGCGTGATCGGCGGCGCTGCTTTTGCAGCTTCAGCCCAACACACCCCGGTTCAGGGGGTCAGCTGAAGTTCTTCAGCCAAGCCTTGCGGACTTCTGCGTTCACCAGGTTCTTGGTCAGGAACGCCTGCTGCAGCTCCGGAGCCACATGCTGCGAATGTGCGCGATCGATCCAGTGCCAGGCATCGGCCAGCGCCTGCTGCGCGGCGCGCTCTTGGCCTGTGACCAAAAGCGCCTGGTGGACGGTCCATTGCGCCTGGGGCCAGTAGGTGATGGCGGGCAGGCGGTCCACCAAGTCGGCCTGCAAGCGCAGCGCCAGCGGCTCGGCGTCCGGTAAACGCATCTCGTGCAGCGCCGTCAGTTGCAGCAGCTGCGCGCTCAGCACACAGGCCAGGCGCTCTTCAGCGGCGAACTTTTGTTCCAGTTCCAGGCTGCGCAGCCGGCGCTCTTCAGCCGGCAACCCGCGCGCACACACGATTTCGTGCTGCGCCGCAATGCTGGGATCGACCGTCCCAGTGCTGTTGGGCAGCTGCTGCTGTGGGACGCTGATGCCGCACAAGCTTGCCAACGCGGCACGCAAGGTGTTGCGCCTGACGCGATTCGAATAGCTCAGCAGCTCGTCGGAGGACTGCAGCAGTTGCAGCGCTTTGGCCGGCTGGCCAAGATGTGTCCACACCTGCACCAAATGATTCTCGACCAGCGGCACTCTGGCAGTGGCGTTCAGCGCTTTGAAGGCCTGCAAACTTCCGTTCAGTTCGCTGACTGCCGTGTCGAATTCGCCCAGGCCAGCGGAATACAGGCCGACGTGAACCCGCGCCGTGACACCGGCGATGCCCTTTTCGAGCCCCAGCTCGGTCTGCCGCTGCAAGGCGTTGCACGCCCTTTGCCGCGCTTCGCGCAAGCGTCCGAGTTGCATCAGCAAATGCGCAGCGTTGCTTTCCAGCGTCGCCTGCTCGGCCCTTGCCGCGGGCCGGTCTGCGATGGCGATGCTGGCTTCGGTGCGCTGCAGTGCTTCATGCAGGCGGCCCATGTAGCTGAGCGCCGCTCCGATGGTCGACAGTCGCGTGATGTTGTTGTGCCACTCGTCGGCTTGCCGCGGTGTGGCGCTTTCGTCAGCGATGAAAAATTCTGCCCGTTCGCGCTGCCCAACGACGGTTGCGGCCAAGGCACACAGGGCCGCCAGTTCGCCGCGCCACGCGTCTTGCCCGAGTGTGATGGCAGCTTCGTGTGCAGCGCTTGCAATGGGCAGGGCCTCGGCCACCCTGCCGCCATAGACCAGACCCATGGCCTTGATGCGGCGTGCATCGGTTTGCTGGTGCAGTGAGGCTGCGCTTGCCAGCAGTGCGTCGCAACGTGCCAGGGCGCGCTGGATGTCGCCTGCCGTGACCCAGCCTTTGGCTTCGTCAGTGCCCGCCTGAAAAGCCTGGGCATCGTTGCCCGCCTGTTGCCAGGCCTGGGCAGCGGCGGCATGAAATTCCGACGCCATGATGGGCTGCGAGAGCTCGGTGGCCGCAGCGGCTGCGGCCTGATGGCAGGCTGCAGCCAGCGCAGGCTCGCCGCCTGCTGCCCAGTGCTGGGCCAGGCGCGCAGGAGGTGCGCCGCGCTGCACCAGCCAATGCGCAACGGACCGGTGCAGCAGCACGGCCAGCGGCGGGTCCAGGGAAAGCCTGGCGGCTACGAGAACCAGGTCGTGCACGCGGCCACTCTCGGTCATCAGCGCTGCGCCCGTCAGTGCGGCCCAGGGGACAGACAGGGCTGCCAGCGGCTGGCCCAGCACTGCGGCGGCCAGATCGGGCGCGAAAGCATCGCGGGCCAGCGCGGCCACCTGCAGCAGGCTACGCGCCAATTCCGGCAGCTGTTCCAGCCGCCGCTGCACCAGTTGCAAGATGTGCGGCGGCATAGCCAGTGCTTGCGGCGGCGGCCCCAGCCCGATCGTCGCCGGCCGGGCCAACAGCAGCGCACGCAGTGTTTCCAGCAGCAACAACGGCTGGCCGCCCGTGTGCGCCCACAGCAGGCGCGCCCAGCCCGGCGCGTCTTCAAGCGCCAGCGCGGCGTTGCGCAACAGTTGCGCTACGCCTTCCTCGGTCCATGCTTTGAGCTGCACTTGGACGACGCGGTGCCGGGCTTCGTCCAGCCAGTGCTGCAGCGCCGCCGGCATCTCGTTGGCACGGCAGCCCAGCAAGCAGTGCTGCACACTGCCCAGGACCGAAGGTAAAAGCGCCAGGCTGGCGGCGTCAGCGAAGTGCAGGTCGTCGATCAACACCGCAGGCTGCAGCCCGGCCAGCAGTTGCATTGCCTGGCCCAGGTGCAGCGGCGAAAGCGGGCCCGCAGGCGCGACACCCAAAGCAGGCACCAGGCGTGCCAGTTCTGCCCGCGCCCAATCGGGCAGCGTGGCGCAGGGCTGCGCATGAACCCAGCGCGCCAACAGGGCGTAAGGCACGGCGCTGTCGCCAAACTGGGCCCGCAGCCGCAGCGGCACCGACATCGTGTTGGCGAAGTCTTCCAGCAAGCGCGTCTTGCCTATGCCCGCATCGCCAGTGACCAGCACGACGGCGCCAGACAGCCAGGCCTGCTGCAGCTGGGCCCATTCTTCTTCGCGCTGCACCAGCAGCGGTGGCCGCAGCAGCGCGGTCCAGGCGGCAGCGGGCGGTGCGTGGGCCGGTGTGTGGACGGGCGTGCTTTGGATCAGCTGCAACAGATCGCGGGTTTGGCCATCGGGCTGGGGCTGGTCCTGTTCGCGCAGACGCTGGGCCAGCGCGCGGTAGGCCACCAGTGCGGCGTTGCGGTCGGCGCGGCGAAAGTGCAGCTGCATCAGCTGGCGCACCACGGCCTCGTCGTCCGGGTTGTCGGCCACCAGCCTTTCGCAGTAGGGCACCGCAGCGTCTAACTGCAGCTGGTTTTCCAGGGCATGCACGATTTGCAACAGCGCCGCGTTGCGCGTGGCGTGGCTGCGCTTGCGCGCCTGGGCCAGCCAGACGGCGGTCGCCTCGCCGTCGTCGAAGGCCACCTGGCCCAGCAGCGGGCCCTGCGCTGCTTGCGGGTCGGCGCGCAGGCTGCTGGCCAGGCTGGCCAGGTCCAACTGCACCTGCGGCGCCAGCGAGACTGTGCCGCCCCGCAACTGCAGCAGCGCCTGGCCGCTGGGGTCTTGCAGCTTCTTGATGCGCTGGCGAAGGTTGGCGCGCGCACTGTTTGCCGGGGTGTCGGGCCACAACAGTGTGGCCAGATGCATGCGCGGCAGGGTGCCGTCCAGCGCCAGGGTCGCCAACAGCAGCGCGTCTTTGGGCGGCAGGGCAGCAGCAGGGCCACGGTTGATCGCCAGCGTTGCTGCGCCGAACAGCCGCAGTTCGATGAGCGGCCCGCTATCGGGCCGTGGTGCAGCCATTGTCGTGCCGGGGTTCGCCGGGTTCGCAGTCGTTGCTGTGTTCGCTGTGTTCGCTGTGTTCGCCATAGTCTTCGACTTTGACGCAAAAGGGCCTGGCCGTTGGGTCACAAGAACGACTCGATCATCATCATCAGCACGCTCAGCACCACCGAACTGGCCAGCGGAATATGCCAGTCGCGGCCGCGAAAGCGGAAGCTGAAGTGGCCAGGCAGCCGGCCCAGGCCGATCTTTTTCATCCAGTGGTGCAGGCCGTTGAACAGCACGCAGGCCAACAGGAAGACGTTGAGCCAACGCATCGGGGGGGCTGACGCTACAGCGTGTGCGCGCGGTCGCCGCGCACGAAGCCCAGGGGCCGAAAGCCCGGCAGGTTTTTGGTCAGGGCGATGACTTTGAACAGTTCGCCCATCTCGTGTTCGGTCAGCAGTTTTTGCGCGTTCGCGCGTTCGCGCAGGCTGGCCGGCTGCAGCAGGTCGAGCAGGCCGCAGTTCATCAGGAAGTGCGCCTGTTTGGTGTAGCCCGCCACTTCCAGCCCGGCGTCTTGCGCCGTCAAAGCGATGGCGCTGACGTCGATGTGGGCGGTGATGTCTTTTTCGCCCACGTCCTGCCCTGGTCTTCGCCACCACGCCGCGTTCATGCCAGGTGCGGCCGTCAAATTGCAGCAGTTGCACCGGCATGGCATCCAGCACTTCGTTGCTCAGTACGACGCCGTGCATCTGCTCGGGCAGGTGGTCCAGCCACTGCACCTGGGCGCCGAAACGCGCCAGGCGTTCGGCCTGGCGGGCGCGTAGGGCGCCGGAGACGTCAACGATGCAGTAACTGGTCACGCGTACGCCCATTGAATCCAGTGCGTCCAGCAACTGTTCGGCCAGCGCGCCTGAACCAGCGCCGAATTTCCACAGCCGCCGCCCCAACGCCAAGCCACCTGCGCTGCCGGTTGTCCACACGCCGCCGGGCGTGGCGTCGCGGCTCACCCTGGAGCAGGTACAGCGCGCTTTCGCTGTCCAACTTGCCGGTGGAGCCTTGGCAAGGGTCGCTTTCGCCCTTGACCAGGGCGCTCAGCCCTTCGCCGCGAGCCGTCTTGCTGGAGCACCTAAAAGTGTCCGCGATCTTCGCGAGTGCTCCGCAGCCATAGCAAGCTCCAAGCCAGGGTGCTCTGAACCGGTCGGTCGGGAGCACCCGCTCATGGCCGGTACCGGCTTTAGCCCAGGCAACCTGTTAGCTGACCTTGGCATGGCCAGCACGCGCGTCGAAGGTCAGCTTCCTGGCGCCCTTTTAGCCTACCGGTTCCGGCCAGTTGCTGCCGTTGGCGGCAGACAGCTCTACGGTACGCCGGCTGCGCCGGCAAAGCGTCCAACGGGCTGCGAACCGCCTCGCCACCGAGACCACCCAAGAGGCTCCATAAAGCAACAGATCCGCCTAAAAGCGTGCCTCGGCACGAAGCCGCCGACCCGTCTTTCATGAGGGATTCGGGTAAAGGCTAAAGTTTGTTTAGCAAGATCAAGGCACCGCCAGACGCTCGAAGACGAATCGGTTTTGAAGTTCGTCAAGGCGACACATGCAATCGCTGGCCCAGGTGCCGACCTAGGCTGGGTCGCTGAACACAGAACATCTGCTTCACCAGGCCTTGACGCTGATGCAAGGCAACTCCCCCGAGTACCTGCAACACTGCATGGTGCACGTGGAAACCTTGCTGGCGATGGAGCGCTGAACTTTGAACGCACAAGCCATCACCCTGGGGCCGCTGCTGCTGCCGCTGGCGTTGCTGCTGAGCATGGCCAGCGCCGCCCTGACGCTGGTGCTGGCCAAGGCCCTGGGCCGGCGCGCCGGTGTGGACGCCGAGACCGTGGCCTGGCACTGTCTGCTGGTTGGCGCATTGGCGGCTCGGCTGGCGTTTGTGTTCGAGTACAGGACGCTGTACTTCTCAGCGCCACTGAGCATCCTGGACATCCGCGATGGCGGCTGGAACGCCCCCGCAGGCCTGGCCTTTGCCTGGCTGTTTGCTGTCAGCCGCATGCGCAAGGTGCCCGAACTGACCCGTCCGCTGCGTTGGGCGCTGGCCGCTGGCACGGTGCTCTTTGTCAGCGGCACGGCCGTGCTCACGCTGCAGGGACCACGCGGCCAACCGCTTCCTGACCTGCAGTTCACCACGCTAGAGGGCCAACCCGCGGCGTTGCGCAGCTTTGTCGGCCGGCCCACCGTGATCAACCTCTGGGCCACCTGGTGTCCGCCATGCGTGCGCGAGATGCCGGTGTTCCAGCAAGCGCAGACGCAATACCCAGGCGTGAACTTCGTGTTCCTGAACCAGGGCGAAGACCCTGCGCGGGTGGCGCGGTGGCTGCGTGCCCAAAAACTGGACTTGCTGCATGTGCTGGTCGATCCCCAACGCCAGGCCAGCGCCCGTTTTCAGCAGCAGGGTTACCCGACCACGCTGTTCTTCAATGCGCGGGGCGAGTTGGTGTCATCGCGGATAGGGGAGTTGTCGGCGGCGACTTTGGAGGAGAAATTGGCGGGGGTGATCCGATGATCTTGCGTCAGTGGGGAGGTCGTGGGCAGGTCGAGCAGAGTTCAGCGTTGTTGCCTGCTCTTCGCCGACCCGCACGCAGATTGCTGTCGTTCGATCTGGGTCGCCAAGCCGCCGATATCCGGGAAAATCCGATCGGAAGAAGTCGGTCGCGGCTGGCGGCTCCAAGGCGGGTCAACCGGATCCCCCAATCCTACAGTCACCCGTTATCGAGAAGATCTCACGCACTTCATCAATCGGGCTCGCCGAACTGACGATCAAGGCCGCGTGGTCGCCACAGCGTCCGGCCCGGTCTGCCCCGCGGCCTCGCGTAGCGCGCGATCGTCCTTGACGCCACGTTCTGCCGCTGCCACGGCGGCTGTCGACTGTTCTTTGGTCAAGTCGAGAACCAGACAAAACTCGTTGCCGAACGGGTCCTGCATCACGGCCCAATCAAAGGCGGGCGTGTCACTGCAATAGGATCCCGGCCGCGGGCTCAGACTCGGCGGCTTCTTGACTGTGCCGCCCAACAACAGTATCTGCTCGATCGCCGCATCGATGCCGTTCGTGGGCGTGATGTCGATGTGCATGCAGTTGGCCTGGTGGTGGTTCGGCACTGGGGTCTGGATCGGGGCGTGATCCGTGTGGATAAGGATCATCTCGTGCTTGGGCGGGTTGCGCGTACCCAGGTACCCCAGCCAGCCGTGCAAGCCTTGCGCCGGCCCCAGCATCTCCCAGCCGGTGACGGCCGCCCAGAATCGGTAGCCCACTTCGAAGTCGGTCACGTTGACGGCGATGCAGCGCAGGGTTCCGATGCTCATCAAGTGCTCCTGGTTTCGGTTCGGGCGCGGGTGCGTGCGTCGATCAGGGTAAGTCCAGTGCGACGGGCGTCACTGCAGTAGCTTGACCAGGTTGCCTGCGGCCGCGCCGCCGTGCTGCTTGAGGTCGCCCCAGGTCTGCGCGACCAGCGGGTGGTCGCGGTGGGCGCCCAAGCCCGACAGGGGGTTGAGCCGCGTGCCCTTGGCCCAGGCCACCACGGCGGGGTGGGCTGCGCGCGCGCGGTCGTGCTCCATCAGCGCGAGGTAGGACGACAGGTAGTCGCGCGGCTCGTCCCAGTAACGGATCGGAGGACACAGGCGGTTCTTCTCGGCGGCGTCGGCGATGGTGGCCTCGATCACGCCCAGCAGGGCGGCCGGGTAGCAGGCAAAGCTCCAGAATACGGGCTGCAGGGTCACCCGATCGGCTTCGAAGATCGGCCGTAGCGCTGGGCGCGCTAAGCCGGCGGCGGCGCAGTGCACATGCAGCGTGCCGGGGCCGGTCGGCACCGAGCCGTCGTCGAAGACGATGCGGTCGCGATCGATGCGGCGCACATGGCCCCGTCGCACCACGTCGCCGATCTGGCGCAGCAAGGCCAGTTCGGCCTAGCTGACCATGGCGCCGCGGCTCATGGTGGGCGCCACCGTGGTGTCCACCCGCAGGAAGAAGCCGTCGGCCTCGAGCCGGGCAAACAGGTCATCGACCGACGAGGCCTGCGCCATGGCCTTCAACTGAAGGCCGACGCCGGCAAAGAAGTCGGGCAGGCCATCGCCCGGCTGGTGGAAGCGCCGGTTCAGCCACCACCCTTCGCGCGGCCTGACCCACTGGATGGCGCTGGCCGGCACGCCCCGCGAAAGCAGCCAGACGCAGGTGTCCAGCGCGGTCTTGCCGGTTCCGATGACCACATACCGCTCGGGCCCGTCAGCCACACGCGCGGTGTCGCCCGCGGCCACGCAGCGCACGCCCTCTGCCACCTCGAAGGGCGGCGGGCTTGTGGCCGGTATGCGCCCTTCGAGGTAGCCGGTGTCGACCAGCTTGCGCCGCACACGCACCTCTTGCACCTCGCCGCTCAGGCGCGAGGTGATGAGGTGGCGCCCGTGCCGTCCGACGGAGTGATCGCTGCAGGGGAAGTGGTGAACGCGCCCGGTCGGCAGGAAGTGTTGGTCCATCACCTGCGCGTAGTACGCGCGCAGTTCGTCCGCACCCGCCGCCTCGTGAAAACCGGCACCGATGCCGGTCAGGTTCACGGTGTCGCGCCCCAGGGGCACGGACGACACGCCGTAAAAGGCAGGTAGGCCTCCAAGGCACGCCCTGTCACCACCGGAAAGGGCAGCTAATCCTGGCGACGCGACTTTGTGCGCTTGAGCGTGACGGTGCCTTGGCGCCAGTCGATGTCGGCCAATTGCAGCCGGTCGATCTCGATGCCGCGCAGGCCCAGGTCGAGTGCCAGGCGGATGACGGCATAACCGCGCTTGGGCGAAGGCAGCGCGTCGGTGAACGAGTTCAACAGCCGGTCGACCTCCTCGGGCTTGAGGCCTCGGGGCAGAGATGCCATGCTCCAGTGCGCGGGCGATGCGATCACGGCCAAAAGCTGCTGCGTTGCGTCCCCGCAGGTCGCTCGGTAGCGCAGGTACGCGCGCAGCGTGGACGCGATCGTGATGGCGTTGCTGGTGGTGTCCAGCGTCTGCAACTGATCGACGATGAATTGACGAACCTCCTGGGGCTGCAGCGAACTCATGACGACGGGCTTCCCAGCAAACTTGGACAGCAGCAGCCGCTCGACGATGCGCAGGCGGCCACATCGGGTGCCGGCGGCCAGACCCCGGGCGCTGCTCATGTGCGCGTCGTAGCGGCTCAGCTCATCGGCGATCGGGCCCGTGGGCGCTGGCACACGGGCGATGACGCCTTGGGCCCGCAGGATCTCCAGCATCGGCATCAGCGCGGCATGCAGCTCCATCGGTAGACGCAGCGCGCCACCCAGGCAGTCGCAGCGCGGCAGGTGATAGCGCAGGAACTGGTCGACACAACCTTCATTGAGCATGTGCGCCGGTAAGTGGCACATCGACATCCGATGCGCGAAGTGCGCCAGGCCGTTCAAGCAGCGGGCAGAGGTGCTCGTGGCAAAGCGGCCGCTCCGCAAACGCTCGACGTACGCAGGAACCTGAGCAGACAGCGGGCCCTCCAGCAGCCAGGCTTGCAGCAGAGGGTTGATCGAAGGGATCTTGGGCATGACGGTCTCCGTTGGTGGAACCGTCAGTGCTGCCCGAGTAGCGAACTTATGTCCAGTGCGACGACCCGCCGCAACGCGGATCGCCAGTACCTGCGCGGTCTCCCGGCCTACGCCATCCCAGAACTTCTCATAACTGGGGTCTTCTCATAATGGCCGACAGCAGCCGATAACGACCATGTCCACGCAGCAGTGTGTGGACGCGATGGCAAGGGAAAACAAGGGTAAGCGGACGGCCAACACACCGTTGTAGGGCCCCCGACGTTACGGTACAGCCCCCACTGTAGCTACGACCCGTGCCGCCGATCGCATGCCCGTCAATGCCGTGCCCCTCGGAAATTCGCGAAGAGACAAGGACGTCAGTGAATGCCATTCGGCGATTAGGCGGACTCTGCGGGGCGGTCAACAAGCGCCCCGGCTTCTTCCAGCGTCATTGCGACGATGTTCAGTGCGTGTACTCGCGCTGGCATCCAGTCGGACACGGCGTCATAGACCAGCCGATGCCGGGCGATCCGCGGCAGTCCATTGAATCTGGCGTCAATCACTCGAACTCGAAAGTGACCGCCGCCACCCGAGGCGCCGACGTGGCCGGCGTGCAAATGGCTCTCGTCCTCGATCTGGATCGAGGCCTTGGGAAATAGCTGCCGAAAGCGTTCCAGCAATGCATCGTGCGTGGGTTTCATCGCGTTTTCTTCTTGCATGTCGTCCTAGACAGCGACGACTTCGATGTCCGGCTCGATCGACTTCACCAAGTTCTCGATGCTCCTGAGGGTGCCGGAAATCGAGCTCGGGCAGGTGCCGCACGCGCCCTGGTAGTGCACGCTGAGCAGGTCGCCCTCGAGGCTGATGACGTGGAGGTCGCCACCATCGCTTCTCAGATACGGACGGATCTGCTCGTCAAGCAAGGTGTTGATCGCGTCCAAGCGCTGCCGGTCTGGCGCACTGAGGTCGGCGTAGGCATGGTTTGCCGCCGCCACAGCCACCGCTGTTTGCGCCTGCGCAGCGGGCGCGGCACGGATGGGCACCGCGAGCAAACGCACCAACTCCGGCCAATCGGCTTCGCCGTCCTGGGTGACAGTTAGCCATTTATCAACGTAGAACACGTTGCTGACATGCTCGATGTCGAACAGCGCGCGCGCCAGCGGATCACCTTGCGCCTGCTCCGCGTTCTCGTACGAGTGCGTGACTCCCCAGGTCAGCGGCTCCCAGAGAATGAACTTCACCGCGTTCGGATTGGGCGTGTCTTCAATTTCTGAAATCTTGGGCATCTGAACTTCCTGAAGGCGAGGCCTCTTCCTGCGCGGCAAAAACACGGCTGCGTTGAATTGATACCCTGCGCATAAGTCGCTTTGATCGTTATCGAGCAACTGATGAATCGATCAACTTCTGCAATTCACCTTGCTCGTACATCTCGCGCACGATATCCGCGCCGCCAACAAATTCACCATTGATGTAAAGCTGAGGTATGGTGGGCCAGTTGGCATAAGCCTTGATGCCGTCGCGAATCTCAGGGTCGGCCAAAACGTCCACAGCCGCGTAGTCCCGCACGCCACACGCCTTCAGTATCTGCACCGTCGCGCCAGAAAACCCGCACTGCGGGAACTGCGGCGTGCCTTTCATGTAAAGCACGACGAAGTTGCTGGTGACCTGATTGCGAATGTTTTCCTGAACGTTCATTTGAAATGTCTCCGAATATATTAAGTAGTCGATTCGGCCCAAGCGTCGGGCGCAAAGGTCTTCATGGACAAGGCGTGAATTTCGGAGCGCATGCGATCTCCGAGCGCCAGGTACACCAGCTGGTGCTGCTGTATCCTGCTTTTGCCGGTGAATTGCGGGCTCACGATCACCGCTTCGAAATGCTGGCCGTCATCGCCCAGCACTTCCACGTGATCGCAGGGCAGGCCATTCACGATGGTGTTTCTCAGTTCATTCGCTGTCAGCATCTTTTCATCTCCAATTGATCCTCAATGGCCAAGACAAATGGCCCATTACGCATTGCCGATCGGTGCGTGCATCGGGTCATCCGCAGCTTCGGTAGAAGCACTGGCGACCGAATTGAATGCCGCGTGCAGTGTGTGCCAAGGCAGGATCGCGCACTTGACGCGGGTCGGCAGATCCCGCACACCGGCGAATACCGCCAGCCGTCCGACGTGATTCGGGCTGTCCAAGTCGAGTTTGCCGGTGGCCATGGCAAGAAATTCCTGAATCAAAGTTTCCGCGTCCGCGCGTGTCTTGCCTTTCACAGCCACCGTCATCATCGAAGCCGACGCTTTGCAGATCGCGCACGATTCACCCTGAAACGCGATGCCGGCTATGCGTTCGCCTAACTCTGGGCCAAGTTCGAAATTGAGCGCTACACTGATGTGATCGCCGCACAACGGGTTGTGGCCCACCGCGTGGTGGCTCGCATTCTCCAGCGTGCCGTAATTGCGAGGCTTCTTGTTGTGGTCCAGGATGACCTCTTGATATAACGCGCGGTAGTCAGCCATTACGCAAAAACCTTCTGAACGCTGCGAATGCCGGCGACCAATGCATCGACTTCGGCCATGCTGTTGTAGAACGCAAACGAGGCGCGCGAAGTGGCCGGCACTTTGAAGCGCTGCATCACGGGCTGCGCACAATGATGACCCGTGCGCACTGCCACGCCCTCCTGATTGAGCAACGTGCCCACGTCGTGGGGGTGCACGCCGTCAAGCGTGAATGACAACACAGCAGCCTTGTTCGCAGCGGTGCCGAGAATGCGCACGCCCGGCATGCGCGACATCTGCTCGGTCGCGTAACTCAGCAACGTGTGTTCGTACTCGGCAATGGCGTCCATGCCGATGGTCGAGAGGTAATCCACTGCGGCGCCGAGCCCGATCGCCGCTGCGATCGGCGGTGTACCGGCCTCGAATTTGTGCGGGATCGTGTTGTAGGTGGTTTTCTCGAAGGTCACCGACACGATCATGTCGCCGCCGCCTTTGAAGGGCTGCATTGATTCCAGCAGCGCCGCCTTGCCGTACAAAACGCCGATACCGGTCGGGCCACACAACTTGTGGCCGGAAAAGGCGTAGAAGTCGCAATCCAGATCCTGCACGTCAACCTGCATATGCGGCGCAGCCTGAGCGCCGTCCACCAGCACTGGCACGCCACGCGCATGGGCGAAAGCGATCATCTGTTTGACCGGGTTGACGGTGCCCAGCGCGTTCGAGACATGCATCACGCCGACGAACCGGGTTCGTTCGTTGAACAGATCCTCGTAATCGTCGATGAGCAGTTCACCAGCGTCGTTGATCGGCACCACACGAATGGTCGCGCCCTTCTCCTCGGCCAGCATCTGCCAAGGCACGATGTTTGAATGGTGCTCGAGCGTGGTCAGAATGATCTCGTCGCCGGACTTGATGAACTTTCGGCCGTAACCGTGCATGACCAGATTGATCGCATCGGTCGCGCCGCTGGTAAAAATCACCTCGCGCTCTTCACGTGCATGGATGAAGTGCTGCAGCTTGCGCCGCGCGGCCTCGTACGCGCTGGTTGCCGTCTCCGACAGGTAATGCACGGCGCGGTTGATGTTGGCATGCTCGCTCGTCTGGTAGCGCACCAGTCGGTCGATCACCGTCTGCGGCATCTGGCTCGAGGCGGCGTTGTCGAGATACACCAACGGCTTGCCTTCGATCTCGAGTTGCAGGATTGGAAAGTCGGCGCGGATGCCTTCGACGTCAAAGGCAGACGCCGATCGGGGACGGCATGCTGTCAGGACGGCGTTCATGGCAGGCTGCCGGTTTGTTCGAGCATCCTCGACTCAAGCCGGCGCTTGAGTGATGCAACCGTAATACGGTCGATGATCTCTGCACCGAAAGCATAGGTCAGCAAACTGCGCGCGACGCTGTCGGACAGTCCACGGCTCTTCAGATAAAACACTTCATCGTTGTCGAGCTGCCCGATGGTGGCGCCATGCGCGCATTTCACGTCGTCGGCGAAAATCTCCAATTGGGGCTTGGTATCGACGTGGGCTTTGCCGGTGAGCAGCAAGTTGCGACTCGACTGGATCGAGTCGGTGCGCTGCGCCCCATGGCGCACCATGACTTTGCCGTTGAACACAGCGTGCGCGCTGCCACCGACGATGCATTTGTGAAGCTGGCGGCTCACGCCATTCGGCTGGGCATGGTCGATAGAGGTATGGGTGTCGGCAAGCTGGCTGTCGGCAATCAACGCGAGTCCGTCGACCACGCACTCTGCGCCTTCTGCCAACAGCACATCGAGGTTGTAGCGAGAGATCTGTGCACCCATTGCGACACTCACCGATTGATAACGGCTTGATCGGCCTACGGACACCGCGCAGTTGGCAATGTGGAATGCCTTGACGCTGTCGCGCTGCACGCGGATGTGCTTGACCTGGGCCTGATCGGCGAGAGCGATCTCGGTCACCGGGTTGACGAAATAGGCCGCATCCTGCAGCGCAACATAGTCTTCGATCAAGGTCAGGCTGCTGTTGGACTCAGCGACCAACAGGCAGCGCGGAGAGCTGGCCACCTCAGCTTGTGTCGCCACGAAGAGCAGATGCAGCGGCGCTGTCAGCGTCACATTGCGCGGCACCACAATCACGGCCACATCCTGCAGCAAGGCCGTATTGAGAGCCGCGAATACGTTGTCGCCGAACGCTGCGTGACGGCCGAGGTGGGGCTCGATGGTTGAAGCCTGCGCCGCACCTGCCGACGACAGATTGGCAACCATCACGCTGCCGTCTGCGAGTGCGCTAGACAACTGCGGGGCATAAACGCCGTCGACAAAAACCAACCGGGTCGTTGCCTCTTCAAGATAGAACTGCTCGATGTATGCCGCGCGCAGATCGGTGGCGCTGCGCACCGGCTGAAACGACAGCCCGGTGAGTGGTGAAAGGTTGGTAAAGCGCCACTCCTCGTCGCGCAGGGTCGGCACTTTCAGCACATCCAGGCTGCGAACGGCCTGCGCGCGCAACGTGTTGATCCACGCCAGCGGGCTGGCCCGCAACTGCGGCTGGCCGGCCAGCAGCGTTTCGATGTAACCCGCAGCGGGTCGCCGCATCGAGGTGACCGCGCTCATGCCGCCACTGCCATTGCCGCCTGATGCTCGGCAGCGACCCAGTCGTAACCACGCGTCTCGAGTTCGAGCGCCAGCGACTTGTCGCCAGTCTTGATGATGCGGCCCGCCTCCATCACGTGAACGAAGTCGGGCACGATGTAGTTGAGCAGTCGCTGGTAGTGCGTCACCAGCACGATGGCATTCTCTCTGTCGGCGAGCTGGTTGACGCCCTGGGACACGATCCTGAGCGCGTCGATATCGAGGCCGGAATCGGTCTCGTCGAGAATCGCCAGACGGGGATCGAGCAGCGCCATCTGCAAGATTTCGTTGCGTTTCTTCTCGCCACCGGAAAAGCCTTCGTTGACGCTGCGGCCGAGAAAATCGGGGCTCATGTCGAGCAGCTTCATCTTCTCGCGCACGAAATCGTCGAACTCGAGCGGGTCCAGCTCTTCCCGGCCGCGCTGCGCCTGCACCGTGTTGTAGGCCAGGCGCAGAAACTGGCTGTTGGCGACGCCGGGTATCTCGATCGGATACTGAAAGGCGAGAAACACGCCGGCACACGCACGCTCTTCTGGCGCCAGCTCAAACAGATTCTTGCCTTCGAAGACCACGCTGCCGGCTGTGACTTCATAAGCCGTGTGGCCGGCGAGCACCTTGGCGAAGGTGCTTTTGCCTGAGCCGTTCGGCCCCATGATGGCATGCACCTCACCGCTCTTCACGGTAAAGTCCAGGCCTTTCAGAATTTCTACGCCGTTCACGGTCGCGTGCAGCCCGCGCACTTCGAGCAAGGTCTTGCTGTCTTGGTAAATCATCCGACGCTTCCTTCAAGTTTGAAACTGAGCAGCTTGGTCGCTTCGACCGCAAACTCCATCGGCAATTGTTGGAATACGTCCTTGCAGAACCCGTTGATGATCATCGACACGGCCGCCTCGGCGCCGATGCCTCGCTGCGCAAAGTAGAACATCTGGTCCTCGCCGATCTTCGAGGTCGATGCCTCGTGCTCGACCTTGGCGGTGTGGTTGCGCACCTGCAGATAGGGGAAGGTGTTGGCACCGGCCTGGTCACCGATCAGCATCGAGTCGCATTGCGAATAATTGCGCGCACCGGCAGCCGTCGGCGCAATTTTGACCAGCCCGCGGTAACTGTTGTTGGAACGGCCGGCTGAGATGCCTTTGCTGACGATGGTGCTGCGGGTGTTCTTGCCGAGGTGAATCATTTTGGTCCCGGTGTCGGCCTGCTGGAGGTGATTGGTGACAGCAACCGAATAAAACTCTCCCACCGAGTTGTCGCCACGCAAGACGACGGAAGGGTACTTCCACGTGATCGCCGATCCGGTCTCGACCTGCGTCCAGGAAATACGCGAGTTGACGCCTTTGGCCAAGCCGCGCTTGGTGACGAAGTTGTAGATTCCGCCAACGCCGTTTTCATCACCGGCATACCAGTTCTGGACCGTCGAGTACTTGATGTCGGCGTTGTCGAGCGCGACCAGTTCCACCACTGCCGCATGCAATTGATTGGTACTGAATGCAGGTGCGGTGCAGCCTTCGAGATAAGAGACCGACGCGCCTTCTTCGGCAATGATCAAGGTGCGCTCGAACTGCCCCGACTCCTCGGTGTTGATGCGGAAGTAGGTCGATAGATCCATCGGGCATTTGACGCCCTTCGGAATGAAGCAAAACGAGCCGTCGGTAAAGACGGCAGAGTTGAGCGCGGCGTAATAGTTGTCGCCGGTCGGTACCACGGTGCCGAGATACTTTTGAACCAGCTCCGGATGCTCAAGCACGGCTTCCGACATCGAACAGAAAATGACGCCGACCTCGGCCAGCTTGTGCTTGTAGGTCGTCGCCACCGACACGCTGTCGAAAATGACGTCTACCGCGACGCCGGCCAGCGCCATGCGTTCGTGCAGCGGTACGCCTAGCTTTTCAAAGGTGCGCAGCAACTCTGGATCGACCTCGTCCATGCTTTTCAGCTTTGCCCTCTGCTTTGGCGCCGCGTAGTAGCTGATGGCCTGGAAATCGATCTTCGGGTAGTGGACGTTGGGCCATTTCGGCTCTTCCATCTTGAGCCAAGCCTGGTAAGACTTGAGGCGAAAATCGAGCAGCCACTCGGGCTCGTTCTTCTTGGCCGAAATCATTCGAATGGTGTTTTCGTTGAGTCCCTTCGGCGCGACATCAGACTCGATCGCTGTGACGAAACCGTGCTTGTAAGGCTGGCTAATGAGTTTTTCCAGTACCGCGCTCATGAGGTTGATCCTGTTCTGTCAAGCCGAAAAGGACGATCCGCAGCCGCAGGTCGTGGCGGCACCAGGATTGTTCTTGATGACAAACTGCGCACCGTCGAGATCGTCTTTGTAGTCGATCTCGGCTCCCGCCAGGTACTGATAGCTCATCGCATCGATCAGCAGCGATACACCGTTTTTGGTCATCGTGGTGTCGTCTTCGTTGGCGAACTCGTCAAAGGTGAAACCGTACTGAAATCCGGAACAACCGCCGCCTTGAACATAGACACGGAGTTTCAGGTCGGCGTTGCCTTCTTCGGCAATCAGTTCAGCGACTTTGGCCGCCGCGCTGTCGGTGAAGACAAAAGGTGAGGGCATTTCCGCCTGAATGTTTTCGCTGACTTCGCTCATTGCGTCACCTCAGTATTCTTTACGTCAAGCTTGGGCTTTTTTACGTTGAAACTCTCGCCGCAGCCGCATTCGCTTTCGACGTTGGGATTGTCGAACTTGAACATCTGCTTGAGCCCTTCCTTAACGAAATCGATACGCGAGCCGTCGAGCACCGACAGGCTGTCGGAATCGAGAACGACACGTGCGTTGTGCGACTCGAATGTGTGGTCTCCGGGGCGTATTTCGTCGGCGATGTCAAAGGTATGCGCCAAGCCCGTGCAGCCCACTTTCTTGACGCCGATGCGCAGGGCAAGCCCTTTGCCGCGCTTCGCCAACTGGCTCTGAATCTGTTTCGCCGCGTTTTCTGTCAAGGTAATCGTCATAACCCAAGCTCCATAGTAGCCACACCAAGCGTCGCGATCAGCAGGGACATCCGCGCTGGATCGCCTTAAAGTTCGTCGCGTCGCCGAAAGAACTTCGAGTAGTGTCGTGTCGAAACCATCTACTTGTCAAGATGATTTCGTAACGCTATCATCGCTGCATGGTCAAGGAGCTGAAGATGGACAGTCGTGCGATCGCGGAGCTGGTCTTGCAACTGGGGCGCATGGCGTCCGCCGAGGCACTCGCAGAGGGCCTGACGCCGGTCCAGTGGGCGGGGCTCAGGTATTTCGGGCGGGCGAATCGCTTCTCCCGAACGCCATCCGCCTTCGCCGCTTTTCACGGCACGACGCGGGGCACGGCGTCGCAGACCATCAAGAACCTCGAGGCTCAGGGCTATCTGGCGCGCATTCGGTCAGAGACTGACCGGCGCAGTGTTCATCTCGTTCTGACGGAAAAAGCCCGAGCCATTCTTGAAAACGATCTCTTCGAGACTCTGGTCCGTGCTGCGGACACCCTGCCCGCAGGCGTCCGCGGCATGTTTGCCAACGCCTTGCAGCGTATGGTCGGCCAAGTGGCGTTGGAGAGAGGCATACCCACGTTCGGCAGCTGCACGTCGTGTACGCATCTGGAAAGCGACGACTGCAGTCGGGAGAGACAGGAGTCCTACGTGTGCGGGTTCTCGAGCGAGCCGTTGCTTCTGCAGGAACTGGACGGGGTCTGCATCAACTTCGTCCAAGGCAAGCCGTTGCAAGAGAGGCGCTCCTTCACCGGTACCGCACCACGATGACCCCTGTCCCCTCTTCATCGATCACCATCGACGACGACCCGCCTCATGCGCTCGCCGGCCGGCTGCGAGCGCAACTTCAACCGCTTGCCGCGTTGCGCGTACCGATTACCTACCGGGACCTGGCCGAGGCGATGCGGCTTTCGCCCCCGCACACCATTCACCCGGTGACCGAGGCGCTGGAACAACTCATGGCCGAGGACGCAGCTGCCGACCGTCCCTTCATCGCGACCATGGTGGTCAGCAAGTGGCGCGGCGGCTTGCCCGCGCCGGGCTACATCGACTGCGCAGCGCGTCTCGGCCGCTTTGCCGGCGATGCAAGCGGCCCCGAAGCGAAGGCGTTTTATGCAGGCGAGTTCAATGCGTCGGTCGCGTTGTGGGCGCGTCCATGCCCGACGGTGGCGACGACGTGAATGGCCAGCGCCCGCGCTTGGTCATCGTCGGCGCTGGCTCCGCCGGCCTGACTGTCGCGAAGTGGCTTGCCAAGGCGCCTTGCACACCACATCAAAGTCGATGCGGTGCTTGGCGGTGTCGAACTTCACATCAGCAACGGCCCAAGGCACCTGCAGACCCAGTGCGCTGGTGAACAACGCTTCGATTTGAATGCTCAAGATTTCAACTCCAGCAACAGCCCCTGGACATGTGGGCATGTGGGCAGGCTCAAATGCAGCCTGCCCACATGCCCACCGGGCTCGACTACGACCAGCTATTTTGAGTGGTTGATTCCACACGAAACGACGAGGGGCCCCAATACCTGCACTGCAGCCCTCTAGCGGCCACATGCCAGTGCGGCGCTATGCGCACCCCGACACTTTCAAAATGTATGCAGAAGAAGCTCGCAAGTTAGGCTTCGTGCATGCCGCATCGGGCCCGTTGGTGCGCAGTTCATACCATGCGGATGAGCAAGCCCACGCGGCAGGCGTATTTTGATTGGCAAGAGTCCGATCAATCGTCGCCGAGCAGCTATCACGTTCAATACTTAATATTAGTTATTGCAAATTCCCGTCATGACAAAAATAGTCTTACTTGAAAAAATTCATCACAATGCCGTGACGCTGCTCGCTGAAAATGGTTTTTCCGATGTAGTTGAAATCGCAAGTGCATTGACAGATCAAGAATTGATCAGCGCCCTCAAACATGCCAGCGCCGTCGGCATCCGATCGCGTACAAATATTTCCGCAAGGACGCTGGATGCACTGCCAGATTTACGGACTATCGCTTGCTTTTGTATCGGCACCAATCAGGTCGATCTGGATGCTGCTCGAATTCGCGGTGTTCCGGTATTCAACGCGCCTTTTTCCAACACGCGATCCGTCGCGGAGTTGGTGATTGCCCAGGCCATCCTCCTGCTGCGTCGCATACCGGAGAAAAATGCCAAGGCCCACCGCGGTCAGTGGGACAAGAGCGCTCACGGCGCCTACGAGGTGCGCAACAAGATTCTAGGCATTGTTGGCTACGGCAATATCGGGGCGCAGGTCGGTATTCTGGCCGAAAGTTTCGGCATGCGGGTTCGCTATTTCGATGCCGAAAATAAACTGCCGCTTGGAAATGCAAAGGCGATGACGACGCTGGATGCTTTATTGCATCAATCCGACGTGGTGACATTGCATGTGCCAGGGGGGACAGCGACAGAAAACATCATTGATCAAGAACGACTGGCACGCATGAAACCGTCAGCGGTGCTGATCAACGCGTCACGCGGCAACGTGGTCCATATTGGCGCGCTAGATTCTGCGTTGCGACAGAAGAAACTGGCGGGCGCGGCGCTCGATGTTTTTCCGGTAGAACCGGGCAGTGAAAAGGATGAATTTATCTCTCCGCTGCGCGGACTGGACAACGTGATTTTGACGCCGCATATTGGCGGGAGCACTGAGGAGGCACAAGAAAATATTGGTCGCGAAGTAGCCGACAAACTGGTGCGTTTCCTACGTGCTGGTACGACACGGTCAGCCGTCAATTTCCCGGAAATTTCCTATCTGCAGAAGGACGCGCGAAGTCGGATACTACATATTCATCGGAACGAACCGGGAGTCATCGCCCGCATGAACGCCGCGTTCGCAGCGAATGAATTGAATATCGTCGCGCAACAACTGCAAACGAAGGGAGAAATAGGTTATGCGATGACCGATGTCGACGCCACGATTACAGAAGAATTGATGACGCAGTTGCGTTGCGCACCTGCGACGATTCGTTGCGATTTTATCTGATTGTTTGACTCGCTGTTTGCCACTCAGTTTGTTTTATGCCGTACACCTAATTTCCGAGAATTGACCTTGAAACCGTCAGTGCCAATTCAAGGTAACTTGTTGACATGATTGGTGAATTTTCCAAGCTTGTCCCTGACAGCGGGTCACCCTACAGGTGCTTTCTTCCGAGTATCAGTTTTGGATTCCTCAGAGCCTCATTAATATGCTCAAGTCGATCGTCAGGCAGGTCGATTACGACCTGACCCAAGTGGCCGGGCTGGTCATGGTGGGCCGCTACCCGACGGGGGTGAGCCCAGTGCTGGATCGGCTCGATACTGCGTCGCCGATGCGTACCGGCGTGCGGATTTCCGACGCATGTCGTGTCGACCTGGGCTTGTTGACGCATGGAAAGAGCGATGGCCAGCAAACGCGCTGACAACGGCCGGTTGGCCTTCGGCTGGCTGCCCTTGGGCATCGACACCTTCGCCATGGACAACAGCGGCATGGACAAGGAAGACGTCAGGCGCGCTTGCGCGTGCGCGGGCGCTGACGGTGACTGCCCGTTGGCGGCCCATGCCCCGGCGTCAGCTGTCTCGAGCTGCCCGACGGTGTCGCACCGATGAGCCTTTCAGGCGACACCCTGATCAAATGGGCGGGCGCCGCTCAATGGCGCCGCAACGATGCGGCAGCCGATGCGGTGCGTTCTGCCGCAGCGAATGCTGGCGGATATGCCACGCTGTTTCGCGGTCTCGACAAATCGGGCGGCGTTTTTCCGTCCTCGTCCGCGGGACTGATGGCCCACCACCGGCGGCTGAAGCAGGGCTTCGATCCAACCAGCACCTTCAACCCTGGCCAGTAGTACGCCGACCTCTGAGCAACACGCCATGCAAACGAACCTGAGCCCCGAATTCAAGGGCACGCGAGATGGCGAGGCGGCAGAAGCCATTCTCCGCAAGTGCGTGCACTGCGGCTTCTGCAACGCTACATGCCCGACCTATCAACTTCTGGGTGATGAACTCGATGGCCCAAGAGGACGCATCTACCTGATGAAGCAGGTGCTCGAAGGCGGCGAAGTCACGCGCAGTACGCAACAACACCTGGACCGCTGCCTGACCTGCCGAAACTGCGAGACCACCTGCCCCAGTGGCGTCGAATACGGCAAGCTGCTGGACATCGGCCGCAAGATCGTCGAAGAGCGGGTGGAACGGCCTATCCTGGAACGGGTAATGCGGACCGCCTTGAAGGAGGGGCTGAGCTCGGCGCTGTTCGCACCGGCGATGAAGGTCGGGCAACTGGTTCGACCGCTGTTGCCGCAGACGTTGAAGAACAAGGTGCCTCAAGTGGTGTCGGCTCGGTCCAGGCAATGGCCACAGCGCGAACACGCGCGCAAGATGCTGATGCTGGCGGGCTGCGTGCAGCCGGCGATGATGCCCAACATCAACAGCGCCACCGCCCGCGTACTGGACGCTGCCGGCATCCAGACGCTGGTCGCGCCGAAAGCAGGCTGCTGCGGCGCGCTGCGCACGCACCTGAACGACCACGAGGGCGGCCTGAACGACATGCGGCGCAACATTGATGCATGGTGGCCGCTGGTCGAATCAGGCACAGTCGAGGCGATCGTGATGAATGCGTCCGGCTGCGGCGTGGCCGTCAAGGAGTATGGCCACGCGCTGTTGCACGACCCGGCATATGCCGAAAGGGCCAAGCGCATCGGTGCCCTGACGCGGGACCTGAGCGAGTTGTTGCCAGACCTCGTTCCTGTCCTAGAAGACCGGGTGAAAACCAAAGGGGCGACGGCGCTGGCGTTTCATCCGCCATGCACCCTGCAGCATGGGCAGCAATTGCGCGGCGGTGTGGAGACACACTTGGGCGCGCTGGGGTTCGACATCAAAGTGGCCCGTTGCGAAAGTCACCTCTGCTGCGGTTCAGCCGGCACGTATTCGGTACTTCAACCCAAGCTGGCCTATCAGCTGCGCGACCGCAAGCTCGAGCACTTGGCCGAGCTGAAAGTTGATTGCATTGTTTCGGCCAACATCGGCTGCATCCAGCACTTGCAGACTGGCACGCCAACGCCTGTACGCCATTGGATCGAAGTCCTGGACGACGCCTTGACCGCCTAGGCCGAACTTTGACCGTGTCCCGAACGTAACTCCGCGCCCGCAGTGATCTTTGTCGATTTACGGGGTGCGGTTACTGGGTACAGGCGGGATTCAGTCCGAGCAGTTTGAAGGCCTTGTCCTGGACCGCGGTCGGCCTGGTGGCAAACTCGAACGTTGCGGCGGCGATAAGAAGCTGTCCGTCCTTCAGCACTGCGCGGAAATAGCGCTGCGCGGGCGCGGGCAGGCCGTCGAGTTCACGCGCGTCGTAAACGTTGTCGACGCCCGCGGGCCTGGGCACCCGCGCAGCGTCGAGCTTGGCCAACTCTGCGTGTGTTGCGCTGGCCCAGCGCGCGCTACCCAAAGCTACCAGACCCGCACCTGCGGCCACCAAGAAGCCGATGCCTAAAGCCGCCCATCCCATCCAGTTCATGACAGTTCACCGGTGGTTTGCAATTCGAGCCTTCACATCAGTACCGCCTGCACTGGCCGCCGCATCGACAGCGGCATGCCCGGCCCGCGCCCGAAGCGCACCACCAGGTCGGGGCGTTCGCCGGCCTTCAAGCCCAGCCACGCGGCGAACTGCGGCCGGATGGCACCGACCTCGACGGGCTGGTTCAGGAAGGCGTTGCGAATGCCCAAAGCGGTGGCCTGCAGCGCAAATCGCTCGTAGCAGCGGCCGGCTTCGACCCCTATGCTGAGGTCTCAACTATGCGTAGGTCCGCGGCCTCCAGCACCGCCGTCCGCTGGGTCGGCAGGCGTGCTCAGGCTCTGAGTGCTTTGCATAGTTACAGGCTCTGCAGGAACTTCATCAGGTCGTCGCTGGCGCGGAAGCGCTTGAGCTTGATGTCGGGCGCTTCGAGGCGAGCGAGCGCCTTCTCCTTCATCTCCAGGTTGGCCTCGACGTAGCGGTGCGTCGTGTTCGTGCTCTCGTGGCCAAGCCACAGGGCGATGACGTTGAAGGGCACGCCGCTTTGCAGCAGATGCATGGCGGTCGTGTGCCGCAAGGTGTGCGGCGAGATGCGTTTGGTCTTCAAGCTCGGCTGCTCGACCGAGGCCCGGTCGACCGCGAGCGCCAACCGCTGCGCCACGTTGCACCGCGTCATCGGATGCCCGGATCGATTGGGCAGCAGTGCCGACGAACCGCGCAGATCGGGGTTGGCGTGAAGCCATGCGCGGATGGCCGCCGCAGTCGACTTCCACAGCGGCACCGAGCGATCCTTGCGGCCCTTGCCGTGCAGATGGACGCAGGCCGCACCGCCCAGCACCACGTCGACGACGCGCACCCCAACGATCTCCGACACGCGCGCGCCGGTGTTGTAGAGCAAGGTCAACAGCAGGTGGTCGCGCTGCGAAGTCCAATCGGTGCCCGGTTGCCCCAGCACCGCGATCATCTCGGGCCGCGTCAGGTGGCCCAGCAGCGGCCGCTCGAAGCGCTTCATCGGCACAGCCATCACCCGCTCGACAGCGTGCAGCGCAGTCACGTCGCGCCGGCCGGCGAACTTCAGGAACGACCTCAACGCGGTCAGCCGCAGGTTACGGCTGCGCACCGAGTTGTGCCGCTCGCGCTCCAGGTGAGCCAGGAACTTCAGGACCAACTCCGGCGTGATGTCCATCAGTTGCACGGCCATCGGCGACTTGCCCAGGTGCTCAGTCGCATACCCGAGGAAC
>ENA-ORBV01005315-ORBV01005315.1-microbial-mat-metagenome-genome-assembly--contig:-NODE-5315-length-23798-cov-5.459804_pt1 | contig 23798 bp, 16 predicted proteins | sample MGYA00237777_ERZ505514 | MGnify/ENA primary metagenome ERZ505514 (study PRJEB26160, sample SAMN06269048) | microbial mat metagenome | isolation source: Oligotrophic lake microbial mat | place... | reverse complement strand
TGTTGTTGTGTGAGTGATCCACCGGGGTTTTTTCTTTCCATTGACACCACTTCTGGTTTGACAGATGGACAGACCAACCTCTACTTCAACTGCCCCTTATGTGACCCACCAACAGACAAACCCACAAATCAACAAACCCGCAGACGTCACACCGGGACTAGAAAAAAGTAATAACCCTACCTACCGTTGAGGGCTATGATATCTGACGACACCGCGACCAAAGTGTCTGACATCCATGCATTCATTGACACAACATCAATAATAAGCGGAAGGATGGATTTGATGTTTCAAGATATTAGCAGCACTATTACTCTGCTATTATCGATATGCTGCCAACAGAGGACGCCATACTGCTGATCCCTACTAGAGTACGAGCTACAGAGAAAGCATAATCAATAACGATTCCTGTTGGATCACAGACAAAAAGCTAGACCACAATAATTATGCTTTTGCCACATCTTTCTGCCTTGTGGGCATGCTTTGTACTCTCCCGTCGCAGCAAAAACTTTGCCACCGACACTTTTGTGCCAGATATCACAAGTAGAAGCATTGGTATACTTTCATCAGCGGCTCTTGCAGATATAGCAGATGTCGCTACAGAAACTCCCGCCGATAAATATGATCTACTATTGGAATGGCTCAAATCGAACGGTTCTGAGTTGAATGAAAACCTATGCTTCAAACCGTCGTTACGGGGTGGAGACCTGGGGGCATTTGTTACAAAAGATGTTGCCATGGATGAAGTATTAGTGACTATTCCTCGAAAAGTCTGTCTTACAATTGACGACGTGAAGAGCGATCCTGAAAGCGGAGAAATTTTCAAAAAATTAATGGAGCAGGCAGGCAATGGAGGCAATACTGTGGCGTTGGCGGGCGTCTTGGCCAAGGAGCGTCTCTTGGCGCAAGCGAAAGGACCTAGTAGCAGTAGGTTTGGACCATACCTTGACACACTTCCTTGGTCAAGAGGAATCAACAATCAAGAGCATATGCTGTTTTGGTCGGATGACGATGTGGAGACCTTGTTGAAGGGAACTATGGGCTACAGTGAAGCAACGGCACTACGAGAAGAAGTATCCCTTGCAATTAACGCACTCAATAAAATTATTGGCAGATCTATTCTCGTGGCCCGGGGGGAGCTCTCAGACACGGAGCCAGGGTTTAGGTTTCCGTGGCAACAGAAGCAAGAGCCATTGCAGGGACTTGTAGAGGGACTCCCTGAGGCCGTCAGAGGTGCTTTTGTTTGTCTCTTGACCAGAGCCTTTCAAGATGGAGATGAGGAAGATGACGGAGAGAAGCTTGTTCCCTGGCTTGATATGCTTCAGGTTTGTGACAATTTGTTTGTCGTCTTTGTTTCGTCTATCACCAAACGTCAAGGCTCTGACCCTGTCCCAACCAACTCAATGATTGTCGTTCCTTGACTCCGTACAATCACAGCACTGCGATGAACCCAACATCCGGCATGCTATGCGAAAGGTTGATGGCACTGTAGAAGTTCGTGCTGGGCGTAATTTAAAAGCTGGCGAAGAGCTCTTAAATCAGTATCGGTCCGAGGCAGACGAAAAGATGCCGTATCATCGATTCTTCACTCGCTACGGATTTGTACCAGGTATTACCGAGAATATTCCCAATTTGTTACAAGACAAGTCTACTATCTTCTTCGCTCAGAAAGCCGAAGTCTAGATGGCATATTATTGCATAAACAGATGTCGAACGTTTGATCTAAGAACGGCTCATCCTCATAATCACTGCTCCATCCGCTGAAGTCTAATTCTCGACTTTGACAGTATTTTGTTTTGTTCAGCCGACGCACCTGACCCCGCTAGTGGATCTCCTCCGCCTGCATCGTACACGATTTCTAGTCCTTCCATTGTGGATGCATCCACGACCTTCCATTTCGACATGACACGTCGAGCTGTAATGACAGGAATACCTCTAATATCGTCTTGCGTCACTCGTTGAAATTCAGAGCTGAAAACAGTTTCATCTGTTTTTTCAGTAGCTCTCTTTGTGACTTTGATTTCTTTGCGCGAGCCATCTCCATAGGTAAGACGAAGATCATTTGGATTGGTTTCCACCCACTGATACGTCGGTGTGAAAGAAGTTTCATCCTCTTTCGTTGCTGCTTCCTTTCCCGCAGACACAAGCCGTATTGCTTTTTCAAGATTAGCTTGATTCCAGCCACGGTCTGCCACGACGGCGTTGTCTTCAATCGAAAGCAAAAACCGAACCGGGTATTCCAATGTCAGTCCATTGCCATTGCCTGAGGTTGGCAGCACTTCTCTGGTTGCCTTCCAATTTCCCTCAAATGCTTTTGGATAAAACACATCCGTTTGACCATAACCAGGAATATTTGCAGCTGTTCTTCTTACAGCTTCGGCAGGGTTGACTGGCGCAGCCGCAAAGGATGCCTGCCATGGAACAAATGCGAGCACATTGCCTGCCCCAAACGCAAACACCTGTCGTCTTGTACTGCCCACTTCGCCGTTGAATGATGGGAGGCTCCAACCAGCACAAAACTGGGCGGACTGCAGTGAAATTAGGATAATGGAAAGGATGATGGGCTGAAACATGGCAGTTTGTCTTGATATTTTACAGAGGCGACAATTTCAAAGCTGCTGATATTTAAAACGATGCATCGAGGGGAGTTGTTCATTCGTTTACTGATAAAAACAACATCGACAACAGTGAGTCAGTTCCTTATTGACGACAGATAGTAGACTAGTGGATGATGCATGGAGACAGGAGAGACCAACAAATAAAAATGACGAGATAATAAATAAACTGACTCACTGCTGATGCACACTTGCTCTCAAGAGCGACAAGAAAAAAAGGAGCGCAGTTGCTCCAAAAGCGAATGTCTTAGTTTCTTTCTTGCAGACGCGGATAAAGATTCTTCATCAACAAGAATTCTTGTGGATTTGTGTGCTTGATTCCGAGGTTGACTCAGATCTTTGCCCAACTTCCGTGGGAAAACAAGTGTTGTTGAGTTGGTGCCACCGCTGTGCCACCTCAGCATATCGTCAATTTCAAATCGAATCCTTGTTCGCAACACGATCGAAGGCTATGGAAGACACCTCCTGCTTTGATTTTTAAAAGTGCTTCATTAAACGCTAGCTATCTAGCGGGAGGCAATAGGCTTGTTGCATCTGTACGGTGTACTAGATAGCTAGCTACTACAGTAAAGTACCGGCACAGGCCTTGTCATTTTTTTGTTTCACGTGGATTCCACATCAGAGAACTTCTTCAGCTGGGATCAGCTGAATCGAAGTTCTGATAGCCAAGATTTCTCTGATTCAACGAAAAGGGTTCGGAAGCAAAACAGACCAACAATAGGCATCAACCGAGTAGCCACTATAGCGTTTAGATAGGGTCACAATTTCTAGAGATTAATGAGAAACAATATGAAATTCTACCTTGTCTTGCTACTAGCTGCCCTGCATGAGGGTAGCGCCTATATTACATCCCCTGGTGCCGTGCCTATCAACCGACAGCAACAATGGCTGAGGGTAAGTACGATTTCGTTCGAACAGAATGAGCTAAATTCTATTGACTTCTTTAACAATGACACTAATATACAGTTGATTCTTCTTTTTCTTCCGCCTCGCTTTCTCCAAAGGAAATGACGACTGATATCTGCCAGTCTCCACCAGGAGCACTAACAGACGACATGCTACAGAGAGCACCTGGGCTCATGCACGCCTGGTCTCACTCAGGGACAGGGGGGAAAGAGTCAGCCATGGCGGGTAAGTCCATCCAGCAGTCGCATTGTTGGTGAGGAAACAACTTGAGTTAATCACTGTCGCTAACGATCTGGCTTCTCGCATCAATCAATTTTCAGTGGAATCTTTACTTGTAAGGATTTTGGAAGAAAGGAAATCCGGAAATCCTGAGGCTGTTGCCACTACGGATGATTATAATAACCTTCTTGAGGGCTGGTTACGAAGTAAATGCGGGGTTGGGTCTGCAGAACGTTGTGAACAAATAGTCTTGGAAATGGAAGATCGATTTAAGCAAGGCGACAATACCATTCAACCTGACTTGCAATCGTTCAAAACTGTCTTGATGGCATGGAAATTTTCCAATGCTAAATTTGCGGCAGTGCGAGCACAACGTGTTCTAGAATGGATGATTCGGTTGGCAGTGGACGGCGAGAACCCTTCGGTTCTTCCCGATGCCGATTGTTTCGATATCGTGTTACAACAATGGTCTCGCAGTGGTGCTAAAGATGCGCCAGAAAAAACAGAGAAACTTTTGATTGCCATGGAACGCCTATACAAGGCGACGGGATCGGAGGCTGTCAAACCACGAACCAGTAGTTTCAACGCCGCCCTTGCGGCGTGGTGCAGATCGAATGATAAGGGCGGTTTGCAGAGGGCAATCGATATTTTAGGTTTCATGGAGGCGCGGGCAAAGGCCGGCGATTCGTTCGGTGTACCTGATGAAGCTAGTTACACAACTGTTGTCAGTGCACTTCTGAAAACTCCCTCACCTCAGAGTGCCCGAAAAGCGGAAGTCTTTCTCCGTAGCGCTGAAAAAGTCACCACACCCATGTCCCCCGACACTATCTTGTACAACACGTGCATAGGATGCTGGGCAAGGTCGAACAAGAGCGGGGCATACAGGAAAGCCCGATCAATTTTGGATAGACAAATTGATCTTTACGAGCAGGGTAACATCAAAACCAAGCCAGATGTCTACGGCTTCACATCTGTCATTGCCAGTTGCGCCATGGAACCTGGCAGCAAAAAGGAGCGTACGAAGGCATTCCATGTCGCCCTGGCCGCTTACCAGCAACTATCCAAATATGACCAACCCAACCATGTTACATACGGGACAATGCTCAAAGCTTGTGCTCGTTTGCTACCCGACAACGACCACTTGAGGCACAAGTGGGCAAAGAAGATCTTCCGTCACAGTGTTGCAGACGGATGTGTAGGCGACATGGTTGTCAGTCGAATGAGAGAAGCCGTTTCACCTCCCATATACAGAGATTTGATGAAAGGCAACAAGAAACAAAGTCTGCCATTTAGCTGGAGGAAGAACGTCCGCGAAAAGTCTGAATATCGCAGGAAGTCCGATACAAAGAATCCTCGAGCGGCCGAGGTGTGAGTACGTAGTTATGATGATCCAGAAGCCTGTATTCCATGTATTGAGAACAGTTGTAAATTGAAGCAATAGAGAAATCCCGGTCGTGATGAAGCGAAAATGTATACTGTATGGTTCAGAGCAACCAAGAAACCCATCATGGATCACCGCCTGCATAAAGTTTGATTCAATATAATTTAACATAGATATTTCGCTATGAATCAGTATCTCCGCTGCTGCCGCTTTCCCTATTTAGCTAAATAATTCAGCAGCACACTAGGTAACAGAGTAGGCTAAGCCAAGGTGGTGTAATAACTTTCTCCGACCTCCTTACTCTCAGACTCAACTAGTAGGGTTTCAGTGACATGAATCACTTAGACGGTTTCGCACCACTTCAGTGGAGACACCGCGTCTGTGTTGTTCTTCCTCAAGGAACCCGCCCAAAACTACAAAGACTATCTGTAACTAAGTTCCTCATTGCATCTGATTCTGTGTCAGCTCTTTTGTCATCGAAAGAGAAAATAAAACTGTAAATAATAGAGCAAGTTGATTGTAGTTGTACAGTGCCGCCAAAAAAAGAAATCTGCAGGCAGCGACACCAACTGACTGATACGATAAAAAAGGCAAATAATTATTGAATTATCGATCAACCGGTCGGGAAATACTAGTAGACTAAGTCTAGCTGCCAGAGGGGGCTGGTCCTTCTAACTGTAGCTTCACATCAACGCGGGGTTTGTCTTTAAACAAGCACGAGACTGAGAGCTTGGTGAACATTTTCACTTCCAGTCGTTTCCAAGATAGCCCGGTCGCTTGGCTTTCTTGTTTGCGAGTCAGCACAATTCGCTTGTCGTGCCCTTCGCCGTGACTTGCGTAGTCCAGCCATGCATTGTGTTCATCAAGGAAAAGCATTGCATTGACACCAATTGACGGAATGAAAACAGTAAATGCTTTGGACCCGAGTGACATGACCACGCCCAATTGTGATTTCATGGGATGCTGGCGCAAGAAGAGGGACAAAAATATGACATCGCACCGTTCTTGGGCCATTTTGGATGCTAACCTCTTTTCGTTGCAGTGTTCGCACCTGTCGTTTAAACCGGACGAGTTGAGTGGAAATCTATCCACCGCTTCTTCGCCATCAATGGTCGCCTGAAGAAGCCGGTGGACCAAGACGTCTGCATAACGCCGAATAGGTGATGTGAAATGAGTGTAGTAGGGAATATTCTGAAAGAGAGAAAGTGGTGGCATTTGATGAATAAAAAGCAATAACATTGGGTTCTAAATGCATTTCCGCGGGACACAATAACTGACTCACCAGAGCAAAATGTCGCCATAACTCTCTTTCAAAGGAGCCCGCAGCAAAATAGTCTGGTAAAAGAAACAGGGCAGCTGATTAGCAAGGGCTGGTTCAACGCCACCAATCATATAGTCATGACCATTCAACGTGGTACATTACATCATCTCGAACTAACTCGACACGATATTCTATTTGACTTGCACAAGTCTAATGTACTGGACCTACCTGCATTCTGCATTGGTGTTGTGAGCATGTGGGTCATACATTTTTGAACAACGTCATCGTCGCACTGGGCCTCGAATCGCACAAGAGAAGCATGAAGGGAAGCTGAAGATGACACGTCGATATCAAAGTTGAACATTGCCTTGGCAACATCTGCAACTTTCTCCAAACCCTCGGGTAAAGGATCAGGGTGTCGACGAAGCACTGCTCTGTCGCCAGCGTGCGTGATGAGACGCTGTGCCACAAGATAATTTGCCAGCAGCATATATTCTTCTACTAGTCGATTGGAGTCTTTGATCGGATAAGGCGCACACCGGAGTGGGGTTTCGCCATCTTCGTCCAATTGAAACGTAAGTTTTACCCCATGTAGAGCAAGTGCGCCATTAGAGAATCTCAAGCGACGTCTAGCCATTGCAATTCGATGCATTAAGCGCACATCCCCAGCCACCTGATCGATTGTGTGCCCACCTGTAGGACGCCTGCAAGGTCGCGTAACAAGGAAAGCGCATTGGATGAGCAACAGCTGGTCAACACCATTAAAACATCATTCATCACATCCTATCAAACAAAACATGAATATATTCAACAGGATCCGTCCCAGTTCATCATGATGCATGACCACCATACCTGCTTTTTGGCCACATTTGATCGTCCAACTCTGTTTCTTTCTCTCCGGTTGCCACCTTGTTCTCAATGATATTCTGAGCTGTGGCGTAGTCCAACCTCGCGCATGATTTTATCACCGTGCGCCCGTACCAGACATCTTGAGACGCTCCGCCTCCTTCGCTGGCCCTGCTGGATGCAAGATTTCCATCCGTATTCATAATCCAAACACAAGAGAAGGCAAGACGTTCGACATTTTCGTTGAGACTACAAGCAACTTCACACAATGGCCGAGGAAGCATAGGCACTGTACGATCCACTAGGTACACAGTAGTGGCCCTTCGCAAGGCTTCTTTGTCGACGGCAGATCCCGGAGTGACAAACGCTGATACATCAGCAATATGGACACCGAGTTCAATGCGGCCATCAGGTAGTTGTTTGATATGTAGAGCGTCATCTAAGTCTTTGGCAGTAGTAGGATCTATCGTGAAAATTCTTTCGTCACGGTAGTCACGCCTTCCTTTATACATGTCTGCCGTTGGCTTCCAACCCATCTGTGCGCCTTCCACATTCTTGTCATTATCTTGAGCTTCCATTAGATAGACGCCCGATTGGACAGCATCTTCTACATCTTTTAGAACTTCTGGAGAAAATTCACCATGATTAACTTGATTTTCCATCAGAAGACCTTGTATTTGATCTTCAATTGAAAAGGCATTTCCAAGGCGGTTGACGTTGATGCATGGTGGCCACGAATGGACCTCTTTCCATGAATGGTACACGTACTCGGCCCTATAAAGATCGCTGGAGTCTACGACCTGCCCTCCCTTGTTTTTGTTCTTGTCATTTTGAAGCAGGTTATTGTCACATTTGAACTGCGCTAGCAAGCGATCGTTTGGAGTGAACAGGCATGTTCCACTCTGCAGTGTTTTCAGAGTCCCGACCATTATGCGTTTCGCCTTGGTTCCCTTTGGAGAATTATCTGGGATCGGGGGAGTGCAGACGTAGACCACCCTGCCCTTACGTTGTGGAATGGCTTGTGCAGCTGCATCCTCGGTCGCAGCTTGAGCCAACGACTTGATCCGCCGAACAGGAACCTGAACATTCCACAAACACATTTGTGTGTCATCATCTTGCCAGTTTTCATCCTCTACCTTGTCCATTTCCTCCGCTTGAGCCTCACATATCTCAAGGTTTGCCATAGCTTTCTGATTCGCAGCTGCTGCCGTTTCCTCTGCTTCTGCTTCTACTATCAATTCAACATATACCATGTCCCCGTTCATAGCCCGATTTCGCTCAAGAGAAGTTTCTAAAACCACATCTCGATCAAGGCTACCTCTATCACAAGCACAAAATGACATGCCGTCTTTGGCGGGCAATACACGCAGTTTTCCGCGAATGATGTTTGGGTCTTTATCAACGTAGAGTCGAGTGCACTTTTCGAGACTCCAATATGGGGGGTACTTGACCTGTGAATTGTTGTAGTTACTTGCTTTCTGTTTTCCTCTTCCTCGGCGGTTGTTCTTTTTGGGCTGGTTTTGATTCCTGTTGTTGTCGATGTTGTTACTGGACGTAGCATTGCCATTGTTGTTAGTCTGATTTGGCTGGGAAGGTTGATTCTTTTGCCTCTGCTTGCTGGTAGGCTCGTTTTGGTCACTTTCTTTCACTGGAAGCTGCACGTCTGAATTTGAAACAGCCTCATCATTGCTGGTGCCGCTCGTTGCTTGCCCTTTACCTCTGCCTCCCCTTCCTCCTCGTCCACGACCTCGGCCACCTCTTCCTCCACTTCTTCCTCCTCGGCCACCTCTTCCTCTGTGGTCACGCCCTTTCTGTCCCTCTTTTTTCGCCTCTGCTTTCTGTTCCATCTTAGTCTGGTAATCAATGGATCGCTACACTTGTATCGTCGTACTTCTATAGTACTATCTTAGTAAATTAATATTGTGATTTTTTTTCACCTCTGCTCGTGGTACCAGTTGAGTATCGAAACCCGATCATGCATGCAGCGATCATGGAAAAGTGTGCTACCTTGGTATTCGTCTGTCTTAGTCCGTCTGTCCTCAGCCGCCAACGAAACAACATCCCGCATTATTTTGCGATTTTCTCATTACTTTTTCGTCCTTTCTTTTTTGCGACACGAAGTTAGTAATCAACTTGACTCTAGCTATACTAGTAGTAGTAGAACATCATTACGAAGCCAATTGAATACAGTAACAATCAAATACATCTTCAGGTCCAATCAAGAACGTTAGCTCAGCATCAACTCGGAACACAAAGTTACAGTTTGGATCATAAATATGGCCCCAACCAATCAGCAAACGAAAGCTGCAAAGGCGAAGATTCTTTCGGGAGGAAAAGCCCCCAAAGCTCGAGTCCAGCGCTATTTGAAGAAGACAGATTCCCAAATCAAGGAAGGCGCCAAGAGCACGCTTCTTCTGAAAGGATCGAAGTGTTCCCAGGCAATGGGTGTGGTTCTCAAGGATCTTCGATCTATGCAGGCACCCCACGCGAAGCTATTGACGAAAAAGAATCAGATCTTTGCCTTTGATACTGAGGGAGCAATGTCTCTCGAGTTCTTAAATACCAAAAATGACTGTGCCCTCTTTGCTCTAGCGAGTACGTGTAATCATACTTTTTTTAGTGTCCGCCATTTTCTCTTTGGTGGATCTTGCCATTGCGATAGATACTTTCTTTGTCACCCACACAACATCTCATCTGACTCACCTTTTTTTTAAATCTGGACATCAAAAATAGGTCACAATAAGAAACGACCCAACAACTTGATCATGGGACGAACATTTGACAGACAAATTCTCGACATGATTGAAGTTGGAGTTGTCAGATTCAAAAGTATGGATGATTATGGCGGGAAAGTGCCAAAGAAACGCATTGGAAGTAAGCCGCTCATGATGTTTTTGGGAGAGTGGGAACAAAATGACAATACAAAGCGCCTTCAGAGTTTTTTAGTGGATTTTTACAGAGGTGATCCTGTAGATAAACTGGTAGTGCAAGGACTGGATCACTTAATGGTCTTTACCCTCACGGAAAAGGTGAATCCATTAGACAATATCAACACCATCAAAACCATCCACCAGCGCACCTACTTTTGCAAGCTCAAGAAGAATCCGAATGGAGGAACAAATGGTTCCAAAATCCCTGTCCCGTACTTGATGCCGTGCGGGCCTGATCTTGACATGGCCATTCGGCGAGAACAATTCGCTTCCCTGGACATGTGGAGGGCCGCCATCAAGCAGCCGGCTGCTGCCAAGAAGAAGAAGATCAAGAATCAATCGACAAATATGTTTGGCGAAACGATTGGAAGATTGCACTTGGAAAGGCAAGATATTGACAATATGCAAGGACGCAAGTCAAAGGCTCTCCGTCGGGCGGAAAAAATGGAGAAAGAGGAGGAACGGGCCGCAGTGGATCAGGAACTGCAACAGGAACATAAGGAGCTTGGAGATGAGTTCAAACGTGATTTCGGTTTTGATAACCAAGAGGTCAAGGCGAAGAAAAAGTAAGACGTTCAACTTTCACTGTCCATTGTCATCTCACTTGGTACATACCCTTTTACACCAATGGCGCCGAACTCAACGATTAGTTAATAGATTGTTAGATTCTAAAGCGTCCTCCTTTTTACCTTTTTACCTGGTTAATAAGTATCTAGAAAACTCATCAAGAAGCTCGAAGTATAGTTGAAAGAAATTCAATTTGTCATTAATCATTCCAAAGGTGGCAAGCAGTGTTCATCCCTTCTAAAGTGGTGCAAGAGAGAGACGCATGCCTCGCATATCTTATTGTAACTCAATACCCAATGCGCCTTATTGTTTTTGGAGAGTAAAATGCATATCATAAGCGAAATCAGTGATCAATGCTAATCATCAGAGAGACATCAGGCGAAGCTACAGTTTCTGGAGAAACTGGAATTGGGAACTTAGAAGATCAATCCCAGGAAGCGCGGCATTTAAGCTGCAAAGACTGTCTAGTCGCAAGGAGTGGGAAGGCGTGACGGGCGCTCCTGCGACAATACCTTAATAATGAGAATACCAGTGAAATGACCCAATACTAATGCAGGACAGTATCAAGAATGAATTTGGTGTCACCATGACGGTTGTGTCTCTAAAACAAGGTAAACATATTTGGATTCCACAAACTCAGCTAGCTGCTTTGACTGGGCAGCCCTCTGGGGTAATTCAATCTCTAGTAGCAAATGCTGTGCAGCGCTACTAACATTACAATGATTGTATTTACCCTACTGTCCAACAGAAGACCGTGTAGCTTGCATGGGAGAGAGGGCACTAATTTACTTGAACTTCCTCTACTCACCGCAGGGCTCACTCCTATCAAGGGCGCCGGGAAAGTAACCAGGTTCTCACCTGCATCAAAGGTATTTACCAGGAGAGACTCCCAACCAAGAGAATTGGAAGCCAGCGAATTCCCGGACCATCGGCTTCATGGTTTTTTCTTTTCCTACAATGCATCCGCCGTCTTAGGGGCATGGACGGCCAACAAGCTGTAACCGCCGAATGGGTGCCTACTATTTGCGTCTCCTGTCTTTTCCACATGGCACCCCCCTTTGAAACGAACAGCGAGCTAACTTCGCAGCTACAACACCAAGCTAGTTGAATCATGTCTGTTCGGCTTGAAGCCGTTCAATACTGCTCGCAGTACCCATCCAATATCTGAAGCAACTTTTCTGCAGGGTCTTTGCAATTCTCTGGAAACTTGCTAGCTGCTGACCTCGCCAGTTCGCCAACATTTGATGCTTGCATGGACTTGAAATTTTCAACAATGGCCAGCTGCAAAAGCGCTTCGCAAGCGCTTTCTTGCACTTTCCCATCGTCAGAAAAGAGAACCATTGCTAATACAATCGCGTCGAGAGCTTCTTCGTCGACGATTCTCATCTTACTGCTTTCGTCAAACGCAAGATTACAGAGAACTGCGCATCCCATCTCCTGAACGGAGGGAGAATCAACGTGAGCCTGCATGGCGTTCACAACTGCAGATATTCCGCCCACCTGCAACACCATGCCACCGTTATGCCTATCAAGGGTCAGCGTGTAGAGTGCCCTGCAGCACCATTCCTGAACCCTGCCATCGTCAGAGTGGACCCACATAGCACGAATGACAACATCAATTCCTCCGCAATCCCCAATGACAGCCTTGTTGTCAATGTTTGATGCCAAGTTCGATAAGGTCCAAGCACCGGCCTCCTGAACGCCAGGTTGGTCTCGATGTACTTGCATAGCTGTAATTACAGCATCAATAGCTCCAATATCTGCAAGTCCAATTTTGTTGTCATCGTTGTTCGATGAAAGGTTCTTGAGTGCACGAAGGGCTTTTTCCTGTAGATCGAAATCATCAGGATGCATAACCATGCAAATAACGACGGCGCTGCCACCGCCAAGATCCATGATATCCTTTTTCAGCGGCGACAAGTGGGACGACATGTTTGTTACAGTCGAGCATCCTTTAGCCTGCACCAGGCTATTCTCTGAATGCTTGTTCATAGCATCAACAACTCTTTCCACTGTTCCTTTCTCGACCATTGCCAAGAGATTTTCTTCTGCAGCAGCAAGATTCGAAAGTGTTCCCATTGCGCACTCCTGGACCTCGGCTTCATCAATAAATCTGTCCATGTCAGCCAAAATAATATCCAGCGCACCGGAGGTCACAAAGGCAATCTGATTTTCGGGTGTGCCACTGCCGTTCCAAATTGCCCTGCATCCATGAATCTGCAGCTCAATATCATCGAGGTAAGCGTGCATCGCGTCTAACATCACATCCATCGCCCCCAATTGAGCTAGCCTATCTTGATCATCTGGCCCAAGGTGAAGACACGATATTTCCTTCAGAGCAAAGCTTTGAACTAGTGGGGAGTTCGGATATTCCGTCATCACCGCCAGAATCTCCGCACAATCACCATCAGCCGCGTGTAGTCTATCCAATGCATGCTCCTCGTCGCCGTCCATAACAATCCCGCCACCCTCTCCAACATCGTCGTCATAGTATCCTCTCGGATGAGGATCCACAACTTCGTTGGCCATATCACCATCGACAGACCCCCTTGAACTCATCGTACGGCTGCTACCAGGATGGTCTACATGATTGGAGCTGGGAGTATTGCTGCTGGCTATTGGCACCGCACCTCCCCGGTCCAGCGTTCCATGTCGCGGCTGGCCTACGTGATTTCCATCACCAGAATGATGCCGAGAGACTCCCCGTCTGCTTGCTGGACCGTCACCTTGGAAGCTTCTCTGTGAGAGGTCTGCTCGGTAATCGTCTCTGTGCGATCCATTCAAATGTTCGTCTCCGTATATTCCCATCTGTTCTATTTCGTGATGAAGCTCCTCGTTGACGGCTTGTCGTCCGGCATTATAGTCATTTTGCGGATCTGCGTACTGTTCTCTCAGGCTCGCGTCCATGTTTTGGTGCGACGGCCTTCTTCGAGCATGAGCAACATCGGCTGCAGCATATTCTCTCGAGGATGATTCCATGCCATTGTCAATATGCGAAGGCCGCCTTCGAGAGCTAGCCGCTGTTTGCAGTCTAGAGGAACTTTCCATGTCGTTTATTGCTGCTGATGAAGTAGAAGCATCCATCACCGGCCGTTGGGAATTCGTAGGTGTCAGTGATCGATCTCTACGTGCCTCAGCACTTCGCCGAGATGTGCCTCTCGCTGAAGAGCTGTCCATCACCTCAGCAGCAGCAGCAGCAGCGGGGCGGCTGCGTGATGAGCTTGCGACAGCTGCCTGTGCTGAAGATGAGCTGGCGTTGCGAACCACTTGTTGCCTGCCAGAGGAAGCGGAAGAGGAAGGAAGGCTTCGATTGCTGTCACTCCCGCTATGGGTTCTGCTGGTAGATTGCCTCCTGCTGGGCGATCGTGCTGCCGCACTCGCGGAACCCACAGGCGCAGCAATCCCAGGCCCACCACCCAAGTTGGACTGGCTCCTGGAAAATCGCGCCAAGTCTTCTTTTGTTGCAGGTCGTGAAACAGCTGGAATCAAGCCTCCTTCATTTTCATTGGCATTCAGAGGTTTGCAGTTGAGACATCGGCCATTCAACACTCGTCCATGGTCTGTAATGGGAATCATCTTAAACAATTTTTTCTGGAAGCATTTGCGACCGCACATTATACACTCCCCTCTCTTCCGCCGCAGCTCCTCCAGCTCCGATTTGCTCATCACCGACCCCGTCGCGTTGAAATCTATTCCTAGTTGCTCCATGATGACTGGACTGCTTGTTGCCGTTTGATTACCGCTTCTCTTGTTCTATCAGTCCGCAATGAATTGGTCCTTTGCTACTCCCCAAACTGATCGGAGTACCCTGTCAAACACTGGATGATTGATCAAGTCTCTCTCTCTCATGCACGAATGGCTGCTGTGTACCGTCGATCAACTGATGCGTAAATGACCGCCAACGCCGAAAACAACGCCCACGCAGTTGTTTCTGTCGCAAATTGTTACGGATCCCCTCTTAAGATAGCTGTCTACTAAAGAGACAGGTAGCTCTTAGGAGCTGCTAGCTAGCTAATAGTAGCTGGACAAAAAATTGAAATAATTTTGTTCTGGCTGTTGTTGCGCGAATGTCGAATGTTGTCGTCGTTCTCACCAACAGCAACAGTGAACACACACATTACGAGTACTTGGTACTAGTACGTACCGTACTACCAGTGCCTGGTACGTCGTACTAGCTTGCTAGCTAGCTAGCTAGCTAGCTAGTAGCTACAGCCAAATCAAATACGTAGGTTTTTCGTTCAGTTTTTTAGTTTTCAGCCATATTGGTACCGGGTACGACGCTCTGCGTACTATTGTGCGTAAGCAAATGATTTCGGGAGCTTCCGACTTGGATGACCCGCGCCCTCCTCACTCGCGAGCGAAAATTGTAGTGACCGCCCTCACGCAAGAGCTAGTGTGCGTCGCATTAAAATGTTCATTGTGTCCATTTTTGGTGGGAAAACAGTTAGGAATGTTGGTGCCAAAAGCTGAGTGCCAGTCAAATAGTCCAGCAAAAATCAATTGAGACTGACACACTTATTCTCAAAATATTTTTATTTGGTAAGCAAACTTTCTCTGTCAAACGAGCATCAAATCCATTTGAAACAATGTGCACCAAATTGTTGCCGATCAATTTTGAAACCAAAAAGTAGGATCTGTTTTCAATGAAGGAGTGAAATTCATTGGTTGCAGAATTTTCCAAAAGAATTCTTATTTTAGATGGCCAAAATCAAATGCACATATTTGGTAAAATGCAAAATGTCAGAATGATGCATCATGTACCTCTGTGAGATGGCCGAGTCAACTGCTTCACAATCAACTTGAAAGCTGAGCAGATGCATGGTCAGTCCCCTATGACAGCACACAACTTGTTCAAAGATGACCAATTGTTTGATGTCATGTTGGTGCCATCCAAGGCAGTGAAGAAAAAGTGAAACATGCTTGTTGATTGCCAACAAATTGTCACAAGAGCGTGCAATCATTGGCACCACATTTTGTTTTGGGGTAAAGTTTCGAACTGAAATGCTTCACCAAAGCCATTGTCTGTGTGCATCACAAATGAGAAACTTATAAGAAATTAAACTGAGGTGCATTTTGATCAAACTGACCGGGCCCCTAGGAAAAAAGACAGCACATTTCTGACAAAACATTGCAAGCGTCTGTAAAGATGCACATTGTGTCAGCGGGCCATTTGTGCGACATGCGGTTGGGACTCATGCCCGTTTCATCATGAACGGCTATCTGCGGACGAAGCATGATCGCAGACGATGCAACGGCATTGAGATGATCTCACAAGGATTGAGCAACAAAAACTCACTGTTTCGACACATCATGCTATCCGTAGTCTGATTAGATTAGTCTTTGTTACATCACACCTCGTTTACTACTTGACCATGGCCATCCTAGATTTGTAGTCGGACACATTGCCGTAAACTTTCCGAAGATCCAAATGGCCCTTTCTTCTTCAATGTCTCTTGAATTTATCGACACATCACCACAACCAGTGCCATTGAATAGGTAGAATGCTACACAGTGGTGTAAAACCTAGTTCACAACCTCACAGAAAAGTGCAGGATTGATTTGCCCCACGACAGAAACCATCTGTCCGCTCAATTCGTCTCCAAAAGACTCTGGTTGAATCACGGCAAAATCATCCATTTGTCAAAAGGAGAAGAAGTGCAACCATTTTGGCAAGCCAAAACACAATTGTATGAGCTGTTACAAGAATTGAGAGAATATTTATCATTCTTTAGGCCATCCAGGAACTCCAGAACTGCCAACTGTAATTCGATTCTCTTCAGGAGAAAATCAAGTGTCCTGTGCTCAATCACACTGACTTCAGTCCTTTCCTTCTGTTCCTTTTTTCTTCGTGGCGAAAAGTCAAAGGCTTTCGATCTTCCATCTCTTGACCCTGATGAGGATCGCATTTGCTTACCAGTACTTTACTAACTAATCAAATGTAGACCATGCAGCAGCAATACTACTACTACTACAAGTACTACGACGTACTAGCTAGTACGCTAATAGCGACAATTAAGATCCATTTCTTAGCCATGGTATCCAAGCTGATTAAAACCATTGGATCGAAAATGCTGGTTCTCAGCGAGAAAGATGTTAGAATGTGCCTGACAATGGCAGACTGTCTTGACATCAATCGGAAGGCGCTCATGTCGATTGCGTCCCCGGAATCTGCTGCTCAGGTTGGGGGTGTCGGCAATGTACCAGCTCGATTGGGACTGCGGGGTCCTCTTTCTCCTGCCGCGGCGGCATCTGGGGCTGCAGAAGATTGGACACTCATTAAGCCCGCCTCGTTTGATGCCACGAATTCAGCAACAGCTTCCTTAATGGGGATGAAAATTGTGTCGATTCGATCTCAAAATCCCAACAGGGGGCTTCCACTGGTACCAGCGACGGTCTTGGTCCTGGACGCGGAATCGGGAATTGTGCAAGCCATTTTGAATGCGACGTATCTTACCGGCGCACGGACAGCTGCTTCGAGTGGCCTCGCCACGCAACTAGCTAGACCAGACGCAAAACACTTGGTAGTTTTTGGGGCGGGGCTACAAGCAGAATGCCACATTGAAGCCATTGAAACTGCTATCGGTAGAACGCTACCCAAAATTACCATTGTCAATCGGACACGGGAAAGAGCAGAGGCGCTGAAACAAAAGATTCTTTCGGATACAAATGCATCACGCGATATTGAAGTTGTTTTGCTTGGAGATGATTCTCATGTGCAAAGTGCGCTGTCAACAGCGGATGTAGTGGCTGCTACAACGAATGCAACAACCCCACTTTTTGATGGCAGTATACTGCCTACGGGATGTCACGTCAACGGAATTGGGTCATATACTCCTGACATGCAGGAAATATCGCCCAGTGTTGTCAACCGCAGCCGCATCCTCATTGATACAAATGATGCGAAGACTGTTGGTGATTTGAAACCTTTCTTGGAAGACAACAATAACAATAAACACCCAATGACACTTCTTGGAGATGCTTTGGCAGGTACTGCTGGCGAATCTTGGTCGTCTCAGGATCCTCAGTACGACTGCACATTCTTTAAAGGTGTAGGCACTGCAATTCAAGACGTCATGACTGCGGACTTTGTCGTTAAAAAGGCGAGGGAACTCGGAATTGGAACAGATGTCGACATGTCATAATTTGCTACTCAGATTCTGGAGATGTGAACAAAATTCGCACCCTTTCCAGTGTGACATAGAACAATTAATATAGAATTCATTTTATTTCATTTTCACAGACACAATACAATAGGGTTCACCAGAAGATGGGATAATATCGATATTGGATTCTAGCTTGCCAATATACTAACGGCTATGTCTTGAGTGACATGTCACTAATTAGTGTGCACAAAGGCAGTTTTTGATGGAATACAATATATATATCTGGGTACTTCGTTGCTAATTGACAAATGCTGCCCTCGCCGCCCCCTCACCACTTCAAGTCTCCAAGCTCTTCCGTCCTGGCTTTCTTTGGCTTCCCCCCAAGGGGAATCGGTTCAAAGTCTAGGGTGTTATCTTCCAAGGCATGTGGCTCTGCTGGAAGAGCAGAAGCGAGCTGAGCAACAATTGCCGAAGAAGAGGCTGTCGAGTCTGTGCGATGGTGTCCTTCCGATTCAGAGGAGCTTGCTGGGAGGGCGCCCGGCGGTGGTGGTGCCAAGATTCTTTCCGACTGGGAATGGTCGGACTCTCTCGTTTTTGGTCTTGAATTTGTTGCCGTATCCGAATTCATATAATACGGATCGACTCGGGACGAAAGAACACTCCTCGGACGGACGCCTTCCATCTCCGACAACATTGGCGGATCCATACCCCTCCCGGTGAAGGAGGGTCTCTTTGTGTGAGCGTCCACATCTTCGTCACGGACAGGGTAAAACTGCGGAGCGGAGTCATGAAAGTAAGACGTAGATTCCCGCCCTGCGTTAGAGGGCGCGCCGTAAGGTTCCGGCCACGATTCGTGCATATGATGCATCCTCTCGTCTTCTTCGCGAAAGGATGCAAAGCCCCCTAACGAAATGTCGGGATCACCATAACGAGGAGGTGCGGAGTCTGCCCGGTGGTACGACCTGAACTGCTCGCCGAAGGCATTCGGTAAGTCACTTCTATCCGTAGAACGCCCCCCAACAAACCCAGACGAGAGTGACATCGCCCTGGCAGGTTCCTCTCGAAGCTGTCGTCCTTCCTGACTCGTACCTGCAAACGAATATGCTCTCATATGGGGATGCGGCGGGGGTTCCTCTTCACGAAGGACTGTCAAGCGCTGTCTTCTGACAAGTGGGGTTGAGTCCAGCGGTGGATAAAAATTGTTGCTATCTGCGAGTAACCAGTCTATTTTGAAAAGAACAGAGCAAGTGACTGTCAGCAACTTGCTCTCGCCTCTGCAAAGACAGAGGCAGATATAACTCCATTTTGTACTTACTTCCATGCTCCGCACCGAAAGCCGCTTTCGACAAAGGACTCTTCCCCGAGAAATCTTTGGCTTTTGCTTTGGTTCTAGCGCGGCGCTTTTCGTGCTTTGATTTTTTGGATGACCTGTACGATTCATGCAGAGCGTCTCTGAACGCTTGAGAGGTCTTCTCCCTGGCAAGAAAATCACCAACCTGAAAGGGGGCACCACAAGTGAGCATCGGATGGAAAAAGAAACAATTGGACACACATACACTAGTACACACAACGATCCTAAGATATTACCTCGAACCATTTTCCGTCGTTATCTTGTTTCACAAAACCGCCATCCGGGCTCTTGTTTCTGACCTCGGTGACAATAGCAGACAGTATTTCTGATTTTTCAGGTCTGCTAGAGGCGGCCGAATATCGGTCTAGATACGACTGGACTATTTTACGAAATCGCTCGTTCCTTGGGAGCAAAAGAAAAGGAGAGCAACAAGAGTAGCGGTGAGGGTTGAACTTGGGATGGTTCTATACTCTAGTAGTAGTAGGAATGTAGTGTACTCCAAGATGGGCCCTACTATTAGTGTTTGGTACTTACCCTGTATGAGCATAGCATCTGAGAAGCACAAGCACCGAATGAAAAGAGACGACGAGGCATCAAGTATATAGTTCGTTCGCAGTGAGTAAGAGTAGAAAGAGCAGTTAACATGTGAGCACATTCGCATAAAAATTTGACATCACTACTAGGTAGAACGTGGTACATGTACTGTAAAGTAAAGATCGTTAACATGCAAATGACTTCTCTACTAGAGGCATTTTTCAATTTTCCAAACAGAAAACTAGATTCGTTTGTGCTTACTTTTTACCTCTGCCGCAAATGACATCGTTGTCACCAGGGAAAAAGTCCTCATGCAGTGGCGTCGTGGACTTGTCATCCTTGTCATTCTTGCCCCCTGATCCCTCCTCATAGGAATCGTCGGCCATGGGATTCTCACATTCCATTCTTACTAGTTTCGGGTGTATGCTGCTACTACTAGTACTGCTATGTCTGTTGTCACTTGTCAGGTGCCTCTTCTGAAAGCTTCTTTAGGAGCAGGTCTTCGACAAAGTACAAGTACTACTCTATAATTACAACGTTACGTCGGTCCGGGTACTAATAGCTTTGGTTGACAACTAGTTTGCTGTAGCATGCACCAGGGTTGGTTTGAATGCTACTGGTACAGTTACTGGCACTCACCAAGACTAATCTCGTTCTGGAGATAGATCCAGTCGAGTCGATCAGGTGATTACTGTCCGCGCGTACTACGGTACTATTGCCGGTTACTGCTGGTAGTAGCTAGGAGTAGCAGGACTACTGTAGTACGGGTTCATGTTGTACAAGGATGCTTTGTCACTTGTATTCATGTGTGTTTTAGCGTACGGAATGGAGTAGAAAAATGCGCAAACGAAGGGTTCTCGAAATTTGTAATACCGGTCTACATGCGAAGGCTCAAGAATAAATGTGAAGCCAAAGCCAGACTGAGAGTCTACCTACTTAGGGACCACGAATGGATAAAAGTTGGAGTATTTAGCCCTGAGGTTGCATTTGCGAAACACTGGATCATTGCCCAATGGAAGGCCTTTAAATAAATTACTTCACGTTTGCATGTGAATACGAACCTTCATCTTTACGGTACCAGCAGTACAAGTTCTACGTCGGCGAGGAGGGTTTGCCTTCTCCGAATTTGATGTAGGCGGTCGCCTCTACTCTCCTCAATGTCCTCATCTCACGCTGGTAGAAATCGGCTGTGTCGTTACTTACTCATCTGATCCAGTCAAATTCCAAAGAGAAGTCTTTCTGTCTGGTGGAACTCGCACTGTGAAATTTATACTGTCAAAAAAAGACTGTTTCTGCAACATCACGCTAGATAAACAAAAGGGCTTATGTTTGGGCTATTTTAAACTGGTCTTGCTCAAAGCACAAAGTGTTTACTGACGCTGTTACGCCCCTGATGTGAGACGCGCACGATTCATCGATATCATCGAAATCGACACCGGTACCAGGTACCTGGTACGACGTACCAGGTAACGGTACTGTACCGCGACCAGTACCGGTACCTGGACGGTTTCGACCTGATGCGTACTCAACTCCATCCAAGCAGGATTAGCCACTTTGCTTGGCTACCAGTGTGGTTCTGCCAACATCCAAGTTGATCTCTGCTGTTCATGTCTCTGCCTTGGCAATTACTTGTGCTTGCTTGGCATCCTTTCACAAAGCAATTGACTTGGGCATGCCAGCAGCATGCTTATCAACTGGTCACAGCAAATGCCAATGCCGCTTTTGAACTCCCCAAAACCTCTCTTCCTTCATTTGAAGCATCTGACAACTGTCAATTGCACACTTGAAGCATTCCAAACGCTTTGTCTGCTAGTCCCACAATGCAGCGCATGGATAGAACACCAGTCCATTGGGGTTGACTTTGAATCAAAAGCACCAACGTGTTTTTTCACACTTCCCGTCAATCAAAAACCCTTCAAGAAATCAATGTTAGCAGAAACAAAGATGAATGAAAATTGACGAGGGATGGACACTGGCCTGATCAACTGTGATCTTAAGCGAACTTGGAACAAAACCAACAAATGAATGAAGCACAATTGTGATGACTAAAAGCTTTGCGGCCGACATTGAAAGGTGTGACAAAGCTCACTGAGATGTTGAAGCAACTGAAATGCACCAATTTGGGGAACGGGCCGCAAAAAAAAACTTTGATTGCTTCCCACAACCTTCATGATCTCATTCCCACTAAGTGGAGATCTGTGCTGCATCTTTGTTGTCTTTTCAAGACAGGAAAATCTCCTTGCATCTCACAATGACTGCTGTGTTTCCTAGGAAGTGACATTGATAAGCGCAGGTCACACAAGAGTGACGGAGGGCCAACTGTGAGTCCCCAAAGCCTGGATTGAAGTGGATGATTTGATCGAACTCATTTGGACTAATGCTGAAGTGGATGGCTTCTTTGCTGTGTCCAAATGGGGATCCCCAAGCCAAATGGAGACAATCAAGTTCTGAATTGGTCTTTTGGAGATCGTCTCGGAGGACCTTGAATGTGTCATCATTGATTTTTGCAGCAAGGCCATAGTTAAAAATCAATTCCATCATTGCATCCATTGCATCCATTGATCCAGATCAGGTGCAGTGAGGTGCAGATTCAACCCGAATTGCATCCAAACTGTTCCAACAACTGACAGACATTGATCATGACACACTTCTCGATCTGTTTTTAGATTGGTTCAATGCATTTGAAACGTTCCACAAGCTCAACACATTCAAAAAACTTTATCAGCATGGGTTCTGTCACAAGATTGTGAGATGCATTGCTGCCACATGGTCAAATTTCAAGCTGCGCCAAAAACAGGCTGGCTTCTTTGGCACACACTGCCACATGTGTGCATGCCAAGTCACCACGTGATCCATTCTTGGGGCACTCATCTTCAACATAACATCGTCATCAAATTTGTTGCTTGCAATTGCATTGACTTCCATGGTGGATCATGGTCACATCTCTGTTGTGACTGTCCTCCATCACTAAGAAAGAACTTTCCCTCCTCTTTTTGGTGACAATGTCATGATTGCTTCTGTGGACCCAGCTTGGGTACATGAAATGTGGGTGGTGCTTGTTGCAGGGCAGGTCTTGTCACCACCGACATTCTCAGGACCAAGGCCAACTTCACGACCAAAAGATTAGCAAGGATGATGGCAATGACCAATGAAGACCCCCTGCTTCTGGTGAAATAGAAAATCTCACACTGCAAGATGCTCGTGGTGTCTGCACAAATGGTTCGGGCTGCATCCTCTTCTGGTCCCACCAATTGATCTTCTTGCCAGCAGCAAAGGAGCCGAGCCTCCTCTGAGCAGTGATCCTAATTCACTGAGTGAAGATGTGATCTATGATGCCATGTTGCCTGTTGATAGCTTGATGTTCAATTCTGTGCAAGCCACTCACTTGCAACAGTTGCAAGTCGCTTCTGCACTGCGCTGAAAGCTGCATGCCTTTTGAGTTGTTTGTGAATGAAAATTGCAAGCTTAGAATGAACTAAAACTAAATTAAACATTTGAAAGAGGTTCAGCTCAAGATCCCTTGGCGCAGTCCTCTCTCTACTGAAATGAATGATGCTTCTATGTGAAGAATCGGTGTGCCAGTCACGTGCTTGTTAATGACTGTCGTTACAACTGTGGCTCGTGTTCTGCGAAACAGAACAAAACATGTCCTGGTCGCACGCAACGGTCAGATGGACAAGCCGTTGTGTCACATGGGCATTGGTCTCACAGCACATCATCCATGATGATGTGTTTGTTGCTCTCCTGAGCAACCTTCTTCATCAGCAGTGAGCAACAGGGCTAGCACCAACTGATCCCGTGGCACTGAGGAGCACCAGTTCCGTGAATGAATCCCAGATGGATGAGTCCCGCATGAGGATGCTCTGTGCATGTCCTGTTCTACTGGTAGACATTGTGCTTCAACAAGAAGGTAAACCTGCATGCCCCTCGCATGACCTGTGAGGTGCCCCTTTAACCGCTCTGTCTGCCAACTTGACAATGGAAGCCACACAACAGGGTGATGCAAAATCTATCGTCGGACCCTTTCCATCTGGCCATTGCCAGCAAATCCAACATTGTTGACAACAAATGTTAAATTAGAGAAAGAG
>ENA-ORBV01005314-ORBV01005314.1-microbial-mat-metagenome-genome-assembly--contig:-NODE-5314-length-23799-cov-5.713936_pt1 | contig 23799 bp, 24 predicted proteins | sample MGYA00237777_ERZ505514 | MGnify/ENA primary metagenome ERZ505514 (study PRJEB26160, sample SAMN06269048) | microbial mat metagenome | isolation source: Oligotrophic lake microbial mat | place... | reverse complement strand
CCCAGCAAGCAAATATTCACGAAGAATTGTCTGACCCACCGTCAACACCGTTGTGATCTTTTGCAAATTTTCGCGCTTCGCGCGAATAATCAATCTTTTCTAGGCTCACGTCCCAGGGACGTGAGCCTAGAAAAGAAGAGGACCTTCATTTCGAAAATCTTCATCACATTCAAATCCAGGCCGCCAAACCATTGCCAGCAGCGTTTTTTCCAAGCATTTTAATACCACCACCGTCATCATGAAGATTACCTGGATATTGCTGGGTGCCGTTGTACCCACCGTGGCCTTTACTACCACTAGTAGTATCAAAAGAAAAATCCAAGTTTCATTGTCGGATCAAGATGACTCCGAACCTCTAACATCACGAGTGCAAGAAGGAACCCACGAAGAGCTCATGTACGCGTTGGGAGTCAATCTTGCCAGGCAATTGGGAGATGTTAGACCCCGTAAGTTGAACGCACTGATTTTGCTGCTTTCTCCTGATTAGTACTGTGCTGTATAGACCATTTCGGAAACAGTTGTTATGAGGACAGACCGACTAGCCTGACTGCTTTGGAACTCAACTTTTTTTCCCATTTTTTCTGGTATTTATAATTGGATTGGTAATACTGTAATTGCAGTCGTAGAGAACGGAGAAGAGTTGGCGGAAGTAGCCAAAGGTTTGTTAGATACCGTCGTTGGACGTCTCCCCGAGGAAAGCCAGCAAGTTTTACTTTCCCGAAGAGGGACGGAATTGAATGAACTCATTACCACAAGAGCCAATCGAATTCGCGAAAAGCTAGAACAGGCAGGACGGGATATGCTCACAGAGATGGAGGAAAAGGAAGGTGTCGTTAAGTTGCCTTCGGGTGTACTTGTCCATGTTCTAGACCATGGGCCAGAAGGGCCCGGCGAAGGCAAACGGGCCACTAAAGGTAGTACTGTCAAAGTACATTATCATGGAACCCTGGCGGATGGAACTGTCTTTGATACAACTCTTGGTGGTGAACCTGTCACATTTCCCTTGAATGGTGTCGTGCCTGGCTGGAGGGAAGGTGTTTTGAAAATGCACGAGGGAGAGACAGCTATGATTGGAATTCCACCAGAACACGCCTATGGTGCCGAGGGAACACCCGATGGAAGAATCCCAGGTGGCTCAAGTCTATTTTTCAAGATTCAGTTATTGGAAATTCTTACTCAATCCATTGGAGGTGGTCCTTCATTACTTGGAGCCGATGGGAATCAGTTGAGGAAAGGAGGTGGAGGTTTGCTTGGAGCTGATGGAAAGCCCATGGGCTAGGGCACCTCCCAATCCGTTACCTGGTACTGCGTAGCTTGCTTTCTGGATAGAGGATGAAATGATCCAATCACCAATAGTCAGCTACATACATTTAGAATGAAAACAATTCACAATAATTTGAAACACGGGCAGCTCATCCGAATTCTTGCTCGAGTACCAGACCCACTCAGAAAATTCTTTAGCTCCTTAGATAAAATGGAGCATTTCAGCCTTCTCGACATTTACAGCCAAATTGATTGATTCAAAGCAAACGGCCATGGCCAGCTCCTCCAGTAGAAATCTCTCCACAACTCAAAATCCCCTCGCCTCCCACAAAAAATTGGCAACAGAAGTGAAATTCAAGAGGCAGTACAGTACGTCTGCGAGTGTGCTTGCAAATTCTGGCGTGTGCCTACTAGCTAGTCGTTCGGAGGTACGTCGTAGCATTTCAGGTGCTAGCTACACGCACTTGTAATAGTCACGCGATGACGTCTATTTAGGGCGAAGCCTACTCGAAGTACAGGCGGGGCAGGGGCCCAAAGGTTGTTGTGCAATTGACAGTTGAAATTTCTCTGCTACCTTGAAACTCTCACAAGTGAAAATATATGAAGCCCAACTTGAATTAAGTCCTCCTTGCTGTTTCTCTCTCACTCACTTTGACTATTTAATTGGTGTTGGAAGATTTGAAATACGGTGTTGCTCCAAATTTGCCAGTGCGAAAGGGTGATTCTATTATTGCGGGGAACAGCCAACAGAACAACGGCAGTGACTCGTCTTTAGTTTTAAACTACTGCTACTGGAAGAGAATTCTGAGTCCCATTCCTATTGAAGTGAATCGAGTATTGCAGAAGGCTTTGAACCGTAAAACGTATTGTCAAGTGTCACTTGGGTATATTTCACACCAATACAATAAATAATTGTTTTCTCAGGAAGCTGAGCATTCGAATATATGAATATTTTATTCAATGCTGAGCCTCCGTCATTCTCATGGGGGTAAACACACTTTCATGCGCATTCAACAATGCCACGTATTCTCGGCACACATTTTCACAGTGAAATCAATGACATTTAGGAACCAATCACATCTTCCTTGTAATCATTCAAGTTTCGCTTGATTTCGGCGATACTCTGGTCACGTTGCTTTCCATTCTTTCGAAAGAGAGATTGCTGCCGTCCACTCCAAATTTCCGTCTTTTGCCCTCCATATTCTGCCGTCACAATTACCTTGATCGGATAATTATTCGTTCCATTAGCAGTCACCTTGCTATCGGGAAAGGCCTCCTGCACTGCCGCAATCGCAGTTGCCCGCTCCTGGTCCCCTCCGTCTCAGTTGAAGCTCTGAAGGAGAAAAGAAAAGCACGTTTGGAAAAAAATGAAGAATCAGCGACAATGAGCTGAGAAAGCAAGCACAACAAGACAACGACGCGCTTACGTAAGTAACAGTGAAAGAAGGTTGCGCCATTTTTATTGCTTTTATTAGTAGCGTTGTATTAAATTATTATTGGAGCAGATCAAACGTTTTGTTGTGTGTTGTTTTTGAACACGCCGACTTCAATTAAGGCCTAATTTTGCCCGAGCAAGAACAGAAGTCCCGGTGAAGTCTGACGACAGGTCCTTTTCCCCGCACTCGTGAATGAACGAATCCAATCAACACTGAATCAATCGGCAAATCCATGGAGGTTCGATCATGGTCGTTCGGTTGATGATTAATTTTAAAATTGGCCTTGGCTTTTTTAGTATGATGGTTGCCATAACTGTACCATCAAAGTAATAGCTTGTAGACTACCTGGTTGTACTGTAACAGTACCCACCATAGAAAGGACGCATTAGATTTGGAAACAATGCCATCTGCACGCTCTGCCCAACGATGTTCCAGGTTGATGATACAATTGTTGGTGGTTGCTGCAATGATTTCGGAAGTGTCGAGCAAGTCGTTTTTCGCATCGAGTCCGAGCCGCTTGACCGCCATAGCACCACAATCCATTTTCAAGCTTCAACGACAAGAACCAACTTCCTACTCCTTATTATTGACTCTCCGTGGCGGCGCTAGTAGTGAAGAAGCTCAATTGGTGGATGGCGCCTACAGTTGGCTAACAAACCTCGGGGCACCCAGCGCTCTTGTGGCCGGTGCCGTAGTAGCCACTCTGTATGAGAGTATGGGAGAGGGAAATCTGGACATTGAAAAAGCAGATTCCAGAATTGTACGAGTGGCCAAAAAAGTAACGCGTCTGTTGCTGCTTTCGGCATTTATTCAACAAATTGTTTGTATCTTTGTCAGCACCGTTGGAGGAACGCACCTACTTTCGATACCGCCCATGATTACATCGGCCACGACGCCACTGGGATATTTGAAAGAGCACTTTGAATTTGAATATCTCACTACGAGAATATCATTCACACAAGGATTGATTACTTGGTTGGCGGCCATTGCACTCGAGCATTCCATACCAAAACCACACGAGAATGAAGCAAGGCGTAAAATGGACATTTTGATCTCATCGTCGCTACTGACACTCATACTCGCTATGCTGTCCTTTTACAATGGTCACTTGTCATTCTACAAGAATATTTTTGACATGTACCAACAGTACGCTAGAGTTGCGTGGATCCGGTATGTGTGGAGGTGGCCTCCTCGTGCACTGACGGTTTTGGCCATCCCTCCTTTTGCTGTTTCAATGCTGTACTTTTTCAAGGTATTTTTCGATTTCAAAGACGAAGACAAGGCAAAGTAGATTATAAGAAAGATCTGGCATCAAAGAAATTATAGAAAGAACGCTAGCTACTGATACCTGAGAGGCATATTTTTATTACATTGTGTAGTGTGCTTCCCAATGAATAGAGCCTTCAATTCGTCATTCAGTCTATTATATTTGTTGCTTTGCCTTTTTGAAACGGGGCAGACTACGACTTTTTTGGTACTGAAGTTCAAATGAACGACAGTTTGGGCCAAAATATTTGGCTTTGTAACAGCACAAGCAACGTGTCCGTATGTTTTCTGTTTTTTATGATAGTAACAGATTCGATTAATTTGACAAGTGCACCTTTTCGCTCAGAGACATGAACTAAAGATATGGAAATGAACAAAAGGTGATTCCAGCAAGTGTGTATTCTTTTCTCTTCTACTAGTCTTACTATCTGTTAATTCAAACCCCTATTCGGCAGTCGTCTTGCTGTGGTTCTCTTGCCAACTTTTGGCACCCCCAAATGACTCCACTCGACATGGAACCGGGGGACAGCGATGATTGATGATTCTTGAAACTTTTTTCATGTTTTAAATTCCTTCAGCTTGATTTTGTATATGCTACGCATCGCAAATGTCACCATTCTTTTAACTCCATGCCAGTCCTCCGAATGGTCCCTGATTATTATTATTGGAAAACGCGTTTTGGGTATTATGGCGAGGTGGTTGCTGTTGTTGTTGTTGCTGCTGCTGCTGCTGTCCATATTGCTGTTGCATCATTGCAGGATTAAATCCACCACTATGAGGGGCCTGTGGGACCTGATGGGCTGCCATGGACGGAGTTGGAGCCGTCATGCCAAGGAAATCGCTGTGTGCATTGTTACTAGGTGCTCCGTGACTTCCACCAGAGAAGGGATCATCCATATCCAGAAGACCTCCAGATGCAGGAGCAGGGGCATGGTGGTGTCCGTCCAACAAATTTCCAGTGCTAGGTGGAGCCGAGGTGGGCATACTGCCGGATGCCGATGGTCCCGAATCACCAAAAAGATCCAAGGAGGGTTCTTGGTGGCGAGGAGGTTGAGCAGGCTGCCTTTGTTGCTGTTGCGGAGGAGGTTGTTGTCGCGGTGGCGCCGGAGCCGGTGGCGATTGATGAGGCGCCGAATACGAGTGAGGGATGGGCGCTTCAGCAGCACGGTGATTCACGAAATCGTCGTCGTCATCTTCATCGTCTTCCACGCCTATACGAGTGACTTTGGCCACCACACTATTCCTCCAGGTTGGAACAGGCGCATTGTCCTGCACACAGTCCATCCAAACGGCCATTCCGTCTTTGTCTCGGTCGCCTCCAGGCACCAAAGGGCTCTTGAAACGAAAATGATAGCGACCAGGAAGCGGAAATGCGTCCTTGATTTGGCCTAAAGAAGGTGGGTGTCCAGGATGCCTCGATTTTGCCGCCAAAAAGACATTGGGATAGACCTCTTCGTCTCCATCTTCAGGGATGAAATAGCTGTGGAGTCAGAGCGGCAAAGAATAATCACATGAGGTGAGTCGAGTCGAGTCGAGTCACACGTATTTTCATCCAAAAAATAATCCGTGCAAAGCCCCCCCCAAATAATTTAATAAGGAATCAAATCGAATAATCTATCGGCCTCAATTTTTTTGTTCACCCAGCAGGAGAACACACAAGTTCAGCAAGGCGCACAACTGACTATTATGCCCCCCAATGCAATTCACCCGTGCCACCCGCTCGATTGAAAAAAAGCACAGCAAACGAAAGGAAATTATTTCGGAAGCGCTTACCGAATTGTTGTCATTGTCGACTCTTCTAAAATATCAATACCCCTTAGTGAAAGAAGCACGAGCTTCTCGGTAACAACTGAATAGTAATGGAGGTACTGTGGAAGCAGTCCTACGGTATCTCTGGCACAAGCAAGGTTTAGCTCTACAGTTGTGAGTACTAGTACTTGTAGCTGTCGATACTTACACGATTGTGCCAGGTACGATGGGTCATGCACGCCCGGTGATGAAGCCGGTCGAAAATCGTAACCTCTCTCTCTCAAATCTGAAATCTCAACGGTCAAATGTCATTTTACAAGACTTGACCGGGTGGATTTTAGACGTCTGTCTTGTCCTAACAAAATCATTTAATTCAGAAAGTCGCACATAAACTCACCATGCCCTGACGCACGAAATGGTTTATCGCGGAACGAAATCACGTGTGGCTATCAATTGAATCTGATTGAATGTTCTCAATTCAAATTGTTGTTGTTAACGTTGTGGTGGATCGGAGGAGGCGATAGCGATCGATCCATCACCTGTCAATTTCATAATTTAGGATCTTCATTGCAGTTTTTAGCTAGCTGGAAGTCTATGTTACACCTTTCACCAAGCTATCATCGGTGATTCCAAAACTCCAAGTCGCCAGCCGAGAAAAACAGTTCGTTGCCTACGTCTTCACTAGAGAGGAGATCTTTCAGTTCTCGTCGCTCGGATGAAGATACAGCAGTCTTTTTTTCTCCTTCTTGTTAATTACTCTGCCTTTGTACATTTTCACAGTGAACGGGTCTTGGCTCATTCGTTTGCAGTACAGCAAAGAACAAGAGGCCCTTGTAGACGAGTCATACCAAATATCTTGGAATTGGACAAGGAGCAACGACACAAGTCATTCAAGGCTGAACCATTTGAAAGCGCATTGAAACTACGAGGAGGAGGAGTTGGATTTGCGGCACCGAAAATAATGAGTAACGAAAGCGACAACAGCCCGGCACCCGGGCCACTGGCCAAACTTCGACAAACTATCTTTCCTATCTATGGGGAAGAAGTCAAAAAGTTTCTTTTGCTTGGTTCCATCAAGTTTTTTATCATCATGGCATTGACCTTAACCAGAGACACCAAGGATACTTTGGTCGTCACACAGTGTGGAGCAGAAGCTATAGCCTTTCTCAAGGTAAGCATGGTCGATACATGAGCTTGATAATTTTCGGAGGCTTGATCCAAGCAATGGGTCTTTGGTCCTGATATCATTTTACTCAACGATCTTTTCTTGGCCATTCTTACGCTATCACTTTGTTTGGTAAAAAGATATACGGGGTTCTTCCTGCTGCGACGGCATTCATTGCTCTCTATTCGAAAATGGCTGATGTGATGGAAAAGAAAACTTTGTTTTATTCAACATGCATCCCTTTCTTTGTGTTTTTTGGAATTTTTGACCTCCTGATATTCCCCAACACCAAATACTTACATCCTTCTTTGGAAGCTGTTCAAGCTCTCATCCCAGGAGGCGCTGAGACGGGTGGCCTGGCCATTTTGGCCATGATTATATCAAACTGGACGTCATGTCTCTTTTACATTGTGGCAGAAATATACTCTTCAGTCTCAGTGGGTATCCTCTTTTGGCAGTTTGCCAATGACGTCGTGCCAGTGGGACAAGCAAAGCGATTTTATCCTTTGTTTGCCCAAATGAGTGGACTAGCTCCAGTGCTAGCTGGACAATACGTGGTTCGCTTCACAAGCAAGGCGGCAGATTTTGGAAAATCACTTCACCGTCTCATGGCGGCTGTCCTTTTCGCAGGATCCATGATTTGTCTCTTCTATCATATCTGTACATCCTATATTGAACGAACGGAAAACATAAAAATCGGCGAACCGAAGGATGACGGGGAGAATAAAAAGCCAAAGAAAGCTAAAAAACCGAAGATGTCTATGGCTGATTCGGCGAAATTTCTGGCCTCTTCACAGTATCTGCGTCTCATTGCGATGCTCGTGTTGGGCTATGGGCTGAGCATTAATTTCACGGAAATTATGTGGAAATCTCTCGTCAAGAAGCAATACCCCAATCCACTTGATTATCAGCGTTTCATGGGGAACTTTTCCTCTGCTGTTGGCTTGGCTACGTGCATTGTGATATTCTTTGGTGTTCAAGTGATTCGGGTCCTCGGATGGAGAGTCGGCGCAGTCGCGACACCCACCATTATGGCATTATTGGCCGCTCCATTCTTCATTTGCATCTTTATGGGTCTTGATAGCCCGGCACGCCTTAGTGCAGCAGTGATGTTAGGAACAATCCAGAGTCTTGTGAGCAAGACTTCTAAGTATGCCTTGTTTGACCCGACAACACAAATGGCTTACATTCCGCTAGATGACGAATCAAAAGTGAAAGGGAAAGCAGCCATTGATGTCCTGGGCTCGCGAATCGGCAAGAGCGGTGGCTCATTCATCCAGCAAGGGCTTGTTTTTATGTTTGGCAGCATTATCAATGCTTCAGGAGCTGTAGCTGTGATTTTTTACTCGGTTCTGATTTCGTGGTTTATGTCAGCCAATAGGCTCAGCGTTTTGTTTCAGGCTCAAACTGAAATGAATAAAGCTGATAATCTGGAAAAGAAAACAAACTAAATACCTTGTTAGCTACCGGTAGCAGTACTTCATACACAAACGTGCAATGGATTTTTCGCCCGCTAATTGATAGCGCACCACCGCTGGCCCCTGTTTCATAGGTTCTCATATCTGTATGTCCTCAACGAAAAGCGGCAACCCCGCGACAATATGGCATAGCAAATGGTGCCAAAACAAATGGTGTCACAGCAAAATTAATAGTGTGAACACCAACAATGCCGTCAATCCAAATAGTATCTATGTACAAAATAAATGCGAAGAGAAAATTTGAGACATTCCCAACCATCAACTATTTAGAAGGAACATTAGAATCTGTTCTCGTGTCGAATGCAGATTTGGAGGGCGTGCCAGTTTCATAGGAAAAATCTGCGCCAGCACAGGACACCTAGCGATACCAAATGCCGAGCCTTCTACTTCCAATGGAATCACATGGATGGTACCAAATATTGATTGATGAACTGAATTTCCACATTTTTTCTGCCATTAATTCCAGTATAATATCCAGTCTTCAAAAACCAATTCTCTCAAGAAATATCCATTCCTTTACGCCCACCACCGCGGTTTATTGTTGTTGGTGACGTCATTCGAAGCTTGTTCGGCCGACTCCAAGTAACTTGGCGGTCGGAGGGGAGCTGTACGTGCTGGTGCTTCCTCTCCCTTTTGTCTCGGTTGCTCTTGTTGAATTCCCAAGGTTTGAAGCAGCTTTTTATAGGACTCTTGATAGCCTCGTTGGACCGCCCATTTTTCTGTCTTGTTCTGCTGTTTCCATCGAAATTCAGTCAGTTCCATTTTAGCTTCCCTCCACGACTCGTCAATCGGTTGATCCATGACGGGTGTCCGTCGTTTGCCTTGCTCATCGAACCCGAAGATAATGCCTAATCCTAATGCGATGGCTGTCGACGTCATAATGGTGCCATACAGAAAGTATTCCAAGCGATCTCTTCCAGGGCGTCTCATGTTTTATGATGTTGAGTGTTCAAAAAATCTAGCTAGAGCTATGATATATCGCAGATCCTGCTTGACGAACTACTTTACTATTTAATAATTATTGCTTGAGGTCCATGGGATGGTTATTGTTTGAAGCTGTTCGAAGTCTGGTGGGTGATTTATTATCACAACAACGTTTGATGCATGAGTGCGTGGGGTGGCTGTAATATCTTACTCTGGCACGCACACTTGCTTGCATTATTCAAACGTGTTTGTGCAGCAAGGCGTTTGGTTGCATGCATGCTTTTTGGGTCATGGATGAACCCGCCTCGACGTGGTGCTGCTGCTCATTCGAAGCATTAATTTCTGGTGACATTATTCCACACTCTTGACCTTACTATCTATATACTAGCTAGTACGAAGAGGCATGCCTTGATGCTTCACTGCTAATTCTCGAAGATGCCCACCCTGTTCGACTAGTTGAGACCGAGCCGACTGCACTCGACCTTCACTGGTGAATTATGAGCTCGGATCCTAGTTATGCGAGCGACAATGCTTTCGCCACATTCGACAACACCAGCTACCTTGGTGCCATAGCGATTGTGGGATGTTTAATGGCAGCAATGATCGCTTTGCTTATTCTTAGGTATTTCTTAAACATACTGATCGATGTAATAATACTAGGGGATTACGATTCCGCTAGGAGATCCATCGGAAATCTGTTTCGGAGGCTCTGTCCTTGGTGGCATCGTAGAACGACGCCGGATCGTATGCGTGCGCAGCAGGCCCATGCCGACGAGACTAATGACACTGCGAGGATTGAAATCACCGATGCTTTTCGAAACTATACATTGGAAGAGAGGAAAGCTATAATTTCCTCCATCCTTGCAGGAAAGGTAATTCCCTTATCAAATTGTTCGTTTCACATAAAATCCTTGCTGGAAGGAGTGCTAACTGTTTCGTTCCTTCTTGTAGATTTTGTCAGAGAGTGATGTAGTTGCTATTAGGGGGGAAGGAGAAGAATGCGCAACAGTTGACGAACAACACGTTTGTTCTATCTGTCTACATGAATTTGGTACGAGTGTTGGCTTGCTGTGTGCTAGCTGTGTCGGTTTGTGCTCGATCGTTCAAGAGTGCTGTATTTGTTGACTCACATTATCATTTCGACATCATGTAAAGAAATCAACAACCATGTGATGCTAGGGGACTGCCAACATATTTTCCACCACCAATGTATTGTAGACTACCACGCTCATTCGTCAGGCGCTGACTGCCCTTATTGCAGGCAACAAATGTTTGCTGCTTCGTCAGTACGAATACACGCAGCGTCATCGATTGAAAATTATGACGCATAACACTCGACACTAAGTCATGGTGACAGACACAGCGGAGGTAGACTCTATGGGATTTAATTTGATATAATTAAACAACCTCTAATTTGGCGATTTTACAAGGGAACCCGCTACCCAGAACTTGCTGTATGGCTGGGGGCAACCGTCTCAACATGAGACACCTCTCGATTAGTCAAGAGTCCGCGGCTGCTGCGGCCCGGCATCTTGTCCTTGATGATAGTACTGGGTTCTTTGCCGGCCAGCTAGTTGTGCTTCCCGGTCTTTGTCGTCGAACGTGAAACCCACGAATGTGTCTTCATCTAGTTGCTCAGCTGCTTCCAAGTCATCAGCTTGATCGGCGCCATCATCCGTGTCAACGGGCATTCGTGTGAACGTATTGTCGAAATTGGCTGTTGCAGCATCTAAATCTCCGTGATCCACGTGTTGGGGGGCGTTTGCTGGTAAATTGTCAGTGCTAATTGTTTCGGGGTCCGGTGCTTTCCACCCTTCGCATGGTCGGATTGGTGCGTCTACGCGCCTCCCATAAAGAGCTCTCCAATTGATACTCCGGAAAAAATCGTGCTCCATGGCGGACCGGACACCGGTCACTCCAAGTCGCCGCCGTGGATTGCGTTCCAGCAGTGCACTCACACAACCCGCTGACTGGGCACTAAAATAGTTGGGAATATCAAGAGGGGCATTCTTCAGACGACGAAATAGTTTGGCTCGATCAGTTGTGTACCAAGGGGGCAGGCCCGTCATCATTTCATAAACCAACATTCCGAGCCCCCAGTAATCTACACAGAAGCCATGTCCTTGCTGACTCAGTACCTCCGGTGCCATGTATTCAGGCGTTCCACACATCGATGTCGCTCCCTCACATGGATGCTTCAAACCGGACTTTGCCAATCCAAAGTCACCCAACTTGACATGCCCGTCGGCATCCAACAAAACATTTTCAGGTTTGAGATCACGATAGATTATGCCTCTCTTGTGCAAGTGCCCAATAGCTAACAAAAGCTCCGCCGCATAGAACCGAGCGACTCGTTCAGGAAAGCGCCGAAAACGCGACAAATGAAAGAACAATTCACCGCCCGGACAGTAATCTAGTACGAGATATAATTTCTCGGGTGTTTGAAATGCATAGTGCAGCTTCATAATGAAGGGGTGGTTGACAGCAGACAGCACCTTCCGCTCCGTTCTCGTTCTCTCAATCTGCCGCCGTTTCACGAGGTGAGTTTTCCGAAGTATTTTCATGGCAAACATAGACCCCCTTTCTTTTCCAACGCGCTTTTGAACCAGAACAACCTGCACGATGGGTGGCATAATTAGTGTTCGTTTTGAAATCTTTCGTAGCACAAATATCGTCACAAGCAGACAATCAGCTGAACAAACCTTTCCGAAAGATCCTTTCCCTAAAACTCTCAACAAGGGCAGGAACATCTGAACATTTGGTTTTGTCGTGAGATCTTGATTTGCCCCAGTGTCCCATTCTACACCGTCATCGGTGGCTTGCTGTTGGTCCCGCATCGGGCTTCCCGGTGGAGATGCTGCTTGAGGCTGCGGCTGCGCCTTGTGGTGATGATCCAAAGAGACTACCCCCTGGGCTGAAGGCAACATACCAGAATGCCCAGAATCCATGCCTGATCCAAACGCTGTCTGTTGGGCTGGATGATGCAATTGAGTTTTGGCTAGGGCTGACGCGCCTGTTTCGTCTTCATCATCTTCGCCATCCGAGTCGTCATCATCCTCATCCCATCTGGTTTCCCATTCTGCTACGCCTCCTTTTGAAGACTTAACACTAGCATTGACAGAGGCTGCAGTGGCAACAGCAGCACTTGCAGTCGCAGCAGCTACATGTGCTGTAGCTTGTACACCGGAGCGTATTGTATTTCCAATTGACAGATTTCGCATGGAGTTGATCAATGCCTTTCCTCGTCCACTTTTCTTTGCCTGTGGTGCCGGGTAAAATCCTCCTGAACCTAATGTTGACGCATTGACGTGTCCGGTGGGTTGTTGTGGAGGCCTTTTCGGCTGGGAACCGTAATGCTGGGGCACTGAACTAATATTATTGGGATGTTGCGGCCCCCCCTGGTTGTAATGACTTTGGTTCTGTTGTTGCTGCTGGTGTTGCTGCATCATTGTAAGTTGGTGCTGCTGATGGTACCTCTGCTGATCCTCTGGAGATAAATGTTGTATATTGGGAGGCAAATGTGGTGGAAAATGTGCATGTTGTTGTAGATGCTGCTGGGTCGTGCCGCCGTTGTTGTAATGATGAGGGGCGCCAGGTGTGAATGGCATTTGACCAGCACCCGCCGCTGCTATTGCTGCTTCTTTACTCTCAAAGTCCTGATGACTCGGCCCTGCATGAGAACGGTGCAGCATTGCACCAATCATCTTGCCACCAGGTCCAGGCCGTCCAGGGGCATTGTTTTGTAAAGGTGAGTTGAAAGACGAGGGTGGAGCCCGAGCTTGCTCTTCAAAATCCTCCCCATTGCCCTGCGGTTGGGAAGCTTCGTTACCCATAATAACTGTAAAATTTACGTTCAGTACTCTGTTGGCTTTCGCTCTTCTATTGTTGTCTTGGCGACTGACTCAACAACAAAAAATCTTTCAAGCCTTGATGATCGTTGCAATTTAGAGAGAGCAATTTGTTTGCCCCCCTGATCCAACAATAGGATCCAAATCGTAGTCTTGAATATAGTTGACAGATGAACTACAAATAGGGCAGTCTCTGCCAAAGGATCATGCTCCTGTGCGCCAACAAGTCGCGGTCACCAGCTGCTGTCAAATGCACCAAACTTCAGTATTTTTTTGGATACTGTACTCTGGAGTCCAAGGGTAATTTAATACCAATAATGCCCCAAGCTTGCTGCAAATCAAGAATGCTCTTTTGGCTTGCGCCTTTGGCAGTCCTCACCACCACTTGACGAAGGCTGAAAAATGTTGAATAGCCCAAAGACAGGAAAACAAATAGCAACAATGGCGTTCAATCCTAACAAGTAGCAGTGAATGGCTTCATTCGACCTGACCGTCACAATAATTAATTATCGAGCGGCGTTACCTCGTAAAGTTTGTACATACTCTCAGTACTGAATGCGGTCAGTCAACTTTGAAAAAGCTTTGGACACACGAGGCCGCGCCGTACTACTTTGCAACACGTACGCCACGCGTAGTACGACGTACTAGCTAGTAGACTACATGTGGTACGTACAGTTCTTGTCGGCTAAATATTCCGAGAGCCAATCACGCACATAAAACAGGTTTTCCAGACTAAAGTAATACTGTGCGTTCAACCAAAATGATGAGAAGCACTGTGCGTCGGGGGGCACACTACTACGACACTGTTGCATACGTGCCGCCAGTCAAAGCCATGATAAGTCAGTGAGAATCCTTTCGAAAATTGACAGATCGCCAAACTTCATTCGATGATGTCAATTGATTCTTCTCCAGAGTAGTAGCAGTAGTTGATATTCCATGATAGCAAATTTTTAACTGGGGGATCTAATTGTGTTTGATTATCTAACCTTAAAGGATCTGTCCAGGAAACGCCGGAATTGCTGGTATCGACAATGGCCGGGGAAAGTAGACGGAAATCGGGGAGAAATGTACAAGTACTAGTAGCTCTAATAGTCTTCCAGCTGCTAGCGACTTGCCACGTAGTGTCTCCATTCTTGTTTCCTAAACGGCTCTCGTCATCATCACTTACATACCAGAACATTGAAGCGCGCCTTCAGTTTAAAAAAAGGTCCAAACCAAAATGGAACCAAGAGGAAATGACAGAGACTGATTATGTCGTCTGTGGTGGTGGACCTGCTGGTTTACTGAGGTGAGAGAACGAGGAATGTAGTGGCGGGAAGATTTCTGCACGTTTCTGTTGCACTCTGACACCTCCCTCTCTCCCCCTTCCTAATAAATTCACAATCCAGTGCGATTATGCTTGCCCAGACATTTCCAAAGGATAAAGTGAAACTCTATGATAGGCTCCAACCGCCTCCAGCGCCAACCGACGAAGCTTGGAGCGATGTCGCAAGATTCTACTTGATTGGACTTGGAAGCCGCGGTCAGTCGGCTCTAGCAAAGTTTGGTCTCCTGGAGGAAGTTACAAAATATGGCGTTTTTTGTGTTGGTCGCAAAGACTGGGCACCTGACGCTGAAGAAGGAACCATACGAATCTTTGAAGAGAGAAAAGTCCAAACTCTAGTTCTTCCACGCGACAAACTTGTAGGAATTCTTCATCAACACATACTCGACAACTATTCAGATCGCATCGAGCTCAACTATGGGTTCGAGATAGAGCCGTTAAGCTTCGGCGATGGCATTGACCAGGCTCAGTCCCGGATAATGACTTTGGAGCGTCGGATTGCACAATTGGAGGCTCAGTTGGCTACCAAGCTTCCTTCACAAACCATAGTCCCGCCTGCCCCCTCATTCATTGGCCGGCTCGACAAAATCATCGTCAGAGCTTCTCAATGTGCCCCAACAGCTGGTGGAGATTTAACATCCTCGGAAGCAAAAACGGCTTTGGCAGAGGCACAAGAAGTGCTGTCTCACACGGAAAAGTCCACGGTTGTATCCTCGAAGTTGTTGATTGCAGCCGATGGAAACGTGCGAACCATTGCAAACGCCATTCAAAAAAGGGACGAGATCAAATACAGAGACATGAATCCAGTGAAGAGGCTTTTTTCTGGGCCTCCTTTCAAAGTGAGAGGATTCATAGACGACAACAAAAGGATATATAAGACTATTCCGCTCAGGATGCCAGATGATTGGCCGAAACGTCTCAATTACTCGGCTAGATCAAAAGGATCTAGAATTGTTTTTGATGCTTTTCCGGCAAATCTGAATGGTGACTATTGTGGGGTGATTTTACTAAGGGAATCTGATAGCCTTGCAAAAGAGGATTCGGATCCCGCTGAGCTTCGCGAAGTCCTTGATGCTGTCCTTCCTGACTTCAGCGCCCTCATCGACGATTCCGTGCTTGCAATGGTTGCTAAGAAACCTCCATCCTACCTACCAGCCTTCAGATACATCGGACCACGATTGCATGAGGGCGATAAGACGATATTAATTGGCGATTGTGCTCATACCTTAAAGCCATACTTTGGTTTGGGGGCGAACAGCGCCTTGGAAGACGTGAAAGTAAGTTACATTTCAACGCATCAATTGGAGTTGACTGTCTCTGTGTGGCGCTCTGTACTCATAGCAACACTTCCCGATGCCCTCGAAACTCTGTATGTCGGTTACAGGTGTTGAAGGAAAGTATCGACAAAACAAGGAGCCTCGGTGAGGCAATTAAAGTTTTTTCAAAGAAGCGGGCAGGCGAAGCCAAGAAACTCGTTACCATTTCGAGAGAATTGGACCGACCAGGTAAGCTGGCCCTGTCGAGGTTATTGTAATGGTAGTCAGAAGGAGTTCGCACTGCAGCAACCGTCGTTAGTCTGACACGTTCCTTTCATCCATCTTAGGAGCTCTGGGTTTCGTTACCTTTGTGTTACCCATAATCTTAGACGCGATATTCCACAAGTCGTTTCCCAAGATTTTCTCGCCGAACACTATCACCATGCTCCAGCGCGATGACTTGACTTTCAGGCAGGTGGCTAGGAAAAAGAGACGGGATCGATACTGGCAAATTTTTATACTTTGGGTAGCTATTAGAGGAATGTGGACCGGGACACAATTTCTGATCCTTTCGCTTTCAAGGGCGCTTCACCGGCAGGTGTTGACAACAATTGTAGGACTTGTCGCGGTGTCATTTGGCGTGGCAATCTTGCGCCTGCTCTTGCCATTTATGGTTCCGGGCCTAGCACCGGCTGATGTCATGAACAAAACCTGAAGTGCAGCTATCCTCGCTAAACACCTAATTTATCATACTGACTCTGAAAATCCGCAGTTGTTAACCATACATCATTCACTAGCTAGCACCTCACCTTCCAGCAGTTGATCTGTCGCAATTTTGTCTCGTTGCAACTTGCTGTATCAGTTCACGCACCGAAAGAATAAATTCTGCACCCTATCTACGAGACAAAAGAACTTGTCTCATCTAGGGTAGAGTCTGGTAAGAGTTTTTACAATGGTATTATGGAGATCTCTATATCAATATTGTTAAGGAGCGTAGGTCGAGGTTCGTGCTGCATCACTACTTATGATTCCTTTTGCGGCCGCAAAAGAGACTGTAAATGTATCGCGAGAAAGTGTTTGAGGATTATTCTCAAGACATTTACTCGACGAAGGCTGGAACAGGCCTGGGAAGACCACTCTCGTCCCATGGAAGTTGCATGCCTGGAAGAGGTTCCAATTCGTCGAACCATACTGCTTTAGGGTCGTACTTAGCAAAGAAGGGACGTCCGACCCAGTTCTCGTCACGGCACTGCAAAAAGCGGAGAACAAAGGCCTTGTGTCCCAAGATTTCCTCAACACCTGTAACCTCAACTTTTCCTGGTGTACAACTCATGGACGGTCCACGGGCAGTTCGGATCAAACCAGAACAGTTGCGAATGGCATCACTGTAAATTCGCTGTGCCTTAACCATAGGCACATCGAAGAACTGCTGAGCACCGGTGTCACGGGCCATGAACATGTAGTAAGGAATGATTCCCATATTAGTTTCAATGCGCCATTTTTCTGTAAAATAAATAAGAGATAAAAGAGCCGTGTCAGCACCAAGAAATCAGAGGGAAATCTGTAAATATTTATGGATTTATCCATCGACATTGTTTTCTTACCTGCCCAAACTTCGGCGTCGTCATTGATTCCACGCATGACAGGACTCTGAGAACGGATAGTCGCAAATGCTTCCTTCTGGATTCTGTCAACAGCTGCCTTGAATTTAGGAGTGGAAAGTTCGCGTTGGTGGGAAAGATGGGCCATGATGGCCATGTGGCGTCCGCCCTCCTCTCGTACCCTTCGCATCAATTCAATACACTCGTCGGCATCAGCATCAGTTGTGAAGCGCTGGGGCCAGAAAGAAAGACTACGGGTTCCAATACGAATGTTTTTGATGTGGGGAAGGAAGTTAGGGTCGGTCAAAGGCTCAAGGTACTGGGCCAAGGATCGGGTTTTCATGACCATGGGATCTCCGCCTGTCATGAGAATATCAGAAACTTCAGGGTGTTCGCCGAGGTACCTGAAGAGGGAGTCGGCTTCCTTTTGGGCAAAACGAAGCTCATCATCTCCAATAAATTGGGCCCATCGGAAGCAGTAGGTGCAGTACGCGTGGCAAGTCTGGGCGGCAGCAGGGAAAACCAAGACAGTTTCACTGTACTTGTGCTGAACACCAGTAAGATCATCATTCTTAGGGGCGTTCAATTGTTTCTGTCCAGCTGGGTGAGGATTCAAATCTGCCCGAATATCAGCGACGGTTTGAATAAGCTTGGCTGGATCACCGGCAGCATGTGCCGCGCGAAGCTTCTCTTGATGGTGGGGTTTGAGCATGTCCATGGTGGGGAAAACCAGACGGTAGAATGGATCATCTCTCAAATTTTCAGACTTCCAGTCGATGAGTTCATCGACGTAGTAGGGAGAAGCTTTGAAGGGAAAAATCATACCAGAGAGGCGGATGTCATCAAGGTGCTCTTTAAGTTCAGGGTGTTTCTCTGCCACCTTGTCAAGCGCTTGAAGACTGATTGCCTTGTAACGCTCATTGGGCTGTTGAGGTGCCACACCGTTGGTGCCGATGATGTTGTTCAATCCATCAACTTCCACCGCCTGGGAGGCGATGGCAGCTTCGGAGGCGGCTTCAACACTTTGCTCGGCAGCCAAAAGTCTGTTGCCTGAAAAATCAACGGAAGACAAAATTATTAAATGTAAGCAAGGAAATAAGTCGAGATGGATCAAGGAGGTATCTTTGTTTTCCAATCTTGACGCCAAGAGATAATTTGGCGACGAGAATAAATAATAATCAATAACTCACCACGTGCGAGAGACAGCTTTTGTGGGACGAAGGCATCGGCTCCTGGCACAGTTGCAACTCCAGCAATAAGCGCCAAGAAAGCAAGTTTGGTGTAGGAACGGGAAGGCATTGTGGAAAAATTTGGGTTTGGTGATAATAAACCAGAAAAGGAAAAGAAAGCAGCACTTCTTGTTTTGTTTCTTAACAAAACCAAAAATTGTGAGAGGTCAACGTAATTCTAAAGAATGCCTCCTTGTACTTACTAGCTAGTATGTATGATGTGATAGTGATGTAGGCACAGCGGAACTCTTTTCGTCCCGCCCAGTTCTGGTACGCCTCCTACCACAAATTCCACAATAGAAATGGATGATCTGCATAGCCGTAGACGTGTCGTCAGACGGGCGAAATGATCCGTTTTTGCCCAATCAAAATGTGACTCGACCAATACGCGAGGTGCAAGTCAGCCAATCGTAAAATCTACAGGGACATGGGGAACACGTCTTGTTCAGCCACTAAAAACAAACAAAATTGATGCTTTCACAAAGGAATTCTTTGAGCATGACATAACCAACACTGACAGTAGGGTTATTAATGGCTTACAAACAAGGACATTAGAACAAGAATCAGAGCACCAGAGGGGTATCAGCTTTGCTGATTTATTGGTTTACAAAGCATGAGGTGTTGTTGCTGTTGTTTTTTATGTTTAACCCAATAACCAAAGCGCAGGCAGACAACGATCATCAATTTTAAGAATTTTTTTGATGTTGACAGAGCTAACTATAAATGTGAATTTCTTATCAGATGTAATGTAGATTACTCAGTGGTTCTGCAGTTGGTGCAGGTTAAACACTTCATGTGTTTGCATTGCACCTCACATGTGCTACTGTTACCCCCCCCAATCAACCTAGCTAGTAGCTAGTAGCTACTCTATAGTTGCTATTTTAACCTGGCATGGACGAATACCCTAGCTCCCTGATTTGTTCGCCACGTACCTTCAGTTCAGCCAATCAGGGTCTAGAGTCTGCCAATGACATCAGCTGGTCATCACGCATAGTAGGTTGCTTAGGTCTATTTACAGAACTTGTTCTAGTTCAACTTGCGGAGTCGAGCTTACGAGAAATAGTCGTTGCCGGTGGAGTTAACGGTAGCGTTAACTATCCGCCAATTGCAAGCGACGTATTACCCCAAGGCGAATTGATGTTTGTAAGTGACCAACCCACGTAGTCCATCATCAAAATTCCAGGAAGGTAAAAACTCCCAAGATAAGAAGGGCATCACAAGGAAAGGGATCGCGTGTCAGCACAGAGAGAAAGATACCCAATAGTGAAGGATCTTAGAGTCTTGTCAGGTCCATGTCAGCATTCAACAAAGACAGTACTATGGTTTGAGTTTCTGATTGTATTAGAAGCAAGGTTGGAAAGAACGCTTGATGGATTGCTTGATGGATGAGTTGACTTCCGAGTATAATCCGTCGTCGTGATGCAGACGCGACTTCGAAATGGGTAAACTTCAAGGACATCAGAAAGTCTTTTTGTCGTCCGCAAATCAGCGATCGTCAAGAACATCCGTGCTGCTGCCCAATCAGCCATCATCGTCAAACAAATCTAAAAGTAATTATGCAAGGCAATGCTGGGGCTTAACAACGGCCCTCCTGGTCATTGTCATTGGTTCCTTTGGACTAGTATGGCACCGTTCCCTCTATTACAAGAACTACGATAGCAGTGGCATTCTTCTGTTGAATGATGCATGGGTGCATTCACCCTCCAGGACTGCTACGACGGGGAATGGCAGTAAAAGCTTTACTACAAAAACCACTACAATACCAAGTTTTGTGGGCTTCGACGAGAATGATGTGACAAAACAACGACAAATTGAAAACTTTCGCAATGGCCAAGGAATCCTGCTAAACTTTCATATCACACATCACGGAGGAACCACCTTTTGTCGGGAGATTGGGCGTCACCTCAAACGGCCATCGTTTGCCTGCTTGGAACCCGAGCCACAAGACAATGTCACCATGCAAGATGTTCCAATTCTCGTCAACAATAATCAACAATGGACCAACAATACTACGGGGCAGAATATTGATATTGTAAGGCGCTATTTCGACATGATGGCTTGGGAATTTGAAAAGCCGGCAGATAAAGATGAGCCTCAAATACCCGACACCAACTGGGAGCATCCCAAGCTTGTCTCTGTCATTGTGATGCGAGACCCCATCTCTCGGCTCTTGGCAGGAGATGCTCTAGTCAAGAACAAATATCCCACTCTGAAAAGCAACGGGACGCTGGATCAGTGGTGGGAGTTTGCCCAGGATGATCACTTTACCGACAATTACGCCATGAGAATCCTAGCAGGGTATCCATGCTGTCAGGGAAATAGAACCGATCCACTCTTTTTGGGGAAGGCCAAGTCATTGGTTCGTCGATTTACCTTTGTATTGGACATTGAATGTTTGGATGCTGGCATGTACAAACTAGCCAAACTTTTGGGCTTTCCAATGGATAAAATGTATGCCCGGTCCAGAAGCAAAAACATTCAGCATGCACCGTCACGGGAGCGAATCGGGTATCCTGAAGTGTACGAGTATTTGGTAAAGAAGAATCATTTGGACATTCAACTATACAACTGGGCCAAAAATCTGGCCTTGGTGAATTGTTCTGCATGGGAGCAACGAAAGAGTGAGAGACGGAAACAGCTGGTTCCTTGAGATCGCATTTATTCGACATTGATTCATCAACACCGACAGCAGTTGAGCAACAGACTTTGCAGAGTCGCCCGGTTGCCAATGGGCCACCAAAACCGACAGCAGTTGAGCTACAGAGGTTTCAGAGTCGCCCGGATGCCAATAATAGTATGCCATCACGGATGGATGTTTATGGTACAGGTTTGACGAGAACCCGAGAAGACGACGAGTTTGGATGGAGAAAAAAAACACGATATTTGGCTCAACCACCCAACATGCTTTTTTCTTTGTGGCGACGACAAAACAAACTACTGCTCTCTATTAGCTAGCTAGCTACTTTAATCATACTACTCTGCACCAGTACCACTTATCTATTGGGAAAATATTTATCAAGTTAAATTACCATGTCTACAGTGCAGTAGAGACAAGCAAAAACCGCCCAGAAAGTGATCTGCTTGAACTGCTTCCCATGAATCGAACTCGAAGCAGTTGTCTGACGTCAGTCAATTAGTTCATTCGTGCATCCATCCTTCTCCGCTACCAGGTATTTAGCTATCCAAATAGCTGCACCGAGCGAGTTGTCAAGGAAGTGCTGATGAGTAACTTCAGTGTTGTTGTCGTTCCTGTTGGCGCTCGGAGGTCAATCCATCGATCTTCTACCACTAATGTCTTACTACCACTTGCGTCTAGTCATACCAGTGCGTCGTAGTCTACCTCTAGTATTGTAGATCTATTAGAAGGCATTCAGCACAAAATAACACCCATCTTGATATTATGTAATGATTGTTTCGCAGTTTCTGAACCTGCTACTGCTTCTTTCGTCATGTTTGGCCCTCAACAGCATTTCTGCCGTGAGAGTATCGCAAATTCAAAAGGCGATTGACGCAACAAAACATTCCTCTGCAAATATTACAATTGCCTACAAGAGCACAGAGTTATGGAAGCACCTTCTTCGAGATATTTCCGACCTACCCAACGAAATTCTTGGTGTTTGCTTGGTTCTGTACGCTACTTGTTTAGTGCGTACTGGACAGGATGATGAAGCTGTGACTCAATTTGGAGAGGCATTGAAACTTCGACATGCAATATCCGCTGAAAATTTAGAAGAAGCTTCTCTAGGGCGGGGACGAGCTCTGCAAAGGCTCATGCAGTATGGCAAAGCACGAGAGCAATTCCTAGAGCTAGAGAATTCGGAAAGTTCCGTCTGTGGGGCTGCTACGTGTGCTCTAAGGCTAGGAGACAGTGATGGGGCAAAAAGCGTGCTGAAAAAATACTTCGAATCGTCATCAGAGGCTGAAACCAAAAATCATGAAGCTGCAGCAATGCTGGGTGCCGTGGAGCTGTTGACACAAAACAATACAATGACCGCACAACAGCATGAAAATTCTATTCAGTTAATGCTCGAAGCTGCGCAAGCGAACTTGCTCTACAGATGGATTGCTTTTACTTCCATGAAATACTTCCAAGTGAATCAAACTAACCCATTTCCGAAGAGCCGCGCAGATTTTTCGTTTTTGGATCTGGCGGCGATAAACTTGTCACCGTTTGATGATCACCGTCTCCTGCACTTGGATGACAAAGTGTTATTGCACAAGCTTTTGAAACCGCCCATCAGTGAGCAGTTCTGGCCATTTGGTGCTGTTTACGGCTCTTGTGCTGATTCAAGCCAATTTACTGAGACGGGTGGTCTCTGGATACAAAAGCGGCGCTCAGGGTACGGATCACATGGGAATAGAGTGATCACGGTCGACGAGGCAGCGATTTTGGCAGCAACAAAAAATGCCAACCCCGATAGCATCATTCAACAAATGGTGGATCCTCCACTATTGCTCGAGGGAAGAAAGTTTTCTCTCCGAATCTATGTTGTTGTATTTCCAAACTCCATCTCTGGTACCAGCAAGGGCGTCGACGACGTCTTTATATCCAAGCATGGGCTCATCAAGCTCGCATCGACAGATTTCTCCGATTCTGTTGATATGAGTGTACACATGACAAACTCAGGTCGACAACTCGATATGTCCCAACGAAGCCTTGCTCACTTAGAAAAGGTCTTTGAAGAGCGTGGTTGGCACTTTCAAAGCTTCTGGGACAGCATCACCAACGCTGTTCGTTCCACAATGCAAGTATACAACTCGCAGAGAAAACAACAAAACCCAGCCCTGTTAGCGTCGACCACTTCAAAAATAAGTACGCTTGCGATTCCAAAAATACTGGGGTTTGATTTTGTTGTTGATGCGGAGAAAAATCCGTGGTTGGTAGAAGTGAATCGCTTCCCAGGTATGGAACCTCGAGACGACAGTGATAGATCTATCAAGCAAGGAGTCATAAGTGATGCGTGGAAGATGGCCATATCTCGGAGTGCGCTTTCTGAGGCAGAAATAAAGGCAGTCTTTGGCGATGTCCTGTTCCATAGCGCATTCTCCGATTCTTCGCCTCCAGCTATGCAACAAATTATTTGATTGCCTCATGCGTGTAAAGGAAATAGCATTAATTTTTGCTTGTCTCGTCTGCAGCCGGCAAATCATAGAAATCCACATGCGAGCCAGATTCGTAGTCGCTAGAAAGAACTAATTTGATCAATTTCATGGCCGACTCTTCTGGCAGCAAGACTGGATTCATGAATCCTTCCCTTAA
>ENA-ORBV01005311-ORBV01005311.1-microbial-mat-metagenome-genome-assembly--contig:-NODE-5311-length-23805-cov-4.124199_pt1 | contig 23805 bp, 13 predicted proteins | sample MGYA00237777_ERZ505514 | MGnify/ENA primary metagenome ERZ505514 (study PRJEB26160, sample SAMN06269048) | microbial mat metagenome | isolation source: Oligotrophic lake microbial mat | place... | reverse complement strand
GTCACGAGGTGCTTGTTGAGGCAGGCGCGGGACTCGGTTCTTCAATCCCAGACGAGGCCTACGTCGCCGCTGGGGCACGAATCGTGAGCGACGCCGAGAGCCTTTGGACTGCCGCCGACTTGCTGCTCAAGGTCAAGGAACCGGTCGAGAGCGAGTACCGCTACTTCCGCGACGGCCTGCTGCTGTTTACCTACCTTCATCTCGCCGCCGAGGCTGCCCTGACCGCAGCACTCACGACGACCAGAGTCACCGCGATCGCCTACGAGACGGTGCAACTGCCGAATCGGAGCTTGCCACTCCTCGCCCCGATGAGCGAAGTGGCCGGCCGGTTGGCTCCTATCGTCGGCGCGAACGCGATGTTCAAGCCGAATGGAGGTCCTGGCCTGTTGGTGCCGGGAGTGCCGGGAACCCGTTCCGCAAAAATCGTTGTCCTTGGTGGCGGCGTTGCCGGTACGAACGCTGTGTCTGTCGCAGTCGGTCTCGGAGCCGATGTGACCGTACTCGACACCAACCTCCAACGATTACGCGAATTGGATGCGATCTATGCTGGTCGCGTCACGACGCTCGCCTCGAACTCGTTCGAGATCGAGCGCGCTTTGCTCGACGCAGATCTCGTGATCGGGTCGGTGCTGGTGCCCGGTGCGAAGGCCCCAAAGCTTGTCAGCAACGAACTCGTCTCGAGAATGAAGCTTGGGAGCGTTCTTGTCGATATCGCGGTCGACCAGGGCGGTTGTTTTGCCGACACGCGTGCGACGACGCACGCCGATCCGACATTCACCGTGCACGGTTCGCTGTTCTACTGCGTTGCCAACATGCCAGGGGCGGTGCCGAACACGTCAACCTTTGCGCTCACCAACGCGACCCTGCCGTATGTTCGCTCGATCGCGAATCTCGGCTGGCGGGACGCGTTGCGCGCGGACCCCGCCCTCGCGCTCGGCCTCAATACCCACGCTGGCGATATCGTGAATGCACCAGTCGCTGCTGCGCATTCTTTGCCGAGTGTCGAATTGTCATCAGCACTCAACTAAAAGCTGAGCTTGACGGCGTTACCGCGCCGCGATCAGCCGAATCGGCACTACCGTTGCTGGCGCTCGGCGTGCTTCTCCAATCGCACGCGATCAAATCCACCATCGTCACGCCAGCGCCAACACAACGCCGGATCATCATTCAACACCGGGGGAAGCTCACGGCTTCGAGTGAGCGCGCGGACGTCAAGCACAGTGCACCGATGGAACAGGATGTCGGCCAATGGGCGAAGGCCCGCGAGCGCGCCCCAGCGCGACTGCCACTGCTCGGCATCCCCGACAAGAGCAACCTGGCCTCGGCCGTCTGACACGACCAGTTCGCACGGGTCCACATTGACTGAGCTGAGCGGCACCACCGAGAAGACCTGCGCGTCGAGTCGCTGGACAGTCGCGGAAGGATGCCCAGACACGATGGCCAGCGGGCGATCCTTCCGGATGTCCGCGACGGCGCCGGTCCGCTCACTCACTTGGCTCAATGGAGCGAACACGACTTGCACGCGGTCTCCTCGCCAGATTCCTCCGCCCGGCGGCAGCCCCGAGACGAAATGTGCCGGATCAATGCCGAGAAGACTCAACTCTTGGCGCGTCGCGGGGGCAAGCGGCATCGTCGTTCCAACCAGTGCGGCGAGAGGATGCACGTCGGTGGAGAGCCGCTGCGCGGCCATTGCGACCGCGAGTCCTGCCGCGCTGCCGTCGCGCAAGACTTGGCTCAATCTCGCGACGAACTCGGTTCGATGGTCGGCTGAGAAGCGCAGCAGCAGCGAATCGATGTCGTCAATGAGGATCAACTCGTGGCCAAGCGATGCCCGGTTGCGATCGCGACTGCGGTCGAGGCGAAGGGCAAGGTACGAGACCTCGTCCCACGCGGCATCCGGGGACCTCGCGAGGTGTCGCGAACCCGCACGGCCCCCGAGCACGCCAAGCATCGTTGACTTACCCGATCCTGGCCCGCCAATGATCAGCAGATTGCCATCGCGCTTTGGCTCGTACGATGCGACGGCGCGGCGCTGGTGCTCGGGTTGGTCCAATAGTCCAAACGGGATGCAACCTGCCTGCTCGTCGCAACGGTCGTCGTCTTCGAGCAACAGACTCGACTCCACGTTTTGACTACTGCTGAGCGAATCTAGTGCGTCGTGAAGAACAAGCTTCGGCAGTGGTTCGCACCACGGGCGACGCGGCACAGTCGAAGCTGCCCAATGAAGGACCACGCCTTGGATGTCTGCATCATTCGTCACGGCGACCTGAATCTCACTTGGCTCACGGCCGGCCAGTGCAAGGATGGCGCGGCCACGGAGCGCTGAATCGAGTCGTGCGGCCGCTTCAGAGCCCACAACCGCGACGCTATCGTTGCGATTGTTCACCCGCAGGGATATGCGAAGGTCGGCGTTGGCGAGCACTGCGTCCCGCACCGTGACACCCGGCCGCTGCGTGCAGAGAACAAGATGCACGCCGAGGGAGCGGCCGCGGGCGGCAATGTCGCTAAAGAGCGCAAGCAGGTCAGGGTGCTGATCGATGACTGTCGCAAATTCGTCAACGACGATGACGAGTCGCGCCAGACCAGACACCTCGCCGATATCACGAGCCCCGGCCGAGGCGAGGGTTCGCTCACGGAACCGCATCTCGGCACGCAGACTTGACAGGGCTCGGGCGGCCTCGGCCTCATCGAGGTCGGTGATGATGCCGACCGTGTGGGGCAAAGACTGCAGGCTTGCGAAGGCGGCACCGCCCTTGAAATCTACAAGAAGGAAGTTCACGCTCTCTGGAGAATGCGCTGCTGCGAGCGACACAACCCACGAGATTAGCAACTCGCTCTTGCCACTGCCGGTGGTTCCTCCGACGACAGCGTGCGGCCCGTCACTCGCCAAATCGATCGTGACCGGGCCAGCTTCGCCGACAAGAAACGTTGCAGCGAGCGACGACTGGATGCTGCCGCCCACCGCTCTTGCAACAGCGCTCGAGGATGCTCCAGCACGTTCGGATCCTGCAAGTTCGGATGCTACCCGTGCGGGGCCGATCATGGCGGAAAGTTCAACCCGGTCTGGCAGCCGAGCGACACGAGCAATGAGTCCATCTCGAACGGCGATCTCGCGTGCGCCGAGCGCCCACCGCACAGCCTGCTCGCGAGAGACCAGCGCTAGCTCAACCGGACCGCCAAACTGTGGGTCTGGATGGTGCACGAGCTGTATCGTCTGTGTTCCGACCGTTCTGGTTCTCTCCGGCGTGTTGGTGCTGGTGCTTGCAATATGAATCGCGATGCGGCACGAGCTCGGCAACGAAGCGATGTTGGCAGCTGTCGCCACCGTCGCCACGACTGTTCGGTCTTGGCTCCGGATGAACTGAGCGACCACGGTTTCGCGGTCGAAGCGAGAATCGGCCGGATGCGGAAGGTACCCGAGCCATTCGCGCTCCGTCGACGGTGCCGAGACGCTCAGTTCGAAGTCCGATGGACTCAACGTTCGTGCGAGTTGCAACACGAGCGATCTCGCGGCGGCAAGACTCACGATTCTGACACCACTGATGCCAACGCCGAGTCGAGCATCGACGAGCAACGGCCCGCTCAGGATGCGCTCTGTCAAACTCTCGAGTTCGGCAAGGCGCGCTTGCACCTCTTGGGAGAGATTGCTGCCTGCTCCCGGCATGTCGAGCGACACCGCACCGGGAGAACTGCCGACCCCGAGGTTCACGAGCAGTGGCGCAGCGCCGTCAAAACTCCAGCGGTGCGGGTCGCCCCCGTGCCAAACCGCGAGGTCGGACCCGGTGGGGAAGCGAGCCCGTCGACGATCACACTCAGCCGAATGGTGCGATTCGATTTGCTTCGCGACGGCCGCGGCATCCACTCGAAAACGGCGTAGTTCACGTCGAAGCGTGCGGCGAGACCCCAATCGCGAGTCTACGAGGCTGGCGATAGCCGTGATCGGACCGATGGCAGCGAAGATGAGTGCGAACGCTGAGCCGGTCACTTGCCAGATGATGACAGAGGCAAGAACAGGAGCGAGCGTCGCGAGCAGTGGAAAGCGATACGGCGCCGGACTCTCCGGCGGGCGTGGAGCAGCGACTCTCGTCTGCGCGACACTGACACCGCTGAGTTCATGCACGCCTCAAGCCAAGCCGATTGCGTCACCGACGAGCCGGAGTGCGAAGCACTCGTGTTCTTTCTGTGGCGGATCGCGCTGGTGTGGACAGGTCAGGCCAGGTTGAGGCAGGACAGGCCAGGTCAGGCCAGGACTGGTCAGTACGGGTCAGCTCACGACGAAGAACTGTTCACCGATGTCGACCCGACTGCCTCGAAGAACAAAATACCGTTTTCCGGCCTCGCACCGCACTGGCGCCAGTTCTGGGTCGCGCACGACCGTTCCGTTGCCCGAGTAGCGGTCGCTCAGCCAGAACGATCCGGCCTCTTGACCGAATTCAAGATGTGTCTTCGATACGGACCGGCCGGGGTCAACAATCGTTACGAGGGAGTCGAAGAACTCCCCCGGCTCCGGTGTCGGGTTTCGCCCGAGTATTCCCGTGCCGCTCAGGGTCACACTCTCACCGGTGCTGAACTGAAGTACGAATCGCGCGGCCACCGATTTGCTGCCAACGATTCGAGTCTGCTCAAGGTCCGGGCTCCCTGTGCCAGCTGAGATCACCGGCGCCTCGTCGGCAGATCCGAGCAGCCCAGGCGGAGCCAGGATCGGTGGTTCGAGATCGATCTCGACAGATCCGGCCGGAAGTCCCCAGGGGAACGGATCAAGCGGAGCAGTGCCGGCCAGTGCCGGCGCGGGTGGCGCGGCTGCCTCGGGTGCCTCGAGTACCTCGGTTTGCAACTCGCCCTGTGCCACGGCATGACCGCATTCACCGCAGAACAAGGCGCCAGTCGGCAGCTCAGTTGAACAGAAGGAGCAGCTCACCGCGCTCGACCCTCCCCTGAAACTTGGCGGCTCGGCGCTCGCTTGGTGACCGAGTCGCGGCCCAACGAGCGCACCGAGACCTGCGCTTTGATGCGTTGCCAGCGGGTCGATCCAGCATCGAGCGTCGAGCGAAGTTCGTCAACGGCTCGCCAGACTGCCTCAGCGTCCTTCTCGCTCGTCGCATCGGGAGAGAAGGTCGCACGATCAGCCACGACCGCGAGGATTCGAGGCTGCTGGCCGCCGACGAGCGTTGCCACCTCGCCTCGCGTTGAAGCGGGTCCGAGCACTGCTCCGCGGTCAACGACAGCGTCTTCAAACTCCCGCCAGCCGCCGGTCACCCGAGCCAACGGCTCGACGGCGCGGCGACGCAATCGCCGGCGTCTGAGTTTTGTGGCGATGATCGCCGCAAACGGAGCCAATACAATCAACAAGCCAACCGCGATCCCGCCGACCACTCGCAGCACCGCTAGCAGCGCCTGAATCACCGGCTCAACGTCATTGGCCTGATCTTCCACAGTCTCAGGCGGGCGCTGACGATCAAGATTGTCGGTTTGCAGCGTTGGCGGCGGCACAACCGTCTGCGGCCGCGCGACTGAAGCGTTCTCGACGGGGAGTTCTTCCGGGATGTCCCGCACCGGCGGAGTCGGGTCAATCGCGACCCAACCGAACGCGGTCGTGTTGACTTCGATCCACACGGCAATGTCTGAACCGCGAACCGTCGTAGCCGCTGGAGCGAATCCCATCACGACTCGCGTCGGGAATCCGATCTCAGTCGCCATCAGCGCCGCGGCTACCGCGTATTGCTCGGCGTCGCCGATCATACGTGGGGCGGTCAGGAGTTCCGATATGCGGTCGGCAGAATGGCCGGATCTGCTTGGCACCTCGTTGGCACCGATCCCGTGGCTGATGTAGCCGTCGCGAGCGAGCCCAGCGAGCATCCCGGCAAGTTGCTCGCCAGGATCAGTGGAACCGGAAGCGTACTCTTCGAGCTTCGCAGCGACCTCTGCTGGAACTGACTGCGGTTGCGGAACGCGCGCAGGTCCTGGGCGTAACGCGGCGATCTCGGATGCCTCTGGCCGAACCGGTTCGACTGCCGTTACCGTGTAGCGATCGCCGCGCGCCAGACCCCCGATCATGGCACCGGTGCCGGTGACGTCATTGTAGAAGAACGAAGCTAGTCGGTCGGGCCCGTCGGCATCATCGAAACGCAGTTCCTCGAGTTGGCCAACCGTTGGAAGCCACACTCCTGACTGCCCGGCGATCGTGACGTCGACGGTGAGTGCCCGGCCGGCAATGCCAGATTGATCCACTCGGGTCGGTACCCGCGTGAACGACCCAGATTCACTCGCCGTGCTCGGGCTGCCAACGGCGTACACCACACCGTCGTAGCTGTCCATCGTTGCCAGCCGAATGCGCGCACCGCTGGGAAGACCCGAAGCCTCGAACAGCACGCTATTGACAGTCTGAGCTTGCCAATATCGACGGAATCCAGCCAGTGGGCTCACGTATTCGCGCGGGTCGAACGGCTGCTCGATGGCACTGCGCAATACCGTGCGATCGACGGTCGGAGGGACAAAGCCAAGCACCGCAACCGAGGTTGAAGTGACAACGAGCAATACGAGAGCCGCGCTGAGGACGGCCCCCGCTGCACTCGTTCTCGGCTTGCTCGCCGAACGCGGAGCGCCCGCATTCGCATCCGCACCGGCACCGGCACCGGCAGCCGGACCCGCAGCGGCACCCGCACCGAAGGTCGCAGTCCTGAGCTGTGAGAGAGCAGTTTGGCGCCGATGCCACCGTAACCAGACCAGCCAGAGGAGTATTGCGACAAGTAATGCGAGTGCGGCCTCGAGTGGGCGACTCGGATAGGTGGGACCGAATGCGGTTCCGAAGATAAAGATGCCGATCGGCGGAAGCGCCGCCAACTCTGGGACTCTGGTTCGCATCGCGACGCTGAGGCCGATCGTGACACTGGCGAGCACGACGATGAGCGCGGGCACCAGGAGTGCTTCGTAGGTTCCGACCGGAAGCGTGATGGTGAGCAATTGCTTCCAGCTGAGCACGATCGCCGCGACGAGGTCAACAAGCCCAGCCCCGCTCGGCAACACTCCTAGGATCGCCTGAGCTGGCACCGCGACCGGCACACCGACCGCGAGAAATGCCAAGAACGCGACGAGGAAAACGACGCCGGCAGACCACCGAAACCGGGCCCCAAACAGCGCAATCGTCGTGCCGAGAACAAGCGAGACCGTCACGACAACGATGATTCCCGCGCTCTCGTAAATTGGCCACAGTGTTGTCGCGGCGAGGCTCGTTGTGATGACCGTCATCATCACGTTCACGAGCACGAAGCCCGGGCGTCGCGTGCCGATCCTTCTTCCCGTCGTGCTTCCCGTCGTGCTTGCGGTCATGCTGCCAGTGATGGGGCCCTTCATGCTGCCGCGATTCTCGCGAGCGACTTCTGCAGGTCTTCGAGGTATCCGATTGTTAGGACGCTCAGTCCCGACACTCGCCGAAGACCGGGAATGTGCTCGGGATCGCAGATGACCGCAACCACTTCGACGCCAGCTTCGAACTTCGTGGATGCCGCTCGGAGCTCTCTCGGCGTCACAGTCGAACCACAGATCAGGAAGGCGACGGACACCCCGCTCACCTGATCAGCAGTCACCCGAGCGACATCACCGATTGTCAAAGCGGACTCTGCCTGCTCAACGAGAGCGAGATCGTCGAGGAGACGAGCACGCGTTATCGTCGTCAGCGGTTTGACGGCATAAACCTTGCGTTTGGCGTAGTCGGGAGTGAATTCACTGGCTACGACCGTGACCGATCGAGCGTCGCGAATAGCGCGGGCACCGAGCGAACCGGCCGCGCTCACCGCGAGTTCGAACTCATCATCAGAACCGTAGTCAGCCGTTGCAAGGCTCAGGGCAACGACCAGGTGACTGCGTCGAGTCTCTTCAAATTGGCGCACCATGTACGTGCCTGTTCGCGCAGTTGATTTCCAGTGGATATAGCGGCGCTCATCCCCCGGCACATACTCGCGAAGCGCGTGGAATGCAACATCGCTGTTCGAGAGGTCGCGGGTCGGGTTGCCTTCAAGGTCGCGCACGAAACCCGCACTGACGCTGGGAATGGCGATCGTGCGAGGGTGGACGAATACCTCCTGTGGGGCAGTCCAAACAATCTCACGGCGGATGAGTCCGATCGGATCCGCGCGAACAGTACGAACCGGACCGACCAGCAACCGACCCCGGCGGCTCGTCGGAATTGCGAACTCATGGCTGTGCGATTCTCCGCGGGCAAGTGACGGGACAGCGAAAGCGGCAAGGCCGGGACCGACCGGCACTTCGACATTCACACCGAATGTTCGCCGCCGTTCGTCGTTGCTAATCACAACTCGAGCCGCTGCGGCCGTTCCGACAACGACTTGACTGCGAGTGATGTCAAGCTCAAAGTCCAACGTCCCTCGACCGCGGAGAGACAGCAATGCAACGAGAACGAGCAGCAGGCCGACGAAACCGACCGCAATGAACTCGACCCAAGCCAACCCGTAGCCGAGCGCGAGCGAGGCTGGCACGAGAATCAGGATCGCCCAGCCGAGCGGTGTGATGACTGAGGCGGCTCGCCGATACGCCTGCAGTACGGCCGTGCGCGCAATACCGAACCCGCGGACGGCCCCAACGACGAGGTCGGCAGCAATGCCAGTTCGCTCGCCAACGATCCGGGTGCGGGCATTCGTGAGCCCGCGAGTGCCTGTGGTGTGTTGGGCGTCGGTGCGGTGCGAGGGCTCAGCGCCGCGCAGCGACGGCACCTGCGCTACCGGCGCAGTCTTCTGCGCAGCCATTACACAGCGAGCCGGTCGCTCGGCGGCGGGGTTTCGAGCAATATCTGAGCAACGACACTCGAGGTCGTCACGCCCTCAAACTCGGCCTCCGGATCAAGCATGAGGCGATGAGCCAGCACGGGTTCGACAAGCGCCTTGATGTCATCCGGGATCACGTAGTGACGACCGCTTGCCGCTGCGAGCGTCTTCGCGGTCCGAACGAGGGCAAGCGCGCCCCGCACGCTTGCGCCAAGGCGTACCTCAGCAGTCGAGCGGGTTCCCTGGACGAGACGACTGACGTAGTCATTGATCGTCGAGTCAACGTGAACCGTTCGCGCCAGCTGACTCATTTCGGTCACGACATCTGCTGTAACGATCGTCGCGACGACGGTTTCGTGTGCTTTGACTCCTGCGCCTTCGAGAATGCGAAGCGTCGAGGTGTGGTCGGGGTAGCCGATTGACGCCTTCATGATGAAACGGTCGAGTTGCGCTTCCGGCAGACGATAGGTCCCGGCCTGCTCGATCGGATTCTGTGTCGCGATCACCATGAACGGCGCAGTGACCGGATGCGTGATTCCGTCCACGGTGACCGTCGATTCCTCCATCACCTCGAGCAGCGCAGCCTGAGTTTTTGGACTCGCTCGGTTGATCTCGTCAGCCAAGACGATATTGGCGAAGATCGGGCCACGGTGAAACTCGAATTCGCCGGACGACTGGTTGTAGATGCTGACGCCGGTGATGTCGCCGGGGAGCAGATCTGGAGTGAACTGGATGCGACTGCTCGTGCTGTCAACGGACTGCGCCATCGCCCGCGCCAATGAGGTTTTTCCAGTGCCAGGAAAGTCTTCGAGCAGCAGATGGCCTTCGCTCAAGAGCGCGGTAAAACCGAGGCGAATCACGAAGGTCTTGCCGAGCACGACAGTCTCGACATTTGCAACAAGTCGATCAAAGATCCCAGCGAACCACGTCGCCTGCGCTGCTGTCATCGTCATGGTCGATCCTCACTCGGCTTGGTCGCGTTCGGTTCAAGGGACATAGTCGACTCCCTGGTACACGATCGAATAAGTCTGGCCGTTCGCGGACACGATCACGGTCAGGGTCGGCAGCTCGGTGCTCGCGAGTGAGTCACAGGTCAAGAGGCTCGCGTCAATCAACACCCCAGAGTTAGGACCACACGCCACCTGCACAACCGAATACGCACCAGTGGGGAAACCCGTCCACGAGAAGGTCCCGGTGTTGTCGACTGGATCACCGGTCGGCACGAACAAGATCCCACTCAGCCGCGGGTCGACCGGCACTCCGCCGAGGCTAAACGGACCGGACCAAGCGCCGCACACCGTCTGGTTGTCGGCACGACACGCAGCAACCCGCACACCGGTAGCTTGACCGTATTGCGTGCCGTCCGCCGTCAAGAAGCTGTCGAGACTGACTGGACCGTACTCCGTGCCTTGAACTGACCCGCCAGACAAGGAATAGCGAACAACAAAATTGCCGTCGAGGGCGGTCGAGCTCATCGAACCGCCGAGCAATCTGAAATCGAAAGCCGCCCCGTTCTGCTCCGGTCCAGAACCGACATCGAGTGCCGTAATGACGCCCGGTACCGTCGTGGCTGACACGGTTGCGCTCTGTGCGCAGCCCTGAGCGTTGGTGGCGAAGACAACGAAGGAGTAACTCTGGTTCGGGCTCAAGCCGGAGAACCCGGTGCTGGTGGCTGCTGTTGGAATCCCCGCTGTCGAACAGCTGGGTGGGGGGCCGTCGACGGCGAATGCACGGTACTCGGTGATCGTGCTGCCGTTCGCAGTGAACGAGCCGCTCCAGTCGAGAACGATAGCGGTATCACTGATGGCGGTGGCGGTCGGCGCCGCGGCTGATAGCGGCGGACCAGATGGTGTGCCCGCGCCAGACGAAGAGTTCCATGTCGACAGTGCGGGGAAGGCCTCGTTCCTAGCGCTGATGGTGAAGCCGTAGTTCGTGCCGTTGCTGAGTGCCCAAGCGGTTGGGGTATTCCATTCGCACACGCCATCTGCGCAACCCGCTGCTGCGGGAGAGACGTCTGCAGTAAACCCGGCAAGCGAGACACGGTAATTGTTGACCGCTGATCCGCCAACTGGACCGTCGACCGCGTTCCAGCGAAGGCTCAGACCGCCGTCGCGAGTGCTCGCTGACACTCCCGTCGGCGCCGCAGGAATGATGTCTGACCACACTCCACCGCCAAGCGCGCTGGGATCGGAGTCGCCGACCGAGTTCGTAGCCACGACCGTAACGCGAACGGCGTTGCCTTGCCCGTTGCCCGGCGTTGCGATTGTGCATGTTGTTCCTGAGCAGTTCGTCGCTTCTAGCGGTGTGCCTCCGAGGGTCTCTGTCGCAACGCGATAGTTGCTGATTGGCGAGTTGTTGAACGGACCGGCATTCCACCGCACGGTAATCGAGCGATCTCCGAAACTGGTCATCGAGATGTTGCTCACCGGATCCGGACGATCCTGAACCGAAATGCGCACCGTCGACCAGACGAAACGATCCGGATCGTTCGTCGCATCCGCCACTTGATATTGCAGGTTCGCATCGATCGGCTGTGCACTGGCTGAAACGGTCACCGTCAGCGCACTCTGGTCCGCGCTCGGGCTGACGGTTACGCCAGTCGGCAGGCTCGCTCCATCGAGACCGCGAATGTTGACCACCCTGAGAGGCTGGCCGGGGAAAGGATTCGTCGCTTCGTCGTTGGCCAGCACGTTGACCACCGTGGTCTGATTGCGAATCGTCACTGCGGTATCTGCACCCGGTCGAACGAGGGGGCGCGTCGAAGGAACGATTGTGAGCTGGATGCGACCAGCTTGGCCGACCGTGAGGTCGTCCCGCACTCCGAGACTGAGCGTTGCGACAGCCCCCTTGACCGCACTCGCATCTGCGCGCAAGGTGAGAGCGCTTCCCGCTAGCGCGTAACGGAAGCCTTGAGGTTCGGCTCCCACGACCGAATAGACCAGCTCGTTGAGGTCATCAGGATACGGATAGTTCGTGAGCTTCAGAAGGTCAAACTCCCTCTCTTGGCCGGGCTCGAACTCGAGAACAGCGCCAGCGAACACTGGCGCTTGGTTCTCACGGGGATCGACGATGATGGGGAGGACAAGGATGGCGGTGCGACCAGCCGGATCGGTGGCAGAAGCACCATCCGTCACCTCGAACGAGATCGAAGCGGGGCCGAAATACTTATCGGCCGAGGTGTACACGAGCGTATTGGCGTTGCGTACCAGCTCGTCACCGTTCGCAAATGTGGCTCGAACGGTACTGGCATCCGTCAGTTGCACCGGGCTTCCGCCGACCGCGATGACGTAATCGTTGAGGTCGATCACAAGCGTGTCTTCACTGATCACCCGCAACTCCCCCGCGCGACGATCAATCTGTGGAAGCGCGTCGTTGAGGCCGGGAACTCGAATGAATGCGTAGCTGAATACCGAGCTGTCGTCGGGGTGGGTGACCTTGAACGGAATGATTTGCCGTCTGTCTCCGATGGTGACCTCGACTTGCTTACCTGACGTAACGCGGGCGGTGCCGCCGAAGCCCTCATAAATCGAGAGTCCGAGGGTGGAGGGGTCGCCGTCGGCAAAAAATACCTTCGACAACACGTTGACCGTTACGGTCTCACGGTCGATGATGTCCGAAAGCGTTAGCACGCTGTCGCGAGCGACCGGGTACGAGAACTCGGCATCGGGATCGACGGTCACGCGCACGAAGTTCTGGCTTGAGCCGCCGAACTCGTTCTCGATCGTGTAGATCACGCCGTATTGCCCCGGTGTTTCAGGCGGCGTGATTCGCACAAGGTCATCGACGATTTCCGCAGTTGTGACCGGGTCATTTGGCTCGACCGACGTCACAGCCAACGGGCTGCCGTCCGGGTCTGAATCGTTCGCAAGCACCTCGACAGAGACGGTAACACCGGGTCGCACGATGACTTCATCAACGATCGCGACAGGGTTGCGGGCACCATCCGACCGCGCGCTGATTCCGACGCGAACTGTTCCAGTTGCCCGTGCCCCGAGAGCGTCGATCACCGTGTAGCTGAAGGTGTCTGTACCGGCTGAATAACTGCCCGCTTCATACACGATCGTGTCGTCCTCGACCGCTGTCACCGCGCCTTTTTCCGGATTCGTTGACTGACCGAGAAGTTGCACAGAATCTCCGTCAGGATCGGTTCCCGTCAGCGCAACGCGAATGCGCACAGTTTCGCCGGCAAGCACGCGGGCAGTCACGGTGGTGGGAACCGGGGGGTTGTTTGTAGCAACGTCCGCTTCGCGCACCGCAATGCGCACTTGAGCGGTCGCCGCTTGGCCATCCGGTCCGACGACACGGTATTCGGCAATAAAATTGCCGGTCTTGGTCGGCGCGAGGTAGCGCAATTGATTGCCGGATGCGAAGAGCAAGCCCGCGCCGGATGGCAGTTCGCGAGCGAGCACTGGATCCAGCCGAAGATCCAGCCCATCAGGATGCTCGTCATTACCGAGCACCGGAATGTCGATCGCGTCTCCCACTCGCACGGTTATCGAGTCATCGAGCGCGATTGGCGGCTGAACACGCCTCGGTGTCGGAATCTCGATCACCGTGATGACGCCTTCGGACTCAGCGAGACCGTTGCTGATGCGGTAATTGAACGACACCGGGCCGTCATCGAGTGGAGCCTCGAGACTCACTCGCACGATTCGTTGTTCAATGACCTGTGCCCGTACGCCGGAGGTGTTCGAGAGTCCTGAAATGCCGGTCACCAAAAGCACGCCGCCAGCCGGGTCGATATCGGTACCAGCGACATCCACGCGCTCGTTGCGAAGGGTCTGGACGAACACAGTTTTGGGGATCGTGATCGGTCGGGTGTTTGCGTCTGGTGGCCCGGCCACGTCGATTCGAACTGTCCCGGTAGCCGACTGGTTCCCGTCTGTGACGACGTAGTCGAGATAGTGCGTTCTGACGTCTGCACTCACGAACCGGAACGTGCCCGTTTCGTAGCTCGGCGTGATCGTGGCATTCGCTTGGTTCGGAACGCTGTTGAGTCGAATGATTCCTGAGCCACCGCGCGCTTGGTTGAGTGGCTCGATCGTGATTTCTTGGCCAGCGTAGGTGAGCACGACGAACGGCTCAGCGATGATCGGCACTTCGCCGACGGCGCTCACCTTGATCGCTACGGTGCCGGATGCCTCGTCAGTGCCGTCTGAGACCACGAGTGCGACAGCCTTCGTGCCTGGCCCACTCCCGCTGTCTGAGTACACGATCTGTCCGCCGGGTTGGTAGCTCGCAGTGTCTGGCGCGGCGACGAACGCGGATGTCAGATAGAAGGGATCGCCATCGGGATCCACCCAGTCGCTGAGCACATTGCTGCTGACTCGACCATTGGACTCGACGTCAAGCTGCGTTGCCCTTACCTGTTGCGGCGGCGAGTTCTCGAGTTCGGCGCGGATGGTAATGGTCACTTCCGCACTCGCTATGCCCCCGCGACCATCGGAAATCGAATATGGAAAACGGATCTCGCCGGTTGTGCCGGGGGTGAGGGTGACTTGAATTTGCTGTCGCTCGTTGATGAGCTCGATCCTGCCAACGGCTTCATCGATCGGCACAAGATCGCTAACGACGAGCACATCCCCGTTGGCGTCGTAGTCGTTGAGTAAGATCGGTACGACTGTCGATTGGCCTGGCCTAGCGCCGAAGCTGTCGCTGACAGCGACGGGTGGTACTTGGATACTCTCGACCTCCGGCGGATTGTCGGTGTTGTTCTGCTGCTCTTGGGGTTGCTCGTCGTCAGTGACGATGAGCTCATCCCAGTTGTCGATGAGTTCCCCCGAGCGTTGGACCGCCCACGTCTGCCCGGAGCGCCGATCGTTCAGCACGGTCTGATTGCCGTTGGCGACGTACTCGAGCTGTGCGGCAAGGCCCATGCCTTGAAGCGAGAGTTGAGCTCCCGAGACACCGTCGTCTGGGCAGCCGCGCCACGCGAGCCCACTTGCCCATGCCGCGAACTCGCAGTCTCCAAGCCGGAATGGTGCGGCGCCAGCTGTGCCGACTTGATCGAGTACGACGACGGGTTCTGCACCCGAGAGTGGCACCGCAACGAGTCCACCGTTGTGGGCTACGAGTACCCGATCGCCCGACGCACTGGCGGTCTGAAGAATCGCACCGCTGCTCACTCCAACGCCACCAGCAAGGTCAACGCTGCGAGATTCGAAATACAACTGCGCACCGAGGGAATCGAGCACAACCCACGCACCGTTGACCGAGCTGATGCTGAGCCGCGAAAGTGCGGCGTCCGGAATCGTGAGCGCGGCCGTTGACTCGACCGCGCTTGAGCGCTCGATGTTGAGCGCGTACACCTGCGACACTGCTGGGGAGTATGCGAACAGCCGGCCAGCCGGATCGACGCTGACGATGGAGTCCGTTCCAAGGCTGAGGGTTGCTGGCGACTGCGAGTCGAAGTCAGCGAAATCGGATGCCGCGACGATCCAGAGCTCGCCGGTGCCTTCCTCAAAAATCACCACTCGTTCGGCTGCCAGAAACACCCGAGGCTGATTGGGGGGCATCGGCACAGTGTCGGCGATTTCGGAGGTGGCTGGGTTGATGATATCGACGGCACTCTCGGTGCGGTCGAGCATCAGGACTCGCGAACCACCCTGGAGCACTTCGAGGTCGGTACCGGCTGTTGAAACCACCGAGTTGAGCTCGAGGATCTCAGTGTTGGCGCGCCCGATCGCTTGCTGTTGGCTGTTTGCCACCCAGACGGCTCCGTCACCCAGATCTAGGCGCTGAGCCGGATAGCCGGTCGAAACGACCGTGGCCGTGACGACGAGTGCAATCAGTGCAAGGGCTGCAACGGCAGCGCTCGCTCCTCGCCGCGCCCGTGGCGGGCGGTGCTTAACCACAACGGCTCATCATGCCGGGATGTCCGCACATTTTTCCGCGCTCGGGGTGCCGCTTGATCCGGCTCGCGTGACGGTTACCACGATGCACAACCGCTCACCAGGCTCGCCATCGATGACGAACCGCGTGTCTCGTTGCTGCACTTCCGGTTGGGAGGGGCCGGGGCTGATTCGATACGCACCGGCCTCGCCGATGCCAGGATCGGCCCAACTGAACTCGACCACATTGTCGGTTACAACGGCTGAGATGTTCGTCACGGTCGGCACATCCGTTGAGGTCGCTCTCAACACAGCCACGACGGCAATCGCAGCCACGGCGATCGTGGCGGCCGCGACGGCGGCAATCACGAGCGAAAGCGTTCGAGTCGGTAACGCGCTGGTAGGAGATACATTCCCCGTGCGACGAGCCTGCGATCCGCTGTCTGGCAACGCGTTGCCACCGCTGTGTTCTGGAGCGACGCGTCGACGACGACGCGAACCGCGCGCGACCGCCGAGCCAGCCGCCCCAGCACGCACGACGGTTCGCTCTTCAAGATCGGCGACCGTTGTCGAAGCCCACTCGTCGACAGCGACCTCGATCGCCGTCTGCGGAAGACCGAGCTCGGACTCGATGGTCTGCAACTCGTAGAGCAATTCGAGGATGCTCGATTGACGATTCTGCGGCGAGCGCGAAAGTGCGCGCATGAGCACTCGTTCGAGCGTTTGCGGTGCGTCTGGTCGCCCGACCGGTTGCGGCTTCGCCCGCGAAATCCGCGCCATGAGCGCCGCAGAACTATTGTCCCCGCCGGCAATCTCGAACGGAGACCGCCCAGCAAGAAGGGAGTAGACGGTCGCAGCAAAGGCCCACACCTCTGAGCTGATCGTTCCGGCTGTCTGATCGGCGAGGACTTCCGGTGCTGACCACGGGATCGACAAACCGACAGCCTCACGGTCATCCGACTCTGCCAATGTCGCAGCGATGCCGAAATCTGAGAGCACCGGATGCCCATACGCCGTGAGCAGGATGTTCGACGGCTTGATATCCCGATGAAGCACGCCAGCTCGGTGGGCAGTTTCGATCGCGCTCCCGATGCGAATCGCAATTCTTAATACCTCAGCGACCGGTATTCGCTCGGCACGGTAGCGCTGACTCAGCGTTGGCGAACACAGCTCCATCACGAGGTATGGCCGGCCATCAGAGGAGACACTGGCTTGATACACCGTAAGAATTCCGGGGTGGGAGCTCAATTGCGCCATGAGGTTGGCTTCAGCCTGAAACATCTCTCGCACATGGTCATTGACCACTTCGTTGAGCATGACTTTGACGGCCACCTGACGGCGAGGCAGGTTCTGCTCGTACAGAAAGACGTCGGCGAAGCCGCCGGAACCGAGGATCCTCACGTGCGAGAAGCCGGGCAACACCGGGGGTTGCGAAGGAAGACGACGCTCCATGAACCCCCCTCGCGATCGCTACGGTTCCCCTATTCTAGGCAACTCAACGCCCATGAAGCCGGGGTGCTCCCCGGACTGGGGGTGCGGCTCTAGATGCTCAGGATGTGCGTGGCTGCGGGTCAGTTGGACGCCGTCTCTGCGACGTCGATGGTGACATTGGACGCCGTCTCTGAGACGTCGATCATGACAACCGTGACGTTGTCACGACCACCGGCCGCGAGCGCAGCATCCACCAGGGCGGTCGCGGTCTGCTCTGGTGATAGACCGGCAGCGAGATGCAGGCGGATGCGCTCGGTATCGAGTTCCTTGGTGAGCCCGTCAGAACAGATCATGAGACGCATTCCTGCACTGAGAGGAATCATCCAGAAATCAGGCGACGGCTGCGCGTGAAAGCCCACCGCGCGAGTGATGACATTGCTCTCGGGATGATCCTCGGCCTGTTCGGAAGTCAAGACTCCAGCATCAACGAGTTCCTGAACCACCGAATGGTCGACGGTGACTTGACGAAGCTGGTTGCGCGCAAAGCGGTACACGCGGCTGTCTCCGATGTTGAAGACGGCGAACGTCGGTATCCCCTGCTCAACGACAACAGCGGCACCAGAGACAGTAGTACCGACACCCAAGACGCTTCCCTCGGCCGCGGCGTCGATGTCGTCGGTCGCGCGCTCGAGCGCGAGCACGATATCGCCAACAGCGACGAACTCGCCGATACCGAGCTCAGCAAGACGGGTCACAACGGCGTCGCTCGCAACGTCACCGGCGGAATGGCCACCCATGCCGTCAGCAACGGCAAAGATCGGCCAAGTCACAACGAAGCTGTCTTCGTTCACCGCACGGCGATGACCGGTGTCAGTCGCCGCAGCCCATGACACCGAGAGACTCTGTGCGCCCTCGGAGTCATCAAGGACGGCGCGCCCGGAGACCCCGGTGCCGATCTCGGTCATACTCCGCTCCGCCCCTCATCGGATACCGGGAGCGAGGTCCTCGCCTCGAGGACATAGAGAACAATCCCATCACCGATGTCCACTTGGGTGCCAGCGGTGACAACGACCGACTCGTCTTGGCGCATCCGGCGGGCCGGTGACCCCGGAACGGTCACCATCGAGCCATTTGTCGTGTGCAGGTCCGTCACAACCAACGAAGAGCCAAGTTGGCGGATGCCGAGATGACTCCCCGAGACCAACTTCCCTGGCGAGTCCACCACCACAAGCCGCGGTGACACGTCTTTGATGATGCGCGGCGCTCGCGGACGTCGGCCAAGAACCACAGGAACCTCGAGAGCGCTCAGAACGGACTCTCCGATTCGCACTTGGTAGTGCCTGATGACTGCTGCCGACTGGATGCTGTCTGTTTCCGCAGCCGAACCAGGAGCGACAGCGGAAAGCGTCAGGTACCCAGCTGAGACGACGGTGTCTGCAAACGGAGAGAGTGCGTCGGGTTCGAGCAAGCGAGCGGGAGCAACCGAGAGCACGGTGTCGTCTGCGTCGCGGTTCACTGTGCAAGCGTACGACGAGCGCACGGTATTGGCCGGGCAGGACACCTACCCGAGGAAGCTCATCACGTGCTTAATGCGCGTGTAGTCCTCGAAGCCGTAGCTTGAGAGGTCCTTGCCGTAGCCGGAGTGCTTGAAACCGCCGTGCGGCATTTCGGCGACGATGGGAATGTGCGTGTTGATCCAGACGCATCCGAAATCGAGGTGCTTGGCGAAGCGCATCGCGCGCGAGTGGTCCTTCGTCCACACGCTCGAAGCGAGTCCGTAGTCGACGCCGTTTGCCCACTCGAGAGCTTGGGCCTCGCTCGCGAACTTCTGCACCGTGATGACCGGGCCGAAAATCTCATTCTGGATCGCGTCATCCGTCTGCTTGAGGCCGGAAAGAATTGTCGCTTCATAGAAGTAGCCGGTCGTGCCCTGGCGCTTTCCGCCGAGCTCGATGTTGGCATTGGAGGGCAGCGCATCGACAATGCCTGAGATGCGGTCGAGCTGGCCGACGTTATTGACTGGTCCAAAGAGAATGTCTTCGGCACTCGGCGCACCGGTCCTCGCGTTGTCCTTGGCCCACGCGACAAGCGCCGCGACGAACTGGTCGTGCACGTTCTCGTGCACCAGTACGCGCGTCGCCGCGGTACAGTCCTGACCGGCGTTGAAGTACCCGGCGACACCGATTCCCTCAACGGCCAATTCGATGTCTGCATCATCAAAGACGACGACCGGTGCCTTGCCACCAAGTTCAAGATGCACGCGCTTGAGATCGGATGCCGCGGCTCTCGCCACTTCCATGCCCGCGCGAACCGAACCGGTGATCGAGACCATCTGCGGGATCTTGTGGTCGATCATGAGGCCGCCGGTCGTGCGGTCACCCGTAATCACGTTGAGCACACCTTTGGGTAGGAATTCGGCAGCGATCTCTGCGAGCAGCAGGGTTGACGATGGGGTCGTATCGCTTGGCTTCAGCACCGTCGTGTTTCCGGCAGCGATTGCCGGCGCGATCTTCCAGACCGCCATGTTGAGGGGGTAGTTCCACGGCGTCACCTGACCGATGACACCGATCGGTTCCCGGCGGATGGAAGAGGTGTGATCCTTCATGTACTCGGCCGACGCCATCCCGGAAAGGTGGCGCGCTTCCCCGGCGAAGAACCGAACTTGGTCGACCGAGAGCATGATCTCGTCGTCAACGAGGGTTGCACGTGGCTTACCGGTATCTTTCGATTCCAGATCGGCAAACTCCTCGGCCCGTGCTTCCATCGCGTCTGCGATGCGGAATAGCGCCAGTTGGCGCTCGGCTGGCGTGGTCTCACCCCACTCCTCGAAGGCAGACGCGGCGGCCTTGAATGCCGCATCGACATCCGCGCTTATTGAGACTGGCGAGGTGGCGTAGCCCTGCTCGGTTGCGGGGTCAATGAGGCTGAAGCCCGAGTCGCCCCGAGCGGCTACGTACTCGCCGTTAATGAAATTCTGAAGCTCACTTGATGCGGTCATCTCAATAACCTAGCGAACGTCGTCGCGTGGCATCCATCCAGAATTCAACTGATTTCGACAGAAAAACCGAGTCGTTGCTTCGGAATCGCTTGTAAGGGTGGGTCACGAGTGACAGAATCGGAGAATGCCATCACTTTCGCGGCCTCCCGGGCCAAAGACTGTGCCGCTTGACGAGGTGTCGAAAGCCATTATCGAACAGTTGCAGGGCGATGGCCGACGCTCATATGCCGAGATCGGCAAAGCAGTTGGACTGAGCGAGGCGGCGGTTCGCCAGCGCGTGCAGAAGCTCACCGATTCCGGTGTCATGCAGGTCGTTGCTGTCACTGACCCACTTCAGCTCGGTTTCTACCGCCAGGCGATGGTTGGCATCAGGGTCTCTGGTGACACCACGGTCGTTGCTCAAGCGCTCAGCGAGCTGGCCGCTGTCGACTACGTAGTGCTGACTGCTGGAAGTTTCGACATCCTCGCAGAAGTGGTCTGCGAGACCGACGATGACCTCATCGAATTGCTCAACAAGGAGATCCGAGCCATTGACGGGGTTCAATCGACCGAGACGTTTGTTTATCTGAAACTGCAAAAGCAGTTCTACAACTGGGGAACTAGGTAAGAAGAAATGACGATCACACAAACCGATATCTGGAACGAAACCGAGCTCCAACAGAAAGCCAAAGACCATCTCTGGATGCACTTCACTCGCCAGTCAGTCATGGAGAACGGCAATGGGGTACCGATCATCGTCAAGGGTGAAGGGCACCACATCTGGGACAGCACCGGGCGGCGCTACTTCGACGGACTGAGCGGGTTGTTTGTCGTTAATGCCGGACACGGAAGGCGTCGGCTCGCTGAGGTGGCGGCGAAGCAGGCCGAGGAGCTTGCATTCTTCCCGCTCTGGTCATACGCACATCCGAGCGCCATCGAACTGGCCGATCGACTCGCCGGCTATGCGCCTGGCGATCTCAACCGGGTGTTTTTCTCCACCGGGGGCGGCGAAGCTGTCGAAACCGCCTTCAAGCTTGCCAAGTACTACTGGAAACTGCAGGGGCGGCCGACAAAGCACAAGGTCATCTCGCGCGCGGTGGCGTACCACGGAACACCGCAGGGAGCGCTGGCGATTACGGGCATTCCCGCGATGAAAGAGATGTTCGAACCGGTTGTGCCCGGCGGATTCCGGGTTCCAAACACGAACTTCTATCGCGCGGAGGAGATGGGTTTCGTTGCGTCACACGGTGCAGACGAGGCGACGGCTGAACGGGAGTTCGGGCTCTGGGCCGCCAACCGCATCGAAGAGATGATTCTGTTCGAAGGGCCAGAGACGGTCGCTGCGGTCTTCCTTGAGCCGGTGCAAAACTCCGGCGGATGCTTCCCGCCCCCGCCCGGCTATTTCGCGCGGGTTCGAGAAATCTGCGATCAGTACGACGTGCTCCTCGTGAGCGACGAAGTTATCTGCGCCTTCGGTCGAATCGGCGAGTTCTTTGCGTGCGACGCATACGGTTACGTTCCAGACATGATCACGTGTGCCAAGGGAATGACGAGCGGATACTCGCCGATCGGCGCGACGATCGTGTCTGACCGGGTGTACGAGCCCTTCAAGCACGGCGCGACCTCGTTCTATCACGGCTACACCTTTGGAGGCCACCCGGTCTCGTCGGCCGTTGCGCTCGCAAACCTCGACATCTTCGAAGAGGAACGACTCAACGAGCGGGTTCGCGAGAACTCGCCGCTGTTCCGAGCCGCCCTTGAGCGACTGACCGATTTGCCCATCGTCGGCAACGTCCGAGGCGACGGCTATTTCTTCGGAATCGAACTCGTCAAAGACAAGGCGACCAAGACAACCTTCAACGACGACGAGTCGGAGCGGCTGCTGCGCGGCTTCCTTTCGAAGGGCCTATTCGAGGCCGGCCTGTATTGCCGCGCGGACGACCGCGGTGACCCGGTGATCCAGCTCGCCCCACCCCTGACGATCGGGCCGGCTGAGTTCGACGAGATCGAGGGTATCTTGCGCTCGGTGCTGACCGAGGCGTGGACGAGACTCTGATTTGCGATACCTGATCTGATCGTGGCGGTCGACTACCGAACGCTGAGTTTTTGGCACGCCACGGTGCCAGACGATCTCAGTCCACGAGCGTCGCTCGACGGAGACCTCGACGTCGATGTCGCAATCATCGGCGGAGGGCTCACGGGCTTATGGACCGCGTGGTATTTGAAGGAGCGCGATCCGGCGCTGAGTATTGCCGTGCTCGAGAAGGAGATTGCCGGTTTCGGGGCGTCCGGCCGGAACGGGGGCTGGTGCAGCGCACTCTTTCCACGCTCGACCGCTTCCCTCGAGCGCAGCTACGGCCGCGAGGCAGCGCTGGCGATGCGAAGGGCGATGATCGCGACCGTCGACGAGGTTGGGACAGCCGCGGCATCCGCTGGAATCGAAATCGACTACGTCAAAGGGGGCACGCTCAGTTTCGCGCGCTCTGGTGTGCAGTTGGCTGCCGCCCGCGCGGAGGTCGCGGAAGCGGCAGAGTACGGTATTGATCCGATCGAACTTCGTGGGCCACAGCCGGCGGCGGGCGCGATCGGTGCGAGCTTCGATCCGAACTGTGCCAGCATCCATCCTGCCAAGCTCGTTCGAGGACTCGCGCGAGCGCTTGAGCAACGCGGGGTTGTGATCTACGAGCAGACCGAGGTGCTCGATTTTTCGCCGCGCAGGGTGGCGAAGGCGCAGGGCACAGTGACGAAGGCGCCGCGCACAGTGACGACGACGCGAGGAGTAGTGCGCTGCGACACGGTCGTTGTCGCGCTCGAGGGGTACGGCGCGACCCTGCCGGTGACGAAGCGCAGAGTATTGCCGCTGTACTCGCTCATGATCGCAACCGAGCCGCTGGAAGATTCACTGTGGGATGAGATCGGCATCGAACACGGGCAGACCTTCGCTGACTACCGCCACCTGTTGATCTATGGTCAGCGCACAGCAGACAACCGGTTTGCGTTCGGCGGTCGAGGTGCTCGCTACCACTGGGGTAGTTCGATCAAGCCAGAGTATGACCGATCGCCGCGAGTGTTTGAGCACCTTCGAAAGACCCTCGGCGAGTTGTTTCCGATGATTGGAGACATTAAGGTTGCCCACCGTTGGGGCGGCCCACTCGGTGTCACCCGGGACTGGCACGCGAGCGCGAGCTTCGATCCCACGACAGGAATCGCTTGGGCGGGAGGCTACGTCGGCGACGGACTGAGCACGACAAACCTTGCAGGCCGAACGCTCGCCGATCTCATCACGGGTGCTGATTCGGAGTTGCTCAGGTTGCCGTGGGTGAACCATGCTTCTCCGCTGTGGGAGCCGGAGCCGCTGCGCTTTCTCGGGGCGAATGCCGGACTCGCCGCCATGTCGATCGCCGATTCCGAGGAACGGGTCACCAGCAGGCCATCCGTCACGGCGAAGCTCATGGGACGCCTTACTGGACACTGATCGCTGGCACTGTGGCCCTGGCACTGGTACCGGCACTGCCACAATCACCCAGCCGAACTCTGACCGCCCTGTACTAGAGTTCCTGCCGTGAGTGAGCCAGGACTGCCGAATCAGCTTGACGAGAGATTCGGCGAACTCCGACCTCGGCGTCAACGTCGACAGTGGACCGCATGGCGAGCTTTGGCGGCCGGTACAGCGATCGTGTTCGGCGTTGCAGCGATCGGAATCGTCACCGTTATCGCCACCAATCCGCAGCGAGTCGCTGATCAGATCGCGGTCTGGAACTACCAACCGAGTGACGAGATTGTGCGATAC
>ENA-ORBV01005310-ORBV01005310.1-microbial-mat-metagenome-genome-assembly--contig:-NODE-5310-length-23805-cov-5.304619_pt1 | contig 23805 bp, 16 predicted proteins | sample MGYA00237777_ERZ505514 | MGnify/ENA primary metagenome ERZ505514 (study PRJEB26160, sample SAMN06269048) | microbial mat metagenome | isolation source: Oligotrophic lake microbial mat | place... | reverse complement strand
TCGTGGGCTCGGAGATGTGTATAAGAGACAGGCGTTGGGGGAGTGGTCGGCGAGCACTTGGGTGAGTAACTCATCCACGGCGCGCGGGTAACCATGGCGCATACCCTGGGCGACTAAGTGTACCAGCCAACGATTCTGCGCGGCAAAGGCGGGCAGGCGCTGCCACAGGTTGGGCTCCAGGATGACTTGGCCGGAAGTCGGGTCGATCCACACGTGCCGGCCCGTGTGGCGACAGCGCCAGGGCGGCGGCACGGTGGCCGCGACGTCGATGCCGTTCACGACGCGGAACACCGGAGCCTGCACCCGGAGGTCGCTCACCCGCGGGCAGCCAAAGGTGTAGATCCCCGCCACCGGCCGGCCTTGGGTGGCGCACCATTCGCCCGCCAATAACGCGAAGGCGCCACCGAGCCCGTGGCCGCCGAGCCACAGGCGACCGCTACCGAGCCGTTGGCGAAGCTCGTGCTCCGGCAGCGATTCGGCAAAGGCCCGCTGGAATTGCTGCGGCGCCAGCAGGTGCGCCGCCAAGCCGGGGCCCCAGAAAGCGACAAAACGATCTTCGCCTTGGGTCATTTCGCTCCAGGGCTCACGCTCAGCGTTGCCCTGCGCGGCGAGTTCAGCCAGTCCGCAGGCGAGCCTCACACTGAAGTCGCCGGGCACGGTGGCGGCCAATAAGCCGGGCGTGAGTTCCACTGGGCGGGCCTTACCGATCTCCTCGAGCCAATTTGCCACGATAAACGGAAGCTATCGTCCGCCGTAATTCACGTCGTAGAAGCGCCGGTATTCTCCGCTTCGCACGCGGTCCACCCAGCTGCGATTCTCCCGGTACCAGTCGACGGTAAGTGCCAGCCCGCGGTCAAAGTCCATCCGTGGCGACCAGCCCGTCTCCCGCTCCAGCTTCTCGCTGGTTAAGGCATAGCGCCGGTCATGCCCCGGCCGATCGGCCACGGTCTTCATCAAGCTATCCGGCAGTCCGGTGGCCCGCAGGATCCGCCGCACCACTTCCAAATTCGGCAGCGAACAATTTCCGCCGATGTTATACACCTCGCCCGCCCGGCCCTGCTCCAGCACCGCCCGGATGCCCGCGCAATGGTCGTCGACATAGAGCCAATCGCGTACCTGCATCCCGTCGCCGTAAATCGGCAAGTCCCGGCCCTCGAGCGCATTCGAAATCATCAGCGGAATCAATTTCTCCGGAAATTGATAGGGGCCGTAGTTATTCGAGGCCCGGGTCACCAGCACCGGCAATTTGTAAGTCGTGAAGTAAGAGAGCGCGAGTAAATCGGAACCGGCTTTGGACGCCGAGTAAGGGCTGGAGGCGATCAGCGGATACTTCTCGTCGGCATCGTGCGGCGCGTCGATTGACCCATAAACCTCATCCGTCGAAACATGCACAAAGCGGGCCAGCTTGGCCGCCCGCGCCGCTTCCAGCAGCACAAAGGTACCGCGGAGATTGGTTTCGAACACCGGCGTGGGCGCGTGAATACTGCGGTCCACATGCGATTCGGCCGCAAAGTGCACGATCGCGTCGGGGTGCTCTTCGGCCAGCAAACTCTCCACCAGCGCGGCGTCGGTAATGTCGCCTTGCACGAACCGGTAGCGCGGGTCTGCCTCCACCGAAGCCAGATTCTCGAGATTCCCCGCGTAAGTCAATTTATCGAGATTCACGATGCGCGTCACGGTCGAGAGCGCCAAACTGCTGCGCACAAATGCCGATCCAATAAATCCCGCGCAACCGGTAACGAATAACTTCATTTGTGTTGTAGTTCCCAGTCGTAGTGGATCCCGGCGTGGTCGTGCGCGATGCGGCCCTCGTCGGCCGGGTTGTAATGACGGTCCGTCACGTACACCAACATCGCTGCCTGCTCACCGATCACCTTATAGCCATGCGCCACCCCCGGCGGAATCAGAATCTGCCACGGCCGCAGTTGGCCGACGTAGAGCGTGTTGCGCAGTCCATACGTGGGCGAACCCGACCGTAGATCGCACAGGCCCACTTGGAACATCCCTTGCGCCGGGCACCACAGGTCGGTCTGGTGCCGGTGATAGTGGAAGGCCTTAATCGTCCCCGGATAGCTCAACGCCGCCGACACCTGCGTGGACGCCGCCGGAAAGCCACCCGGCAAGCCTTCGCCCAAGCGGAACACTTCGAGGAAGTAGCCCCGGTCATCCGGAAACAGCGTTAAGGACTGGATGCGCACACCTTCGATCAGATCGGCCGCATCCGGCTTCATGATCACCCTGCCAATCCCCTTGGGGTTGGCGATGGAGTCCCAGTCGAGGCTGTGCATCGGGGCAGGCACGCTCATGCGGCCGGCGCCCCGGCGCGGGTTTCGGCGACGAGGTTCGTCGCCCGGCGAAGGGAATCGAACGTGCCAGCGTCGGTCCACCAGCCGGAAATATAGTTAAAACTCATGGTGCCCTCGCGGATGTAGGCGTTGTTCACGTCAGTGATCTCTAGTTCGCCGCGCCGCGAGGGCTTCAAGTGTCGGCACTTCTCAAACACCGTCGAATCGTACATATAAATACCCGTCACGGCGAGATTCGTTTTGGGGTGTTCGGGTTTTTCTTCGATGCCAATAATCCGGTCGCCCGCAAGCTCCGCCACGCCAAAGCGCGAAGCGTCGGGGACCTCTTTTAACAGGATCTTGGCGCCCACCTTCTGCCGGGCGAAGTCCGCGGCCGCCTCCGCAATGGAGCCTTCGATGAGGTTGTCGCCCAGGATGACGCAGATGGGTTCATTCTCGGCAAAGTGCTCCGCCAAAGCCAACGCTTCGGCGATGCCGCCTTCGCCTTCCTGATAAGCGTAGTTGATCTGGCGCAGGCCGAACTCCTTGCCATTGGCAAGCAGGCGCAGAAAGTCTCCGGCATTGCGGCCGCCAGTCACCACCAGTACTTCGCGCACCCCCGCCTCCACCAAAGTCTCAATGGGGTAGTAGATCATCGGCTTGTCGTAGATGGGAAGCAGATGCTTATTGGTGATTTTGGTAAGGGGGAATAACCGGCTGCCGGTGCCCCCCGCGAGGACGACGCCCTTCATGTTGTGAGCCTCCGGCTGATGATTTGGTCCGGATTGCGCTCTGGGCCAGTGTGATACACGTAATTTCGATGGTATCATGTGGCCCGAATGACGCTACACTCCTGGAACGAAATCGAACGCGAACAAATGAACGCCCTGGTAGTCCGCCAGGCCGTTCACGGCATCCATCTCACCATCGCCCGGCTGGAAATGAAGGCCGGCGCCACGGTACCCACCCATCACCATGTCAATGAACAGATGACCGTGATGCTCAGCGGCCGCCTGCGCTTTGTGTTCCCCGATAAGACGGTGGAAGTGGCTGGCGGCGAGGTGATGGAGATCGCCCCCCACCTGCCCCACAGCGTCATCGCGCTCGAAGATTCGGTGGCGATCGATGTCTTCAGCCCGGTCCGCGAAGATTGGCGCCGTGGCGACGACGCCTACTTACGAGGCCAGTAGCGCGGGAAACTGCGCAGCCTCGCGGCAGGCGGCTATTCCTAGCCCTCCGGAGAAGGGATGGGTCAAAGAGGCCCACGATTTGCCGGTAAATACTGGGTTTCTCTGGCAGATGTGACCCATCGCTCACGCGATCGGCTAGGGCCATTCGGCAACCACTCCCGCGTTCGTTTGGTCAACTAGAGCAGCAAGCTCTCCACCCGCCGGGCGTGCACCATGCCGTCGCAAGGCGACCAGCCGAAGAGCGTGAATCGCCCGTCCTGCGACGCCACCATGGCTAACGAATCCTGCTGATCGTGGGTAAACTGCGCCGCCGAACTGTGCCGGGTGCCACCCAGTTGCATGGGCTCAACCACCGTCGGCACGGCGCCCTCAATGGGTTCGCTGAGGGTGACCTGCGTGACGAAGGGCGATTGCCAGCGCCGGACGATTTTGGCCCCGAAGCCGAGCACCTCGAAGTGCTCGTTCAGGATCGTCGCCCCGTCGGCTGCGGTGAGCCCTGCGACGACGTCGATGTCGCGAGCGGTGGGCAAAGTAAGAAAGGCCGGAGTGACGGCGTAGGGTATGGGCGACATGATCGATTCGCGCCAGTCGTCGCGGCCGGCCGGCACTACCAGCAGCGTGCCGCCCCGGCCGTGGGCGCGCATCGAAACGGCCAGTTGAATGAGGGGGCCGACTTCGTTTCGGAATTGTGATTCCAGGCCTAACAGCGGGGGCAGCATGGCCGGGCAGTCGGGAATGCTGGCTGCGCGTTGGTCGATCACTTTCAACTGGTCGCCCTCAATCACGGCGATATTGACGAACTTGCCGGCGGCTTCGGTGCCGCTGTACTTGATCACGAGGAGTCCGGGAGCGATGATCTCGACAATTAGACAGAAGGGCGGCAGAAGGTGCGAAGTGCCCCAGATGGCTGCGCCGCTTACGCCCAGGTGCACCCCAGCCCGGTTAACCCCCGGGGCGATCCGCGTTAGCGATTCGGGCGTTAGGGCAACGGGCGAGGCGAAGCGCATCGGCCGCTGGATGAATTCAGGGGCCACCATGGCCAGCGACACACGCGGCGTTGCGCTCTCCTCCCGCCGCAAACTGGCCCAGAAGGCCACATGCAGGATCGTCTCCAGCATCGCGAGGTCCGGCAGAGGCGTCTGCCCGGGCGCCAACAGCTCAAAGTGGCGGTGCACACGGAAGGCGGCTACGCGGGCGACGGGGTAGGCCGATTCGGTCATCTCTCTTTAGAGTGCACCATGGGGGGTCTTAGCGTGCGGGTTGTGCCAGGGCCATCAGACGATGGCCCTGACGGGTGCGGATTTCTAGCTGAGGTCGGCGCGGAGCATGGGCTTATCGGTAACAGAGAAGTCGGCGCTGGCCTCGCTGGTGGAGGCGATGTCCTGAGCGCCCGTGCGCTCGAGGATATCCTTCGCGCGACTGGTCCATTCGGAGTTATCGCTATGCACGGAGAGGAGAATGCCGCCTTCCTTGATGCGGCCTTCGTAGCGCTTCGCCTCGTACTCAGGCATGCCCATACCGGTAAGCGCGCCTAAGATGCCACCGGTGACGGCGCCGGCACCCATTCCGGCCAAGGCACCCATGATGGGTCCGGCGGCGATTAACGGGCCGACGCCCGGAATCGCCAAGGCGCCAATGCCGGCGAGCCAGCCAAGAGCGCCGCCCAGCACGGCACCGGCAGAGGCACCGGTAGCGGCACCTTCGGGAGCCTTGGTGCTTTTTTCGACGGCGAAGTCCTTCGTGCCGACGTTATCGGGCAGGAGTGCCGAGATGTCGGTGTTGCGAAAGCCCGCGATGCGGAGGGCGTCGACGGCGCCGGAGGCGTCGTCACGAGTCTTGTAGATGCCAAAAACAGAGGTATTTGCCATGATAGGTTCCTTTACTTGGTTATTTCTTACTCGGAGCGATTTCGAGATCGTTGGTAACATTCTTCACGCCGGCGATGACGGTGGCCTTCTTCACCACGCTTTCTTTTTCGGCAAGATCGCGCACCGGACCGCGCAGCGTCACTGTGCCGTCACGCGCGATGATCTTGATGTTATGGGCGTAGGTGGACAGCGACTTATCGTCGATGACCGACTTGCGGACCTTCCGGGCTAATTCGGTGTCAGCCGCATTCATCTTTTGTTGGTCGGCGGTGATCGCGTGTTTGGCGCGGTCCCGTTCATTCATCTTGGTGTTATCGGCTTCTTGAGCGAGGAGCGTGGCGCCGGCGGCCAAGCTCAGAATCAGGAGGTGTTTTATCATAGAATCCTTTCAGCTACTAACTACTGGTCCAACGGTTTCCCGATAGGCCTGGCGGCCGGCGTCGAGAGCGGCATTCAAGGTGCCGCGCCCTTTCTCGAGGGTCTCCCGTCCTTGGTCGACGATCCCCCGTCCTTGTTCAACGAGCTCAGTGGCTTTATCCGCCAAATCCTCGCCTTGACGCGCGACGAAGGCCTTACCGCTATTCACGCCGTCACGGATGGCGTTGCGAGTTGCTTGGCCGGATCGCGGCGCGAGCAAAATGCCCAAGCCGACGCCTATGCCGGCTCCGAGCAATAACAGACACGTGTCTTTCGACATGCTGGATGGAGTGCAGTCATTCATGAGGGTGTTTCCTTAGTTTTTGTGCATTTCGCGGAAAGAGTACTTCGAGAGCAGTCTGGTTAAGGCGGCGGCTTGCGGAGACGCGGTTCCCTTACCGCCGCGCACGATCTCGGTGGTGGTGTAACGATTGCCGTAGAGTAAGTGGTTTTCGTCGAGGTCCTGGCGTAAAGTGGAACCTTCGAGGGACACGCCGGCGAATAGGCCGCGAGACCGCGAATAGCCCAAAATTTCGGCGCGCATGAAGGCGTCGGTTTCGGCCTGTGCCGTGCGGCCCACGGGACCGGCCATCGCCTGAGCCACGCCGCCGATCTTGAACTGGGATTGCATCAAACGGTCAGCGCCGGCGGAGTTCATGATCAGCAGGACGGCGTCCGTTTCGCCAACGCCAATCTGGAGCCCAACGCTGCCACCTTCCACGCGTAAGCCCGCAGGGTTGCTCCACGCGGTGCGGGCGGCGTTCCGGCAGGAGATGAAGCCCTTACCGTACTTGCCGCCGACAATGAAGCCAGCTTTCTTGAGCCCGGGGACAATGACGACGCAGTGAGCACGCTCCAGTAGCTCGTCGGGGATCGCCTTATCTGGCACGGACATGATTTCTTCAAAGGTAGTTACGGCCGCCTGAAGGCGGTCAGTGCTCTTTTCGGTGGACTTATGATCAGCCAGGAGGGAGCCGCACGAAAAGCTGAGGGCGGTTAGCAGGGTGAGATTTTGGATCTTCATGCTTCGCTATCAGAGCAATTACGGGGCCAACTCAGATTTGCAGAAGGATTGCGGTCTGCGTGGGCCGGTGAGCGGCAATACTTTCGCCTGGCGAGCGCAAGTGTTGCCTGATTTCGGTTTGGCGGCAGGATTGCAAGATGGCGGATACGAAGGAGATTCCGCATGAACTGGGATCAAGTAGAAGGTAAGTGGAAGCAGATGAAAGGGTCCGCCCGCGAGACTTGGGGTAAGCTGACCGATGACGATCTAGACACGATCGCCGGCCAAAAGGACCAGTTGATTGGCCAAGTGCAGGAGCGCTATGGCGTGGCCAAGGAAGAGGCGGAAAAACAGGTGTCGGCCTGGCTGAAGCGCCACGATGAGAAGTTCGTGGGCGCCAAGCTATAGCAAGTGACTACGGTGACGAAACGCCGCCTTGAGTCGAAAGCTCAGCGCGGCGTTTTCATTTTCCGGTACCATAGACAGCGATGGAAGGTAACAAGTTCGCCGGGCGGGTGTTGATTGTCGACGACGATGAGAGTCTTCGGCAGAGCCTGCGCGCCCTCATGGTGGAAGCGGGCTGGAATACCGCTGAGGCGGGGGACGGCCAGGACGCGCTGGACCGGCTGACGACTTACGATGCCGATGTGATCGTCACCGATCTGGTGATGCCCCGGATGGATGGGATTGAGTTTCTAAAGACCCTGCGGGCCGCGGGTGACGAACGGCCGACGATCGTCTTAACCGGTTATGGCAGCCTCGATAAGGCGCTCTCCTTGGTGCACGATCTGGGCGCCTTCTGGTTTCTGGAAAAGCCGGTGAAGACGAACGCGCTGAAGGCGTTGCTGGAGCGAGCCATTGCGCAGCGAAGGCTGACGCTCGAAACGCAGGCGCTCAAAAGGGATTTGGCCAACCGGGGCTTTCTTGGGGAGATGGTGGGTAGGTCGAAGGCGATGCAGCAGGTATTCCACCTGATTCGCCAAGTGGGGCCGAGCGCGGCTTCGGTATTTATCAGCGGTGAAAGCGGGACGGGAAAAGAGTTAGTAGCCCGCGAGTTACATAAATCAAGCCCTCGCCGGAACCAACCCTTCGTGGCAGTCAATTGCGCTGCGTTGCCGGAAAGCCTGATTGAGAGCGAGTTATTCGGCCACGAAAAGGGCGCTTTCACGGGCGCCATTGAACGCCGGGCGGGATGTTTCGAGCAGTCGCACGGCGGCACGTTGTTTCTGGACGAGTTGTGCGAAATGCCATTGGCGACCCAATCGAAGTTGTTACGCGTACTCGAAGACCGGCGCGTCCGCCGGCTGGGGGGGCGGACCGAAATCGAAGTAGACACCCGCATTATCGCGGCGACGAATCGCCCGCTCGATGCCGTGGTGCGGGATAAGTACTTACGGGAAGACTTATACTACCGCGTAAATGTATTTCACATCGAGTTATCGCCCTTGCGTGACCGCGAAGAAGATATTCCCGATCTGGCCCACTCTCTCCTGTTGTCCTTAAATCGCAAGCACGGTGCGTCCGTGACGCGGATTGAGCCGGCGGTGATGAGCCGGTTGGAGGCGCACGCCTGGCCGGGGAATATTCGCGAGTTACGGAATGTGCTGGAACGCGCCGTGATTCTCGCGTGGGAGGGGCCGATTCAATTGCAACATTTGTTGATCGATGCGGAATTGCGTATGCCGGACGCCGCGATCGCGGCCCTTAACGCGGAAGCAAACGCGACCGGTAGCGCGATGGGCGGCGCGATTGGGATGCCAGCTTCGGTTGCGGCCGACATGATCGCGTTTCGGGCGGGTGAGCCACTGATGAAGGTGGAAGACGCCTATATTCAACTCACGCTCCAGCATGTCAACCAGAACCGGAAGCGGGCGGCGAGTCTACTGGCGATTAGCGTGCGTACGTTACATAATAGGCTGGTGGCGCTGCGTAACGGTGCCGCGCCAGAAGCCATTGACGATGAAGACTAAGCGGGGTTAAGGATAAAGCAGACCGTCGTGCCTTGGCCCGGTGTCGAATCGATCCACACGTTGCCGCCGTGCAGTTCGATCGCCCTGCGGCAGTAAGTTAGCCCCAATCCCTCACCCGGAAAATCGCTTCCGTGAAGGCGTTCAAACATTCCGAAACAGCGTTCTGCCCGCTCTGGCGCAATCCCCAAGCCGTTGTCGGCCACCGACACTCGCCACTTTCCCGAAGTGGATTCCTCCAACGCTGACACGTCGATCCGGACGGGCTCAGCGCGCGTGAACTTGAAGGAATTATCGATCAGCCGGCTGAAGACTTCGGTGAGCATTTCGAAGTCGCCGTGAACGGATGGCAGTGGGTGGATGACGATCGACGACCGAAGCGGTTCAGCCAAGCGGGTAACGGCATGGCGCAAGACAAGGTTGAGGTCGGTTTTCTCGAGGTGCCGGAACTCCTGCAATTGCAGGAGTTCGAACATGCCGGTGAGCCGAGCCTCAAGGCGAATCGCGTTTTCCTGGATCTTGGCCGCACAGAGCATTACGTCTTCGGCGGGATCGGCGAGTAAGTCGGCGTAACAGCGGATCATGCGCAGTGGCTCGCGCATTTGATGGGCGGCCATAGCGAGTTCGGCCGGCAAACGCAGCCAAGCCGGATCGGATTCGTGCATTGCCTCTATGTTAGTGCGGAAGTTGCCTGAAAGGGGAAAATTCTGCACCCTTCTTCGCCGGATTTGGGATTGGCCCTCCGCTTGCAATGCAGTACTGGGAATGACTCAACAAGGAGGAAATTCATGACTTTTTCAAAGTTTACATTTATTGGACTGAACACGACGATGGCGGCCTTGCTGATGGCGCAGGTACCGAATCCAACCCAGACGAACCTGCCGGAGACCAGCCGGGACGGCATTCCTATCTTCCGTGTCACCTCGGTCTCGAAGTCGGTGACGTCTATCAACTATCACCATCGGCAAGGGTCGACGGTGGTGGGCATGGCGGGTACCGCATATATGCCGAAGGCCGTTGGCGAGGCCAAGGTGGAAAGCAAGACCGGCGCCACCAAGGTGCAGGTGGATGTCGACAAGATGTGGCCGGCCGAATCGTTAGGCGATGATTTGCTCACTTACGTGGTGTGGGCGATCACACCCGAAGGGCGGGCGGAGAACCTGGGCGAGTTGATGCTGGATGGCGACCATGCTCGCTTACAGAGCGCGACCGAACTGCAATCCTTCGGCCTGATTGTAACCGCGGAGCCCTACTATGCGGTGTCGCAACCGAGTGACGTGGTGGTGCTGGAGAATGTGCTCAAGCCGGGCACCACGGGCACCATTTCGACGATTGACGCCAAGTATGAGCTGTTGGCTAAAGGAAGCTTTGTGAACCGCCTGCCGGCAGCCGATCGAGCGAGGCTGCGCGGTAACAAGGAAGCGCCGCTAGATTTGCGGGAGGCAAGGCATGCCGTGGCCATCGCCCGGTCAATCGGCGCGGGCCAATATGCAGCGGACACGATGCAGAAGGCAGACACAGACCTTTACAACGCGGAAGCTTTCTTTCGGTCGAAGGGTGACAAGAAGAAGGTGCAAACCTTGGCTCGCAACGTGACGCAATTGGCCGAGGATGCCCGCATCATCACTGTCAAGAAGATGGAGCAGGCCAGTCTCGAATCCGAGCGGACGTTGGCGGCATCCCGGGTAGCTTCCGCTGAAAACGCGGCTGACCAGGAGACGCGGAAGCGCGAGTTGGCTGAGGCCGATCGCAAACTCGCTCTCGAAAGTGAGCGCAACGCCCAGTTCGTGGCGGACCAGGAACGGCGCCAGCGTCGGCGTGTAGAGTCGCAGAACACCGACCTGGACGAGGCGCGGAAAGCGGCGCAAGCGGCTTTGAAGGAATCGGAAGCCGGCCGATTGCAAGCGGAAGAGTCGACCCGTAAGGCCGAAATGGCACAAAAGACCGCCGCCGATGAGCAGCAGCGATTGAAAGCCGAAACGGAAGCGACCCGGACGTTGGCGGCTCAGGAGCAAGCTCGTTTGCGTTCAGAGACCGCGACCGCGACGCTGGCGGCAGACCAAGCCCGCAAGCAGGCGGAAGAGGCGCGAATGAATGCAGAAGGCGCCAGTAAGCAGGCCCAAGAAGCCCGCATGAAAGCCGATGCCGAACTTGCGGTGGCGCGTCAACAGCAGGAGGCGCTGCAGGGTAAGGTGGCGCAGGCAGAAGCGGCTGCCGTGGCGGCGCGGGTGGAGTTGCTGCGGCAGCTGAACGTCGTGCTGCAGACCCGCGAAACGGCGCGGGGCCTGATCGTTAATATGTCAGACGTTCTGTTCGACACGTCGCAGTTCAGCCTGCGTCCGGCCGCGCGCGAAAAACTAGCGCGCATTGCCGGTATCGTGATGGCGCACCCCGGCTTGAAGCTGGAGGTGGAAGGTCACACGGATAGCGTGGGCGACGACAGCTCGAATCAGGTGCTATCGGAACGGCGGGCGGATAGCGTCCGGAAGTTCCTGATGCAGAATAGTGTGCCTGCGGATACCATCTCGGCCAAGGGCCTCGGCGAGTCGATGCCAGTGGCGGACAATCTCTCGGCCGATGGCCGTCGCGCCAATCGCCGTGTCGAATTAGTGGTGAGTGGCGCGCCGATTCAATCGACGGTGACGACGACTTCGGTCGTACGGTAGCACACCGTTCACTTTCCTTTTTTCCCCCGTCTGGCTCTGCGCCAGACGGGGGTTTTTTTCGTTGTGCGGGGTCTTTCGGATTCGCTACCGGTTTCCCTAGCCTGCTGCGTAAGCGGCGGGTCACCCAGGACTCTCGCAACTCCAGGGTTTTTTGCTAGATGGGCGGGCTAATGTGACCCACCGCTTACGCGGCGGGCTAGGCGGGAAGGGGTGAGAGGGCATGAATGGCAAGCAGGAGAGGCCAATAAGTATCGTCGAAAGCGAGCAGAAATTCGGCAGTCTTAGTTGACGGGAGGCTGAGACCGGCCTTGGGTGGCGGTTTCTTCGATCAAGCGACCCAGGTCCATGAAGCGGTTTAGTTCGCTGGGCTTACAGAAATAGCGGTCAGCCCCGAGTTCGAGAGCATGGATGCGGTCGCGTGCGGAGTCTGAGGAGGTGAGGATGATGACCGGGGTGTGGTTGAACTTTGGATTCGCCCGAATCTGCGAGAGCACGTGAGCCCCGCTCAAGCGGGGTAGGTTGAGGTCGAGCACGATGACATCGGGGTGCTGCGCGGAGAGGTCGTCCATCAAAAGAAGCGCGTCTTCGCCATTATGCGCCACGCGCATTTCAAAAGGCACCGCACTCTGCTTCAGAGCACGCTTCACCAGGAAGATATCTCCGTCGTTGTCTTCGGCCAAAATGATCTGCATGGGCGTCTTGCTCATCTGCCTACCTTGGATGCCAGCGGGGAAAGTTAGACTGGCCGCTGGCCCTGAATTACGCGAATCATTACCATCGTCAGCGCCAGAAAGAGAAGATGTGGATAAATCCGTTCAGAGTGTAACTAAGCGCAACGGCAATAGTCCAAAGCATAGCAGCATGAGTCCTTTCATCCAAGTCGCTTGCAATTCAATCGCCAACGCCATTGACGCCAGTTTGCGACCCGGCTTGAGCTATTGTTTCGGCAGAAGTTTCCAGCGAAGCGCAGAATTTGCCAGCGGTCAGACGCCGGGAAGCGAGAATTTCATTGGCAGATCGTCGACCCAATCCCGCTACCGATGGCGCGGAACAGGCAATGCCACCTCTCGATTGGCGGCTCTCGCGGATGAAGCTTTGTCCATACGAGGTTGGAATGTGTGCCCCTCTCGCGGCAACTCTTGCACGCCAAGTGGCATGGTCGAAACGTCAAACTGATGAATCCTTAGCCTCCGTAGATTGGCCCTTTGCGTGCTCTCATAGGTATGCCGGTTGCCACCCATGAAGAATCCGTCGCCGGGCGGATTTATGAAGGATGAGCGCCGCGAGGAGAACAGAAAAATGCTAGGTTGGATGACGATGTTCGGCATATTGGCGGTGGGAAGTTCGTCGCTGGGGGTTGGCGAATCCAGCCGGATTGCGGTCGCGTTGTTTATCATACTCTTTCTGGCTGCTTGGTTCGCCCGGTCGGCTGGACGCCGGGTCTGGTAGGGCTTGAGACTTTCCAAAAAAATCTTTCGGCGCGGTTCGGGTCGGCTGGTGCTGGCCATCTACGGTTCTGGATCGGAGGGCGCGGAAGTCGCGATGAAGCGGCTCCGCAGCGCCGGAGCAACCGGTAGTGAAATCGTTTTGCCGGTTGGGCCGGGGATAAGCGGTCCCCCGGCCCCTTTTTCCAGAAAGCTTTCCAGCGGAGGTGAGTTTGGACGCCTGCTGATGCCCGGTGAGCGGCTGCTGATCGTACCCGCCGGACGGCTGGCCACCCGCGAGATTATTGAAATTCTCGGCCTGGACACCATGCCGGCCGTTTTTGTTCTGCCGGCGGTTTGGAAGACAGATGAAGATCGTGCTCCGGCAGCCTCAGAGCCGCCGCCCGGCACGGCGGCCAATCGCGGGCTCTTCACGGCCAAACCATCCCTGCCTGGTCTGCTCACCGGCATTGCGCAAACACTGGCCCAATCGCGGCGGGGCCTAATGGACTCCACCCGTCTGGGCCATTCCTTGACGGCCTCCTCCGCTTGGCTGCTGGACAATCCCCACGTCTTTCAAGGGCACCTGGCCGAAGTTCGCGCCAATCTGCCCAAACATTACCCGCGCATTCTGCCCGCCCTGCTGTACCAGCCCGATCAACTGCGGATCTACCAGGTGGCGGTGGACACGGTCCGCTCCACCGGCGGCATCCTGACCCAGGAAAAACTGGTGGCCGCACTAACGGCTTACCAGCAGAGCCATCCGCTAGACATTGCGGAACTGTGGGCCTTTCCCCTGATGTTGCGCGTGGCGTTACTCGAGGAACTGGCGCGCCGGGCGATGGCGGTGAGTGACGATCAGGATCTGCGCGAAGCTTCCTACCTATGGAGTAACCGGTTGGTGGCGGCGGGGCGAGTAGGTTCTACGTCGCTCGAGGGCTTGTTGGTGGAGTTGGCATCGCAGCCCTATGCCAGCAACCGTCATTTCCTGGCCTTCCTGGGCGAGCAATTAATGGGAGACGACGACGCCTTGGGTCCGGTGCAGCGCTGGGCGGAGGCTCGTATTGGCGAGCCCTTGGCGGAACTCGTCCGCGACGAACAGCATCACGAAACGTCGGACCGGGTTTCGATTGCCAACGGCGTCACGAGTCTACGCGAGCTTTCGCGGATCGACTTCAAGATCGTTTTTGAGGCGGCGTCGCTGGTGGAGTCGATTCTGCGCGCGGATCCTTCGGGTTTTCACGCCCAGCAGGATTTCCATACCCGGGACCGCTGCCGGCGCGCGGTGGAGGAGGTGTCACGGCACAGCCCCATGGGTCAACTGGACGTGGCCCGGCTGACGGTGCAACTGGCCGCGGCCGCCGAATCGACCAGAGAGCGCCAAACCGCCTTCTATCTGCTGGACGAAGGCCGCTCGTTGCTGGAACATCGCGCCGGGGCCGCCCCGCCCGTCAGTCGCCGCGCGCTGCGCTTGGCCAAGCGACATCCGACGGCGACGTATCTTACTTTGCTGGGTGGTCTCACCGGGGCGCTGTTCGCAATCGCGCTCTCCATGGCTTGGGAGAATGGCGTGCGGCAGGAACTTCGCCTGGGCCTATTTGCGCTCTTGGCCCTCTTCCCGCTCAGCGAACTGGCGCTGCAGATCGTCAATGCGCTGCTGGTGTCGCTATTGCCACCCACGCGCCTGCCGCGCTTGGAGCTCGAAGACGGAATCGCCATCGAAAACGCCACTTTGGTGGTGGTGCCGATGATGCTCTCAAATGATGCGGTGGTGAAGCACGAAGTGGAAAAGCTGGAGATTCGTTTTCTCGCCAATCCCGAAACCAACCTCTATTTTTCTCTGTTTTCCGACTTTACGGACGCCGGGAGCCTGACGATGAACGCCGACGCCGCCTTACTCGAATTGGCGCGCACCGGTATTGCGGACCTTAACCTGCGGCACGGGTCACGATTCTTGCACTTTCATCGGCCGCGCACCTGGTCAGAGACGGAGCAACGTTGGATTGGGCGCGAGCGGAAACGCGGCAAGATCGAAGACCTGAACGAGTTCCTCAACGGCGGCGATTCCTCAATCGTTCTCGAAGGCACGTTGCCGGTGCCGATCGTTTTTGTGATCACGCTCGATGCGGATACGCAGCTTCCGGCGGGGACGGCGCGGCGTTTGGCGGGGACACTCGCGCATCCCCTGAATCGCATTGAACTCACCGCCGATGGCCGTCATCGCAGGCGGGGATACACGATCATCCAACCCCGCGTTAGCATCTCGCTACCGAACGCGACGGCGACCCGTTTTACCCGGGTGATGGCCGATGCCCACGGGACTGACCCTTACTGCCACGCCGTGAGCGATGTCTATCAGGACCTGGCCGGCGAAGGCATCTTCCACGGCAAAGCCATCTACGACGTGCGCGCCTTTCACGCCATCCTGGGGCATCGCTTTCCGCCGGCCACCTTGCTGAGCCACGACCTGATCGAGGGAGCACATGTCGGCGTCGCGTTTGCCGGTGACATCGAACTCTTCGAAGGCATGCCGCTCGACTATTCGAGCTACGCCCAGCGGCAACATCGCTGGATTCGTGGCGATTGGCAGATTGCCCGTTGGATGCTGCCGAAAGTGCGGTCCGCCGTAGGGAGCTTGATGGCCAATCCGCTCCCCTTGCTCGATCGTTGGCGCATCTTTGACAACTTACGGCGCAGTCTGGTGCCCGCCGCGTCCATGCTCTTCCTTCTCTTTGGATGGTTGATCGCCCCGGCGGCCGACGTGTGGACTTTGATTCTTGCCGTCGCCGTGGGCGTGCCGGCCCTGGCCGCGATTGCGGACCGGGTGATTCACCGCGTGAGCGGGGAGAATTACAGTTGGCGGGGGCTCACCGAAGAGTTGCTGCGCTTGTTGCTGATCGTAGCCTTCTTACCTCACCAAGCTTGGCTGGCCCTCGATGCGATTGTGCGCGTAGTGTATCGGAAACTCGTCAGTCGGAGGCTACTTCTACAGTGGCAAACCGCCGAAATGGCGACCTCGGCGATGCCGCGCCACTTCAACCGGACGTTGCTGCACACGGCGGTTATCAGCGCTGGGTCGATTCTCATGATGGTCCTGTTGGGGACCCGCCATGCGTTTTGGCCCGCCGTCTGTTTCTTGAGCCTATGGGCCGCGAGCCCGTTCCTGGTGCGCTGGCTCAGCGAGCCCATCGCCGACGGAAGGCAGGGGCCGTTAAGCCTCGCGCAAACCGCCTTTCTGCGTCGTATGTCGCGCCTGACCTGGCGCTTTTTCGATGACCACGTGGGCTCGCCCACCAACTGGCTGCCGCCCGACAATACCCAACTCTCCTTGCGGGTGGAGGTGGCGCAACGTACCTCGCCGACCAACATCGGCTTGTGGCTCACCTCCTCTTTGGCGGCCGTCGATTTCGGCTATCTCACTCCCGATGAATTCCTGACGCGCTGCGCGGCGAGTCTCGAAACGCTCGAGCGCCTGGAACGCTACGAGGGACACTGGCTCAATTGGTACGACATCCAGACGCTGGCTCCCTTGGCTCCTCGATATGTCTCCACGGTGGATAGCGGCAATTTGCTGGCGGCCTTCTGGGTGCTGGAGCGGGGCTTAATGGAGCTTCCCGATGCGCCTGTGCCTGGGCCCGCTTGTCTGCGCGGGCTGGCCGATACTCTCTCGGTGCTGGCCGAATTGGGCGGGCGCGACCCATCGTTGCGCGTGCCCGTGCGCGCGCTGCGGCACCTTTTTCGGTTGGGCGTCCGCGGCTACGAAATCATTGGCCGCCTGGGCCAAGCCGCACCCTCTGTGAAACAACTTACGGCTGCCTTTCGCTGGCAGGTCACCACGGGCGGGGAACAAGCGTATTGGGTTACCAAACTGGATCAACAGTTAATGGCCTGGACCACCACGACGGCCCGGTATGTCTCTTGGATGGAGACGCTTGCCGCGCCTCCCGATGACTTTCTGCTGAAGATCCACGAACAGGCGGTGGAGGTTCGCGGCCGAGCACTCCGCTGCGTGCCGACCTTGGCCATGCTCGCTAACGGCGTTGAGACACCCGTCGAAGAGTTGCTGCACTTAGCCGGTACCGCAGTAGGGACCCCACAGGCAGCGTGGCTGCACCAACTGGCCGCCGAGTATGGCCAAGCCCGTGCAGCCGCCCGCGAGACGGTTGGACGCTGCCAAGGCCTTGCCGCCCAAGTGCGCACCCTCGGCGAGGGAATGCGCATGGGTTTCTTATATGACCAACGCCGCCGTCTGTTTGGCATCGGCTATGCGGTGGGTGGCCCGGTGGAGTTTTCCAGCCATTATGACCTGCTGGCCAGTGAATGCCGCATTGCCAGTCTCGCGGCGATCGCCAAAGGCGACGTGCCGCTCGAACATTGGCTGGCCTTGGGCCGCTCCTATGTGACGGTCCCCGATGGCCAGGTGCTGCTCTCCTGGACCGGTACCATGTTCGAGTACCTCATGCCGCTGCTCTTTATGCGGTCGTTTGAAAACTCACTTCTCGAAGGCGCGTGCCGTCAGGCTGTTCTCCGACAGATGGAGTATGGTCGTGAGCAGGGCGCGCCTTGGGGAATTTCCGAATGCGCTTACAGTGTCGTCGACTCCAATCAGGTCTATCAGTATCATGCGTTCGGCGTGCCGAACCTGGCCCTCAAACCCGGCGTCGCCGAGGATCTGGTAGTTTCGCCATACTCTTCGTTTTTGGCCTTGTCGGTTTTTCCTAGCGCGGCCGTGGAGAATCTCGAACGGCTGGCGGGCATGGGGCTTGAAGGGCCGCTGGGCCTTTACGAAGCTATCGATTTTTCGCGGACGAACAAGCGCGGAGGCGGTCGTGGCGTCATCATCTACGCTTATATGGCCCACCACCAGGGTATGAGTCTGCTGGCCATCGACAATGTGTTGCATCGCGGCGTGATGCAACGCCGGTTTCATGCCAACCCGCGGATTCAGGCCGTGGAGTCGTTGCTCTACGAGCGCATCCCCCTCACCCGCTCCGTCCTCCAGCAGGCGTCGCCGGACCGAATGCCGGAATTGCTGGCGGAGGAGATGGTCCCCGATGGAACCGTCTGCTTCCGTCCGGCTCAGGAGGAAGGCAACGTCCCGCGGGTACACCTGCTGGGCAATGGCCGCTATTCGGTGATGCTGACCAGCGCCGGGGGAGGGTATTCAGAATGGAACGGCACGGCGGTCTCGCGGTGGCGGCCAGATACGGCGCTCGACAACTACGGTAGCGTGCTGTACCTCCGGGACATGCGGTCGGGCTCGGTATGGTCGGCGGCGCATCAACCGGTGGCTGGGGAGACTGGCACCTGTTCGGCTTGTTTCGCGCCGGATCGGGCGGAGATGACGCGGCTGGCCTGGGGAATCGAAACGCTCACCGAAATCTGTGTCGCGCCGGGCGACGACGCCGAGGTGCGGCGGCTGACCCTAATCAATCGGTCCGGCCGCGCAAGGACTTTGGAGGTTACCAGCTATGTAGAGTTGGCCCTCGCCTCGGCCCGTGCGGATATGGCGCATCCGGCCTTTAGCAAGATGTTCATCCAAACCGAGTATCTGCCGGATCGGAACGCCTTATTAGCGTATCGGCGCCCGCGTTCGCCTGGCGAGACCGCTTTGTGGGCTGCCCATTTGCTGATCACCCCGACGCCACTCCAACCACAGTTTGAAACCTCCCGCGCCCGGTTCCTCGGGCGAGGCCGGACGTCGGCCAATCCCGTCGCGCTGGAAGGCGACCTCACTGCGTCGCAGGGGACGGTACTCGATCCGATCTTCAGCCTGCGCGCGCGATTGGCTTTAGCCCCGCGCGAGCGCGTTCAACTCACCTATGTCACCTTTGCCGCCTCGTCGCGGGAGGCGTTGCTTGCGCTGGTAGATAAGTACCGCCAGCCAGACTCCGTGGCCCTGGCTTTTGAGATGGCGTGGACCAACGCGCAGTTGGAATTGCGCTTTTTGGCCTTGCCGCCGGCGGCCACGGTGGCTTTTCAGGAACTCGCCGGCCACCTGCTGTTCCCCAATCCGCGTTTGCGCCCGAGTGCCGCCCGGCTCGCGCGCAATACTTTTGGCCAAGACGGGCTTTGGGCGTATGGCATCTCGGGGGACTTGCCCATTTTGACGCTCACCGTCACCGATGCGCGCGGCTTGAGCCTCGTTCGTGAGACCTTGCTCGCCCACACCTTCTGGCGGCTGCGCGGCTTCCGGGTGGACCTGGTGATCCTGAACGAGGAGCCCCCCAGTTATGACCAGCCGTTCCATGAGCAACTGCGCCGCTTGGTGGAGTCCCATTCCGTTCATACCGGGATCGATCAACCGGGAGGCGTGTTTCTACGCGATGCCCACACTTTGCCCGAAGCGCATCGTATGCTACTCTTGGCCGCTTCGCACGCCACGCTCACCGGCATCCGCGGGCCGTTGGCGCAGCAACTGGCCCTCGCCAACGATCCACCCTTCGTTGCGCCGCCCATGGTTCCCGCAACGACGCCCAAGGGAGATGCCGCGGGGCTGCTGCCGTTTCTCGAACTGCCTTACTTCAATGGCTTGGGCGGCTTTACGCCGGACGGGCGCGAGTACGCCATCTATCTCGACCAAGGCGCCCGCACTCCGGCGCCCTGGTCGAATGTGATGGCCACTGCCGCCTTTGGCACGCTGGTTACGGAAAGTGGCCTGGGCTTCACTTGGTGCGGCAACAGCCAAGCCAATCGTCTCACCCCTTGGCAGAATGATCCCGTCAGCGATCCGCAGGGCGAGATTATTTACTTGCGCGATGAGGAGACGGGCGAGTATTGGACTCCCACCGTGTTGCCAATTCGCCAAAACGGCGCCTACCGCGCGCGCCACGGCCAAGGTTATACCGTCTTTGAACACCACAGCCACGGAATTAACCAGGAACTTACCGTATTCGTCGCCATCGATAGCCCGGTGAAGGTTTGTCGGCTGCAATTACGCAATGACTCGGGCCGGCCACGGCGGATATCCGTAACTTGGTTTGCGGAGTGGGTGCTCGGTACCCAACGAGAAATTGAGCAGTTACATGTGCTCCCCAAGTTCGATGCCGGCAGCGTCAGCCTGTTCGCCCGCAATCCGTGGAGCCACACTTACGCCAGTCATGTCGCTTACGCCAGCACCGCGCCTCCGCCGGAATCCTGGACGTCGGACCGCGGCCAGTTCCTGGGACGGAACGGCACTTATACGGGCCCGGAAGGCATGGCGAGGCAACACCTGGGAAAACGCGCCGAAGCGGGGCTTGACCCGGCAGCTATCCTGCGCACCGCCGTCTCTTTGGCGCCGGGAGAAAGCAAGGAAGTCACCTGCCTCCTGGGCCAAGCGGATAACGAAGAGCAGGCTCGCGGAGTGGTGGAGCGCTTCCGGCGGCCAGGGGCGGCGGCAGAGTCTCTTGCCACGGTAAAAAGCTGGTGGGATTCTCGGCTAGGCGTGATTGAAGTTCACACGCCGGTACTCTCGGTCGACTTCCTGATGAATCGCTGGCTGATGTACCAGACGCTCAGCTGCCGCTTCTGGGGACGGTCCGGCTTCTATCAGTCCGGGGGAGCGTTCGGGTTCCGAGACCAGTTACAGGACTCGATGGCGCTAGTCTACTGCGCGCCAGAAATTGCTCGCGCCCACTTACTCGCGGCCGCCGCGCGCCAATTTCCTGAAGGCGACGTGCAGCATTGGTGGCATCCGGATTCGGGTACCGGAGTGCGGACCCTTTGTTCAGACGACTTACTCTGGCTGCCCTTGGTAACGGCCCACTATGTGCGAGTTACTGGAGATACTGGCGTGCTCGATGAGTTAGTGCCCTTCATCGAGGCCCCACCTCTGCTGCCCGGTGAACACGAGCGCGTCTCGCCAGTCACCATCAGCCCCTACTCCACCACCCTGCGGGACCATGGCGAGCGCGCGCTAAAAAAAGCGCTCACTTACGGTGCGCATGGCCTACCGCTGATGGGCAACGGCGATTGGAACGACGGCATGAACCTGGTGGGTGCCGGCGGACGAGGCGAGAGCACCTGGCTCGCTTGGTTTCTGATCGACGTTATTCACCAGTTCGCCCCGCTGCTCGCGCCCGGCCTTGCCGAGCCCTACCGCGCCGCTGCCACCAGGATCGCCGCCGCGATGGAGCGCGAAGCCTGGGACGGCCAATGGTATCTGCGCGGCTTCTTCGACGACGGCGCAAAGCTCGGTTCCCACGAGAACGCTGAGGCGCGCATCGACTCCCTTCCTCAATCCTGGGCGGCTATCTCCGGCGCGGCTGACCCGGACCGAACTCGGCAAGCCTTGCAGTCCGCCGTGCAGAAACTGGCGCCCGGGCCCGATCGCATCATCCGCCTCTTCACGCCGCCCTTCGATCGCTCCGAGCCCCACCCCGGCTACATCCAAGGCTACCCGCCGGGGTTGCGCGAAAACGGCGGGCAGTACACCCATGCCGCCATTTGGCTGGCGCTGGCTCTCTCCCGCGTCGGCGACAGGGCGGGTTGTGCGCGTCTGCTCGAACTGCTGAACCCCGTGGAGCAAGCGCGGGACTTGGCGTCCTTGGCTCGTTATGCCGTGGAGCCCTATGTCGTCGCCGCCGATATCTACACCGCGGAGGGTTTGGTGGGCCGTGGCGGGTGGAGTTGGTACACCGGCTCGGCCTCCTGGTTCTATCGCCTGTGGATCGAAGAAGTGCTTGGGTTACGCATAGAGGGCGATCACTTTCGCGTCGAGCCGAAAGCTCCCCCCGAGTGGAAGACTTACTCCTTCACTTATCGGCCCGCCGGGGCCACTTACCGGATTACCGTAACTTACGGTGACGGCTCGCCCCAGGTGAAATTAGACGGAACAGTACTACCGGATGGCCGCGTGCCTTTATTGGTGGGCGAAGGCATTCGGGAGGTAAGCGTGCGAGTACCGAATATCCAAGACTCATCGCCGCTACCCTACGGTGGGGTAGCGGTGGGAACCATTCTGTCTGTTGATTCGGCCGGAGTATTAAGTCGCTAGGTAAGTAGACGTTTGTGGGATAGCATAATTACGGACTCGTGAATCCGCGTCCGGCTGCATCATGAAGCGTTCCCATCCCAGACTTCCACTACCGCTCGAAACCATCTATTTACTAGGCGCCTTGCTGTTGGTGCTGACGATTGCCGTTTTTTCCCTACAGGGGTGGCTCGCGTACAAGGATCGTAGCCGTCAGCAATTGATTAGCCAAACGGTGCGCCGTAATACGTACGCACTGCTCGCCTCAGTGATCGATGCGGAAACTGGACAGCGTGGGTACCTTTTGACGGGGCTGGAACGTTATCTTGAACCTTACCAGCGGGCTTTGCAGGATGTGCCGGTAGACCTGGAACGATTGTCGCAGGCGGTGAAGGAACGGCCAGATCAACTCGCGCGGCTGGTAAAGCTACGGCCGATCGTAGCCGCCAAGCTGGAGTCGCTACGGCAGACGATCGAATTGCGGCGTGCGGGGGACAACCAGGCGGCTTTGGGATTGGTGGCGAGCGATCGCGGCCAAACGATGATGGACGAGCTACGGCAGATTGCCGACGAGATGGACACCGTTTCGAGTGCTAGATTGGCCCAACAAGCGGCAGAAGCGCAAACCAGCCTTTCCCGATTGACCATCGTGAGCACTTTGGGCAGCTTGGGTATCTTCGGCCTATTGCTACTGGCCACCGCCACCATCCATCGGGAAAAGCGCCGTCGGCAGGAATTGTTGGCAATCGTAAAGGCCGGTGAGCAGGAAACCCGGCGCGCTCGCGATTGGCTGCAAACCACCCTCAGCAGCATTGGCGATGGAGTAATCGCGACGGACGAACTAGGGCGGATTACCTTCTTGAACGGCGTGGCCCAAAAGTTGACCGGCTGGACGCAGGAGCAGGCCGAAGGCGTGCTGCTCGAAAACGTCTTTGTCATTAGCAGTTCGGAAACTGGGAAAGCGGCACAGAACCCGGCGCAACGGGCGCTGCGCGAGGGGCGCGCGGTGAGCTTTCCGGAACGTACGCTGTTGCGAAATCGGGAAGGCCACAAAATTCCGATTGAGGATAGCGCCGCCCCCATCTGCGATGAACAAGGTGTCGTGAGCGGCGCGGTGCTAGTGTTCCGCGATGCCACGCTCCGGCGGGAAGCCGAATTGTCTCTGGAATTGGGCAGAAAGCAATTTCAGGTGATGGCCGATAACGCACCAGTGCTGGTCTGGATCGCCGATACCGAGCGGCGTTGGACCTGGCTGAATAAGGCCTGGCTGGATTTTGCGGGTCGCAGTATGGAAGAGGAACTGGCGGAAGATCTGACGGGCTATGTCCATCCCGATGAACTCGACGAATGGCTTACCGTGCGTCAAACGGCCTTCGCCAACCGCCAGCCCTTATCGATTGAATACCGCCGCCGGCGTGGCGACGGGCAATATCGCTGGTTACTCGAAAATGGCGCGCCCTTGCATGACGTGCGCGGCCAGTTCACAGGCTTTATCGGCTCCTGTACCGACATTACGAATCAGAAAACCGTTGAGAAAAGACTCGTGCGGCTGAACGACGATTTGAACCAGTTTGCGTTCGCCGCCAATCACGATTTGCAGGAACCCCTGCGGATGGTTACCAACTTCTCCGAGCTGCTCATCGACGGTTTCCGCGGCCAATTAGCTGACGAAGCTGAGTTGTACGTGGGCTACATCACCGAAGGTACGCGGCGGATGAGAGAACTGCTAAGCGATCTGCTGGCTTATACTCAACTGGAGCAAGACGAAAACTCCGGCGAGCCCGTGGATTTGAATAAAATTTTCGCCAGCACCTTGGCGAACCTGCGTAGCGCCATCGTCGACAGCGGCGCGGTGATCACCTGCGGTCCGTTGCCGATCGTGCATGGCCAAGCGGCCCACTTCGCGCAGTTATTTCAAAACCTGATTAGCAACGCGATCAAATACCGTGGGACAGCCCCTCCGGTAGTACAGATCTCCGTCGCGCGGGAAGCTGGATGGCCGGACATTTGGGAGTTTTGCGTGGCCGACAAC
>ENA-ORBV01005309-ORBV01005309.1-microbial-mat-metagenome-genome-assembly--contig:-NODE-5309-length-23813-cov-4.581775_pt1 | contig 23813 bp, 21 predicted proteins | sample MGYA00237777_ERZ505514 | MGnify/ENA primary metagenome ERZ505514 (study PRJEB26160, sample SAMN06269048) | microbial mat metagenome | isolation source: Oligotrophic lake microbial mat | place... | reverse complement strand
TTCAAGCAGAAGACGGCATACGAGATTCGCCTTAGTCTCGTGGGCTCGGAGATGTGTATAAGAGACAGCACATTGCCTTCGTCGGACAAACCGGAATCTGTCACCCCCGTCGGATTCAGCTCTTATCCCAGCTGAACGCGCACAACTTGCCCCTGGTCGCAAAGGCCGTTTCACAGCGCCAAGGTTTGGCTTTTTACGGATCGTCGCTGGTCGGCTTCAATAGTTCGCTCAACGGCGATCTCAACTTACGGATGTTCGAGACGCTGGCCAGCGGAGCGATGCTGCTGACCGACGCGTTGGCACCGTCGGCGGGCTTGAGTGAAATTTGGCAGCCAGGCCGCGATCTCGTCACGTATGCGACTTCCGCGGAATTGATCGAAAAGGCGCGCCACGCCCTCGCTCATCCTGAGGAGGCGAGGGCGATTGGTGCCGCCGGAGCGCGCTGGTTTGATCAATATTTTTCAGCGCAGGCCCGGCGGCTTGCGTTTGAACAGCTCGTCGTCGACGGCATTGCGCCAATCGTCTTTTCCAGTTCCCCTGCGAATTCATCCGCGGTCCCCGTTCTGAAGCCAGACCTCACGCAGCGGTTGATCTTGGGTTACGAATACGTGCAGGAACTGCACCGCAGTCTGGACCGCGTGGTGATCGGGCTGGATGACAGCGTGCCCGAGGAGTTTGCTGAGCACTGTGCTACGTTGCCTCGCGTCGAGGTACGGCGGGGAAAACTAACGAGTGGTGTCCGCGTGGACTTCCTCGCGGTCGGACGGCAGAATTTTAACTCCCCGGCCCTGGCCACCGCGAATCACGTTTGGTCGTGGGAGGATCCGGGGACCGAGCGGGTCGCATTGATCCGGCGGTGCTCCAGCATGGGCCTGGCACTGGTTAATCCAGCGATGCCGGTCTTCAGTCGCCAGAACGTGAATACGCACAAGAGCGAGGGCGCAGTGGCGCTGGTCCGCCTTGAGCAGGGTGGATACGACGATGCTTTTGCGCTCGCTCAGAATGAGCTTCAGAAAAACGCGCGATCCGTGGATGCGCTGCTGGTCATGCTGGATCTTGCGCAGGAGAAGGGAAACGAATCGATGGCGCAGCTGGCACTCGGTAGATTGCGAAGCGTTGCGCCCCACCATCCAAGGGTACGGCAACTCGCCGCCGCGAAGCCCCAGCCCGGAGAAGGTAAACGGGCGGGACGGATTTTGCGGGTGGCGCGCGCCCTCCTGGAGCGTCAGCGCTGGGCGGAGGCCGGCAAACTGGCGCAGGAAGTTTTGACGTTCGAACCGAAATCGGCCGAAGCCCATTACGTGATCGGGTGCATGGTAGCGCAAGGTGCAGAGCCAGAAAAGGCGATTGGCTTGCTCGGTCGCGCAACTGAACTGGATCCGAGTTCCGTAGAGAGTTGGTCCCACCTCGCGCGCGTCTTGCGCCGGGTCGGACGGTGCGCGGACGCGCTCGCCGGCATGGTGCATGTCGCGTTACTCGAACCCGATGACTTGCACCACCAGCTGGCCCTGGCCGACGTGGCGATGGCAGCAGGGCACGGGGCCATCGCCTGTGCAGCGCTCGAGCGAGCAGCGGCACTTTCACCTGGTCATTCGCTGGTCACGCGCCTGCTGCCGCGCGCCCGAGAGCTGTCGGTAGCGTGTCGTTATAGTGAACCAAGGGATTTGTTGCTTTCGCATGTTGAAGTCACGCGGCTGCATGGAACCGGGGTGCTGATCGAGCGCTTCTTCCCTGACTCCAGTTCGTTCGTCACGGTGCGTTCGCGGACACTTTACAAAGGCGGGTTGAATTTCGGTGGAGTTCATTTCTCCATTGATCTTCCGGGACTGACGGAATCCGCGCGACGGGCCGTTCTTCAGCGAATTCTCGGACCGTATTCTATCCGCCGCATTTTGGCCGTGCCGTTTTTCCACTCTGATTTCATGCATGCAGTGGCCGCGCGTGAAATAACGGGGGCGCCCCTTTGCACGTATGTGATGGATGACCAGGTGCTGCATTCCCGCGAAGTGCCGGCCGAGCTGGCCCGACGGGTATTTGCCGCGTCGGATGTGCGTCTGGCGATTTCGCCGGAGATGATCACTGAGTATTCAGCCTGGTTCGGGTGTTCATTTGGACTGCTGCCGCCGGTCGTCACCACACGTGATCACGAGGTGCCGAACGACTGGACGCCTGCCCGGGGCGACGTGCGCCATGCGGTAATGGTGGGCAATATTTGGTCGGCGAAACAATTCGAACAACTGCGGACATTCAGCCGTGCGGCTGGAATGAAGATCGATTGGTTTGGAAATTCGAAGGTCAGATGGTTGCCGCAGGATCGCACCACGCTGGAAGCGGATGGGATCGTTTGCCAAGGATTTTTGCCGGAAGAGCAGTTGGCGCAGCGCCTCGCCAATTATCCCTTTGTTATTATTGCGAGCGGCAGTCTCGACGGCACGGAGGACAACGAGTGGCTCACGCGGTTGAGTCTGCCTTCACGCATGGTTTTCATCCTTACCAAGACGTTTACGCCGATGTTGGTGTTGGGCAGTCCGAAGACGGCCGCCGCGCGATTCGTTGAACAATTCGGTCTGGGGCTTTCTTCCAATTACGATGCGACGGAGGCTCGGGAGAAGATTGCGGAGATTACCCGGCCAGCGCGAAGGGCCGAGTTCACGGCCAATGCGCGACGCGTTGCTCCCTCGTTTTTGATGTCGGCCAGTGGCGATTGGATCTGGCGTTCGTTGGCCGCAAAGCAATCGCTGCCCACGCCGTTCGATCACCTCTTTGACGGTCGCAACGACCACGCGACAAAGACGCTCCTGCCGATCGTACTCAATGCGACGGCGGCTTCCGCATCTACGACTGGGAATGCGTTACCTTCAGTTTCATCGGACGCACGATTAGCCCAGATCGTGGCGAAACTTTCGGATTTCGCACTTCACCAGCAGTATCTCCCTGTGGACGAACCGCGGCAACGAGCAGACGTTCGTGGGTGCGTTTTGTTTCTGCATGAAGCGTTGGCGCCGTTGGGGTCACTGGCGGTGCGTTTAATCGCGGTGGAGCGGCTCGCGTTGCTGGTCAAAAACCATCGCGGCGTCTTGGTAACGTGGGCGGAACTGCTCGAGCAAGGTGGCGATTTGGCAGAGGCGGCGTCCAAGGCCCGGCAGGCGTTGTCGCTCTATTATGATGATGTCTACACGCAGACATTGTTCGTTCGCTGCGTCGGCGAGGTGAATTTTCATGCCGACGCGAAGGATCGTTTTTGCCCGCATCCGTTTGAAAATTTTGAGATCTACAAGGACGGGTCAGTCTTTCCCTGTAACTGCACGCAAGTGCCGTTCCCGATTGGCAACGCACACACCCAGACGGCTGAGGAAATTTGGAAATCGCCGCAGGCCCGCGCCATTCGTGAATCGATTTTGGACGGGTCATTTCGTTTTTGCAGCCCGATGACTTGTTGGCAGCGATTTGATTTGCCCAAGCGTTCGGAACAACCTGAGCGTTTCGAACAGCTCAAGAAGATCGGCGTCGACGGGGCTCAGATGCCGAAGCATCTTAATTTGTCCTACGACCTGTCTTGCAACCTGTCGTGTCCATCATGTCGGAATGCTCCGATCATGGCAACGCAGGGCGAGCGGGCGAAACTCGAGGCCGTGCGTGACCGGGTGGTGCTTCCCTTGCTCGAAAACAAAAATGCCGAGAGTGTTTACATCACGGGTTCAGGTGACGCATTTGGGAGCGCACATTTTCGCGGAATCTTAAAGCAACTGTGTGATCCGAAGTTCGCGCATGTCGACATTACGCTGGGGACAAATGGCCAGCTGATCACCCCGCGCCTCTGGGACGAGTTTCAGCCCCTGCACGCGCGGTTCCGGGACATCACCATCTCCATCGATGGTGCGACGCCGGAAACGTACGAGCGACTGCGGCGCGGTTCCACGTGGGATAAGTTAATCCGTACGATGACCGTACTGGAGCAGGCGCGCCGCGCGAAGGTGATTCGTCGCGTCATGGTCAACATGGTGGTACAGCAGCAGAATTTTATCGAGATGCGGCCATTGCTCGAATTGTGCAAGGGCTGGGCGGTGGACGGGATTCGTTTTTATCGAATCCGCCAGTGGGGGAACGTGGTACCCGGTGCATTCATGCACAGCGATGTCGCGAATCCGCTGCATCCCAAGCACGCCGATTTAATGGCGGAGCTGGCCCATCCCGCGTTCGCTGATCCGATTGTCGACCACTACGACATGTATGAGCTTATTCGCCGAGCGCAGTCCAACATTTTACCCGCAGTAAGCTCCGCCTCGGCAATGACCTCCCTGGTAACTCTATGATTTACGACTACATTGTAATCGGCGCTGGAATTTCCGGTGTGACGGCGGCGCGACTCCTGCAGATGGCGGGAGTTGAGCGGGTGTGCGTCCTTGAGGCTGCGCCTGTAGCAGGGGGACTGTGCCGCACGAAAGTCGTTAACGGTCACGTATTGGACACGGGTGGCGGGCACTTCCTTTGCACCAAGTACCCAGAGGTCTATCGTTTCATCTTCGATCACATCGCCAAAGATCAGTTCAACTATTTCGATCGGGTTTCGCATATCGCGATCGAGGGGCACGAAATCGACTATCCGTTGGAGAGTAATATCTGGCAGCTTCCGGAGCGAGAGTGTGCCGACTATTTAGCGAGCATCGTTCGGAATGGAGAAGCGCGGGGGTTGCCGCGGCCGACCAATTTCGAGGCGTGGAGCCGGTGGAAGTTGGGCGACCGTATCACCGATCGCTATATGCTGCCCTACAATCGAAAGATTTGGGGCGTCGATGCGGCGGAAATGGACATCGATTGGTTGCACAAAATTCCACGGCTGGACGTGGAGCAAATCGCACGCGCGTGTCAGTCCCGATCGGCTGATCCCGCTCAGATGCCGTCGCACGCTGGATTCTACTACCCGAAGCGAGGTGGCTTTCAGGGCATCTTCGATGCGATTGTTGCACCCGTGTCGGATCGGATCGTGACGAGCTGCCCGGTAACCTCGATTGAGAAGCAGGGCTCGCACCTCGTGGTCAACGGCTGCTACCGAGCCAACGCGATCATCAATACGGCGCCTTGGCACTTGTTGAGTGACTCGCCCATCTTTGATGCCGCCGCTCGGGCGGCGATTACCCAGCTGCGGCATAATCAGCTCGTGGTTTCATTGCATCAAGAGCAGTACGCGACGAAGGCGCACTGGTTGTATCAACCCGACGAGCAACTGCGACATCATCGGAGTTTCTTCATCAACAATTTTGCGCCGCACAGTGCACCTAATGGATTCTATCGGGAAACAAATCTGAAGCGCTGGCAGGCTGGTGGCGGTGAGCTTTACGCCGAAATCAATTCCCACGCGTACCCGATTCCAACCCTTGGGTGGGCGAATGCCATCGATTCGGTTTTGCGTCACTGCGCTCCCCTCGGTGTTCACGGTCTGGGCCGGTGGGGACAGTGGCAATACTTCAATTCCGACGTGTGTATTCGTGAAGCGATGCAGCTCCTCGCCCGACTAACGAAACCGGTGGCGGCTGCGGCATAAAACCTTGCCGGTGTACGCAATGGGCTGCGTGCCCTTTTCAAAATGGAAATACCCCCTGATGTTTGTCTACTCGTAGCGGATTGGGGCATCGGCGATCACTATATCGTCGCTTCATTCGCCGAGGCGGTGCGTCGTCATTACGGACTGAGAGTCTGGATGGCCGGCCGGGCCCACCTGGGATTCCTTGGCGGGATCTATCCATCGGTTGAGCGCTATTTTGAATGGCCGACGAATCGCGACGCACAGCATTTGAGCTCGTGGACCATCGAAGGCGGCAAGGTCTTCTACGCCCATTTTCCGAAGATGGAGCTCATGCGGGCTGTGGGATTTAATGGATTCCATTTTCTCGATGCCTATCGCTGCCGGTTGGGTCTTCCCGCCAGTGCCAATCCGACTCGGCCTCGTCTGCCGACGGGTCCGGAAATGACGGCCGCGATCGACTTCCTTCGCTCGCACGGATTAACTCCGGGGCGTACGGTGGTATGCAGCATCGACGCGAGAACTACCCCGACTGACGGGGTTGACGCAGGGTTTTGGACCGCCCTAGCCAATGAGCTTAGAGCGGCAGGGCTTGCCGTTTTAGTAAACAGTGGACCGTCAACGGCGATTCCCGCAGGTCTGGTTTCTGCCTCGATCGAGCTCTCGTTGTTTCGCGCGGTGGTCCAGGCCGCCGGTGGGTTCTGTAGCGTCCGCAGCGGGCTGTCGGATCTCGCCTGCGATCTGCGTTGTCCACAGGTCGTCGTCTATCCCGACGTGCGTTATTGGAGTGGCTCGCTGCTTGAAGGCACCACCTTTGGGAAGTTCGGCCTAACCAAGGCGCCGTACGAAGTGGTGGTGCGCGCGCCGGAGCAAGCTACCGAGATTCAGGCCATTGTTGGTTTTTTTGCGGCGCGGCTCCGTCCGCGCGCGTTAACGGCAACCGGGGGCGCCAGCGTCGCCACTCGCTGAGACTCCAACCCAACTTGCTTCTCGCAGAAGAACAAAGGCGGAGCCGTACGGACCATCAGGCGCAACCCGAAGGTACCACGAATTCGGGTTTCGAATTGTGGGATGTGGACGGGATGCGAAAATCTTTCTTCAAATGGAAATGTCCGACCTAGATTCGCCCAAGGGGCACGGGATGTCGGTGCTGCCACCCGACGAGAGCCGCGGTGTCACCCGTCGGGCTCGAATCATTCATTATTGCCCGTGGGCGGCAGAGCTTCAGTTGGTGAGTGCGTTCCTTGCGGCGCAGAGTGAAAGTGGGCTACGCGCGCGCTTGGCCAAGCCGGACGATTCAGCGCTTTTGGCGATGGCCCGACTTGATCGTGATTGGCACGTGGAGAACGCGCGGGTCTTTGCGGGCATGCAGCATCCGGAAATTGCGTTCGGAGATGCGTGGGTTGTCGGCGCGGTGGGGTTGCAAGGCCTAACCCAAGTGGCGCCGCCAGCCGGCGAGGAATGGTGGGTGGTTTTGATGGCGCAACATCCCCAGCATTTTGCCGCGGTCGCGGGCCCGCTGTTGGCGCTGTTAAGAAAGCGCGGTCTGCGCATTTGTTACTACGCCTACGACGAGGCGAGCCGGATGATGCCGTGCTTCCGGGAAATTGCCCCGCACCTGGACATCCTGATCCACGACGAGGCGCCACTTGCACCAGCGGGTGCAGCGGCGTTGTCGCCCACCTGCCAAGTCGTGCACCGGAGCTGGGTGGCCAACATTATCCCCTTTTCAACCGCTTTTGCAGAGGCTCCCGAGGAGCGAATCGTATTTCTCGGTTCGAAGATGGGCGTGACGCCGCATCGGCAACGCCAGATCGACTTTCTCCGGAAGCGCTTTCGCGATCGCTTTGTGGCGATTCACGACCACTCACTCCAGGTGAGTGAGCGGCATCTCCTCGCGCAGCGATTTAAGGCGAGCGTCTGTCCGGAAGGCCGGAAATTTGGCGGATCGACGATGCAGTCTACCCACACGGACCGGCCATTTTGGTCCGGATGTTTGGGATTGGTGCCCGTGAGTGAAAACTCAGCGGCGGGTTGTCGGCTGGATCAACTCCGGCGCGATCAACTCATCGTCGATTACCGCCATGGTGATCTGGAGCAGCTTCAAGCGGCGTGTGAGCGCGGCCTGGCCATGACCCGGCCGGAGCGGTATCGGATATACGAATACTTTAACCGTCACGAAACGGTCGGTACCGTGGTGGCGAATGCGATTGCCGCAGCCTAAAGGTTGCACCGCCAACCGCAGTTTCACTCCAGCGCGCTGGAAACGCGAAAACCCCGGCGAATGGCCGCGGCCTTTTTCTAGGGTCAACGGGCGCGCGGTGGCGTTCGTTGGTTCGTTGGCCCGAAAACTAGTCCTGGCCGCCGTTTTGAAGCGGCGGCCAGGGTGGGCGACTCAGAACTATCCCTGGGTAGGTTTAGCCGATGAGGCGGAGGGCGCTCTGAGCGCTCTGGTTGGCTTGGGACAGCATCGCGGTGCCGGACTGCACCAGAATGTTCCAGCGTGCGAGCTGGGTCGATTCCGATGCGACGTCCACGTCCGTGATCCGGCTCGAAGCGGCTTCGAGGTTGGCTTTGTTAACCGTCAGCAACTCGGAAGCGAAGCCCAGCCGGCTCTGTTCGGCGCCGTTTTGGGCGCGGAACGTTGCGACGGCTTGGATTGCGTCCGTGATATTGGCGACAGTGACGTCACCGAGATCATCGCCGCTGGCGGTCAGGCCGCCGACACCCGTGCTGCTGCTGGCGAGGTCACGACCCGTGAGGCTCACCGCAGTAGCCGATCCGCCGGCGCCTTCTTCGGTCGTGTAGACCGTGTTGGCGCTGGAGGCGAAGATGGCGACGCCGTTGAACTTTTCGGACGTGATGGCGGTGAGCTGAGACTGCAGGGCCTTGAACTCCGTGTTGTAGTTCGCCTTGTCGCTCGTGCTCTTAGTGACATCGTCGTGCAAGGTCCGGAGTTCGCTCATGCGATCCAGGATCTTACCCGACACCTTGAGCCCACCGTCCTGAGTCTGCAGGAAGGACACCGCGTTACCGATGTTGTTCGCGACTGCGCCCTGGCGCTTGGCTGCCGCTGACAACTTCATCGAAACCGCGAGACCGCCGGCGTCATCCGACGGGTTCACGATTTTCGAGCCGCTCGAGAGCCGGTTGAGGCTCTTTTGCAGTGCACTATTCGAGGTGGCGAGGTTGTTGGAGGCAACCGTTGCCGCCATGTTGGTATTAATCACGACTGACATAGTATTATCTTTCCTTGATGAATGCGACGTCCGTCGTCGCCACGTATCCGGAGGAGGGCGCCGGATCGCGCCATCTGCGGCATGCGCCGCAAAAGTGGTGGTGGCCGCGTTCTCGCGGCGGATTTTTCATGGTGTATCCTAATTTTTGTTACGCAAAAAGGCGCTCCCAGAACGGGGCTTGGCCTTGAGGATTTGTGCTGGGAGAATTTACCGGACCGGCCGCGATGGGCCGGCTACGACGACCTGGCAATTCAGGCCCCGACATGGTCGGGCTTGGTTTTGACGAACGGGGCCGCGAGCGTGGTCGGGCCCTGCTTCTACTTAGAGGCGCTTGCCCGGCGACTTAGCCGAGGAGCTTGAGGGCGATCGCGGCGCTCTGATTCGCTTGTGACAGCATGGCCGTGCCCGACTGGACGAGAATATTGAAGCGCGCCAGCTGGGTGGACTCCTGGGCGACGTCGACGTCGGTGATCCGGCTGGAAGCTGCTTCCAAGTTGGCCTTGTTCACCGTCAGCAACTCCGTGGCGAAGCCCAAGCGACTCTGTTCGGCGCCATTTTGGGCGCGGAAAGTGGCGACGTTTTGAATCGCGTCGGTGACCTCCTGCATGTTGATGTCGCCCAGGTTGTCGGAGGAAGCCGTCAGGGCGCCGATGCCGGTCGCGCTGCTGGCCAGGTCGCGGCCACTCAGAGTGACGGATGTGCCGCTGCCGCCGGCGCCTTCTTCCGTGGTGAACACGGTGCGATCGGAGGAGTTGAAGATCGAAACACCGTTGAACGTTTCGCCAGTGATGGCAGAGAGCTGGGCCTGCAGGGCCTTGAACTCGGTGTTGTAGTTCGCCAAGTCGTTCGTGCTCTTCGTGACGTCGTCATGAAGCGTGCGCAGTTCGCTCATGCGGTCCAGGATCTTGCCCGTGACCTTCATGGCGCCGTCCTGGGTTTGCAGGAAGGAGACCGCGTTACCCAAATTGTTGGCGACTGCGCCCTGCCGTTTAGCAGCAGCGGACAGTTTCATTGAGACCGCCAAGCCACCGGCGTCGTCGGCCGGGGTGACAATCTTCGAGCCGCTGGAAAGCCGATTCAGGCTTTTCTGGAGCGAGCTATTGGACGAGGCGAGGTTGTTCGCTGCGACGGTCGCAGCAAAGTTCGTGTTGATTACAACTGACATGATGATCTTCCTTGATCGTTGAGCGTGGCGTCCGTGCCACAGTCGTATTCGGTGGAGTCGGCTCCGAATCGCGCCGGTCGTGACATTTGCCTCGACGGGGGAACTATCGTCGCGGTTCTGCAAAACCTTTATCCGAATTGCGGAAGAATTTTTTGGGCGAGCGGTTAACGTTTATCTAAACCGACTGCGCCTTAAGCCGACTACGCGCGTGCCGATATCTTCTTCTGAGCGCTTCCGCTCTTAATCATCATGGCTTCCACTTCTCTCCAAGTTGCCGGTTTGGCCTCGAATTTCGACTGGAAGAGCTTTGTGGACCAGATCATGGAGCTGGAGCGCGCGCCGGCGGCCCGCATCGAGGCGGAGAAGAACGTCAACGTTCAGCAGTCGACTCAACTCAACACGCTCGGGACGCGCTTGACCGCGCTGAAGACCGCGATGAGCGCCCTCAATTCGACCGCCCTGTTCGGGCAGCGGACCGCCCTGTCCACTCAGGCGACTTCGCCCTGGACGGCGTCGGCTTCGACCAATGCGCCCATCGGCACGTACAAGATCGCGGTCTCGCAACTTGCAACGGCTGCCAGCTGGCGTGGAACCACGAACGTGGGAAGTGCGCTGAATGCGACCAGCAATGACGTGTCCGGACTGACGCTCGCGAATTTACCGATCGGCCAGGCGATTTCTGCCGGAACGTTTTCGGTGAATGGACAAAAGGTGACCATCGCCGCCACCGATTCGCTGCAGGCCGTTTTCGACGCGATCAGCACGGCGACCAGCGGGGCTGTGACCGCCAGTTATGATTCTGCAAGCGATCGGGTGACGCTGACCGGTAACAACGGTCCGGTCATGCTGGGCGCGGCGAACGACACCAGTAATTTTCTCCGCGCTCTGAAGCTGGGCAATAACGGCACCGCGAGCGTCTCGAGTTCAGCTGCGCTGGGCACCGTGAAAACATCCGCCACCCTGGCGAGTGCGAATTTATCCACGGCGATCACGGCCGTGGACGGAACCGGGGCCGGCACGTTTTCGGTGAATGGCGTCGAGATCGCGTATAACCTAAACTCGGATACGCTGTCGTCCGTTCTCAAGCGCATCAACGAGTCCGGGGCCGGGGTGAGTGCGTCGTACGATTCGGCAGCGGATCGACTGGTCCTGAGCAACAAGGGCACGGGTGATCTTGGGGTCAGCGTGAGTGAAGCGGCGGGTGGATTGCTGGGCGCGCTTGGACTAACGACGGGAGCGGCGTTGGTGCGCGGTAAGAACGCGGAGTTCACGGTGAACGACGGCGAAACGTTTTCGAGCGCGACCAACACTCTGGATGCATCTTCGCACGGCATCGAGGGTCTGAGTGTCGCAGTGAACGCCGCGAACACCCAAACGATCAACGTGACCGCGGACACGGGTGCAATGCGGGGCAAGATTCAGGCCTTCATCGAGGGCTTTAACGCCGTCCAGCAGTTCATTGAATCCTCGACCAAGGTCAGCACGGATGCGAAAGGTAAAGTCACGGCCGCAGCTCTATCGGGTAATCGCGAAGTGCAGGAGTGGGGGCGCTCGTTGCGCAGTCTCGTTTTTTCGGCGGTTTCCGGTGCGAGTGGTCCGATCAAGCGCCTCGCGGATCTGGGAATCGATTTCAAGGCGGGGACGAGCGAACTGGAGATCAAAGACTCCGCCAAGCTTGACCGGGCTCTCTCGGATTCGACTCCCGCGGTGGAGGCATTGTTCACCACGGCCACCGAAGGGCTGGCGCCCAAGATGGACAGCTTCCTCACTCGTATCAGTCTGCAGAATACCGGACAGCAGGAGCGGCTGACGAAGACCAACACCGGGTTAGACGAGCAGATTGCCGCGATTGAGCGCCGTCTCGTCCAGCAACGCACCCTCCTGGAGTCGGCGTTTATCGAGATGGAGAATGCCCAATCCAAGATCAAGCAGCAGCAAGGCGCCATTGACGGGATGATTGCGGGGATGAAATAACCCATGCCCGCCTTGTATTCCCGACATTTACCGTCACGCCGGTGTAGTTCGACCTTGAGTCGTAATTTCCTCGTTTTGAGCGCCCTGAATCTGGCGTTTCTTGCGGGTTGTGCACATCCTGGACCGCAGGACCCCGCTCGTACCGGTCCGTTCTATACGCCGACTAATTATTCAGGCGACGCCAATTTGGGCGAGATTCGCCGCGTGGTGGTTATGCCGCTCTGGGCGGGCAGGACGGCCTCAGTGGAGTCGGCGGCCAGCCTGGATCCGATTATCTTGGCTGCCCTGCAGGCGAGCCAGCGGTTCGAGGTCGTTTCACTTTCGCGCGAGGACATCCTTCGCAGGTTCCGGGCGGAGTCGTTTTCATCGGCAGCGGAGTTGCCGCATGATCTGATGACGGCGCTGCAGCGGGAGTTCGAAGCGGATGCGGTGCTGCTGGTAGACCTGACAGTCTATCGTCCCCACCGGCCCCTGGCATTGGGATTCCGGGCCAAGTTGGCGACGTTGGATTCGGCGCGGTTGATCTGGACGTTCGACAATCTCTTTTCGGCGGAAGACGCGAGTGTCGCCAATGCTGCTCGTAATCACTTTCTCGATTTGGATCAGCGCATTCCCGCGGATTTGACGCACAGTGCGCTGCAATCGCCTTCGCGCTTTGCGGCTTATGTGAGCGCGGCGATGTTTGCCACGCTCCCACCGGTCGCCTTTAAGCCGGGAGCGGCAACAGTTCCAGCGCAGAAAACGCGCTGAAGGTTTCAGACAACGTTTTTACCGAAAGGCGGGAATAGTGGTTAAGTCACCATCCATTTGTCCGATTACCTTTTTCAGAAACCAACGGCGTTCCCTGTAACCGTCATCAGCGGCTGACCGTTTCGACCAACCCGAAATCGCCAATGATTACTTCAACCACTTCCACTCCCCGTTCGTCGCGCCCCGAGCACATCACCAGTGCTGCGCCGTTTCTTCCCCGCACGCAAAGCGCGCGTCCAGATCAAATCTCAACGGAGAGCGCCGCCTTTCTTCGCGCTGAGCTGAAGCGACAGCCGGAAGTTCGCGCCGAGGTAATTGAACGCGCTCGCGCCTTGGCGAATGACCCCTCTTACCCGAACCTTGAAGTGCTGCGCTCGGTTGCAGCGCAAATTCACGCGGCCCCCGATCTGAGCGAGGATCAATCCTAACCTCGCTCCATGGTCGCCACCGGCTACGCGCGGACCTACCGCGCCAACTCAGTTCTCACCGCCAGTCCTGGGCAACTCGTGCTGATGCTTTACGACGGGGCCCTCAAAGCGATGGCCTTGGCGAAGGAAGCCTTTGCCTCCCCGGACACGGCTCGCCGCATCGAGAATATCAACACCCAGTTGTTGAAAGCTCAGGCTATTCTCACCGAACTTCAGAACGGCTTAAACATGGATGCCGGCGGCGAGTTTGCCCGTACGATGCATCGCTTGTACGATTATCATAACCGCCGCCTGTTCGAGGCTAACATTCGTAAACAGATCGAGCCGGTGATTGAAGTGGAACGTCTCGTTCGTGAGCTGCGCGACGCGTGGGCGCAAATGCTGGCCCAGCAAGACAGCAGCTCGGTCGAGCGAATCCGCGGAGTGGCGTAATCATGGTCGGTTCCGACTCGACCTGCACGCGCATCCTGACGGCGCTCGAAGACTTGGTGGCGCAGGAAAGTGCCGTGTTGCAGGTCGGCGATTACGCGGCCTTGGAATCCATCCAGGTTCAGGCGGGACCGTTGGTTATATTTCTAGCTTCCCAGCCCGAAGCTGCTTTCGCGGCAGGACTGGAAGGTCGAATCCTGGCGTTGCAGGCAGCGCGCAACCGTAACGCCACTCGCCTCAATCAAGAGATGGCCCGCAATCGCGACGAACTCCGGGTGCTTTCCGGGCGTCAATGTCTCGTCGCCCGGGTAGCTCCAGCGTATGGAGCAAATTTGGGCTCTTCGCGTCAGCTTTCCTTCGTTGCCTGAGCTGCGGGCACGGGAAATTGCCGCTTCCGGGCAACAAAAAAGACGGTCGAAAATCGACCGTCTTTTTTGTTAATAGATCACCCAGCTCAACTCGCGACTTCCGCGAGCCGGTGCATGGGATTGCTATCATAATTGGACACGGTGGCTAGGGCCGGCGGGCCTTCCAGCCACGCCATGGCGATCCGGGATGCTTCCAGCTTCCAGTTCAGCGTCGGAGTGGAGTACACTGAAATGATGGGAAAAGCATCACTTCCTTTCCAAGTGAGATTGGCTTTCAGACACATTGACCCATCAGCCAGAACGAACGATTGAAGGAAGATGGATCCGGGAGGGAAGGGCAGGTCAGCCGCGGCGCGGGGAGTAAGGCTCAGCCTCGCCATGCCTTGGTAGAAATTGACCATGCGGGTGGATTCCCACGCCCCGCCGTCTACTACAGGTGACTCGGCAATCAGCGCCTTTTCGATGTCCGAAAGAAAGGAGAGTAAGCGCATGTTAATCGTTCTCTACGGCACGTTCAGGGAGTTAATCCAGATTTAGCTTAATTTTCCCGCTAATTTGTCGTAAACGGTAACAATGCCAGCCCTTCCAGCGGCCATGGTCAAACCAGCAGGCTCCGACCCACAGCTTTTACTCGGTCTTCAACCTTCGTCCGACGGAGTCATTTTGTTGGTGGAGGATGACGACCAAATTGCTTCGTTAATCACCCTGATTTTAGGGCGGTTAAACCGCCGCGTGTTGCGCGCTCGCGATTGCGCCAGCGGGTTGCAGCTTTTCGACGAGCATCGTCCTGGGATCGATCTCGTGATTGTGGATTCGCTTTTACCCGACGGCGACGGCGGAGAGCTTTGTCAGCAGCTCCGGTCGGAGCGGCCCAAGCTGCCGGTTCTGCTCACCAGTGGGCGTGACCAGTCGCGCCTCGCTTCGCTCATGAAGGGTGGGGCAACGGCTTTCCTGCCCAAGCCGTTTCTACCCACCGATGTGGAGCGAAACATCGCTGGATTGTTGAGGTTGAACGCCTGAATCTCAACTCATTCGCTTTACGGGCAACATTAGTTTGAAACCCACGCGGGAGAGTCTTTAGTCATTCGTTTTTACCACGTCCGAGTCCTTTTTCACCGCCGTTCGCACATGTCATTCGAGAAAATCCTGATCGTTGAAGACGATCTGGTTGTCCGCAATTTGCTCCAAAGCATTTTCATGCGGCACAAGCTCCCCGTCACGGCGGCAAATAGTCTCGCGCAGGCTCAAGCTTGTTTGGCGAAAGAGCCATTTGATCTGATGATGCTGGACTTGCGTCTGCCGGATGGCGACGGACTCAAGTTCCTCGAACAGGTCGCGACGTTGCCGGAGCGGCCGCTGGTGGTGATGGTGACCGGTTTCGGATCAATTGAGTCGGCCGTGTCCTGCATGCGCGCTGGCGCGTTCGACTATGTCCTGAAGCCGTTTTCGCCGTCGCAAATCGACGTTATCCTCCGAAAGGCGCAGACCTACCGTCAGCTCGTACAGGTTAATAACCTGCTGAGTGATGATCCGGAAGACGATGATGCGCTGCTCGTCGGCCGGAGCCCGGCGATGATGCGTTTGCGGCAATTGATCGATCGAGTCGCACCGACCGACGCGACGGTGCTCGTCACCGGCGAAAGTGGCACCGGGAAGGAAATGATCTCTCGTGAGTTCTATCGGCGGAGTCCACGCCGTGGGCAACCGTACATCAAAGTGAATTGTGCGGCGGTATCACAGAACTTGATTGAAAGTGAATTTTTCGGGCACGAGCGGGGCGCCTTCACGGGTGCCACTGAGCGGCGGGAAGGGCGCTTCGAGTTGGCGAACAACGGCACGTTGCTCCTGGATGAAGTCAGTGAAATTCCCGGGAGTCTGCAGGCCAAGTTGCTGCGCGTACTCCAGGAGCGTGAATTCGAGCGAGTGGGCGGAAGCCGCACCATCAAGGTGAATGTCCGCATCATCGCGACCTCGAATCGCGATCTCCTGTCGTACGTCGCCAAGGGTGAATTTCGCCAGGATCTTTATTACCGGCTCAACGTTTTCCCCGTCCACGTGCCCGCTTTGCGCGAGCGCGTTGAAGACATCCCGATTTTGGCGGATCACTTCCTGCGTCGATTCACCCGCAAGCATGGCGTGAAGGTCACCGGATTTTCGGAGTCAGCGCGCGCGGCCCTCCTGGCTTATCGTTGGCCGGGAAATGTTCGGGAGCTCCAAAATACGGTTGAGCGTGCCGTCATCCTTTCGGAGTCGGGTCGGCAGGTCACGGCGGCGGCGCTTGGGCTGCCCGGAGATTTGTCGCCGACGGACGCGAGCTCGACCGCGACGTGGATCGAGAACGAGGTGGCGTCTGAAATTTCGGCGAACGAGGCAGTGGCGGCAACGAACGGCGCCGGGATGCCAGGAGTCACGGATGGGAGCGGCTTCGTCCTGCGGCTCGAGGAACTGGAGAAGCAGGCGATTCGGGCCGCGCTAAAACAGACGGGCGGGAATCGCACTCAAGCGGCCGCCGCCCTAGGAATCAGCATTCGCACCCTGCGAAACAAGTTGATCGAATACCGCGACTCGAGTGACCCCATCGATGTCGAGGTCGATTCCGCCGAGGCCTGAGGATTGTGCAAGCACGTCCACGCGGGCGTGAACGAATCCCTTCGCTATCGGGCGGGTTCCGTCGCGGGTCTCGTTTCGTTTCAAATCCGACGGTAACGCCCACCTACGTCCGGCCCGTGTCCGGAAGCGGTCATGGCCGCGAGGGAATCGGGCCTGCAAGGTGCCGCCGGGTGAAATTCAGCAGCGGGGGAGCCATGCGTATTGACCGCCCCTGCGCTCCGGGAATGGCGGTACAGCGCGGGAAGAAACGCGCCGATAAACGCTCCAATGCCAGCTGCCACCGAAATCAACGAACCCCTGATTCGCGACTTCATCACCCGGGCGGTTACCCACGTCTTCAAAACGATGACGGGTCGCGAACCGCTCGTTTCCGCCGACACGGAAGCTCTGATCGGGAAACCGATCCCGATTTCTGACCGTCCCCAAATTGTGGGTACGGTCGGATTCATCGGCGAGTGCAACGGGCTCATTTATCTGCACCTCGACCTGGCCTTCGCCCGTCTCTGTACCGGCCTGCTCCTGGGCATGAACGAGGTCGAACTCGATGACGCGGGCGATGAGGTGGTCAACGATGCTATCGGTGAACTCACCAACATGACCGTGGGCAGCTTCAAAAACGGTCTCTGTGATGCCGGCCATTCCTGCAAGCTCACGATCCCGTCGATCTTGCGCGGAACCAATTTCTCGATCGAGCCCATCAGCTCGGTGACTCGCCACTCCTACTATTTTGAGTGCGGGAATCACCGTCTCGTCGCTGACATCCTGATCAAGCAGGATGACTAACCTTTAATTTTGACTCACACCATGCGCTACAAAGTTCTAACGGTCGACGATTCCAAGACCGTCCGCATCATCGTGAAGAAGGCATTCAAGCCTTACGATTGTGAAATTCTGGAGGCCGCCAACGGCGTCGAAGGTCTCGCGATTGCCGCCAAGGAAAATCCCGACCTGATTCTGTTGGACGTTACGATGCCTGTCATGGACGGCGTCGAGATGCTCACGAAACTCAAGTCCGATGCCGCTTTGAAAAGTATTCCGGTCATCATGCTGACCGCTGAAGGTGGGCGCGACCACGTCCTTAAGATCGCCAAGATCGGCGTTCGCGACTACTTGGTAAAGCCCTTCAAAGAGGAGCTGTTGATCGAGAAGTGCAGTCGCGTGATCGATCTCAAGCCGGTCAACGAAGGTCCGGCGAAAGCGAAATCGATCCTCGATCCGGCCGACATCCTGGTGGTCGAGGACAAGCCGGCGATTGTGCAGCAAATTCAGGAAGGTTTGAAGCAGACGCCCTGGTTGGTGAAGGGAGTCAGCACGCAAGGTGAAGCACTCGACGCCATCACCAAGCAGACGCCCGATCTGATCATCGTCAGTCTTTCCTTGCCGGAGGAAACCGCTTTCACGCTGTTTCGGCTGATTCGGACTAATGTGAAGACCAAGTACACTCCGGTTTTCGCCTTGGTCGTGAAGACGGAGACCACCCAGCAGCAGCAGGCGCAGACGTTGGGCTTCAGCGCGATCATCACCAAGCCCATCGATGTCATCGACCTCGAGGCCAAGATCGCGAAGGCGATGAACCTCGATACTTCCAATCGCTATTATGCGACGGAAGGGCAAGTGATGGTCATGCGGTTGCCGGAGGCGTGTTCCCCAGCCGCGATGGCAGAGGCCGCCACGTACTTGAAGCCCAAGTTTGCCGAAGCAGTCGACGCGGGGATCAACAAAGTCGTGATCGACATCCATTTCCTCAAATCGCTGCACATGGGAATCATCAAACTCCTTTTCCAAGCGATGCAAACGTGCCGGGATCTCGGGATGCATTTCGCCCTCGTTGGCAATCCTCAGATCGTCTCCGAGTGCAAAGGCTTTGAAGATACCCGCGGATGGACGTTCTACGACTCGTTGGACGATGCTAAAGCGAATTTGGGTAAGAATTCGGCGCCTCAATTGGCGGGCGCCCTGAGCTAAAAAGACTTGTGGGGTGAGCAGCTAGATGGACGGGCGGTGCGCTTGGGTCGCACCGCCCGTTTTTCGTTGGCGGGAAACGAGCGTGACGAAGGTGCAATCTCTCGTTGACGCGTGACTCTGCCCCCCCTGAACTTTCATGCAACATTCTCTCCACCGCCTCGTCCAACGCTGGCGTACCTCTGCATGAAATACCTTCGACTCGCTCTCGTTACCTTTGCCTCCTCACTCGGCGTTGCCTTTGCCCAGGACGAAGAGCGCCGCGGTCCGCCGGTTGAAATTCCTGATTTCAGCAATCTCGACGAATACATCTACGAGCCGAAGAGCACCGTCACGTTTGGTTTCCGTTACATTTCCGGCGCGAAGACGAGCTTTGGCGGTCAGGGTAAAATCGCCTCCCCGGAAGACCCCGGTGCGGCTTCCGGCGCAAATGTGCTTCGGTCCTACCACAACGGTTCGGTGCAGCCTGACACGCGCGTAGTCGCTCGTGCGGATTCGAGCGGCAATCCGGTCGTCGATCCCGAGAGCGGTGCACCCGTTTTTGATCTCATCGCTCCGGATGGTCGCACCAACGCGTGGACCTTCCTTGACGCCAAGCAGGTGACGCCGGACGGCTATCTTGCCTTCCAGACCTACTCGGCCGAGATCGTCGACACCGGCCGGCGTCAAAAAGACAGCAACTCCAGCGCTGGCATGGATATCGCGGTTCATCGCGACATGGGAAAACTCTGGAACGGTCGCCTCGCTTGGGATCTCACGGCCGGCATGTCGATCAATGACATCGCGGCAAACACCAACGATAGCGTAAGCGCTTTGCTGCGAACCCAGACCGACTTTTACTCTCTATTCGGTCAACGCCCGCCTGATGCTCCCTACTCCGCCCCGAGCTCATCGACCGAGACGGCTTTGGATGCCAGCGGCAACCCCGTGCTCAACGCTGACGGATCCGTTCGGACGATCACGACTGACACGACCGTTTTGATCGGCAATCAACCGGCCGCGCGCACCATCACCAGCGTGCTGGATGACACGCGTGTTTCGAATCGCTGGCGGCTCAAAGGCGCCTACTACACGTTTCGTGCTGGTCCAACGCTGTGGTTCCCGATCACAACGCGCCTGCGGGCCAGCATCAGCGCCGGTGCGGCCCTCGTTTACTCGGGATCGACTTACAGCGTGACGCAGACATTGGAGCCCGAATTTGGCGCCGAGATTTCCGATACCAGCTCCGATTCATCCTATAAGCTGCTGCCCGGATACTACGTCGATGCCTCCCTGCAGTTCGATTTGACCGAGCGCGCGGGATTCTACGCGGGTGCAGTGTTTCAGTCCGCCGGTAGCTATAGCCAGACAATCGAAACGGCCACCTCGCAGTACTCGACCAAAATCGATCTCGCCAACCAGAACGGTGTTCGCGCCGGAATGTCGATCCGCTTCTAAGGCGGCGCTCTGGCGGGCGCGGTTGCAGCGAGGCCTTTCGAGCGAATGCACTTGGGGGATTCAGGGTGGTTCGAATCGTTCGAGTAGTCCTAATGGGCGTACGCGCCGTCTCCGGGCAGAATCCGAATAGCCGCTCTGGGCAAAAGTTATAACGTCCGCCCGGTCCTGCGTAGTCCGGCGGGAATAGCTAATACCAATCGCCTGCATAATGTAGACGATTGTCATCACGAGGTGCGCGAAGCGCGCCGTGGTGATCCAGCTCGATTGCTTCGTCGCTCCGCTTCTCGCAATGACAGTGAAAATATCAAGGGATGTTGGTATAATTTCTTCCCGCCGCGCGTTCCAAGTCTGCCAGCACGTCCTCGACGTCGCGGAGTTGAGCTGCGGGGAAAAACGAATTTATCCGGGTGATGACCTGTTGAATGATGCCGTCCGGACAACTCGCGCCGCCCGTGATCAAGACCCGTTTAGGCGTCGTTTCGCCCGGCCAAAGTGGGCGGGGTTCAATTCGGCCGCTACCGCCGCCCAGGTAAACATAGTGCTCCACGATTTCTCGCGAGCGGATGCTGCTTTCCGACTGAATGAAAAACGCTTGGTCGCCCAACGTCTGCTCGCAGAGTCGAAAGAGCTGGTAGGTGTTAGATGAGTTTTTGCCGCCGATGACGAAGGCCGCATCGAGCGGCTCCCCGAGGGCGCGACTCAGCGCATCCTGGTTCACCTGGGTGGCATAACAGAGAGTGTCGCGTCGGCTGCTGCCGCCGACCCTCTGGGCGTCGCCAAACGTCTTCGTATAAACGTCCCGGAGATGCGAAATGATCTCCAAGGTCTCGTTCATCAGTAGGGTGGTTTGGTTGACGACGGCGATCCGCTGGAGGTCCCTCACCACTTCAAATCCAGGCGTGTAACGTCCGGCGAAGGCCAGTTCGAACCGCCCCTGCATCGTTGCCTCGTCGCTCGCGACAATGCTGCCCAGGAGTTGAGCCTCTTCCAAATTTCGCACAATGACAGCGGGGGCGTAGCGGCGGGTGTTGGAGAAGGTGGCCTTGGTCTCTTCGTGCTCGTGCTTGCCATGAATCACAACCGTGAATCCCTCCCGGCCGTACGCTCGCGCCGCCTTCCAGACTTTCTCCACCAACATGCAGGTCGCGTCATAGTGACAAACGGCAATTCCCCGCCGCACGAGCCGGCGTTTGTCTTCGTCCGTGGCGCCAAACGCCGGGATGATCACGATGTCTTCGGGCGTGAGCGTATCCCAAAGCAACGTTGCGGAGCCCGCGGCTGGTCCTACTTTTCCGTTCACCGTGTAGGGGTCGCCTTTGTCGGTTTGCAGGTAACGTAGCCCGCGGCGCAAGAGGTCTTCGTTGACGAAAGGATTGTGGATGAGCTCGGACAACATGAAGACCCGGCGGCCGGGATTTTCCGCCAGCGTTTCGTAGGCTCGTTCAATGGCGTTCTTCACGCCTAAACAAAAACCAAAATGGCTCGGGATTACGTAGCTGACGGCGCCGAAATCGAGCGTCACGGGTGCCGCGGCGGTCCGTTCGTGCTGACGTGCGAGCGCCTTGATCGCAGCGCAAAGGCGCGACTGATAAAGTGTGCCCGCGGCAGCATCCTGCGCATAGATGCCCGGGTTGCGTTCCTGGGCGGGACGAAACTTGTAGATAAAGTCGTTTTCACCGAGGTGGAGGTAGGGAATCTCGACGAGATGCGGCTCCAGTTCGGCGATCAACCCGGCCAGCGAGGGCGCGAGAGCAGCCGGTTCGGCGGTGAGTGAATCAAGCGAACGAAAAACGATCTCCGAATCCGCCGGCTGGCCGCTCACCTGAACAAAGAATACGCGATAGGAACGTCCTCCCGCGTCAGCCGCGAAATATTCCGCGGGCTTGGTGTGTGTTGAGAAAGCGCCGGCCAACCGTGACACGGCCATCGCGAAATCGCTACCCGTGAATGGCAGACCCATTCTGGACCCCAACTGTCGCACGGCGAGTTGATTGCTGGCATCAAATGCCAGGATCGCGAAAAGTCCGGGAGGTGCAGCAACCGCTGGAGACATCAAGCGTCAACGTGGCTTACTCGTCGTTCCCGGGCAAGAGTTCCTCCTACAAGATTCACCTGCGGCCGCGCTCCGGCAGGCCGAGCTGGGCGGGCCGGGTTAAAACGTGTCCGACTCCTCGCCGTCGTCACTAAAGGGATCGCCCACAAACTCCGTCCCGAAGAAGTCGTCGCCTTCCAAGGTGCTCATCACCCCTGCGACCACCTGCTTTCGGTCAAGCGGACTGAGACCCGGATAGTCCATCGTCAGCACTTCTTCGATACCCGCGCGGCCCTGCGCCCGGTCCTTTGCTCCCGCGAGAAAATCATCTGCGCGGTCGGCGATCTCCTCAATGACGGGCCGAAGGTCTGAAGCCATGAATAAAAAAGTTCGAGACCACGTCGACGTTTGCAATCCCGATAAGCTTTTTCTCCGCCACCGCACCCACCCGAAGCAAGCTCCGGTCAGCAGTTAACGACAAACCCGCAGCGCAGCGGCGAAAGGGCATCGTGGCTTTCCGCGTTATTCCACCAAGCGCGGGTCGAAAGCGAACGGCTCCGCTTGGCCGATCTTTACGTCCCCAAACTCGGCGTGCCCCGGATTGATCAGGTAGTTGAACTCTCCGGGAACCACGGCGCTGGGAACGCGCAGCGCTGCCGAACGGTTTTCGCGAATCCACTTGGCGCCAAATTCCTGGGTCGCAGGCGTGTGCGGGTACTGGCGCCAGGAGTCGGGCACGCGGGTCGGAATCTCCAGGTGCCGACGCGGCACCACGAGCGGGATGCAGACCCACTCGATCGCAGCCAGCGTAGCCGTTTCGCCGGCGTGGACCAGCACTTCCAGTGCGGCCAAGGATCGCGACTCGGCGCAGTAAATGAGGCGAACGCCTGGGCTATTCCAACGGCCGCCGCGCCGCGCGGCGCCTTCACCGGTGAACGCCCACGGTTCCCGGTGACGCGCGCAGAGGCGCCAGACGAGAATTTCGCTCACGAGAAAACGCCGTCTTCGATGCGCCCAATGATATTTTCGACTTCACGTGCGCCGGGCTCCGTTTGAGCGTATTCCAACGGCGTCTTGCGCCCCAAGGCCAGGATGCGCGCATTAAACCAGCGGCGGGTGTTTTCATCGCTGCCAAAAACCTGCTTGGCGCGGCTGAAAAGTCTCATCAGGCGAATGGCCCGTTCACCTTCGGAAATCTTGAGGCGGGCCTTGCTCGCGACCCGCCGCGCATACGTCCGGGGCGGAATCTGAATCAAACGGCCGAGTTCCTCGTTGGTGAAGCCCGCCTGCTTCCCGAACTCCACCACCTCGGCCACCGGTAAACCTTCCTCAACCCGTTGGGCCATGGCGGTGTTATCCTGAATGTCTGGATACGCGATACCGCTGGGCTTCGTCTTCATGCTGCAAGGTATTCCCTTTCCGTTCGCCTCCGCAAGTTCATTCTGCCAAATGGCAGTCAATTGACTGCCATTTGGCAACCTGGCGCCGTCGTGTTTTTAGGCGCGCAAGACTTCGGCTAGCCGCGCGGGATCTTTGCCTCCGCCCATGGCGAAATCGGGTTTGCCGCCGCCTTTGCCGCCCAGTTGCTGGGAAAGCTCGTTCACAATCTTGCCGGCTTGATGTCCGGCTTTGATTGCGGCCGGGGAGCAGAACGCCACCAGACTGGCGCGGTCCGCGAACGCGGCGCCGAGCTGCACCACGCCCTCGCCAATCTTCGCCAGCACCTGCGAGCCCAGGGAGCGCAGCGACTCCGGTGCGTCCACGGTCACGATGGCGGTGACAAACTTGAGGCCGTCACGGGTGACCGCCTTCGCCGCGAGTTCCTCGGCGAGTCCGGCCGCAGCTTTCTGCTCGTAGACCTTCAGCTTTTTCTCGAGCTCCTTCTGGTGGGCGAGCAC